>Ga0272449_1004026_pt1 | contig 12239 bp, 18 predicted proteins | sample YNPCB0241_FD_198679 | JGI IMG/M metagenome (GOLD analysis project Ga0272449, IMG submission 198679) | Hot spring sediment microbial communities from Yellowstone National Park, WY, United States - YNP-CB-024-1 | ecosystem: Environmental > Aquatic > Thermal springs > Hot (42-90C) > Sediment...
TTAAGGCCTGGCCAAGACCACCTTGCAGGCGGTTTTCACGGCCCTGGCGGTGAACTTTAAGCGGTGGGTCCATCTGGCAACTGCTCCCAACAAGGCGGCCAAAGTTGCCGTCGCGTAGTCCCAGGGGGTTTCCTGCCCATTTTCAGGGGGTAGCAACCTAAGAATTGGAAATCAAGGAACCAACTCACCGCAACCCGCAGTTCTATTGCAACTTTTGAGAGTACTCCGGTACCAATAATTGTCATGAACTACCTCACCGCTGCCGGGGGCCGAGAATCATCGGGTTTCGCGACGGTCTCTTTATAGGCTTCCTGCTTCAGCAAAAGAGGCTATGGCTAAAGCCGCATTTGCTTTTGCACAGCAAGAGAGCTGGCCGCGAAGAGCCGAACGAATGGTTAAGTACTACCAACAGGTGTTGAGGTCATGAAAATCCTGATGGCCCATAATTTCTACCAGCAAGCTGGTGGCGAAGACCAAAGCTTCGTCGCAGAGATGGCGTTGCTGAAAGTCTATGGCTCAAGTGTTATCTCTTATACCCTTCACAACAACCAAATTCCGGAAATGAACCCTTTGGCCGTTGTCCGGACTGTTTTTTGGAATCCCCATGTTTATCGTGAGCTACGAACTTTCATTCGGCAGAAACGCCCGATTGTGGCTCACTTTCAGAACATATTTCCGCTAATTTCTCCCTCTGCCTACTTTGCAGCAAAGGCCGAGGGAGTTCCGGTTTTACAAACTCTTAGGAACTACCGTCTGCTCTGCCCCAACGCACTTTTCTTCCGTGCCGGTCACGTCTGCGAAGATTGCCTCGGCCGATTTGTTCCCTGGCCAGGGGTGGTACGCCGCTGCTACCGGGGGAGTATCGCGGCTTCCGGCGCGGTTGCCGCCATGCTTACGGTTCATCGGGCTCTGGGAACCTGGAGCCATATGGTGGACCTCTACATATCCCTCACCGAATTTGCCAGGCAGAAATTCATCGAAGCCGGTTTTCCGGCAGAAAAAATAGTTGTGAAGCCTAATTTCGTCTATCCTGATCCCGGAGTTGGTGAGGGTAAGGGAGGATATGCTCTCTTCGTAGGGCGTCTCTCACCCGAGAAAGGAGTGAGTACGCTTCTTGCGGCCTGGAAGCTACTTAGGGGAAGGATGGCGCTCAGAATTGCGGGCGACGGACCATTGGCTGAGCAGGTAGCAAAAACGGCGCGGTGTTTACCTGGAGTGGAATGGGTGGGGCGGAAAAACATCGAGGATGTATATACCCTAATGGGCGAAGCCTCCTTGGTGCTTATGCCATCAGAGTGGTACGAAACCTTTGGCCGGGTGGTAATTGAGGCTTTCGCCAAGGGGACGCCCGTTTTGGTTTCGGCTATTGGAGCTTTGGCTGAGCTAGTCGACCCGGGCCGCACCGGCCTCCACTTCCGGCCTGGCGATCCCGAGGATCTAGCGGCAAAGGTAGAGTGGGCCTGGACCCACCCGAGGCGGATGGCGGAGATGGGCCGGGAGGCGCGCCGGGAGTACGAGGCGAAGTACACGGCGGAGAGGAACTATGAGATACTGATGGAGATTTACCGGCTGGCCATCGAGAGAGCCAGGGGGAGGCGGTGATGGAAAGCCGCCACATTCTGGGCATGCGCGTGGACGCCACAAGCTTCGACGATGCCGTGGCGCGCGTACTGGACTGGGCGGGCCGGGGGGAGTCCCGCTACATCTGTGTGGCCACGGTGCACATGGTTATGGAGGCCTACGACGACTTGGCCTTTAGGGGGCTGGTGAACGCCGCGGACCTGGTGACCCCGGACGGTATGCCTCTGGTGTGGGGGTTGAGGCTGCTGGGCGCTCGCGGCCACGAGCGGGTGTACGGACCCGAGTTGACGCCCCGCGTGCTGGCGGCGGCCGAGGCCGCGGGCATTTCCGTGGGTTTCTACGGTAGCACGCCGGGGGTCTTGGAACGGTTGCTGGAGCGGGTGCGCCTGACGTACCCCCGGCTCGAGATCGCCTACGCGGAAAGCCCCCCTTTTCGTCCCCTCACGCCCGAGGAGGACGAGGAGGTAGTGCGGAAGATAAACGAGTCCGGGGCGCGGGTGCTCTTCGTGGGCCTCGGCTGCCCGAAGCAGGAGCGCTGGATGGCCGATCACCGCGGCCGGGTGCAGGCCGTGATGCTCGGCGTGGGAGCGGCGTTCGACTTTCTGGCCGGCACCAAACCTCGGGCGCCGCGATGGATGCAGAACGCCGGGCTGGAGTGGCTGTTCCGGCTGATCACCGAGCCGCGGCGCCTCTGGAAGCGATACCTGAAGCATAACCCGCGGTTCGTTCTTTTCTTCGGCCTGCAATTGCTCGGCCTGCGGAGGTTCGGCCCGGAGCCAGTTGCTCAGAAAAAAGAGGGGAGGAAGGTACAATGACGCGCGTGCTGGTGGCGGGCGCGGGCGGTTTCATCGGCCACCACCTGGTAAAGTACCTCGCAGCCAGGGGCTATTGGGTGCGGGGAGTGGACCTGAAGCACCCGGAGTTTGAACCCACGGTCGCCCACGAGTTTGAGATCCTGGACCTGCGCCGCTGGGACAACTGCCTGCTAGCCACGCGGGGCATTGACGAGGTGTACCAGCTGGCCGCGGACATGGGTGGCATCGGCTACATAACGGCCTACCACGCCGAGGTGGCCAGGAACAACGTTCTTATCAACGCCCACATGCTGGAGGCGGCACGGCTGAACGGCGTGCAAAGGTTTCTGTTCTCTTCTTCGGCCTGCGTGTACCCGCAGTATCTGCAGGATAAGCCGGACGTCCGGCCTTTGAGGGAGGAAGACGCCTGGCCCGCGGACCCCGAGGAGGGCTACGGTCTGGAAAAGCTCTACGCGGAAAAGCTCTGCCAGTACTACCGGGAGGACTACGGGCTCGAGACGCGGGTGGTGCGGTTCCACAACGTGTACGGCCCGCTTGGCACTTACGAGGGTGGCCGCGAAAAGGCCCCGGCGGCCATCTGTCGCAAGGTGGCCCTGGCGAAGGACGGCGACGAGATCGAGGTCTGGGGAGACGGTTCCCAGACGCGGTCCTTCATGTACATCGACGACTGCGTGGAGGGCATCTACCGCATCATGAAGTCCGACTACCCGCACCCGCTCAACCTGGGTTCGGAGGAAATGGTCACCGTTGACCAGCTCGTGGATCTGGTGGCCGAGATCGCGGGCAAGAAGATCCGCAAGCGGTATGACACCTCCAAGCCCCAGGGGGTGCGGGGCCGCAACAGCGACAACTCGAAGCTGCGGTCGGTGCTCGGGTGGGAGCCCCGCACCCCGCTCAGGGAAGGCCTGGTGCCTACCTACCGCTGGATCGAAGGGGAACTTAGGAGAGCCGGGCGGCTTTAACGGTCTGCGAGCCGCCCGGCCATTCGGGGGAGTGGCGGCTGGCAGGCGGGAGCCCGGGTGGAGAAATCAGGGTGGGGAAGTGTTTGCCGGTAAAACCATCGCGCGGGCCACTCTGGTCATCCTGGTCCTCTCTCTGCCCTCCCGTTTTCTGGGCCTGGGCAGGGAGATGGCCATCGCCTATGGCGGCTGGCCTCGGGCCTGGCCGAGGGCAGCATCGCGGCCCTCAACTACGCCAGCAAGCTGATGCAGCTGCCCCAGGGGCTCCTGGTAACGGCGGTGACCACGGCCGTGTTTCCCACGCTGGGCCACCTGGCCGCCGCGGACCGGCGCCCGGAAATGCCGAGACCCTGCGCCGGGCCATGAAGGTGGTGCTCCTGCTGGCCGTGCCCGGGACCGTGGGCCTGATGGTGCTGCGGGAGCCTATCGTGGCCCTGCTCTTCCAGCGGGGCGCCTTCGACGCCCGGGCCACGGCCATGACGAGCGCGGCGCTGTTGTTCTTCGCCGTGGGCCTGGCGGCCCGGCTGGACCCGGGCGCCGGGGCCCTGGCCCTGCGGGTGGGGCTGGACGTATCCTTCGACGTCCTGGTCTTCGCCGCGGCGGGCACGCTTTTACGCCTGGACGAGATGCGGCACCTGTGGGAGCTGGCCCGGGGCGTGGGGAAGCCCCGGCCCGGTTGTCGCGGTCCGGCTGAGGGCGCGGCCCGGTGGGGGGATAGACAACGGGTCCACCGGCGAATTGCCTCTGTGCCGCCGGCCGGTAGAGGGTTTTCCGGAAGTCAAGATTGGGTTACAATGAAAGCCAAAATGACCTTACCAGGTCGGGGGATGGGAAGGAGGTTGGTCGAGGTGGAACTGCTTCGAGAGATCGCCTACTTCTCCAACCAGCCCTTCTCAAAGCAGGACCTGGCCCCGGTGCTCCAAAGATATCCCCGCCTTGTGCAGGCCGTTATGGCCCTGCCCGAGGTGCAGTTCCGCTACGCCGGGACCGTGTTCAGCAACCGGCGCGATCCCGTGCGCTTCCTGCAGTTTGTCTTGCGCAAGGCGGCCCATCTGTTTCTCTACGGCATGTACGGCGACGGGCAATTTTGCCCCCGGAACTGCGCCGGGACAGGGCACGCCTGGCCTGGCAAAATTGTCCGTCGTTTCCCTGATGCGCGCCCTGAGCGGAAGCGGTCTCAAGGGCTTGCAGGGTTTTGGTTTCGCAGCTCTGCTGGTGGTTCTGGTGGCCGCCCTCGACGAGCACAACCAGGCTCGCATCGCGGGGCGGGGCGGCCGGCCGGAGGACGTGGCTTTGGATTTCGCGGGGTTTTTGGTTGCCTGGGGGTTGTCGGGAGCCCTTGGCCGGTGGCGTGAGGCCCGGTACCGAAGGGCGGGGGAGGCCGCGGAATAGCCTCAGCAGACCCGGGCCTGCGGGAAATTCGCCATTCCTGAACGGTACCGGTGTGGCGTTAACTCCGAATCTGGGAAGCAAAGGAGACCGGCCTTCTAGTGCGGCCAACATGGGGGCGTATGGGCCGTAATCGTCCTCGAGTGGCCACGCCGGGGGGTTCGAGCTTGCAAACGGGCGGGGCGTGTAGTAAACTGAAACCACAAGCCGCGAAAGGTAGAGGTGCGGCATGGCCGGGGAGTTCGACCTGATCATTAAGGCCCTGGCGGAGCGCTACCCTGGACACCTGGTGGAGTTGGTGCGGGGTAGGCCCGTGGCCAACGTGGAGCGCGTGGAAAAGGAAGCCGTGGCCGTGGAGCGCGAATCGGACCTGGTGTTCCGGGTCACGGAAAACGGGTACGAGTACCTGATGATCCTGGAAGTCCAGACCAGGCCCGAGCGGGACATGGCCCGACGCCTCCTGGAGTACACCGCCATGCAGCACCGGGAGTTTGAGAGGCCGGTCTATCCCGTGGTGCTGAACCTCACGGGCCGGCTGGAGGAAGAAAGTTATTCTTTCGACTGCCTGGACCTTCGGGTGGTGACCTTCAACTACCGGGTCCTCAACCTGAGAGACCTGCCTGGCGCGGAACTGCTTAAGCACGGCCCGCTGGGCGTCGTGCCCCTGGTGCCCCTGATGCGCCACGAAGCCCCGGGCGAAGAGGTGCTGGCCGGGTGCGCCAGGCGGATCGCCGAGGCCCCGGCTGAGTGGCAGGCGGACCTCTACCTGGGCTTGGCGGTGTTCTCTTCCCTACGGTTTGCCAGGGAAGTAATTTTGAAAGTAATCGAGGTGAGCAAAATGGAGGCCTCCCCGCTGTTCGACGGCATCCGGGAAAAGTGGATCGACCAGGGAATGCAGCAGGGGATACAGCAGGGGATACAGCAGGGGATTCGCGAGACCATCCTGGACGCCCTCCAGGAAAACCTGGGTTTTGTGCCCGAAGGTCTGGAAAAGAGGCTGCGTGCCATTCAGGACGTGGCCACCTTAAGGACGTTGCACCGCCGGGCGGTCAGGGCCAGGACCTTAGAGGAGTTCCTGCGGGCCCTTGGCGAGGTGGCACCGGAGGGCAACTGAGGGCTTGAGGGCCGTCCGGCGGGCCCAGCGGAGAACGCGGCCGTGACATAAACATCTGATAAAGGCACGGGCGGGACGGCGTTGCCCATGGATGTGGAGATAATCCGGCAGGCTGTGGCTTCAGACCGTACCGTTCTACGTTCCGGACCCGGCCAGATGGGAGTCCGATTGGAAGACCCGAAAGAGGGGGCAAGGGCAGTGAAGCACGAATATGCGGCTTGTTCCTTTTGCGGCGGCCCCGTGGAAGAGCGGTTCGTGAGCGTGGACTACCGGACGAAGGCGGGCCTGGTGATCATCGAGAACGTGCCTGCCGGGGTGTGCCGCCAGTGCGGAGAGCGGTACTACACGGCCGAAGTGGCGAAGGCCATGGAAAGGTTGGCGGAAGCGGAGGTACCGGCCTCCAGAACGGTAGCCGTCCCGGTGCGCGAGTTTTCCACGAGCGCAGCCGTGTAATCCGGGCCCAGCCGTTGCTTTCCGAGAACGCGGACACTTGTTCCTTGATTTTTCCCGTGAAAGAATGGGGATGTTTGAAATCTCACCGGGTATAGTGGTGGATCCCGGCGTCAGGGCCGGTAAACCGGTCATCAAGGGAACGCGGCTTCCGGTAGACGTGGTGGTGGGCAGGATGGCGGGTGGAGCCGCGCACGACGAGCTCATGCGGGAGTACGACCTAACCAGGGATCAGATCCTGGCGGCGCTACGGTACGCCGCCGAAACTTTGTGGGTGCGACCGGGGACGCACCCCGGTCCGTAGCGCGACAGTGCGCACTCCTCCGCCGGTTCCCCACTACACTTCCTCCAGCAAACGGGCGAACTGCTCGAGGCTCTCCACCTTTACGCTCTTTCTAAGAAGGAGGCGCAGGACCGCCGGATCGTCGATGGCGGCCAGCTTCCTGCCCATGCCCCTCTTGATGCGGCCGAAGCGCCCCTCGAGAACCTCCTGGATGTCCCGGCGCAGGGTCTCAATCTCCCCCTCCAGCTTTCCCGCCTTGCGGCCCTTTTCCACCCCTTCGTTGATCCATTCCTGGACGATGCTGGCCTCGTGGAGCAAGGACATCTCCTCCCTGAAGAAGTTGAAAAGAAAGTCGCGCGCGATTCCGGGTAGCGCCGCGCCAGGGCCTTGAGGCTCCGATCGATAACGTTGATGGCCAACTTTCACAATCCCTTCGCAAGTGCACACTTGGGTCCGGCAGCGATATTATATCACGCCGCTGCCAGCCGTAGGAAGACGCAACTGCCGCTCAAGCCGGCGGACGTGGGGGAGAGTAGCAATCGGACCACCGGCCGTACGACCCTCGTTTCTCGGGCGCCGGGGGGGTACGGTGTCCCGAAAACCCGCGATACGCCGCGAAGGGCGGGCGAATAATGCATGGGAGTTACTCGAGGCCTGCTGTGCCAGCCGAGCCGGGTGACCGAAGATGGGCCGACGGAAAAGCCCCCGGTGGAAGGCCGGGCAGCACCGTTGGGTGAACTGGGACTGCCCGGCCTGGTATAGGTCTAAGCGCTACGGGCCAGTCTTACCGGTTTTTACGGCAAAAGCTTCGGGCGGGGCGCTTAGATGTGATGAAGCAGGGGTGTCTCGCTTTCGTCGGTGACCGAGGACTCGGTCACCCCGCTATCCTGAGCGAACAACCGCAAGAGGGCTGCCAGTTCGTCCACGTCCTCAAACCGGAGGTCTGTAACATCCATCACGAGGTAGACGCGATCGCGCTGTACCTGCATAAAAACCTCGCGCCCGCTGCGGAATTCTATCTTCATGTCCGGTCTCCAAGGAGCGGTGGCAAGCTTGGTTGCCATGCGAGCCAAAATTTGGATTTCCGCCGTCTAAACGCGGTTCACGTGGCGGCCGTTTGCGGCACGAAGGTTACCAGGTGGTGGAAATGGATCAGGCGGTGGGGACTCTGAGCTCGGCCACGGTGCACCCGCGGGAAATCTTCAAGGTAGCCATTCTGGCCAACGCCGCGGCGGTCATCGTGGCACACAACCACCCGAGCGGTGACCCTACGCCGAGCCGGGAGGTCATCGAACTCGCGGAGCGGCTCGCCGCGGAGGCCATCCGGAAGCTGACCGCGGAGAGCACCGTCGACCTGGAACTGCCGGGCAGGGAGCCCTGCGTCTACTTCGCGGTCACCCCCGATACCCACAGGGCCTTCGACTTCGTGGCGTCGCTGTTCTTCACGTTCCTTATTCATCCGGCTGGTGGAGCAGGCCGATGCGCGGCCCGACGGCCGCCTCGCCGTGCCCGTCCGGTTTCTCCTTGACGAGTTCGCGAATATCGTCAAGATCCCCGAGTTCAACATGAACATCGCCACGGCGCGCGGCCGCATGATCGAGTGCCACGTCATCGTCCAGAGCCTACCCCAGCTGGAGCGGGTCTACGGCCGCCACTGGGAGGAGCTCCGGGTCACCTGCAGCACTCTCGTGGTGCTCAAAGTCGAGGACAACTACACGGCCAATTACGTGAGCGCGCAGCTGGGGCAGTCGACCCTGGAGGTGGCCAGCAGGAGCAGCAGGGTCAACCCGGTGGTGGGCACAGAGCCCTTCGACCGCCACGAGAGCCGCACCGTCACCGTGCGGCCCCTCCTGAGGCCCGACGAAGTGCGCAGCCTTCCCGGCGGCGAGTGCATAGTATTCCTGCCCAGCCCCGAGGGCGACCGCTCCTACCCGGCCCGCCTGCGGCTCATCGACTACACCGAGTTTCCGGAGGCCGCGGAACTCGGCGCGGGCCCGGACCTGCCTGGTATGTCACCGGGCCGGCAGATTAACGCCGGACTTCCGGCCGGGGCAGAGAGCCTGCGTTCGGAGTGGTAGCACGGAGGAGAAAGGGCTCCGGTTGCCGGCAAGCGCGGCCGGAGCCCGGGATTCTCCGGGAGATTTTCACGCGAAGGGGGGTTGGGGACCATGCATGAACAGGCTGTGCGGCACATGGACGAGCTGCCGGCGTTTCTGACCGTGCCCGAGGCGGCCAGGGTGCTGCGCCTCAAGCGCTCCACAGCCTACGAGCTGGTGCGGCAGGGGGCCATTCCCAGCATCCGGCTGGGCCGCCAGATCCGCGTCCCGCGGGACCGCCTGCTGGCCTGGCTGCGGGAGGCGAACTGAGGACGAGGGCACCGGCCCCGAGGGGCGGCCGTTCAACGCCCGGGCCGGTGCCCCTCTATTCCTGGCCGCAGATGCGAATCCTGGTGGGCCCCACCACGCAGAGCTTGCCTTGCAGCTTCAGGTCGGGGAGTGTCAGCAAAAACCGGCGCACCATGCGCTGGAGCGCCGGGTAGGTAGGGCCCTTCGGAGGCCGGAAGACCACAATACCGCTGGCCTCCCGGGGCGGAAACCTTAGCACGTTGGAAAACCCCAGGTCCAGCGCGACCAGGCATCGTTGGTCCGCCCGGGCGGCCTCGTAAATCACCTGGTCCGACTGGCCCTGAAGGCCCTGGTCACGGACGGACGAGACGTCGTGCCCGGCGGTCCTGAAGAGCTCCTGCATCCGGGTGCCCAGGTTCTCGTCCAGCTTGAACCTCACTGGCCGGCCTCCGGAGGCAGCTCCACGTAATGGCCGCGTGCCATCTCGGCCCCGTAGGCGATGGCCGCCCTGATGTCCTCGGGTTCGAGCTGGGGGTACTCGGCCAGGATTTCCTCGGGAGTCATCCCGCCGGCCAGGAGGTCCAGAATCAGGGACACCCATATCCGCGTGCCGCGGATGCAGGGCCTGCCGAAGCACACGTTGGGATCAATGGAGATGCGCTCCAGAAGGGGATTCATGGCACCACCTCGGGTTCAGTATACGGACTTTCTGTGCCGGCGTCAATGCGGATCACGACACTCACGCCTGGCGGGGAGGAATTGGCGGCGCTGGTGCCGAAATATCGTGTATCCCCGCCCGGCCTCCACAGGAGGTAGGGCAAACGGTGAGGGGACACATCAGAAAGCGCGAATCCGGTTCATGGGCGGTGGTAGTGGAGCTGCCGCGGGACCCGCTTACGGGCAAGCGGCGCCAGAAATGGATCACGGTCAGGGGCAGCAAGCGCGATGCCGAGCGGGTGCTGGCGCGCACCATCAACGACGTCGAGCGCAACACCTTCGGCACGGCCCCGGAGCGGTACACGCTGGCCGAATACCTCGAGGACTGGCTGAAGGCCCAGGAGAGCCTGGTGCGACCCACCACGCTGGAGAAGTACCGCCTGGGCGTGCGGCTCTGGCAGCGCACCTTGGGTACCATGCGGCTGAACCGCGTCAACCCCCTGGACATCCAGCGCGTGCTGGGGGGGTCGCAGCATCTGGGCCCCAAGACCCGCCACGAGTACCTGCGGGTGCTCCGGTCGGCGCTGCGTCAGGCCGTCAAGTGGGGGGTTCTGGGCACCAACCCGGCCGAGGGGGTCCGGAGCCCCCGCATCCCGCGGCCCCAGGTCCGGGTGTGGAACGAGCGCGAGGTGGCGGCCTTTCTCGAAGCCACCCGGGGTAACCGCTTTTACGCCCTCTACTACGTGGCCTTGGCCACGGGCATGCGGAAGGGCGAGCTTCTGGCCCTCACCTGGGACAACGTCGACCTCGAGGCCGGCGTGATCTACGTCCGGCAGTCGCTGGCGGAGCTGGCGGGGGACCGGCCCCGCATCGGGGATCCGAAGAGCGCCAGTGCCCACCGGCGTGTGCCCATCGATCCCTCGACCGTGGAGGTCCTCAAGGAACTGCGGCAGCAGCAGGAGGAGGAAAAGCGCGTAGCCGGAGCCGAGTGGGAAGAGCACAATCTGGTCTTCTGCACCCACCTCGGAAGACCTTACTACCGGGGGACGGTGTGGTGGGCCTTCAAGCGGGCCGTGAAGAGGTCCGGCCTGCCGTATATACGTTTCCACGACCTCCGGCACACCCACGCCACCCTGCTTTTGCGGCAGGGAGTGCACCCCAAAATCGTGGCCGAGCGCCTCGGCCACTCCAGCATCAAGATTACCCTCGATCTTTACTCCCACGTTCTCCCCGATTCCCAGAGCGAAGCCGTAAGGGCCATTGCCAAGGTGGGGCGCGACACGTGGCCCTGCTCTTCCAGCGGGGCGCCTTCGACGCCCGGGCCACGGCCATGACGAGCGCGGCGCTGTTGTTCTTCGTCGTGGGCCTGGCGGCCCGGCTGGACCCGGGCGCCGGGGCCCTGGCCCTGCGGGTGGGGCTGGACGTATCCTTCGGGGCCTGGTCTTCGCCGCGGCGGGCACGCTTTTGCGCCTGGACGAGATGCGGCACCTGTGGGAGCTGGCCCGCGGCGTGGGGAAGCTCCGGCCCGGTTGTCGCGGTCCGGCTGAGGGCGCGGCCCGGTGGGGGGATAGACAACGGTCCACCGGCGAATTGCCTCTGTGCCGCCGGCCGGTAGAGGGTTTTCCGGAAGTCAAGATTGGGTTACAATGAAAGCCAAAATGACCTTGCCAGGTCGGGGGATGGGAAGGAGGTTGGTCGAGGTGGAACTGCTTGGAGAGGCGGCAGAAGCGCTGGATGTGAGCGAGGATTTGCTTGCCCGGCAGAGCCTGCGCGTATATCTGGAGAGAGAATTGCGGCACACGGAAGCGGCGATTCTGAAGGTCGCCTCCAGGTATGGCGTGAAATCGGTATTCGAACTGGACGACTGGCTCACACAAGGGAGGCTCAAGGAGGAAGACCTCCTGGACGACTTCTTCGAACTGGACTATCTGGAAGCGAAGAGGGATAAGATCTGCCGCATCCTGGAGAAAGTCCAATGAAACTCTTGGAAAGGCTTCAAAGGATCGTAGAGGCCGAGTATCACGAGGTAGTAGCATGTAGCCACCTTTCCCAAACATTTTCACAACGGCTCGGAGGCCCATGTTGAGGAGTCCAACCTCAGCGAGGATCCGGAGGTGGGGATCCGGCAATTTATGGAGTTCATCGGAAGCAAAATACAATTCTGAGCCTGTTCAACTGGTGGCTGGCCAAGTTCCCGCGACTGTGCGACTTCCCCAGGCGCCTGTGGGGCGCAATGCTGAGAGGTGACGGCACCAACTGGAGGAACGGTATGAACAGCTCCGCCCATCGACTGGTGCCTCTCTGGCTCCAGGTCTTCTTCTGGCTGGCCGTAATCGCCTACTTCTCCAACCAGCCCTTCTCTAAGCAGGATTTGGCCCCGGTGCTGGAGAAGCACCGCTGGCTGATTCAGGCTACTGTGGCTCTGCCCGAGGTGCAGTTCCGCTACGGAGGTACCGTGTTCAGCAACCGGCGCGACCCGGTGCGCTTCCTGCAGTTCTGCCTTCGCAAGGCGGCCCATCTCTGTGTGCCCGGCATGGGCGTTGTCTATAGGGTGAAAGTCCCGAACGACGAAGGTGGCGGTAGTCGTTAGCTTAAGGCAAGGGTGTCCGCCGCGAGGCGGAATCAGATCGGTGCGCCGGCGGCAAA
>Ga0272449_1004028_pt1 | contig 12235 bp, 10 predicted proteins | sample YNPCB0241_FD_198679 | JGI IMG/M metagenome (GOLD analysis project Ga0272449, IMG submission 198679) | Hot spring sediment microbial communities from Yellowstone National Park, WY, United States - YNP-CB-024-1 | ecosystem: Environmental > Aquatic > Thermal springs > Hot (42-90C) > Sediment...
ACACGAGGCGGGCAAGCTGATAGCGCACCCGACCTCCCGGCCTGGGGAGAGGCGCGGCCAGTGAAGCCAGCAGGCTGGGCCGACAGCTCTCCGGTTCCACTCCGCTGAGCCGCCGCAAAGCAGGCAGCGCGAACTCGTGGAAGGCTGTCAGCGCCGAAAGCGGGTTTCCGGGCAGCCCGAAGATGTGCCGGTTCTCGCCGAAGGTGGCATAAAGAGTCGGCTTGCCGGGCTTCATGGCCACACGATGAAAGCGGATCGTGGCCCCGATGGCTTCCACCGCCTGGGGAACGTAGTCGTAGCGTCCCGCGGAAACGCCGCCGGTGAGAATCACCACATCGCAACGGCGCAGGCAACGACGCAACGCGCCTCGCACGGCCGCGACCTGGTCCGGAACCACCTGATAACGTGCGTCGGGCAAGCCCCATTGGCGAAGAGCAGCGGCCAGCGCAGGCCCCAGCGAGTTACGGACTCCCCAAGGCGGCGGCTCGCAATCCGCAGCCACCAGCTCGCTCCCGGTGCAGAGGATGACGACCTGCGGCGGCCTGTGGACCCTGACCCGGCTCTTGCCTACCGCCGCGCAGATCCCGATCTCCACCGGGCCGAGCCGTGTGCCCGCAGGCAACAGCTCGTCGCCTTCCCGCGCATCTTCCCCGCGACGGAAAATGTTTTCCCCGACGGCTACGGGTTTGCGGAAGCGCACCCATCCGTCCCTTTCCTCGGCCTGCTCCAGAATGGCCACGGCATCGGCGCCGCGGGGAATAGAAGCTCCCGTGTAAATGCGGACGCAGGAACCCGGCGTGACCTCCAGATGTGGAGGCTGGCCTGCCGCCACTTCACCAATCACCTTCAGCTCGGCAGGGGCGGATTGCAGATCAGTGCTCCGCACCGCGTAGCCGTCCATGGCCGAGCGGTCTTCTGCCGGAATGTCGCGGTCCGCTCGAATCGGCTCGGCCAGACAGCAGCCCAGCGCTCGCTCCAGTGGGACCTCTATTGCTTCAAGGGGCTGGACGTAATGGAGGATGGTTTTCCAGGCTTCCTCGGGGCCAATCATCACATCTCCTTTCCAAACACGGGAGGTCGTGGCGTTTCCACCACGGCCCTATCGCCCGCCGTCCATGGCCTTGCGCTGTAGGTCCGGCGGGTCGGAGATGGCCCTCGGCCATGCTTTTCACCGGCTGAATGCGGCGCAGCCGGTTACGCCAGTAGCAGCGGGGCCGACTCCCGTCATTGAGCGTCGCGAGCGCCCCGCGTTCTGCTGGCGGTGCAAATCACGCAGTATAACAAATGCCGCACCGCAAAAGCCGCACCGTCTGCGTGGGCTGATGAAACAATTCGCCCTGACCCTGCCACGGCTACCGCGCCGTCCCGGAATCCGTGCGACAGCCCTGCTTTCAGCCGCCGGCATGCGCCTTCTCGCTCGACGAAATCTGGATCAGCTCTCTCTCCGCTTGTCTGCCACTGGTCAGCTTCCTCAATTCGGCCAACAAGGTCTCCAGCGGAACGCCTTCGCGGCGGCAGGCTTGCTCGAGGGTTACGGCGCGCGCCATGGTTCGACGCAAAACGGGGTTGCTCAACGGCGCAAATCCGTGACGCAGGAAAACTTGCAACGACTCAGGGTAGCGCTCCAGGACTTCTGCAATCTTGGTTTGCGGTCCCAACTCCCAGCTCCCGCTGGCTGGTCCCGCAGACAAGGCAGTTCGCTCCAGGCTTTTGCCGACCCGCACGCAACGGATGACATCCGCGGCCCAGAGAGTCAGTCCCGTGACCTCCAGGAAACCGCTGACGCCCATGATCCGGAAAGCGCCTGGCAGGTAGTCCGTGGCGATCTCCGTCGTTACGCGCAACGCGTTTCCGAGGTTCAAGAGCACGAAGGTGGGCCACAGGCTCGCGGCGGCACGCACATCCACACCGGATAACGTCGGCGCCACCTTTGAGGAGACGCCCACGATCATCATCGTGATGAATCCCACGGTGAGCGCGTGGCGATAGGCGCCGAAGAAAGCGTGGGAAAACGGCGAAGGGCCGCCGACAGCAGGCTGGTAAACCAGCAGGTTGTAGGCCGGCGTGACGGCCAGGAGCGCAGTGGCCACGATGAACCAGCTATAGGCAGCGCGGATGAACTTCAGGCCGCGGTCCCTTTCCGAGGGGTGCACGGAAGCGAAAAGCCGGTACTGTCGTGGAGCGCTCAAAGCAATCGCCAGCCAGGTCAATCCTGTCAGCTGATAGGCCCCAAGCCATCGGCGGTTCCCGGTGAGCGCGGACAACACAAAGGCGGCAATACCGCACACAAGCGCGCCATTCGCGGCCCACAACACCAGCCGACGCCACCGCGAGGAAGGTTCGCGCAAGCCATAAGCGTGCGGCAGAAAGCGCAAAGAAACGCCGAGGATCATGATCCCGGCCGTGCCCAGAAGCTGGATGTCGCGATAGGGAATGTTGAACGAAGCCACGCGCCACAGGAACTGCTCACGGGTGGGCGCCCCTTCGAACAGCCAGAAAATGACGGGATTGAGAACCGCCGCCGCCAGGAACCATAGCCAGGCTGAAAGGACGAATGCGTCGTACGGTTCCGGCTTGCGAGCGGTCCGGAACGTCCGCACCAACACCCATCCCGAGAGCGCTACCGCCGCTACCTGGAGCAAACCGGCGAGCATCCCCAGAAACAGGTAGGGGGCACACGGCGCTAGCAAATGACCGACGGTCTGCAACGCGATCCCCGCCAGCATCAACGGCAAGGCGACTATCGCCATTCGCGGGTGTTCGAGACTGACGTGCTTGAAGCGGGGAAAAGCCTGGAACGCGAAACCCAAGATGAACAGGCCCACGAATCCAAACACCATCGCGTGGCCGTGCGCCAGTATCCAGGAGTAATCCACAGCGCCGAAACGCCGTCCCTGGCCAATCATCCACAGGTTGACGGCGCCCCAAGTGCACCCGAGTGTGAGCACGGTCAGGATGCCGGCAAGGAAGTATGGGCGGTAGATCGTGTCAGCGATCGACCGCTCCGGCGCCGGGCCGATCGCTTCGCCTCGGGCTGCTGCATTGAGTTCGGCCAGTAGTTGCTCGAGCGGGACACCATGCAGCCGCGCAAACCATCGAACTGATTCCTGAGGCCCTTGGGGTCCTCCACAGCCTCTGAGGCCGTAGCGGTCCAGGACCCGACGGGCCGCCGGGTACCGACGCAGCACGTCGGGCAACATCATCTCGGCTGTGATGGGCAGGGCTTCGTCTTGCACGGCATTCCTCCTCCTCCTGTGCCGGCAACGCTGCCTTGTCGCGACTCGTCAAAATTCCCGGCGCGTAAGGTCTGGCGCGTGGTTAGTGGCATCCACCCGATTTCAAAGTGAACCCACCGGCGCCCCCGGTTCTGTGACCCATGTCACATCAGCCGCCATTCCCATCGCCAGGGGTTCGAGATCCAGCGCAAGGAGACGCCTGCTGCCCACAGGCTCAGACTTGCCCACATCCGCCAGATCGCGAACGCTCGGACGTGGGCCATCTTCGTCAGCGAATAGAAACCGATGCCGAGAATGAAACTGCCGACCCAGCCGAAGATCTGGGCGTGTCCGTGAGCCTGAAGCCACGCGCGATCCGCCCGCGCCGCCGCGTGGGCACCGGCGATGTGGATGAGGTTCAATCCGCCCCAATACGTGCCCGGGATCAGCATGAAGGCGAGACCAGCCAGGATCCAGGCTTGCAAGCCCCTCTGCAAGGCGAGTTCCGTCTGCTTGATGTGCTAACTAGAGGTTCCGACGTCTGCTGCATCGTCCTCCTTCCCCCTGGCGCCGGGCTTCCCGTTGCTTCCGGTCAATCCCGGCAGCCCTGCGCGCGAACCCGCAGCGTCAATCCCGCCATTCCGAAGGGAAGCATTCTGGACATTGGATCTCGATGAAGTCCAGCCAGGCGAGTGCCTCGGCGATTCGCTCTTCCGCTTCCCGCGCGGGTAGGGGGGACACCCAAAAGATCTCGCCCCACCGATCGGTTACACACAGCAGGGTCTCGGACGTCAGGCCACCGCCCAGACGCCGCGCCACCGAACCATCCCCATCGCTGCCGACCACGAATGGCCAGCCGCGCATCTGGCGCAAGCGGCCAGCATCGTCTGGATCGCACTGGAGCAGCACGATCACTTCTGCCTCCCTCTGGCGGACCTCCTCATACCGGCGCGCCAGAAGATCGAGTGCCGGGTGCGCAGACTCCCTCGCGAACACGATGAGCAGGTTGAACCGCCCCTTGAAATCCGACAAGCTGAGTAGCTTTCCCTCGCTGGTTCGGATCCGCGCATCCGGCAAGCAGCGCCCGGGCGCCAGAGCAGGTGCGTCATTGCGAATCGAACCGCTCATTTTCTCCTCCCACTACGGTGGCGAGAGACCGCCCCAACCCTTCTCCGTTGCCGGGAGCGGCGTCCTTTGTCGGCCAGCAACAGCGTTGTGAGTTGGCCGGAGTCCCGCACGAGATCGGCCAGGGTGTATCCGTCGAGAACGCTCAGGAAGGCTTCCAGCGCGCGATGCAGGCCATACTGGAGACGACAGGCGGGATGAATCACGCAGCTTTGCCGCCGCCCCTCCGCCATGCAGTCCACCAAAGCGAAATCCCGCTCCATTTGGCGGATCACCGTGCCCACGCGGATCTGTTCGGGCGCCAAGGCGAGGCGGAACCCTCCTGCTCTTCCGCGGGACGACTCCAGGTAACCGAGGCGCCGCAGAGCCTGCACGATTTTCAGCAGGTGGTGCCCCGACAAACCGTAGCATTGCGCGATCTCGCTGACAGTGATCCGTTCGGGCCGGCGGGCTCCGGCCAGCATGAGCACGCGGAGGCCGTAATCGGTGAAGGACGTAAGCCGCACGAAAGCTACTCCGGTTAAATCAGCATATCATATACTGGTTTGAGTTCGAGGCCCTCGGGCCTCTCTGATCGGCGAGGCCGCGGTCAAGGGGTTCCTTCCCAGGTCCAGTGCGGGATCCCGTCCCCGAGCCCTCATCGCAGCGCGATCCGAGCCACGGTCGCGGGGGCCGCCGATATCCGAAAGGGCACGTGAGAGACCGTGTTTCCGCAAAAGGTCAAGACCAAACGAGTCTATGAGCCGCCGGAACCTGACGACGGCTTGCGGATCCTGGTAGATCGTGTCTGGCCTCGCGGCCTCTCCCGGCAGCGAGTGGCCGCGGATCTGTGGCTGAGGGACATTGCACCGAGCGACGCATTGCGGAAGTGGTTTGGTCACCGACCGGAGCGATGGCAAGAGTTCGTGCAACGCTACCACCGCGAACTGGATGCCAGGCCCGAGCTCGTCTCAGAGCTCGAGGACTATCTCGCCCGGGGGCCGGTGACCCTTCTGTACTCGGCACGTGATCCCGGCATGAATCAGGCCGTGGCGCTGGTCGAGTACCTGCGCACCCGTCGCCGGACGCACGGCACAGAGCCCAGGCAGGCGCGGAGCGGCCCACCTGCGACAGTTCCGGCAAACGGGCAATCTCTTGAGCTCGCAGAACCGCCTGAGGAGGGCACACGCAGGATCAGTCCCCGCGGAAGGCCTCAGCGTCCCGGACGGTTATCGAAGTGACCGGCTTGTGCCAGCCCTGCGGGGCAGGCAGCAGGCTGGACTGCCCCCGCCCGCCTTACTCCAGCACCGGCAGCACCGGGCGCCGCCGCTCCTCCGGGATCGGCACGAAGTCGGGCACTTTCAGTTTTGGTTCCCGATGGTCACTGAAATCAAGGTATAGCTTGCTGCGCAGGAACCATTCCGGGAAATGACCGAGGCGGAACAGCGGATACTTGAATCCCGGCCCGTAAAGTTTCCGACCGAGCAGATAGTAATAAATCGGGATGCCCAAAATTAGTTTGAGCCTTACGCTGGAAGTTTTTCGCAGGAACTCCACGTTGTAGCGCCAGCAAGTGAAGAAGAACTCCCATTGCAGGTCGGTCAACCGGTAAACCTTGGCCCCCTCATGCTTCGCCAGACGTGTGTCCTTGAGTGGGACAAATAAAGTCGGAATGATGACGCCCTTGAAATCCTTCAGTGCGTAGAGCAGGTCGAGCGACTGTTTGGTATCCTCTTCGGTCTCGCCCGGCAGTCCGATGATAAAAGTCGCCATGGGGAACCAGTTGTGCCGGTTCATGATTTCGAAGCCCTTGAGGACCACGTCCGGCCACTGCTCGGGACGGAAGGGGTACGCTTTGCCCGGCATGTACTGCTTGAAAAGCCGCACGGATCCGGTTTCCAGACCTACGAACATCATGGCGTAACGCTTTTCGGGGTGGGTGGAGTGCTCGCTCTGGAAGGGGCTCATGCCCACGGCCCATGGCGAGAGCTCTTCCACCACCTCGGGGTTGACCAGGACCGGAGTAATGGTGCCGTGGGTGAGGCTCAAGTAGCGCACACCGGGCACTTCGGCGACCGACCGGAACAGTTGTTTCAACGCCTCAACGTTCGTCTGAAACCGCTTTCCCTGCTGATAGAGAAACAGGTCTTCCGTGACGAGCGTGATGGTATCGGCGCCCTCGGCTACCTGTGCGCGGACATTCGCCACGATGTGTTCGATGGGAAAGCTCTTGCCTGCCCTGAGGGCTACGGAGCAGAACTGGCAACCCCGTCCGCAGCCGCGCGTGATCTCGACTGCGCCGAAGGTCGCCCGGTGGCGAATGCGCGGAATACTCTCCAGCTTCGGACTCTTGCACTCGACCCTCGGCGGAAGCGTTTCGCCGCGGACGGCAGCCTCGAAAAGTTCTACCGCCACCTCTTCGGCCTCGCCGTGCACGATGCAGTCTATCCCCCACTCCTGTTGGAGACCCTTGTACTCCACTTGCCAGGCCCCTGGTCCGCCCATGATCACTTTGATATGGTCTCTGTGCCGCCTCAGGGCTGGATGGAAAATCAAACGCCGGAACTCATCCGCATTGATCGGCTCGCAATCGGCGCCGTAAAAGCCGGCGTAGACGTCCGTGGCGAAGGTGATGCCCAGTGGATTGTGTGCGTGGATCCCAACCACTCGCGTCTGTTCGCCTACAAAAAGGTCGAGCTGATCGGCGTAGCAAACCGCCACGTTGTCCTCACCGAACCGCTCCGCCAGCAAGGCCTCGATCACGCGCAGGCCATTGGGCACGTATTTGGCCTGCCCGTCCTCGCGCAGCTCTACGCTGGTGGACCAGTTCACACCCAGGTACCGGGCATATTTGGAGGGCAGAGTGGCCAGCAACATCTGGCGCCACGGAGAGCGCAGATACTCCGTAGATTCCGAAGTGGCCGCTGCTAAAACGATCAGTTTTCCCCCAGTAACCATCGCCATTGCCCCTCTGAGAATGTGTACGGAAAAGTCAACTATACCGCGCCGCGCTCCAAATCCTCAAGCATGTCCCTCGAAACGATTTCACCGGACCGGACGACGGCGTCCGCATATCTTGTCGTTCTGCGGCTCCGGACCGCGTGTGGGCAAAACCCGGTCTGGTGTCGCAGGATCTCGCCCGCGGTACAGCTCCCGCTCCGCCCGCTGCGGCCTCGGTGAACTTTTCCGGAGGCCGACGCGGCGCAGTCCGCTGCGAAGGACACGCCCGCGGCTGTGACTCAGATCACATCGAGTCATCCTCGGCAGGTCTATAATCACGCTGTTATCATGCAAAGGCGCTGGCTCGTTTTTTTATGGACAGCTACAGCCCTCGCGGCCGCTCCGCCCGTCGGATTCCAGTGGCACGGGAGCGTTCGGAGCAGGCTCGAGATGTGGGACTGGTTCGAGGGAACAGCCGACAATGCCTACGCTTTCAGCGGCAATCTGATGCGCTTGCGTCTGGACTACAAGCAGCCGCTCTGGGACTGGAGCATGGAGCTGGCGGCCCCAGTCTTGCTCGGCCTGCCTGACAACGCTCTAGCCCCGCCTCCCCAAGGGGCGTCAGGCATGGGCGCGAATTACTTCGCGGACAACGCGCGGCGCCGCAACGCCGGCATGGTCTTCTTGAAGAACTTTTACGTGAGCTTCCACGGACGCGGCCCTCAAGGCCACAGCCTTCAGTTGGGCCGTCTGGAGTTCGCCGACGGCGCCGAACTGACGCCCGAAAACCCTACACTAGTTGCGCTCAAGAACACCCGGATCCGTGAGCGTCTGATCGGCACTTTCGGCTTTACGCACGTGGGACGCAGCTTTGATGGATTGGTTTACGCCTATCGAGCCGGGCACGGGAGACTTACGTTTCTGGCAGCGGCGCCCACGCGCGGCGTATTCCAGACCGACGGCTGGGGCTGGACCCGAACCGGCGTGGGCTACCTGTCCTGGACCCAGCCGATGACGGCTGGCAAAAGCGCCGCCGAGCTGCGTTTGTTCGCCATTCAATACCACGACTGGCGAAGGCTGGTCAAAACCGACAACCGCAGTGCATCCGAGCGAAGAACCGATCTCGGCAAGCTTCGTATCTCCACCATCGGCGGACACTATCTCCACGCAGGCCCAGTCCCCGGGGGCGCTGCGGACTTGCTGGTCTGGGGCGCCTGGCAAACGGGACGCTGGGGCCGCCTCGACCACAGAGCCTGGGCGATCGCTCTGGAGGGTGGTTACCAACCGAACGTACTCGCCCGCCTCAAGCCCTGGATTCGGGCGGGGATTTTCGCATCTACCGGCGACGCCGATCCGAGCGACTCCCGCCACGGCACCTTCTTTCAACTCCTCTCCACGCCGCGCCTGTATGCGCGCTTTCCGTTTTTCAACCTCATGAACCTGGAAGACGGCTTTGTCGAGCTCGTCCTGCGCCCCCACCGCAAACTGACGATGCGCCCCAGCCTGCACGGCTTGCGACTGCGCGAAGGACAGGATCTGTGGTACGTGGGAGGCGGCGCCTATAACCCGTGGACTTTCGGCTACGTCGGCCGCCCCGCTCAAGGCGCCCGCAGCCTTGCCACGCTCTACGATTTCAGCGCCGACCTTTCCTTGAGTGCCTCGTTTACCTTGGGCGCCTACTTTGGCCTTGCCCAAGGCAAGAGCGTGATCACTGCGATCTATCCGCAGCGCGCCCGGGCGACCCTCTTTTTCCTGGAAGCCAACTACCGATTCTGATCGGCGGAGGCGAGTGGATCTGGTCCGGCGTGACAGGCCGGCCTGCCGTCCTCCAGGCACAGAAAAGGCGCGCAGTCGAAGGTTGAGTCGAGAATCGGGAATGAGGACGGGGCGGCCAAGGCCTCCGGTCGCGCGCCTGTCCGGCGGCACAGCTCTTCGCCAGCCAACCTGAGATAAGAGATGGGAGCGTGGTGGAGGGCCGCCGCCAAGGGTCCTGCAAGCAACTGTAAGTGATCCTGGACGAATCGCCCCGCCGCCTGGCAGCTGAGCTCGGCTGCTTCCTGGTTGCCGGTTGCGATTGCATAGGCCTGCTTCAGGCAGAGGAAGGAAACGAATCCCGTCTCGATGGCGACGTGGTCCGGCGGTTCGCTGTTTCGGGGCTGGTAGCCGAAAGCCTGATAGAACCCTTCCAGATCGGCCAGAAGGCTACCCAGTTCGACCGCGGGTCGGCACGCCGCCTCTCGGCAGGGCGCGGGACCGCCGGGACCGAAGGTCGAATGGTACAGTCCCTCGCCGGCCTGCTTCAGCGCGGCATAAGCAGCCATGCGCAAACCGCGTTCGTGAACTTCCCGAGCCAGCGCCCGAATGTCTCGCCGCCACGCGGGCGACGGACATTCGAACAGTAACCCCAGCAGGCGCCACGCCGCTGCCTGCTGAAGCAGCTCCTGTTGCTTTGCGTCCAGCGTGATGGAATGGCTCACGGCGTCTCCTTCAGCAGTAGAGGAATCCAACCCGTCCGCATCTTGCGGGCTCCGACTTCGCCGTGCGATCCCTCCCAGACGGCGAAGGCGACTTGGGTTCGTGCGCGGGGCGCCAGCCCGGGCGGGAGCGGGCGCGCCAGCACGACGCGCCAGCCGCGATCCCAACGGCGTCCCTTGCCGCGGGAAACGGTTTTCCCTGCGGGCGCCAAAGTGCCCGGACCCTCGGCCACCAGGTCCTCCACCGGCTGCTCGCGGGGGCCGCTACGCCGGTTCCCTACCGCTTCCGCAGGCGCGTATCGGCGCGCCATCTCGGCCTGCTCAGGGGACCCCTGCTTCAGTGAAGGAGCGGCGAACGGGTAATGATCTACCGCGGCGTTCGGGTAGAAGGACCGGATGTCGTCCCGACGACCTTCGGCCCACGCCTGCCAGTCGGCGCGCCAGAACGTTATTTCCACGGGACGGCCGGCCTCGCCCATCTGGGGGTTGGGCACTTCGGCTTCGATCTTGCGCGGAAGCTGCACGGCGCAGGCATCCACGAAGCGTCCCGGCCCAGGCATGTCGTCGCGCACCGGATCTTCCCATTCCAGCCGAAAGGCGATTTCCCCGGCCGCGGTGACCGCGCGGACGCGAACCTCGGCCGTGGAGGGTTTCATCAAGCGCGGCTCCACGACGTCCTGCACGAGGAGCCTGGCGACGTGTTCGGGCGCGCGCTCCCAGGCCGAATCCCCGGGATCGGAAGGGACTTTCTGGACCGGAATCGCAATCACCTCTAGACTGGGGGCCGTGGCCCGCTTGCACGCCACGCCGCCCGCCAGCAAGGTGATGCTCAAGCCAACCAGGACCCTGGTGACGATGGTCACGGTGAACCTCCTCAAGGGCAGTTGGTGCGCATGATCTGCCGCTGCGTGTCGAAAGCAGCCCGTACGTACACCGGTTCGCGCACCGGGACTCGGACCACCTCCACGCCTTTTTCGTCGGCGCCCACCACCCAATCGCCCTGGCGACGCCAGCGCGCCAGGATCATTTCCGTAGAGCCGAACAGGCAGAGCAATCCGGCTAGCTCGGGATCGCGCGGGGCCGAGCGATAGGCGGCAAGGGCCTCGGAAACGCCCGGCCCGAACATTTGCTCCAGAAAACGTTCTGGCACGTGCACCGGCGGAATGTAGTACACGTTGGGCTCCAGCCCGAACTGGGGGAACAGCGGCAGCGCCACCTTGCGAATGTGCACCAGATAATCCACAGGATTGTCAGGCCGGGCCTGACCGGGAGGAGAAAGCCAGCCCGCGAGCCGGATCTTCCCGATGCAGTTCACGAAACACTGCGGTTGCAGCCCCTGCTCGATTTTGGGGAAACAGGCGATGCATTTCTCCGAAGTCCCGGTCATGGGATTGAAGAAGACTTTCTTGTAAGGGCAGGCTTTCACACACTCCTGGTAGCCCCGGCAGCGACTCTGGTCCACCAGTACGATGCCGTCTTCCGGTCGTTTGTAGATGGCGCCGCGCGGACACGAAGCCAGACAGGCGGGATAAGTGCAGTGATTGCAGATGCGGGCCAGATAAAAGAACCAATGGGCGTGCGGCAGCGAGAGTTCGGCGCCGCGAGAAATCTCTCCCGCGCAGTCGTCCTCGCCCACGTTGGGGTAAGCATAATCCTGGGCTTGGGGCCTCCATCCCAGCACGCGCTCGCCCGCGGGCGCCGCCTCGAAAATGGTCTGCCCGAGATAGACCCGCCCCTTCCACCGCTGACCGTTGAGCATTTCCAGCAGCTTGACGTCCCAGGCCAGCGGATAGAAGCCGTAAGGTTTGGTCTCGACGTTGTTCCAGAGCATGTACTCCTGCCCGCGGCCCGAGGTCCAGGTCGTCTTGCAAGCCAGGGTACAGGTCTGGCAAGCGATGCACTTGTTGATGTCGAAGACAGCGGCGAACTGCCGTTTGGGACGGGCTTCCGGATACCAGTAAGACATTTCCCGCCCGATCTGCCAGTTATAAACGCGAGCCATCGCTACCTCCCCTCATCCTTCAAGAGAAACTCACCGGCCAGATACTTCCGCATGGCCGGGGATTCATAACGCGGACGCAGTCCGAGGGCCGCGGGACGCCAGAGGCCCTGTTTGTCCAGACCTCCGGGTTCGGCCTTGGTGATCTTCACGATGGCTTCTCGCGGCGCGCCCGTCGGGCAATGGACATCCGGCAGGAAGCCCTTGCCCAGGCTCTGGCCGAAGAGATTCTTGCGAACCAGCGAATCGGTCATCCAGGTGGGCTTCAGCCAGCCGCGCGTAGCCGATTGATGGGACCCGGAGCGAAACATGGCCTGGTAGTTGGTAAGCGGATTTTTGGCCAGGCCGTCGGGGCGGCTTTTTTGTCCCTGCACAGAGCCGGGCGTGGCGCCGTACATGTTGAACCACATGCGCGTCACCCCGCGCGGCGTGCCGGGATAGTAACGGGCGCGGCACAGCAGGCGCGCGAACTCCATGTCGCGTTTGTTGCGCTGCCAGTTACG
>Ga0272449_1004029_pt1 | contig 12231 bp, 14 predicted proteins | sample YNPCB0241_FD_198679 | JGI IMG/M metagenome (GOLD analysis project Ga0272449, IMG submission 198679) | Hot spring sediment microbial communities from Yellowstone National Park, WY, United States - YNP-CB-024-1 | ecosystem: Environmental > Aquatic > Thermal springs > Hot (42-90C) > Sediment...
TTCAAGAGGTGGTAAGGGCTGGGGTTGATGTAGCGACCTTTTCAGGGGATAAGCTCCTTGGGGGACCCCAAGCGGGTATAATCGTCGGAAAAAAGGAAATTATAGAAGCCATAAGAAAAAACCCTCTCAACCGGGCTATAAGGATCGATAAGCTTACCTTGGCTGGTCTTGAGATGGTGCTTAGGCTTTATCGAGAGGAAGAAAGGGCGATAAAAGAAATACCTGTCCTTTCCATGATTTTAAAGAGCCCAGATGAGCTAAAAAGAAAGGCAAGAGGCCTTGCAAGAAAGCTAAGGAGCTTAGCCCTGCCAGGCTTTGTCTTTGAAGTTGTCCCCACCGTAGGAAGGACAGGCGGAGGAGCACTACCCCTTCTTGAGCTTCCTTCCTATGCGGTCCGGGTGAGCTCAGAAAGGCACCCTCCAGAGGAATTAAAATACTACCTTAGAAAATATGAAGTCCCAATCATCGCAAGGCTTGAAGAGGATGCCCTCTACCTTGATGTGAGATGCCTCTTTCCAGAGGATTATCCGATCTTAGTAAAAGCCTTTGAAAGACTAAAAGAGATGCTATGAAGCTTCCGCACGAAGACCTTTTGCTACCCCTTGTAGAAGACTGGCTTGCCAAAAAAGGTGAAAAGGGCTGCCCTCGCTGCTACCTTCTTGACCACCTTTTTGATAACTTTTACACCGAGGAAATTTTTGTATGCTTGGTTGAAACACACAAACCCCTTCGGGGATACTTTTTTATGCGTCAGGACTACTTTTTGCCTAAAAATTTTACTTTTATCAGGCTAAAAAACCTTTTCTTCTACCCTTTATTCTTTGGAAACTCTCAAGAGCTCTTTTTATCCCTCTGGAAAGAAGATGTTTCCTTTACCAGTTTTTACGCAGAGGTCTCAAGGCTTCCTAATCCTTCAGAAGTAGAAAACCATCTACAAGTGATCTCAAGCCTTGGGTTTAGCAGGCTAACAAAAAGGGCAGAAGAACGCCTTGCCCCTATCTTGAAGCTTGAAAAGGAATGGCTAAAACTAGGGGGTCCCTCGCTTAGCTCGGGACAACGCCTAAAAGAAAAAGAAGAAATTAGCAACCTCCTCTTTATCGTATCTTCTTTTCCGCTTGATGAGGAGCTTAAAGAAGAGGGAATAATTTTAAAGGAAGAAGGAAAGGAATATTATTATGTCCTTCGGGACGCTCAAGGCTTCTCTTTAAGTGAAGAGAACCTTCCCCAAGGAGCCATCCTTGGGTTTGTTCCGGGAGAAAAGCTTAAGGAGGAGCCTTTTTCTCGTTTCTCTCCCTTTTTGCTTGCCCTTTCAGCCTTTGAACATGCGAAGAGAGCTGGGCTTATGCTTAAAGAGGTTGAAGGATTTAGCCTACATGTCCTTGCTGACATCATCTACGAGCTTGAAGATTTAGGATTTGCTAAAAGGGTTTATGAAATAGCCAAAGACTACACCCTTCAACCCATTGAGCTTACCTTAAGTTTAGCAAGCATTTACTATACTCTTTCCGACCTTGACACCGCAGAGAAGCTCCTTAGAGGTAAGCTCTGCGGATGCGTAAGGGAAGACCCGATGGTTCACCATAACCTTGGGCTTGTCTACCTTGCCAAAGGTAATCTCTCCTATGCGGAGTATCATCTGTATAAATCTTATCTTCTTGACCCAGAAAACAGAGCCATAAGACAAAGGCTCATTCAGTTCTTGTTTGACCAGGGTAGAATTTCCGACATATTAGAAATTTTAGCAGGGAAGGAAGACCTAAGCCCACAAGAAGCTCTTATCCTTGGCAAAATCTACTTTAGACAAGGGGACTATGACAAGGCTTTAAGCCTTCTTTCTCAGCTTCTTGCAAGCCCTGAAAGGGATGGAGAGGCAAGCTTATACCTTGCTTGGCTTTATCTAAATCTTAGAAAGAACGAAGAGGTGGCTAAGCTCTTTTTAGATGAGGCAAGGAGCAAGCTTCCTTCCGGAGAGTTTGAAAGGCTAAAAAGGGAGCTTAACCTATGAGGCTAACCGTACTTGGCTCTGGCACGGGTTGGTTTAGGGTTGAGCGTTCTGCGCCGAGCTATCTTTTAAGCCTTGATGAGTTTCATTTTCTTTTAGACCTTGGACCAGGAAGCTTAAGACAGTTGTTAAGGCTTGGTTTTACTCTAAACGACATCTCAGGGGTATTTATCTCTCATTTTCATCCCGACCATGTAACAGACCTCATACCTTTCCTCTTTGCCACTCGCTACAACCTTGGCTACACCCGCTTTGAGAAGGTCTTTTTGATCGCTCACGAAAGCTTTGCAAGATTCCATGAAGGTTTGAAGGCTGCCTTTGGTTCTTGGGTTGAGCCAAAGGAGGGACTGATAGAGTATTTCCTCGTTCCTGATACAGATTTCTATGAATTTGAGCTAAGGGGCTTTAGGTTAAAGACAGCCAAGGTCAACCACAATTCAGAAAGCTTAGCCCTAAGGGTTGAGTTTAAGGGGACGAGCTTAATCTATTCTGGGGATACAGGGTATACAGAAAGCTTAATTCAGCTTGCGGAAGGGGGAGACCTTCTTATCCTTGAGTGTGCAAACGGAGATGGGGTATATGTGCCTCAACATCTTGGACCAGAGGATGTGGCAAGGATTGCCATGCTTAGCAAAGTAAAACGGGTTCTCATATCTCATCTCTACCCCCATAGCGAGCCCGTGCCGGTTGAAGTTATAAAAAAGCACTATTCCGGCGAAGTGATCCTAGCTGAAGATTTGCTGGTGATAGAGGTATAGGGAGGCGAAAGATGGAGGGAATTGACCCCAAGCTTTTAGCAAAGCTAAAAGAAGAAGTTCAGAAGAAGCTTGTGCAAAGGGAGAGGGAATGCGTTGAGTTTTGGCTTTCTGAACTTCAGAAAATCTATCAAAAACAGCATCGCACCTTGGAAGATTTGAGAGCAGACCTTAGAATTCTTTTAGATAAGATGAAAAACCGTCTTGAGGTGATAAAGACTAAGGGTTATTGAGGTGAGGCATGAAGTATAAGAGCACGAGAGGCAAGGTTGAAGGGTTAAGCTTTTCGGAGACTGTGCTTGAAGGGATGGCTGAGGATGGTGGATTAATCGTCTCGGAGGAAATCCCTGTTCTTTCTGAAAAGGAGATTGAAGAGCTTAGACCACTCTCTTACCAAGAGCTTGCCTTTAAGCTTTTTACCTACTTTGTAGACGATATACCAAAAGAGGACTTAAGGGCTTTAGTCTATGCCTCTTATCAAACCTTTAGAGCCAAAGAGGTTGCCCCAGTTGTCAAAGTTGGAGATGTTTACATCTTAGAGCTTTTTTATGGACCAACCTTTGCCTTTAAGGACATTGCCCTTCAGTTTTTAGGAAACCTCCTTGAGTATCTTTTAGAGAAAAAAGGGCTTAAGGTAAACATCCTTGGCGCAACATCTGGCGACACTGGCTCTGCAGCCATCTACGGTGTGAAAGGAAAGAAGAACATCGCCCTTTTTATGCTCCATCCCCACAAACGTGTCTCTTTAATTCAGGAGCTTATGATGACGACGGTTTTAGACGAAAACATCCACAACCTTGCTATCCAAGGAACCTTTGACGACTGCCAAGCCATCGTTAAGTCTATCTTTATGGACCTTCCCTTTAAGAAAAAGTTCCGCCTTACCGCGGTAAACTCCATCAACTGGGCACGGCTCCTTCCTCAGATAATCTACTATTTTTATGCCTACTTCAGAGTTTCAGAGTTAGAAAAGAAAAAAAGCCTTCGTTTCTCTGTGCCAACCGGAAACTTTGGGGACATCTTTGCTGGCTATGTAGCAAGGAGGATGCTCGGGAAGGAACGAATTGAGAGGCTTATTCTTGCCACGAACGAAAATGACATTCTGGCAAGATTTGTTAACGCCGGGGATTATTCTGTAAGAAATGTCAAACCAACCATAAGCCCCTCTATGGATATTCAAGTGGCAAGCAACTTTGAGCGCTACCTTTACTATTTTTACAACGAAAATGGAGAAAAGGTGAGAAACCTCATGGAGACCTTTGCTAAAGAGAAAGCCCTAAGATTCTCCGAAGAGGAGATAAAGCGTGTTCAAGAAGACTTTTTAGCAAGGAGCGTCTCCGAGGAGGAAACCCTTCAATGCATAGCTGAATTTTATAGAAGGTATGGTTATGTTTTAGACCCGCATACCGCTGTTGGGGTAAAGGCTGGGTTAAGCTTTAGGGATGGCTATCCGATGGTTTGTTTGGCAACCGCTCATCCAGCCAAGTTTCCGGAAACGGTAAGTAAAGCTATCGGCCAAAGCTTTAAGCTTCCTGAGGAGCTCGAAAGGCTAAAGCATCTTCCCCAAAGGGTTGAAGTTCTGCCCAATGATGTTGAGGCCGTAAAAGCCTACCTTGCTAAAAGGGCTATACTTTAAACCTGCTTAATACCTGCTTTAAGCTTTCTGTCAAATTCTTTAACTCTTCTACCTTTTCCATTTGGTGAGTTGCAATTTCTTCAATCGAGGTAGCGGTTTTGTAGGTTTCTTCAGCGCTTTTAGCCATGAAGTTTGCAGTATCCTTGGTTAAGTTTATCTGGTCCGCAATGTTTTTGATGACAATGGTTTGTTCTTCGACGGCAGCAGCAATCATAGTGGCTATCTCTTCGATCCTTTTTACAATTTCAGCTACTAAGTCTGTTGCCTTAACAGCAACCTCAGTCTCCGCTTGAATTTTAGAAAGCTTTTCCGCGACCTCAGCAGTAGCATCGCTCACCCTTTTAGCAAGCTCTTTTACTTCGTTGGCTACGACGGCAAATCCTTTTCCCGCTTCTCCTGCCCTTGCCGCCTCAATGGAGGCGTTTAAAGCCAAAAGCTTTGTTTGATCAGCGATGTTAGATATTAATTCAATGACGCTCGAAACCTCTTCCGCAATGTTCTTTAGCCTGTGCATGACCTCTTGGCTATCTTGCACCTTGCTTACGGCTTCTTTACTTATGGTTGAAGCCATGGTGGTGTTTCTGCTTATCTCATCGATGGCTTTATTTATCTCGTTTGTTGCAGTGGCTGATTCTTCAATGGTCATGGCGACAAGGCTTGCTTGCTCAAGGATCTTCTGAGAATTTTGAGCCGACCTGATCATCTCTTGAGAAACGGTGCGTTGAGAAGCATGAAATTCTTGCACAAACTTTTCCATTTCTTCTGCGTTCTTCTGGGCAATTTTAATCAATTCCTTAAAACTTTTCTGCACTCTATCGATAGCTGAAAGGATCTCACCAAATTCATCCTGTCTATCCATCTTAGCCTCAACTGTTAGGTCCCCATTAGACATAGCCTCGGCTACATATTCAACTCTTAAAATAGGCTCTTTTATCTGTCTTTCTATGAACCTTAAAATTAGAAGGATTAAAATAAACAAAAGAGGTGTAATAACCGTGATATAAACTGCTTGAGATATCCGTTTCGTTTTCGTGTACTTTTTTCTTTCCTCTTCTTCTGATTTTATTGCATCTTCCACTAAAGTAGTCAAACCCTCCCAAAGATAGGGTTTTGAATATTTTTGAAAGTCATTCCAATAAGCAAATACTTCTTCCAAGGTTTTAGCAGATGAAATCTTAGCCACTACCTCGTTCATTTGCTTTCCGATTTCTTCAACCTCTGAAAGCCTTGGATGCTTAAACTTTTCTTTTAAAGAAATTAGCATTTCAACTGAGGGATCAGTTTTAATGTCCATCCAATCTTCACTTAAGATTTTACTCAATAAAGTGACCTTCCATTTTAAGTGCTCATGACGAACTTTCTCAAGATATTCTCGGACTTCCCTCAAAAAAATTATCTTTTTCTCGGTCTTTAGAAGCAAAATTTCTTGAAATATGTAAAAAATGCCTCCGATGGTCATAAGCGTTAAAACAATGAGAAGAATATAAAGACTGATTTTCCGAGCGAAGGAATGAGTTTTTAGCACACAAAACCCCTTTTCTTTACTTTATATAATTTAAATATAAATGCTTTTGGGTTTTTGACAAGGGTGGAATTGGCCAAAACTGAAGTATTATTATTAAGACGGTAAAATTTATTGATTAATGAACATAGTGTTTAATATTACTAAAAAATTCTCTTATGAAAAAGAAAAATCACAATATTTTGAGCTTGACCTTAGGCTGTTTATTTTTAAAAATTTTTCAATAATAAGCTCTTAAAGGGGGAAGCCATGTCTATCTATCAAAAAATCTTAGTAGCTTTAGACGGCTCGGAGGAAAGCTTTAACGCCTTAAGGTATGCCATAAAATTTGCTAAAAAGCTAAAAGCTGAGGTTCTTGCCTTGACGGTTGTTCAATTAAAGGGGGAGTTATCAAGCGCTCTTTCCCTCTTTCTTGGTATGGAGGACCTTTTTAAGAAAGGGGCAGAAAGCCTTCTTAAAAAAGCAGAAGCCATAGCAAGCGAACTTGGCGCGGATATCTCAACCCTTGTTCGCAAAGGAGACCCGGCAACTGAGGTCATTGATTGTGCCTTAACTGAAGGGTGCGAGCTTATAGTTTCCGGGAAAACTGGAAAGACAGGTTTAGCAAAAGCCTTGCTCGGGAGCACCTCTTACAAACTCCTTGCTGGAAGCTCAGTTGATGTTCTAATTGTTCCCAAGACAGCCTCCTTCAAGCTTGAGAACCTCTTAGTTCCTACCGATGGCTCAGGTCCAGCGCAGAAGGCTGGGTATAAGGCGATAAACCTTGCCAAGGTCTTTTCCGCAAAGCTCAACCTTTTGTCCGTCGTTGAAGTTGAACCAATTGCCTTTGAGCCTGAGGTCCCACATCTTATAGAGACTTTAGAAAGGTTTATCGACTCTCAGAGGAAAGTCTTGGCTTCAGCTCAGGAAGCTCTTACCAAAAGGTGTGAGCTCGAAGGCATATCCTGTTTTTCAAGCATAGAGGATGGAGTCCCCCACGAAATCATTATCGATTTTTCAGCAAAGAAGGGCATTGACCTAATCGTTATGGGGTCTTATGGAAAATCAGGAATTAAGAAGTTCCTCCTCGGAAGCGTAACCGAAAAAGTAGTAGGCTTATCTGAAGTTCCGGTGTTAGTGGTTAAGAGCTAAGGGTTTTTCTCAAGATTGGCAAAGGTAGTATACTGAGAAAGGTAGGCAAGCTTCACCACCACGCCTGCTGGACCGTTTCTCTGTTTTCCGATGATGACCTCGGCAACCCCCTTCTCGGGGCTTTCTTTGTTGTAAACCTCATCCCGGTAGATGAAGAGGATCACATCGGCGTCCTGCTCAAGGGCACCGGATTCTCTGAGGTCGGCAAGTTGGGGGCGCTTGTCCGGTCTTTCTTCCACCTTACGATTGAGCTGAGAAAGGGCAAGAACAGGAACGTTAAGCTCCTTGGCTAAAGCCTTAAGCCCTGCTGAAATCTCAGAGATCTCCTGCTCCCTTCTTTCCTTTCTCTCTAAGCTCTTCATGAGTTGAAGGTAATCAACGATGATAAGCCCTAAGGGGCTTTCCTTCATAGCCTTTCTTGCTTTAGCCTTAAGCTCAAGGATGTTTAAGGAGCTTGTATCGTCAATGAAGATGGGAAGTTGACTTAGGGTGTTTGCCGCTGAGATGATCCTTTGCCATTCCTGAGGTTCAAGTTGACCGGTTCTAAAGCGATGAAAGTTAACCCTGCCCTCTGCGCAAAGCATCCTTGAGACAAGCTGTTCTTTGCTCATCTCCAGGGAGAAAATAGCTACACCAAGGTTTGAAAGCTTTGCTGCCCCCCTTGCTATATCAAGGGCAAGGGCGGTTTTACCCATGCCTGGTCTTGCGGCAAGGATGATAAGGTCTCCTCTCTGAAAGCCTGCGGTCAAGCGGTCAAGGTCTACAAAGCCTGTAGGCAAGCCAGTGATCAAATCCCCCTTTTGATAGATCTGCTCAAGACCCTTGATCGTATCTTTGATGACCTCTTTTATAGGAGCAAAGGTCTCTTTTTTTCCATAGTAAGCGAGGTCAAAAAGGACCTTTTCGGCATAGGCTAAAAGCTCATGGGAAGGTTCGCCAGAAAAGTAGACCTTGTAGATCAGGTCGTTTGCTAGCTCGATTATCGCCCGGAGGATGCTTTTTTCCTTGACGATCTTTGCATAGTAGACGATGTGAGAGGAAGTTGGAAGGAGCTTTGCTAATTCTGCAAGGTAAACCGCTCCACCAACTCGGTCAAGAGTTCCAAGCTTTTCCAATTCATGATAGAGGGTAACGATATCGATGGGCTCATCCCTTTCAAAGAGGGAGAGCATGGCTTGATAGACCTCTCTGTTGGCAGGATAGTAAAAATCTTCTGGCTTAAGGAGGTCTACGACCTTGACGATGGATGAAGGGTCAACGAGGACTGAGGCCAGAACATACTTTTCTGCCTGCTCATCCTGAGGGGGAAGCACCCCCTCAGGGAGATCTACAGGTGAAGCCTTAACAGAAGAGCTTTTTCGTTTAGCCATTAAAAATAAAGGTATTACTTTTCTTCTACGACTTCAAGTTTGATTTTTACTTCTACACCTGGTCCTAATCGGATGGGTATTTCATAGGTGCCAAGCTGTTTGATCGGCTCATCAATGAGGACAAACCTTCTTTCAAGGTTCAATCCCTTCTCCTCTAAGGCTTTGACTATATCCTGCGCTGAGATGGAACCATAAATCCTTTCTCCTTCTATAACCTTACGATAAAAGGTAAGAGTAAGCCCGGTGAGCTTTTCCGCAAGGCTTTGAGCTTTTTTTCGTTCCCTTTCAGCCTTAGCAAGGATGATCTTTCTTTGGCTTTCCAGAGCTTTGATGGTTTTTTGATTGGCGGGTATGGCTAACCCTTTAGGCAAGAGATAATTCCTAGCAAAACCGTCCTTAACCTTAACAATGTCTCCAGCTTTACCAAGCTTTGGCACATCTGTCCTTAGTATGACCTCCATCCTGCAACCTCCTATTCAAGCTCAACCTCAGCCACAAAGGGAAGAAGCGCTATAATCCTTGCCCTTTTAATGGCGGTTGTCAATCTTCTTTGATGATAAGCGCAGGTGCCGGTTTGCCTGCGATGAAGGATCATGCCCTTTTCATTAAGAAAGGGCTTCAAAACCTCAGGGTTTTTGTAATCGATAACCAGGTTTGGGTCGGCACAGAATTTGCAAACCTTTTTCTTAGGGAAAAATCTCCGCTGAATGGTAACTTGATTTTCCATATCTTTCACCCCCTTTTGTTCTGATTAAGCTTGAGCCTGAGCTTCAGGCACATACCGGTCATCAAGTTTAACCACTATGTATCTTATCACCCTTTCATCTATACGGAAAAAGTTTTCAAGATCCTTCGGAAGGTCGGCAAGCCCATAAAACTCAGCAAGAACATAATAGCCAGTCTTTCTCTTGGCGATAGGATAGGCAAGCTTTCGCATACCCCATTCTTCGAGCTTTAGGATTTTACCCTCCTTGCTCTCGATGATCTGCTGAAGCTTGTCTAAGATGTTTTGCTTTTCTTCAACCCTGTCTGGATGGATGATGAACAGGGTTTCCCAACGGCGAAAGCGTTTAACCTTTGGTAGTTCAAACATAACTCAACCCCCTTGGACAATTTGGCGGGAAGCCTATCGTTTCTTCCCGCGAGGATTTTTTTAATAAATGGGCGGTGGAGGGTTCGAACCTCCGACATCCACCGTGTGAGGATGGCGCTCTACCACTGAGCTAACCGCCCAAAGGCTACAGAATTAAGATAAACCTAATTTTAGATTTTAGCAAGATGGGTAGAGGCTGTTTCGTCAAGACCTCTACTTTCTTTTTGTCTTCCCAGGCATGCTTTTCTTTTTGTCTTTCCGAGGCACGCAGGTGCCGAGGGACCCCTCGCTGGCGCTCGGGGCGACAAAAAAATAGGGCTCGGGGCGACAAAAATGGGATAGCTCGGGGCGACAAAAAGCGTTGGCTCGGGGCGATATGGACGGGGTTCGGGATGCGACATTCCTAACTCCTCTTGTTATCTCTTGACAAACTATGAATAAAGAATACAATTTTTAACATAAAAATATTACGCTTAGGGAGGGTTAAAGCAATGTTAACGGTTTTTCAGCTCCTTTTTTTTATTATATTTTTGCTCCCAAAGAAGGCTTTGGCAATGCACATTGCTGAAGGGGTTATTCCCTTTAGCCAAGCCTTACTTTGGTTTATTTCTTTGTTTGTAGTTCTAATCCCCTCTTTCTTAAAACTAAGTAGAACGCTCAAGGAGCATCCTGAGAAGAAGGCGGTGTTTGCCTTTGCTACCGCCCTTGTTTTTCTTCTTTCCATGCTTCCCATACCTGTTCCCTTTGCGGGCACCTGTTCCCATCCTGTGGGGGTTAGCCTTGCGGTGATGCTCCTTGGGTTGGCAGGGGGTATAGTTTCTGGATTTATCGTCCTTATCCTTCACGCCTTTCTTCTTGCCCATGGGGGAGTTTCAAGCCTTGGGGCAAATGCTTTTTCCATGGCTGTTGTGGGAAGCCTTTTTGCCTACCTTGCTCTATCCCTTTTAAAGAGAACAAACCTTCCTGTTTTCTTCGTTGGCTTTCTTATGGGGCTTCTTTCTGATTGGGCAACCTATCTTACAACGGCAATCCAGCTCTCCCTTGCCTTGACCGGGCAAGAACCTTTTACAGCTATCTTCATCAAAGCCATCCTTGCTTTTCTTCCAACCCAACTTCCCATCGGTATCCTTGAGGGATTGCTTGCCGGATCCATTGCCTCAGCCTTAGCCAAAAGAAGAAAAGACCTTCTTACCTGGGAGGTGTAAGATGAAAAGGCTACTTAAGATTTTGGGCTTGCTTCTCGTGCTATTCTCAGTCTTTATTCTAAACCTGCCTTTTGCTTTGGCTGAAGAGGGCTCTAAAGAAGAAAAATGGAAAGGCTTTGATGAGGCGGTGCTTGAGAAGCTTGCTAAAGAGCATGGAAGGGAACCAAAGGAGAGCTTCATAACCCTTGAGGGAGACCTTGAGCTTTTTATGTTTAGCCTCATGTCCGGTATTTCTGGTTTTGTGGTAGGATATTACTTTAGAAAGATATTCGTTGAGGGTAGCCATGCATTTTCTCATAGAAAGGAAGGTCAACCTTCCTCTTGAAGGAAGGCTAAAGCTCATCTACCTTTTATTTGTCCTAAGCCTGGTTCTTATTTCTGCTTCAATCCCTTTTCATGCTATAGTCCTTTCCTTCCATTTAACACTTCTTTTGCTCTTTCGCCTACCTAAAAAAGAACTATTAAAAGCCTACTCCGAGCCTTTATTCGTAGCTTTTATGCTTCTTCTGATAAAAAGCGTAAGCCTTTCCCCCTTTGCCTTTTACCCGGAGCGCTTTGCTGAAAACTTAAGCTTAGCTACACGGGTCCTTTCAGCCTTCACTCTTTTTCTATTGATTTTCTATTCCTTTTCTTTTACCGAACTTTTGCAGATCCTGCATAGCTTTCGCTTCCCCTCTTTGCTCGTTGAGTTGATGCTTCTTACCCATAGGTTTATCCTTTTACTCTACGACGAATTTCTTACTATCTACTACGCTCAAAGAAATCGCCTTGGCTTCTGTGGAATAAGGACTTATGCTCGCTCGGTAAAGGCGGTAACTCAGGCCCTCTTTTTCAAGACCTTAGAACACGGTGAGAACGCTATCATGAGCATGAGACAAAGGGGTTACGATTTCAGAAATCTCTTTGTTAAAAAGACAGAGGTCCGTCCTCTGGAAATTGTCTACCTTTCTGGTATGATGGTAGTATGGCTTACCATTTTTCTAATCCTTCAAGGTTGGTTGTAAAGCTAAGAAGCTTTAGCTATTCTGGAGATACTCCCTTACTTCAGGATGTAGAGTTTGAGGTTAAGGCTGGGGAGTGTTTGGTCATCCTTGGGGCAAGCGGGGCAGGAAAGACCACTCTTCTAAAGCTTATAGATGGGCTTTTGAAGGATTATGAAGGTGAGGTCTTTCTTGACGGTCAAGACATAAGAAAGCTAAAGCCTAAGGAAATTTACAGCAAGATGGGGCTTCTTTTTCAAAACCCCGATGAACAGCTCTTTGCTCCCACCGTATTTGAGGATGTAGCCTTTGGTCCACGGAACATGGGGTTTGATGAGGAGGAAGTCAGAAGAAGGGTGCTTCAAGCTTTAGACCTTGTGGAATTATCAGGCTTTGGAGGTCGGTCTATCTCTCAGCTCTCCTTTGGGCAAAAAAAGAGGGTTGCCCTTGCCGGACTTCTCGCCATGGGGCATGAGGTGCTTCTCCTTGATGAACCAACCCTTGGTCTTGATCCCATCAGGGAAAGAAGGTTTTTAA
>Ga0272449_1004032_pt1 | contig 12227 bp, 9 predicted proteins | sample YNPCB0241_FD_198679 | JGI IMG/M metagenome (GOLD analysis project Ga0272449, IMG submission 198679) | Hot spring sediment microbial communities from Yellowstone National Park, WY, United States - YNP-CB-024-1 | ecosystem: Environmental > Aquatic > Thermal springs > Hot (42-90C) > Sediment...
GTCTCAATCCCTTTGTTAACAGGTCTTCCATTCAGACTGCAGCCTTGTTTTTATTTCTATTTGGAATAATAAATACGTCTCAATCCCTTTGTTAACAGGTCTTCCATTCAGACTATTCTTATTTGCAGCAATAAACACAGTATATATGTATTGTCTCAATCCCTTTGTTAACAGGTCTTCCATTCAGACGGTTTTTTTATTTTATTTCTTTCAGTATTTTTTTTAATTAGTCTCAATCCCTTTGTTAACAGGTCTTCCATTCAGACCCTACCCTTCAGGAAGCAAGGATTTATCTTCGATAGAAATCCGAAATTCCGAAATCATAAAATTTTCGGAAAATTTTCAGGACCTGTTTCTCCAAATATGATATTTTCAAATGTTCGTCCGAAAGTTAAATTTTTAAAAAGATCTCAGAGAATGAATTTTGTTCCGAAATATCTTGTTATTTCCTATATTTCCACATATCCTTTTTAATCCTTTTGTGACCTAAATTCAAAAATAAGATTTTTAGTCTTTAAATATTCTTTTACAAATTTATAATCTTCACTTATCTTTTCAACTATATTTTCTAAGATGTTATTATCATTGTAAAATTTATTTAATTCTTCTTTTGCTCTTTCACTTAAGTCGTTCTCAAAAATTTTTAAAATTTTCTCAAAATATTTATCAAAGTTCTTATTTTTTCTATATTCAATTATTATTTTATGCTCCCCATTATTTTCATAATGAATCTTAGGAATTTCTAAATAAAGATGTTTCATATAATGTTTTAGCTGTTCTTCTTTTATATATGCACTTAATTTTGAGTTTAGATACATAAGAGCTAATTCCTTCTTATCATCGTCTGATTCTACAATTTCATTTATCTCACTATCTACATCTATAATCTCTCTTTTCTTCTTACTTTTACCATTTTCTTTTATTTCGCTTTCTGACTTTGTATATTCTCCTGATATTTTTTTATAAAGTTCATCCAATTTATTTATTATATCATTATTTCCAATATTTCTTATTAACTTTTTTATGCGTTCACTTTGAATTTCAAAAGCCTTTTTGTCATTTAAAAGAATTGATATTTTGAATATTAATTCATCTATGCTTTCTATTCTTGTATATTGAGTATCAATGCTATCTATCACTCTAAAAAGGGAAACAATAAACTTCATTTCTTCAAAATCAAGTTTTTTTTCTTCAAAATTTACATTATTTATATTTTTAATTGTCTCCTCTAATGATTTATAATTTGATTTATTTATAGGACAATAAAAAGCATCATCTCCACATATTGGCATATCTTTTCTATGATATAAACCTATCAATGAAATAGCATGTAAATAATTGTTCCAAAAAGAATCTGCATTATTAATGGATAATTCTGTGAGGTTTAATAAATCAAACAATTTATTTCTCCAAGCTTCATTTTTAAGCCTTTCATATCCAAGGATGTGATGATAATCTCTTATTTCTGTTGGGAGAAGTAGTCTGTCTTCTTTTTCGGGAAAATAGGATAGGGAATGTCCCCAATCATGGAAATATATGGCAGAAAGAAGAATAAAAAGATATTCTGGACTTAAAAAATTTTTATCTTTGTTAAGAATTGGAAGTAAAATTAATTCTGTTATCTCAAAAAGATTACTATGATGTTTTAATGCATGGTCTACCATCTCTGGTATCTTATCACCAAGCCAAAAATTAGGACTAATTTCACTAAATTTTATAAAGAGTCTTCTTAAATCTAATTTATTATTATCTCTTTCTAAATATTTTATTAAAGTATCTTTCTGTGAAGTAATTGTAAGGGATGATTTATAATTTAGGGAAAAATATCTATTAATAAGAAAGGTTAAAATGGGTTTATGGATATATACTGTTTTTCCTTCTTCATCTTTTGACTCAATTAACGTCTTAAAATCCTCCTGCAAATTATCATAATATACTTTATAAGAATCAACATCTGCATTATTTATATTCCTCAGTAGAGGATAATTTATTTTAAATCTCTCAAAATCAATATCTACAGGCATATTGGGTAACTCTAATATTTTATCAGAATCTTCATAAATATAAATTATTTTCTTTTTATATAGAATACCTGCTAATGTTAAATAAGGGACAAGACTTTTGTATCCACCAGTTGCAACAATTATTATCTCATACTTTTCTTGATTATCTTCAATCTTTTTCACTATATTACTTAAAAAGTTTGGAAGTCCTTCTGTAACAAAAGCTTCATTTTTAGTAGATGCTAAACCTTTTGAAAATACTATTTCTATATCATTTAATTTAAATACATCCTTTAGAAGATTTTTTAAAATACAACTACAAATTACTCCGGAATAAGTCAGTGTGGGAAATAGTATTACTTTATCATCATTTTTTATACCATAAGTGATAAAAGTTTTTGCTTCTGCAGAATAGCATTTCATAATATTTAATTTGTCGTTATTTGAAGTTTTTGATTCGATCAAATTTTTAATGGAAGTATAAACACTTTGTTTATCTTGAGCTAATATTTCCTGATATATTTTATCAATATCATTATTAATTAGATTTTTTATATCCTCTTCTTTAAGGTCTTTATTTAGTTCTTGCACATTAAAAGCAATAGAAGTGTTATATTCTTTATACTTTTCTAAAATAGATGTACCAACAGAGACTAAAAAGCATCTATTTGATTGAGAAGTGACCATATCCAACAGAAGTTTTTCCTCCTATTCCTATATTTTCTAATGCTCCTTTTAACCATTTGCAGGCTATATTTAATAAATTTTTGTCTCTGCTTGCAAGATAAAACTTAAAAAGAACATTCTTTTTGATAACAAGGAAAAGGATAGGATTTGGCTTAAGATAATCACCGGGAAAAGAATTATTTGAGTAATAACCTTGAAAATGTGGGGTCATAACATCTAAGTCTAATATATTATTATCTATTATAGGTAAAGCATCAAAGAATATAACATTACCTTCCAATTCTTGAGCTCCAAAAACTTTTTTATAATCTTCATCCTTTTCCTTATCTTTGCCTTCATAAAATATGGCATAATCAGAAGTTATACCTTTTAGTGAAGATGCTGGAAGATATGGAAAACCATAGATAAAGTTTAAGGATATACCTGTCTCAAAAGCACTGGAAATTCCAAGACCCGGGATTGCATTTTCAAGGAGTTTACCAGTAAATTCACAAACAGAAAAATTATTATTTTTAAGACTCATTATAAGGCTATTTTGCCTTTCTCTATAATAAGAAAGTTCATTGAAGGGTCTTTTTAAATATTGTAATACTTTTTTTCTATTTTCTTCATTTACCTTTTTTAGAAAGAAATAATAAAGTAAATATGGATTTATATTATTAACATCAGCTGATTGAAGGCAATTATTTAAATATCTTGGTATATTTAAATCTCTAATATCCATTTTAATCTCCTCCATTTATAAAATTGCTACTTAAATTCCTCATAAAAAATGGAGGCAAATCTTTTAACCCAAGTGGAAAATTTTATGGTTTCTAAGGTAATAAGACGTAATTTTTTTGGATCATTTATATTTACTAATGCAGAAAGCAATTTATCATTTTCATTAATATATTTTTTTTCCTTTAACCATCTTTCTAATATATTGCATATCTCTTTTCCTTTGCTGTCTTCATAATAACTTACTGTTTGAATCAAACCACAGTTAACAATCATGGATGGAAATTTTTGGGACCAAGATTTAAATTCCTTTTTTTGAGTTTCTTGCATTCTATTATAAAGATTTTTTACTTCGTTATATGCAAAAGAAGCCCTCTCATTTTCTAATGGCATATATGAACGAATCTCTCTCATTAATTATTAACCCCCTGTTCCCAAAAGTTTATAAAAACAAATCCTTTTCCAATAGTTTTATGTCCACCTATTTGTATTCTGTTTTTATCTAATTTTTCTTTTATATAGTTAATAATTTCTGAGCCATTACTAAATCCATTGTTATCGTTGCTATAAGGTTTAGATGCAAATAGTAATGAATATAGTATTGAATCTTGAGGAAGATTTTCTTCGCTCCATAAGCCTCCGCCTGATTCATCTACTACTCCAGTATCATCATTTATTTTGTTTCTTGTAACAATCTCGGTACTTAATAGTGTAAAATCTCTAAATACACTATCATTGACTATTGCTATTCTTTTTAAAAAATTCTCCTTCCAATATTTGTATTCATCATTATCAGGAAAGATTTTATCTTTTAAAGTATTTAAAAGATCTCTTAGGTAATTGTCATTAATTATTTCTTTTTGGAAAAGTATATCATTCAAGACTATATTATTATTCAGGGATATAATATTTGGCTCAAGAGTTAAAGCCATGTCATCTGTTGGTAGTATATTAATTTGGTATGATATTTTTGGATCTACATTTTTTATATCTCTTAGGAAATCATTTATCACCATTGGGCATGTGATGTAGGCAAATACACCATATAGAGATTTTACTGGAAAGAAAAGCAGTTTGGCATCACTGAAAGATATGGCACTGCTATATTGAGACCCATCTTCTGGACCAAATATAATTTCTGTTGTCTTTTTATCTATTTCTTCAAAGAAATCTCTAAGGGCACCTTTTACTCCTGAGGATTGAATAATAGGGATTTCCCTTACCACATCTCTTTGAAGAGGTAAATCCACATATCCCACACTCATACCAGAACCAGCATGGATTGATGTCTCAGCTATCATAAACATTAATGCTCTTCCATCATACATATTTACCAACCTCCTAATAAAATCAATTGAAATCCTTCTTTGGATAAATCGCTATTATCTATTGATCTTGGGAAGTAATTGTTAAAAAGATTGTCCCAATCAATATTGGTATCATTAATTATTTCAAAAAAGTATACACTTCCGGGAGGGATTACCTTCTTGATACTTTTTGGAATTTGTTTTACTAAATCAAATCCACCTAAATATTTTGGCTTTCCTAATATACATCCCACTAATTTAATCTCTATACCCCCCCATTTTCCTACAAGCTCTCCATTTGATACATTCAAAAAATCTGGATACCAACCATTTTGAAAAATTGCAGGCGTTAATAATATCATTTTAAATCTTTTTGATTTTTTAATTTTTTCTATTATTTGTAATCTAAATTGAGAAAAAATTTTTTCTATCATTCCTTCTTCCAATTCTTCCAATTCTACCACTCTTGTATCTCCACCAAGTCTAAATATTCCTCCATTTTCTATAAAACCTTCATCACCCTCTATTCCTATTATGAAACCATAATATCTTGCGGTATTAAATATACCAAGTCTTAAGTGGGGAGAAATATATAAATAGTGGGGTTCAACGGTTCCTCTTTCTTTGTTTATCTTAATACCAACTCTATGTTCATGTTTATATATATTACTGCTGTCTTTTGTTATTTTTTCTAACTTTTCTCCTAATTTACTTTTTTCACTAAGATAATCTTCCATATCTGAATTACTAAAATATCCTTCAACTTCTTCTAAATCTTCTTCTTGTTCAGGTATTACTAAATTTATTTTTTTATCAAGATTAAAATTAGCTTCTTCTATTTCTTGAGGCTTTAAATATATAGCTCTTTTTTCTATGAATGTTTCTTTAAGCATTACATCCTTAGGAATAGGAAAATACATTTCAATATAAGAGCCTATTTTTTTCGCAATTATAGGTCCATAGATTCTTAAATTACCAAAATTATTTTCATCTCCTACTATTTTTAATAGATTTTCCTCCTTTTTATAACTATTAAAGCTTGAGTGAGATAGTATAATATATGTTCTTAGAGCTCCATAAAAAGTTCTTGGAGAGGGTGGAAAAATAGAGAAAGAGTAATTTTCAATTCCAAATTCAAAGGGTTTTCCATCTCTGAAGAAAAGGGTATCAATTGGTCTTATAAAATACCATTTTGTCATTATCTTTCTACTCCTCTCGGTAAATAAACTCAATTATTTCCATTATCCCCATAAATATATCAAAACCATTATAAATGGGAATTATCCTTATAAAGTTTTCAATATCTTTTAAAATAGGTTTAGGGTCTATACTTTTATCAACTCTTCTTAAGAAATACCTTTTTACTTCAGAAATAAATATATCTTTAAGTAATTCTTGGTCTCTTCCTATAAAGCTTAACCTATCGTCGTAAAGATCTTTCCACCATCTTTTAGAAATTTCATCCTTTTCATATAATGCTTTGATTTTCTTCATAAAATCAATAGTATATATATGGTCAAACTTATACTTGATAGCTACAACTACCGTTTCTCCAGACCTTTTTAGCAGGGAGAAGCCCAAACTATATTTTCCATCAATTTTTTTGGCTCTTTTAAGACTTTCTCTTGATTCTTCAATAACTTTTTGAAGGGCATGAGAGTAGTGAGCTATCGCAATACCAAAGGATAGGGTTGGTTTTCCATTAGAGGATACATTATTAAAGAAAAGTTCATGGATAAACTCAATAATATTTAGAAGATCTCTTAAAGGAGCAAAAATTACACCTTCATCTCCCCCAAAATATATTACTTTTGATAAAAATTTGTCCTCAACATTTAATACTTCTTGAGAAAAATTCAATATTTTATTGCTAAATTCTCTGTGTTCATTTATACTTGTCAAATTACTTATCTCTTCTCCAATGTTATCTCCATCTACTTGAATAACAGCAAAATATTTGGATGGTTCTTTAAATTTTATATAAAATTCTCCTAATATATTTTTTATGTCTTCTGCTTTATCCTTTATTTTAGGATGGTCTATAGATAAATTATCATAGGTTTCCTTTAAAAAATATGTACCATCAATATTTAATTTTTTAAGAATATCAATATTATCTATTTCTTTTCTTATCTTTTTAAGTAATCTTCCTTCAATACCCTCATCTAAAATATTTTCTATTTCATTAAGTCCTCTCAAGAAATTTTCTATTTTCTCCTTTTCTATATTTCCCTTTTTATAGTTTTCAATAAGTCTCTCTAAGAAGGGTGATACAGCAATAGTTGCAGTTGAGGGTACACCAATATCAGACTCATTACATACTTTTATATATTTAGGATACAGTCTTTTTATAGTGCATATGGCACATAGATGTTCCTTTTCTTTAAACTCGTATTTATGAAGTTTTCTTAATTTACTCCAGGATTCTCTAATTTCTTCTCTACTTGCCTTTTCCTTATCAGATAATGCTTCTCTCTCACCACAAAGAGTGCATTTAAATCCGGGTTCATCTATCTGAGAGAAATCTCTTATAGATTTTCTTCCACTAAAGATTATCTCTGCTTTCTTATAGGAATTGGCATAATTATTATCTAAGGGATATATTATCCAATAAATTTCAAAAAATCTTTCAATTTGTCTTTGGAATATTTTATCAATATATGACGTAGAATTGGGTATTGAGTAAATTTTAATAGATTTTTTTATAGTATTTGCAATATTTAAAAATTCTGTTTTTACTGACTTTTCTGCTTCTTGTAAGGCTTCAAAAGCCCTTTCTTTATCAAGTTCTACCACAAATCTATTTGGGATAATTGGAGTACATGTATTTTGGAGTAAAGAAGAAAGATTTTCTGTATTTGTGTATGGGTATATTAATTTTCCACCTTTTTCTATGACCTTTTCTATAGCTTTAGATATGAGATATGATAATAAAAAAGAGCTTGCCCAAAAGTCTTGAGTTTTTCTTGACCTTGATATAAATTCTTGAACAGGACCAATTTGAAATATCCCTAAGACTTTATCCATTTGTATCACTCTCTATAAAAAATTTAAAAAATTTTTTAGTGTTTCAATATTAGGCTGTTTTAAATCCACATTTCCTAAGGCTATCATTTCATTATCAGGTAAGAATCTTGACCAGATAACTGATACTATTCCATAATAGTTTCCATTTGGCTTTATCCCTACTTTTATAAATAATGGTGATGCTCTTCTTGGATATTCAGAATTTTGAGGTTTAACTTGAATGGATCTACCATTTCTAAATCGGTATATGATGGGAAGTCCGAAGGCAGTTTTTGTGATTGGATTAGGACCTCTATATCCTCTATTAGCTAAATAGTTTTTTATTGCTATTGCTTCATAATTAAAGGGAGGTCTTTGATAAGATCTAAAATCTTTTAATTTTTTTCCGATATAATTTAATACATCTTCCCAATTTATATAATTTCCATCTATAATTTTATAATAAAAATATTCATTGCTAATCTTTGTAAATTCTGGCAAGTTTTCTGCTTTTTTAGCAAAATTGAGATTTCTATTAATAAAATTTTGTAAGTTAAAATTGCTATTGTTTCTATCCTCATATAAAAATTTTGGTATTTCATTTTCGCCTACGTTAAAATTTATATATTCAATATTTTCAACATAAATGGAGCCTGCCCCTCTTCTTGACCTTGCCCCTATACCTCCAAAATTCTCTAATGCCCATAGAGCTTTAAGAAATTCCTTTAAATATTTTTCATCGGTAGAAGATATACTTAAATTATAAGAACTACCTGGATTTATAAATTGCCTTCCATGAGATCTTCCCATTGGAAACATGGAAAATAAAAGATATCTAATACCTGTTAAATTATGAGTTATAGGAGAATTTTGAAGATTTTGTAAATTTGATATTCTTTCATTTTTATCAATAATTCTTATAGAAATTCTTGATCTTAAACCTTGTCCTCCAAAGATTTCATTTTCTTCTTGTAGTAGCTGATTATAGTTATTATAATTTTGTGAATAAAAGGCTCTCCACCAATATCTTAGTAATCCCTTTAATGAAGAAACTCTAAACTCAGATATTTTTACATTATCCCACCCCCCAATAAATGCAGGTGTTAATACTTTAATAGAGACTTGAATCTCCTTCAAAATATCTCTCCCCCCTAAAATTTGTTTTTAAATATCTCCATTATTAATCTCTTTATCAAAATTATGAATATGATTTTAACACAATTTTAATAAAAAGAAAATATTTTGTGTAAATAGGTCGGTGTTAACTAAAATGGTTTGATTACTTTATACTTGTCCCTACTTTTCTAAAAGAGATATGATAATCTTACCTATAAAAAAGGACAATATGAAAATTTCCGAAAAGTGAGAAACATAGATCCTGGTATAGCTAAGAATTGTATACTTGCAAAAGTAAGCGATGTTAAAATGGATACGAGGAAGATATTATTGAAATTTTGTAAAAGAAAAGCAAAAATATTCACGATAAATTATTTCCTTTAAATCTGTGAGATAGTTTACTTAATAAGAGGAACATCCAAATTATCTATTATTCTAAAAGCTTAAAAATTAGATGAAAAGAGCCAGAAATAACAGTTCCCAATAATTGCATATAAAATTGTGTTAAGAGTAAAACTGCTATTAAATTATCAAAACACAATTATTCTATAGTACAAATGTAATTAGCTTAATTTAACTAAAAAAGGAATTTCTTAATATTTAACAAAAAGTGAGTAAAAAATAAACAAAATTATGACGATAATTATTATTCGTAATCAGAGCAATATTATCCATTAATACTTATTAGAGTATTTCCTCTAATTTTATTATTGCCAAAATATTGCTTCTAATGGAAGAGCATATATGAAATTACAAAAGAAACAAGAAATTTGGGCGTAGAGCCAAAGGTACTGAACAAGATGCACTCTTTTATACGGCTTGCCAGCCTACTTTCATATTAAAATCCTCTCAAACATATCAAAACTTGCTTCAATTCTCCCTTGCCTTATTCCAATAAGGATGTTTCTTATTCTCTCTAACGGAATATGAGTAAAGTTTTTCCAATTCCGATAAGCATTTGACTGAAATTTATTGAGTTTTTCAAAGCACTCAATGAGTTCGGGAATATCTTTAATACAGTGATAAGTGAGTAACTGAGCCAGTGTTTCATGCAAAGGGCTCGGGTCAATACCACCATCTACCATCTTAAATGCACCAGTATTAAAGTTTTTTCCTTCCGCATCCCTTCCCAGATGAATAATCGCATGGGCAGATTCATGAAACTCTACAACCCTTCTTAAAACTTCAACGCTTACATTAAGTCTTTTTGCAGAATTGCGAATTTCAGTCATGTAAAGCTTTATAAGCTGGTCATCCGGAAAATATTCACCCAAGTATTTATCAATAGGGATTAACTCCCTATCTTCTTCCCTTTGCAGTTCTCTTTCTAACCGCCTACTGGTAATAGGAGATGGCTTATCTGTTTCAATTTGTTTTACTTCATCTTTAAGGTAGAGTCCTATCTTCTCTGCCACCATTTGTAAGGCACTGTAAGAAGTGATGGAAGAAGTTACAACCCCTCTCTCAAATCCTTCAAGCCATTCAAGATAAGGATGCCTTGTTGGTAAAGGAATAGTTAAAATTTCTCCAAATTCTCTATCTCTAGAATAATGTTCTAATTCATCAAAGAGATGCCTGTAAATATCGTCTATTATCTTTTTATTGTAATAAAACCTAATTACCTCTTTGTATCTTGATGGAAGATTAAGCCATAATTCTTTTCCGATGATCTCTGTGGTGTCAGGTAAGGGATTTATAAGGAACCAATCAAAAATCTCGATAAATCTCAGCTTATATTCATCTGGATTGTCCCTCAAAGCCAAAATAATTCTTTGTAATATCTCTGGATGCTGTTTTAGCGGAGATAAAATATAATCAATATATGTAGTTTCTTTTTTGAGCCACATATCTACAAAATTAAATAAGTCATCTTCGTCAGTTAAATAGGAAAGAATGATCATAGCACCCGGTACAATCACCCAATCATCAGCCTCGCAAAGTTCAATAAAACTTTTTGTAAATTTGATAATAATAGTCTTCTGGTCGTTAGATATATTTTTCTTTCTCAGAATAGGCATTATAGACAAACTGTAAAAATTACTTTCATTCTCAACAAAATATTTTCTTTCATCTTTCTCAGATTCTGGTGGAACCTCAAAGGGCTTTATCCAGATCTCTGGGTCGTCCTCTTTCTTAAGCATTTCGTAGATAATTTTTACAGATTCTTTGTTTCCTTCGGATGCCATTTTAGTTAGCTCTTCAACTGCCTTTAATCTTTCGCCCTTATCAGGATTATTTAACAACTTATCCCTTAAATCATTGATTTCATTCATGCTTAACACCCCCTCATTTCTCAGGCTTAGCATATAAAGGGATCATAGACAAATTGTTTTGTATATTTCAACTTTGGTTGAAAAGCCCAAATTTTATATCTTTGATTGATTTTATTGTTTTCCCCTACTTAATCTAATTTTAAACTATCTAAAGAAATTTTTATTTTTATAGCTTTATTATATAAACCAAAAAAATAAATATCAAGTTTTTTTATTTTGTGTAAATAGTTATAGAAATAGGTGCCAGTATAAAGAAGTAAGAAAAGATAATTCTTTCCCTAATAAAACTCCTCCTAATTTTGAAGATTTAATTGTTAAAGAAGCAAAGAGAACTGGATTTAGGAAGAAGAATATATAAACTTTCCCCCAACAATCAAGGAGTCTCAATCCCTTTGTTAACAGGTCTTCCATTCAGACAGGTAGAAAGAAGAGACGGAAAAGTCGTAAGAATTGTAATGTCTCAATCCCTTTGTTAACAGGTCTATCATTCAGACGATATACTCGCAATATTCATAGTAGTAGTAGATCTACTGTCTCAATCCCTTTGTTAGCAGGTCTTCCATTCAGACTATTTTTTGGTTATGACCTACCAGAGCTCGGACTAATGTATTTGTCTCAATCCCTTTGTTAGCAGGTCTTCCATTCAGACTTGGAAAATTATTTTATATAATAGCAATTCATTTCTATGGTCTCAATCCCTTTGTTAGCAGGTCTTCCATTCAGACCTTAATGGGGTTGATTTCGGTGTTTCTCTCGTTTTTTGTCTCAATCCCTTTGTTAGCAGGTCTTCCATTCAGACTTACTTGAAAAAAAATTTGGAAAAAATATAAAAATAAGGTCTCAATCCCTTTGTTATCAGGTCTTCCATTCAGACTATTATTAATAGAAATAACACCTAAAGCAAAAGTTGTAAAGTCTCAATCCCTTTGTTAACAGGTCTTCCATTCAGACTCGTTTTTTTTAAGTTTCATAACCTTTTTAGCAGCCATGTCTCAATCCCTTTGTTAACAGGTCTTCCATTCAGACCCTACCCTTCAGGAAGCAAGGATTTATCTTCGATAGAAATCCGAAATTCCGAAATCATAAAATTTTCGGAAAATTTTCGGGCTAAAAAA
>Ga0272449_1004034_pt1 | contig 12221 bp, 10 predicted proteins | sample YNPCB0241_FD_198679 | JGI IMG/M metagenome (GOLD analysis project Ga0272449, IMG submission 198679) | Hot spring sediment microbial communities from Yellowstone National Park, WY, United States - YNP-CB-024-1 | ecosystem: Environmental > Aquatic > Thermal springs > Hot (42-90C) > Sediment...
CCCGTCCTCCAGCACGGAGTCCCGGCCCAGCACCCTCGCCCACTCCTCCTCCCTGGAGGAGAGGCGGGGGAGCCCGGAGTAGTGGAAGGGGAGGCGGGGCTCCAGCCCTCCCCGGGGGAGCAGGAAGCCTGTGCTTACACAAGCTTTTCGCCCCTCCCGCCCGGGCGCCCCCCCGCGGACTCCTCGCGCAGGTCCCGGTAGGAGCCCTGCAGGCGGGCGATGACCTCGCTGTAGGTCTCGCTCCTGGTGATCTTCAGGGCCCTCAGCCTCTCCAGGGTCCCCTTCCTGATCCCGATGGTGACCAGCTTCCCCCGCTGCAGATTGAGGCCCAGCTTCTCCGGGCCCCCGATTTTGGCGGAAAACACCTTCTTCAGCTGGGGCTCGAGGACGTCCATGAGGTGGTTGAGGATCTCGTCGTAGCTCTCCCTCCTCACCCTCTTCAGGGACTTCAGCGAGTCCCGGATCTCCCTGTGGATAAGGATGGTGGTCTTTCTATCCGCCATTCTATCCCTTCCTCCCGTGCTCCTTTCTCCTCCTCTCCGCCTCCCTGAGGATCTCCTCCTCGCTGGGCGGGAGCTCGGTCTTTATGACTATCCCCTTCCTGGCCTCCTTCATCACCTTCCTCTCCGGCCTCTCCCCCCTGCGCCTGATCACCACCGCGGCCCCCGCCCCAGCCCCCGCCAGGGCCGGAAGGAGGGCCAGCGGGAGAAGGCCGAGGCCCCCGGGCGGGGTGCAGAGGACCTCGTAGGTCCTGCTGTACTCGTTCCCAGCCGGGTCCTTCGCGTAGAGCTGGATGCTGTTCCGCCCCTCCCCCAGCCTGACCGCCGCGCTGAAGGTGCCGTCCGGGGCCACGGGGACCCCCTCGCCGTTGATCCACAGCTTGGCCCCCGGCTCCACCCTCCCCGAGAGCACCAGCTTCCTGGAGGTCGCCCTCTCTGGCACCTGCACCTCTGGCACGGGGGGTGTCCTGTCCACCGTGACCGTCAGGGTCCTCACCGCCGAGAGGTTCCCCGCCCTGTCCCTCAGCTGGAGGTTCACCCTGTAGGTCCCCTCCTGGTCCGGGAGGTCCAGGCTGACCTCCTCCGAGAAGTCCTCCCAGGGGGCGTTCTCCCCGTTCTCGTTCTCCCTCCAGACCCTCATGGCCTCCACCCCCGAGACCGCGTCGAAGCCCCTGATCCCTATGGTGACGGTGTTCTCCCTGGTGAAGACCTCCGCCCTGGGGAGCTGCAGCTGGGGCGGGGTGAGGTCGAGGACGAAGGTGTAGGCGAAGGGCCCCGCCCTCACCCCTCCGGGGCTCATGAGCTCGTAGTAGACGGTGTGGGTTCCCTCCGCGGGCTCCAGGGTGAGGAGCAGGTTCCCCCTGAAGTCGCCCCACTCCGCCAGCTGCAGGCCCGCCTGGTCGTCCAGGGAGTACCTGATCTTGGAGGCGTTGGCCCCCTTCAGGGGGAGGAGGAGGGCGGTGGAGTTGGTGAAGTCGGGCAGGGGCCCCGACTCCACGGCCGGGGCGCTGGGGTTGTAGGTGAACCTGAGGATGGGGGTGGAGCTCTCGTTCCCCACCCTGTCCCTCACCCTCACCCTCCAGTAGAAGTCCCCCGTCTGGTTCTCGTACGGGATGGAGAGGTAGGTGTAGGGCGTCCTGTTCTCCACGGCGTCCGAGAGGTCGGGCTTCCTCCCGATCTGCACCACGTACTCCGCCACCAGGCCGGAGATGTTGTCCTCCGCCGGGGTCCAGTCCAGCCTCACCGCCGCCGGCCCCACCACCGCGTTGCCGACCGGGGAGACCGGGTACAGGTTGCGCGGCGGGGTCTTGTCCAGGATCACCTTCACCGCCAGCACGTTGGACTCCTCCCCCGAGTCGTCCCTCACCTTGAGGTATATAGTCTGCTGCACCCCCTCCGCGTCCCTGATGGTGAAGACCGTGCTCCCGGAGTAGGGGATCCACCCCCAGCTCCGGTTGTCCAGGCTGAGGCCCATCAGGGCCACCGCCCCGTCCTGGTCGGAGGCCTGGACGCGCAGGGCGACGTTCTCGGAGCCCGTGTAGGGCGCCGCCGGCAGCTCGGCCCAGAGCCCCTCCGCCACCGGGAGCTGGTTCAGCCTGAAGGCCCCCCTGCACCAGTCCCCCCACTCCAGCCCGTCCCTGACCCTGACCCTCCAGTAGTAGGTGGTGCCCCTGGAGAGCTTCTTCCCCGCGTAGGTCACCGAGGCCTGGGATCCCGCCACCTGCCCGGAGTCCCACATGTCCCAGGTGTCGGGGGCGCTCCCCACCTGGACCTGGTAGTCCGACTGCGGGTCCCCCTCGTTGTCCAGGAACCTCCAGGAGAGCACCGGCACCTCCGAGGTGAGGTGGGTCGGGTTCTCCTCCCCCCCCGCCCTCAGGTTGTCGCAGGCCGGGAGCTCGTTGATCCTGAAGGTCCCCCCGTACAGCCAGGGCCCCCACTCGTAGTCATAGACCCTGACCCTCCAGTGGTAGGTGACCCCCCTCTGGAGCTGGGGGCCGGCGTAGGTCACCGAGGTCCCCGGCCCGGAGGCCGTGTAGTCCCACACATCCGCCGCGTTCTCCGAGGTCCCCACCTGGATCTGCTTCTGGGCCTGGGCGTCCCCGTCCGGGTCGGAGTAGCTCCAGCCCAGCACTGGCGCGAGCGTCGGGAGCTTGGTCGGGTTCACCATCCCCCCCGCCCTCTGGTTCTCCGCGAGGGGCTGCCGGTTGATCCTGAAGGTTCCCCCCCACAGCCAGTCCGACCACTCGTATCCGTCGAACACCTGCACCCTCCAGTAGTAGGTCACCCCCCTCTGCAGGGGGGCACCCCCGTACACTATCGAGGGGGAGGAGGAGATGGCCGTGGCGTCCCACATCGAGGAGCCGTTCTCCGAGGTCCCCACCTGGATGCGGACCTTGGTCTGGGCGTCCCCGTCGGGATCGCAGTAGCTCCAGCCCAGCGTCGGGGTGAGGGTCGTGAGCCTGGTGGGGTTCACCTCCCCCTCGGCCCTCTGGTTCTCGGCCCGCGGGGGGCGGTTGATCCTGAAGGTCCCCGACGCCCAGTCCGACCACTCGTATCCGTCGAACACCCTGACGCTCACGCAGTAGTTCTCCCCCCTCTGGAGGGGGAGGCCTGAGTAGGTCATGGAGGCCAGGGCCCTGGTGGCCGTGTAGTCCCAGAGGCTGTTGTCCCCGGGCGAGGTGCCCACCCTGACCTGGCACTTCACCTGTCCGTCCCCGTCCGTGTCGGAGTAGGTCCAGGAGAAGGTGGGGGTGAGGGTGGTCACCCTGGTGGGGTCCGCCTGCCCCTCCGTCCTGAGGTCGTACAGCGAGGGGGGCTGGTTCAGCCTGAAGGTCCCCGTGGCCCAGTCCCCCCAGGCGTTCTCGCCAGCGTACTCCGTGGTGTCCTTCACCCTCACCCTCCAGTAGTAGGTCACCCCCCTGGAGAGGGGCTGCCCCGCGTAGGTGGCGGAGGCGGCCCCGGAGGTACCCACCTGGTCCCAGTGGGTTATGCTCCCGAAGCTCGGGTCCGTGGTCACCTGGATCTGGTACTGGGCCTGGCTGTCCCCCTCCGCGTCCGAGTACTCCCAGGAGAGGGTCGGGGAGGGGGTCGTCAGCCTCGTGGGGTTGGTCTGGTTCTCCGCCCTCGGGTTCCTCGCCGTCGGGAGGGTGTTCAGCTTGAAGAACCCGGTGACCCACCCGCTCCACTCCGTCCCGTTATAGACCCTCACCTGGACGTAGTACACCCTCCCCCTCTCCAGCGTGGGGCCGGCGTAGGTCGCGGAGTGGGAGGAGGAGCTCACCTCCCCCGAGTTCCACGTGTCCGAGGAGCCCTGGCTGAGCCCCACCCAGACCTGGTACTTCTGCTGGGCCTTGCCCAGGGAGTCAGAGTAGTCCCAGGAGAAGGTGGGGGTCGTGTCCGCCAGCTTGGTGGGGTTGGTCATCCCGTCCGTCTTCAGGTTCTCCAGCGTGATGGTGGGTGGAAGGTAGAAGGTGGTGGAGGACTGGTTCCAGAGCGGGCGGTCGGCGCTGTCCAGCAGGATGAGGATGTGGTTTCCCGATCTGGCGTTGGAAACGTCCATGTACCCCATGCCGGACGAGACGGAGCCCTGGACCTGGGGGTCGTCGTCCAGGCGCACGGTCCCCGTCACTCCCGCCCCGTCCGAGTCCCAGTTGACGTTGAACTTTATCTGGGAGCGGGAGAGGACCGCTATGTTGGTTATGGAGGCGTTGTCCCCCTCCACCTGGTAGGTGAGGATTGGGCTGGCGCCGTCCAGCGTGTCGTCCCTGACCAGGGCGTAGAGCTGGCCGCGGTCCCCGTGGTGCAGCCTGACCGGGGAGACCAGCCCGTAGGTCCTGGAGAAGGAGGTGCTCGTGAAGGAGGCCTGGATCCAGCCCTCGTTGTTGTCCACGACCACCGCGTTGTCCAGGGTAGTGCCGCTCCCGTAGACCCTGGAGGCGGTCCCCGAGAGCTCGATCCTGTAGATGGGGGTGTTGTCCATCAGGCTGGAGGTCACCCTGATATCGTCAACCGTGAACATCTGCGTCCAGTCCGCAAGCCGCGAGCCCAAGTTGTCCTCCGCCACCACCTTCACGTCAAAGGGGCCCAGCGAGCCATCGGGAAGGTCGTCGGCCGGGTTGTAGACATAGGTGTACTGCACGTTCTCGCTGTCCAGGACCGTCCTGTCCGTGAGGCGGAGGTTGTCCACGCGAACGGTGTCCACGCCGTCCCTTATCCACAGCCTGCAGTTCTCCACCCCCGTCTCCGACCTGAGGCGGATGGTGAGGGTCACGCTGTCCTTCCCGTTCCAGTCCTTCTTCCGGTCTATGAGGGAGGAGTCCGCGGTCACGGAGGAGATCTGGAGGTCCGCGATCCTGAAGGTCGCCGTGGAGGACCAGCATCCTGCGCACCCTCTCGAATACCACCTCGCCCTCCAGTAGTAGGTGGTTCCCCTCGAAAGGGTGGGCCCGGAGTAGGTGATGGTCGCGGTCTGGTTGTTCTCCTTCGGAGGAGAGTAGTTCTCCACCCTGTCCCAGAGGACAGGGGAGAAGGAGCCGTTGGTGGAGACCTGAATCTGGAGGTTCTCGCCTTTGAGGGCATTGTCCAGAACCAGGCAGGTGACGGTGAAGCGGGGGGTGTAGGTGGCTATCTGGGTGGGGTTCACCTGACCCTCGGTCAGGAGGTTCACGGCGAGGGGGAGGAACCCCACAATCGGCTCGGGGGAGACGTACTTCCTCACCTCATACACGTATGTGCGGGGTTGGTCCGTGGACACCGCAAGGTATTGACTCACTAGGTCGAAGTCCACCGAGGTTACGTTGTAGGAGTAGGTTATGGTCTTGAGGAGTTCCCCTGCTTTTGAGTAGATGAATACTTGTTTGTTGTTGCTACTCACCGCATAGAAGATAAGGCCCACATCTACAGCGCAGCTGTATACGGAGGACGGAAGGCTTATCTCCCTCTTCAGCGACCAGTCTGCCGTGTTGTATATCCTAACCAGCGAAGTGCTATTTTGGCCTACAGTGACTGCCAATTCGTTTCCGTCGGGGGACCAGCTTGAAATTCCTCCAGAACCTGTGATGGTCCGTATGATTGACCAATTGTTTGGGTCAGAAGAAGAAGTGTCCCAGATGGTCAGGTTATCCCCCCACCACAGCGCAGCCTTACTGTAGTCTGGGCTGAAGTTCATCCTCCACCTCCCAGAGCCGCTGATGGCACGCACTTTGGTCCAGTCGGACATCCTCCAAATCCCGATGCTTCCGTTGTTATTATATACGGAAACCAAGTAGTCTTCTCCCTTGAAAGATGGATGGCTATCATAGGCCTGGCCATCTACAGACGCCACCTGACTCCAGTCGGTAGTCCTGTAAACTCTGTTTGTTGTGTTATTCCCTCCCTGCCCAACCGCGACGTAGTTGGCGCTTCCGGACCAAGACCCCCACTTCCCTCTGTAGCTGTACGCACTTCCGACCTTCGTTCCTGTGGATACATCGTAAACTGGACATTCTTGGTCTGAGCGGGTATCGTTGTTCAGGCTTATGAAGAGCCAGGTTCTTTTTGGGTCCACCGGGGCGAACTCTGCCCACGGTATACCTCCTGAACTAAGCGTTAGAATCTGCCCAAACGAAAAAACGCCTGAAAAATTATCCTGACGGGTTGCGCTCGGGTTCCCATAGTAAACATAGATGGTGTTATCCGTTCCATCGTTCGCTTTGAATCTCTTGACCCATACCGCCATCGAGGTCGAAGTATAACTCTCCACCCAATAAGGCAAGAGCCCAGAATCCTCATCCTCCAAAAACCTTATGCTGTTGTCGAAGAACGGGAGAATGATCCGCAACTGGTAGTTCTCTGGGTGGGAGCCTATTATTGTGATGGCTCTCCGATATTGCCAGTTCGCGTTCCACCAGCCCGCCTTGGCGGGCTCGGAGGTCTGAATCACCATGAAGGCAGGGAGGACTGCTGCCACCAGGAGGAGGACGAAGGTCAGCCCCGCGCCCCTGCGGCCCCCCACCTACCTCCCCCCCGCCCCCCTCACCTGGAAGGTGAGGGCGAAGTCCTGCAGGTCCAGCTTCTGCCTGGGGTAGACCTCCAGCCCCTTCTTCCCGAAGTCGAACCTGACTAGGGCCTTGGAGTGCCCTATCCTCCTCATCTTTATTATTCTTACGGCGTACACTAAATCTCCGCGGGGAGGCTCGAAGTACCTGAAGGAGATGAAGCCGTCCACCGCGTACTCCGCCAGGTAGTCCCTGGTGGCTATGGGGTTGTCCGGCCTGGTCTCCGCCGTGTACACGGCCGTGGCCCCCGACCTCTTGATCAGGTCCGTGAGCTCGAAGAGCCTCTGCCTCTTCTCCCCCGGGTCCGTGAACAGCAGCTCGAAGATGCTCAGGGGGTCCACCAGCACCCTGCTTATCCCGAAGTACCTGAGCACGGCCGGAACGTCCTTCTTAAGCAGGTGCACGGTGGCCTTCAGGTCCGTGGGGTCCATCACCAGCGTGAACAGCTGCTTCCTCCTCAGGTACTCGTCGTAGCTCAGCCCCTCCCTGGCCGCCTCCTCCACCTTGGTGTACCTCTCGAAGTCCCACCCGTACACCCCCGCCGTGGTCAGCATGCTCTCCCTGGTCTCCTCCATGGTCAGCAGCAGGCACCTCTCCCCCCTCCTCAGCCCCTCGTGCAGGAACTGGAGCCCGAAGGTGGTCTTCCCCGCCCCCGGGGGCCCCAGGACCAGGACGGCGTACCCCTTGGGGATCCCTCCCCCCAGCAGCTCGTCCATCCCCGGCACCCCTGTGCTCACCCTCTCTATCCTCGCCCTCACGACCTTTCTGGGTCCCGCTTTAAGTGCGGCGCGCTCCGTCATCTCCTTCTCCTCCTCCCCTCAGCCCTGAGACGCTCCCTCCTCTCCAGCACCCTGTCCCACTCCACCAGCTGCCTGAACCACTCCGAGTGCAGCCTCCTCCTGTTCCTCCACTCCCTCACCCTCCTCATCCCCGAGGCCCTCATGTACCACCCCGCCCCCAGCCCCCCCGCGGCTAGGAGGGCTATCCCCAGGTAGGGCACCGGCGCGAAGGGGGTGTAGACCGTCAGGCTCAGGGACTTGATGGGCTCCGCGTTCCCCGCCTTGTCCGTGGAGTAGTACTCTATCAGGTGGTCCCCGTCCTCCGCCACCACGAACTGGGTCCCCGCCCTCCACTCCCCCCCGTCCACCCTGTACACGGTGTTCTCCACCCCCGCCCCCAAGTCCACGGCCAAGAGGGTGACCACCGCCGACCCCCTGTACCCCCCGGATCCCAGGGTCCCGGAGATGGAGTGGACGGTCACCGGCGGGGTGGTGTCGTAGAGGAAGTCCACCGCGCTCACGTCGCTCACCCTGCCCGTGGCGTCCCTGCCCCTCACGTACACCCTCTTGGGCCCGTCCCCCCCGGGCACCGCGTAGGTGTGGGTCTGGGAGTAGGGTATCCAGTCGGACCAGGTCACCCCGTCCGGGCTCAGGGACATCTCCCTCACGTTCACGGCCTCTATCTCCAGCTGGACGGTGGGCCTGCTGGTCCACCTGGCCTCCCCCTCCAGGGAGACGCTCAGGATGGTGGGGGCCAGCGTGTAGACCTCGAAGGAGAAGGTCTTGGACCAGGCCGACTCCACCCCCCTGGAGTCCCTGGCCTTCACCCTCCAGTAGTACCACCCGTCCTGTAGGACCCTCTCCACGGTCACCGAGGTGGAGCTCACCGTCTTGCTGTACACCACCTCCGAGAACCCCCTGTCCGCCGCCACCTGTACGGTGTAGCTGACCACAGCCACCGGTCCCGAGGCCTCCTCCCAGCTCAGCGTCGGGGTCATCCTCCTGGTGGTGGAGCGGTCCGCGGGGGAGTAGGGCGCCGGGGGGGAGACGGTGTTCTTGATCCTGAAGGTCGGGGACAGGGCCTCCGCCTCCCCCGCCGCGTCCGACGCCACCACCTTGATCCTGGCCGTGTCCGTGTCCTGGTACACCACCGTGTTGATGGGCAGGACGAACTGCCCGGGGGTGGGCCCCACCTCGTTCTCCAGGCTCCCCACCTGCACCCAGGAGACCCCGTCCAGGGACAGGTAGACGGTGAACCTGGCGTTCTCCGTCCTGGAGGCGGTGGCCACCCAGACCGCGTTCTCGGTCCCCCACCAGACCTCCCCCTCCTCGGGCGAGGTCACCGTGACCTGGGGCTGGGCGGAGGCCGGGGGCAGGAGCAGCAGGGCCCCCAGCAGGAGGAGCGGAAGGAGGAGGCCGAGGTGCGCGGAGAGCGGGAGCGTGGGCCTCATCTTGGATCCTCCCCTCGGGCTCCGGGCCTGAAGCTCTCCGATGTGCCCGTCCCCGGTAATATTCCGGCATGCTGCAGAAATCCGGGAGAAGGGCCTTTTCGGGTTCCTCTCCCAGCTATTCCCCCGTTCCGGCCTTCTCTTTCCTGCGGAGGCCGGAAAGCCCCCTTCTTTTGTTCCAGAGGGAGGAGCCCCCCCGATTTGTTCCGTTCCCCCGTCATGCTCCTCCACCCTCCGCTCCCCCCTGGGGAGCTTTTCCCGTCTGCTCTGCCAGGCTCTTCCTGAACTCGTCCAGCTTCTGCTCGTAGATCTCGATGAGCTCGGAGCAGTACCACCTCGCGCCCGGGCGCTGGATCTGCTCCCTCTCCTTCCTGAGCCAGGAGAGAAGGTCCTCGACATCCACCCAGGGCTCCCTAGCCCAGGCCTCCTTGGCGTCCTCGAAGTAGGCGATGGGGACCCCGTCGCCTACGAGGATCAGGGGGGGGATTCCGCAGTACCTCAGGCGGACGTACAGCTTCTCCCCGTTCGCCAGGAAGACTATCCTAGGCCTTCCCACCCCTTCACCTCTGGTATCCCTCCTTCACCGCTGGGTGAGGCGCTGGCAGGTTTCAGCCCCACTACAGCCCCCCACGCCATCACCTATGCTTTTCCTATCTCCTATTTATACCTTTCACAGCTCCCTCTTGAAGTCCTCCCAGCACCTTGGGCACAGGTGGATGCCCGGGGGTCCGGGGCCCCTGATGAGCCTGCCGCAGCCCGCGCAGCGCACCGCCCTCGGCCCCCTCCGCTTCGGGCGGCCAGTCATCGCCTCATCTCCCCCTCCCGCTTAAATATTTCTGCCGGCGGAGGATGCGTACAGCATCCTAGGGGTGATGCAGCTATATGTATAATCCTCTCTCTCTGCTCCCCCACCCAAGTTCCTTTTTCTGAACAGGGGGGGGACTAAACATAAAATTTAAGTAAGGCTCTGGCTGGAGCCTAGGGTATTCAAAGGGTTGCGGGATTTGAACCCAGCGGGGTTTATAAACCCCCTACACCGGGTGCTGGGGGTATTTAAACACCGGCCACCTGGTGGCCGGGATATTTAAAGGGGAGGCTACAGATAAAGCCTGCTTTAAAAATAATGCGGGCTGTAAAAGCGGAAAAAAAGGAGTGACTTCGGATCGGTGCGGAGGGCGTCTGTTCGGAAACGACCCAAACGTATAAATAGGAGCATAGGAGAAGCATATGTGGATGGGAAGGAGGACCCTCAAGAAGCGGGATAGGTGGGTTACCATCAGGGTGTGGGAGGAAATCAGGAACAGTCTGGAGGCCGTCGCGGGGGATGACTTCGATAGCAAGCTCAACCACCTCATGAAGATCCACCTGTGGATGGTGGGCCTCGACGCGACCCAGGACGTCCCCCTGCTCAGCGACAGCCCCGGCCGGCCGGTGACCCTCAGGATCAGGGAGGAGACCCGGAGGAGGCTGAGGTCCCTGAAGGCCTCCGGGAGGGAAACCTACAGCGAGGTCATCGCCCGCCTCCGGAACTCCTACTACGACTTCTACATGGGGACCTGGAAGGGTCGGGTCTTCCTGAGGCGCCTGCCGGGCCCGCTCTCCGCGGACTCGGACCTCCTCTGGGAGCTCTGGGAGGGGGGGAAGATCGGCCCCGGGTCCCGGCCGCGTGGGTGAGGGGCCGGGATGGTGCCGGTGCCCGGGGGCAGGAGGAACCCCTATGTGCGTGCCAGCTGTGGGCACTGGACGACCTACGAGTATTGCGTTTCGCACGGGGCGGTCCCGTACGAGCACATCAGGACCCCCCGAGAGGGGGGGCGCCTGAAGAGGGACGGGACGCCGGACCCGAGGTGGAAGGAGCTGCGTGCCGACATCCCCTGCGCTAGGTGCCGCCCGAAAACTCCGGCCGAGGTCGAAGAGGAGCGGGAGAGGAGGAGGGAGTACGCCCGCAGGAGGAGGCTGCGGGACAGGCTCGAGTTCGCCTGCCCGCTCTGCGGGAAACGGCTGCGCGCCCGGCGGGACAGCGGTGCGTTCGAGTCGTTCGCCGCGGGGAGCCTCGGGGAGGAGGAGGCTCGGAGGCGGCTGCTCGGCGCCCACCTGAGGCACGAGCACACGGACTACGACCGGATAAGGAGGGACGAGTACGAGAGGCTCCGGAGGCTCGGCTACGGCTGGGAGGAGGCCCACGCGATCGCGAAGGAGAAGGCCGCCGAAAAGGTTCGCGGTTGCTTGGGGGAACTGTGGAAGAAGGTGGAGGAGAAGGTAGCTTCGGCCGGAACCGCCGAGGGGAGCTGAAGGGGGGTGGTGGCCTGGAGAGGGTGGAGAGGGCCCTGAGGGAGCTCATGGTGGAGGTCCACTCCATCGCGAGGGGGAAGGGGTGGTGGGATGGGGACAGGAACGATGGGGAGGTGATTGCCCTCATCCACTCCGAGTTATCTGAAGCCCTCCAGAAGTTGCGGGAACCGGACTTCACGTGGGAGGGGGTGGGGGAGGAGCTGGCGGACGCCATCATAAGGATCCTGGACTACGCCGAGGCGAGGGGGATTCCCCTCCCCCGGATCCTCCTGGCGAAGGTGGAGGAGAACTGGAGGAGGCCCTTCAGGCACGGGAAGAGGTTCTGAGGGGCCCCCGCGGGGCCTCGAACAGGGCCAAGGCCCTGCCCATCGCCTCCGCCCTCTCGAGGAACCACCTGCGCCCGCCCTCCGCCGCGGACAGGAGGAGGGGGCCCCAGCCGCGGTCCCCGGCGGCCTCCCCGGCGATCCTCAGGAGCTCCCTCGCCCCGCACCCGCTCCGGATCAGGCCCCCCACCGCCCCCTCCACGGAGCTCCTGATGCCGGGGCTCTCCGGCTTCAGCAGGAACGCGCACAGCAGCCCGGCCGGGGTGGGGGCGTACACCTCCCTGAGGAAGTTGCGGTTGCGGCTGGACCTCTCTTCCCTCACCTTCCGGATCCAGCCCCTTTTACAGAGGCTCTTGAAAGCGCCGTGTACAATCGAGTAGGAGATCCCCGTCTCCTTCTTGGCCCCGTACCTGGTCCCCTCCCCCCGCTCGGCCAGGTACACCAGGACCTCCCTCTCAGCCCCGGTCGCGCCCAGCTCCCCGACCAGGTCCTCCGCCCTGAACACCCCCGCGGCCGGCACCATCCCGCTCGGTGGAGGTGTGGGCGGCAACCCCCTTAAGAGTTTATGAAGGGGGAGCCCCCCGGAGCGCGATACTATCTCCCCGGACCGCGCCCCCTCTCCAGGGCCTTTATCACGTTCCTGAGCTCCGCCGCCAGGAGCCTGAGGCACCCCAGGAACTCCTCGGTGTCGGACGGGCTCACCACCACCCCGTAGTTGTACAGGGGGTCGAACCTCCCCTCCTGCTCGAGGTCCCCGTACACGATCCTCACGACGAGCAGGTTCCTCCCGTCCACCCTGAGGGAGAGCTCCCTGTACGCCTCCACCAACCCTTCCCCCACCCCA
>Ga0272449_1004036_pt1 | contig 12213 bp, 5 predicted proteins | sample YNPCB0241_FD_198679 | JGI IMG/M metagenome (GOLD analysis project Ga0272449, IMG submission 198679) | Hot spring sediment microbial communities from Yellowstone National Park, WY, United States - YNP-CB-024-1 | ecosystem: Environmental > Aquatic > Thermal springs > Hot (42-90C) > Sediment...
GTCTTTGTGGGGCAGCCGCCGAACGAATTGCGGATTACCACCCGGGCCAGGATTTCCGATCTGGATTGGCAAGGGGGAAGGTTAGTGTTTCGAGCGGAATTTCCCCCGGGGGACCAGGGGTGCATTCTTGTCACGGGGATAAGCCGGCCAACGGATGTTCTCTTCGACGGTCAGCCAACCCCCGAGGTTCCTCAGGTAGAGCAGAGCAACGAGCCGGCATGGCGGTATGATTCGGCCTATGCCTATTTGGTGATCCGTGTGCCCACGGATCGTGCAGTCACGATCGAGGTGGTTCCGGCCGAATATGAGCCGAGGGAACGGGTACCTCGGCTGGCTCAGGAGATCACCTTCGAGTTTGAACAATCGCCGGAAGGCTGGTTACCCGCCCATCATGTGGGAGATTTGCAGGTAGTTGGGGGGAGACTCCAGGGGACAATCATAGGCGGAGATCCGTACATTATCCGCCCGATCATGCGGGTTCCTGCTGAGCGGTACAGGAACATACATATCCGCATGTATACAACAGCTGGGCAAGTAGCTCAATTATTTTGGACTACGGCAGAGTCACCAAACTTCGACGAGGCAAAATCCCTCCACTTCCGAGTGACTTCCCAAAGGGAATTTTCGGAATACGAGCTGGCTGTGGGAAATCATCCTCTGTGGAGAGGGACCATCACGGCGTTGCGGCTGGATCCTGGTGGGGGAACACCGAGCGGCGAATTTGCCGTGGAGTATATCCTCGGGGAGTGAGCTTTTGGCGTCGAGCTTACCGTGCTGGGCGTCTAGGTGTTCGCGGGGCCGGGGACCGTGATGGCACGGATTGTGATCCAACGGAATTCCTAGGCCTTGTGTGGAGGCTGTGTCCTCGCCAGCTGTGCTGGAAGATCTTGTTCCCTGCCGACACCACAAGAACGGTTTTCGGATGCCCAAAGCTGGTTTTGAGCTAAAGCCCCCTTGTGCCGGGATCGGCCTGGGGAGACCCCTAAGATCAGTCCCAGCCGCCCACCAGTTCTAACTCGAATTCCAGCTCCTCCGGATGCTCGATTTCCACTGCGTCATCACCCCCGAAGAAGCGGATGGCTGTGATGGCAGCCAGATCGTCGAAGGTGAGAACTTGATCGAGTGCCTCCAGGATAAGCCGCCGTGGGGCTTCGGTTCCGTTTGCCCGGAGGAGGTCGTTGCCGGGGCTATCCAGGACCAAAGCGGCGTCCAGGTCCTCCTGGGAGGCGTTGCCTACTATCTGAACACGTCGGAATCCGGTAGCGGTCAGCTGGAAGGGATCTTCGGAAAGATCGTTGGCCGAGTATACCACAGTTCGAGTGGCGGTGATGGCGGCAAATCGCTCTTGTCGGCCGGCCAACCCGTGCAATATCGCAAGGTCCTCACCCCCGCCTAACATCCCATTGGCAAACACCTGGATGGAACGAACGTTCACCAGATAAAAATTCCTGGGATTTACACCTCCGACGGTAAACCGCACACCGGGGCCGATCTCAACGTCGTTCCAAGTGAGGAGCCCATAATACAACGTGTCGTCACTTGGAGATCCATAAAGATAAACGGCAGGCGGAGTAGGATCCTCGGTGGCAACCAGAGCCACTTGGGCAAAGCCGAAGACCCGCCACTGATATTCGGGACCAAAATAAGCCGCGTAGTCTGGGGTTCCCACAAAGCGTTCCTGCTCTTCCGAACCACTGAGGAAGTAGGCGTGGTCGAGACCGCCGAAGCGACTTTCCACCGTAACCTGTGCGAAATGACTGAGGCCGATTTGGATTGGGCTTTGGGGACCGAGGGGAAGACCTTCGCGACTTGGCACGTTGATGTCGAGCAATACCCGGTTTGTTCCTTCCTCCGGCACCAGATAGAGGTCATCGTTTCCGGCACTATCGACCAATGTGGCTGTGGCGAGGGGCAGAACATTTGTCTGCTGGGCAAGCTGGTCCGTCGGCCCAACAAAAACGCGGTCAAATCCTGTCAGTTCATAGGTAAACAGTTCACTTTCCAGGCGGGCAAACCGCTCAGCGGCTGTCCCTGCGAACCGTACAGGCATTTCGGCCGAAGGAATGGCCAGCCGGGCCTCATCGCTACCCCCTTGCCCGCGGACACTCACCCGGCTAAAGCCGAAAATTTGTGCTGTCCGGTTCGGATCTTGGAACCACAAGATTCTGGAAAGATTTCCTTCCGCCTCGAACCGATCGTTCCCTGGGGATCCTGTGAGTACTACGCGATCTTGGGCATTTCCTATGGAACCGTGGACCCGGATCACCTCCGCCCCAATGACTTTAATTAGCCCGCCGGTTTGCGGGAGCATCGTGGCCGAAGCGGGGTCGAGGAAGAACCGGTCCTCGACGTCGGCAGAGTCGTAGAGTTCAGCGATATCCGTAGCCCCTCCCACATCTACAATCACCCGGTGGAAAGCTCGAACCGCACAGCGGTAGGGATATCCCTCGGCCGTCAAGCCGCTCAGGGCCACCAAGTGCCGAGCAGCATTGGGGTTGGTTGGTCCTGCCTCCACGAATGTTCCACCTCGAGGATCGGTAAGGAAGGCTGAGTCGTTGGCCCCATTACCTGCCACAATCAAAATGTCCTCGGCTCCCCAGATGCGGTGGTCAAATGTTCCATTTCGCCAGCGGATTCCGCCAGGGCCGAATTCGAAGGTTTCCGCAGCTTCGGCAGGGGCTCCGCCTATCCGCAGGACATCAATCCCTAGCCCCATGTCCACTTCAAAGTTGCCATCCCAGTTGTCCACTTGGATGCTCAGCTTGTTACCGTTGGGGCCGAGTTCGCCCGTGAGCCGGCCGGGCGTGAGATTGACTCGATCACTCCAGGATGAGGCTTGAAGCTGCACCAAGTCTCTTGATCCCCGGAACTTCACTCGGCTCACCTCAGACGTTGGAATATCCGGGTAGCGGAGGGCATTAACCCGGAGGGAAAGAGTTGGTTCCACAGAAATCTGCAAGCGGTCCCGCTGGGAAGATCCATAGATGGTGACTTCCTTGGTAGCCGAGTCATAGGTTACCAAATTGCCGATGGCCAGCGTGGAAAGCGAGGAAATTCCCCCTGCATAAACATAAAAGACTTGGCCCCGGGATCCCGTCCAAATGTCCACCTGACCACTACCGATGGCATAACCTTGCGGATTTCCCGAGGCGTCTGTGACAATCAAGACGGCATCCGGGGTAGAAGTTTCCAAAGCAGCACTGAACAACCCGGCTCGAGTGCTTTCCACCCGGTAGTACATTTGCCCGTTGGGGGGGAGGCGATTGGCGAACTCTCGGTAGTCGATCTCTCTCAAATCGCTAGGCGAAAGAATGCTCGAGGTGGTCAACCCGATGTCCACGGTATCGATGACGATCCCACCCTCAAGGCGAATGGGTCGGGATGCTCCCACGAGGGGCACAATATCACTGTCGCGGGTAGAATCGGTACCGGCGAGATAGTAGGTGAATTTATGGGCAGGTGACGGTGTTACCTGCAGGTAGTAAACTCCATCTCGCAGGGCTTCGAAGGCATAGGTGCCGTTGGAGGCGGTCACGGCGGTGCCGATAAGCTGGTCGTCGTCGGTACCAATTCTTTCATCCCAGCCGGCCCACATCAGCGTTACGGACACCCCGGTGACGGGGGATTCTCCGGAGTCGCGGACTCCGTTGCGATTGCCATCCATCCAAGCCCGTCCCCCCAAACCGTTTCTTGCCGGAGAAAGCCGGGGAGGTTCCACCCACTGGCCGTAGTTTAAGGAGAGGGATGGACCGGCGGGGTTAAACCGATCTCCGAGCCCGGCCCTTTCAAGAATCTCTGCTACCGTCAGTTGGGGAAGACCGGCATTATAGAGGGAGTTGAGGGCCTCAACCACCAGTCCGGCCCAAAGACCACTGATGACAGTTCCCGGGCAGATGCCGTTGGCCGTAAAAGTCCAGGTGGGCTCGTTACCCTGGCCGTGCGTCAGGGGCACACCTCCCACCCAAATCACCGAGGCCGGGTTTGTTGCCGATCCGAAGATGGCCTGCATCAGGCCGTTGGAGTCGATCACCGGTACACCGACATCGGAGGCCAGCAATCGCAGTTTGCTGTTGAAAGCATCCACTGCCTGGCTGACCCGAGCCCTCCCGGTAGGATCGCAGTAAGTAGCCTGCATTCCCGGGGCAAACCCGGGGTCGATTGCTGTCGACAGCAGAACGTGTACACCAGTTTGGGTTAGCTGGGTGAGGATCTCCCGAAGGGCGGCCAGCCGCCGGCTGTCGAATTCCGCAATTTGTTGCGGGGTCCAGCGGCCCTCGTAAATCTGTTGGTAGGCCTCTCCGCTGGCATAGTCGGTCGGTCCGAGTGCCACCACGACGTGAGTGAGGAGACCAGCTTGTGCCTGGGCAAGGATACCCTCTAGTTGCCCACTTGTGAGCACGGATTCACTGGTGGCCCACCAGTTTGCCCAGTTGTATTCATACCCTTGCCAGCGGATATCGGAAAACGAGGGGGCATAGTGTCCGCCGTCGATTCGCCCCGTTTCTGCCAGCAGGTCGTACCAACCTTTTGCTTCGACAAACCAATGCTCAGCATATTCTTGGCTCAGCATGTCCCCCAGGACACCGAGTCGGACCTCAGGCCACGGACCTCCCGGTGTGAGCCGCATCCTGAGGTTGACGGGAGAGACAAAGTCGGCAATGTGGATGTAGTACGTAAAGTCTTGCCCCGGTCGATCGGCTCGGGCCCGAGTGTACACCGCTTGCAGGGGATCTGAATCTTCCTGCCACACTTCGAGCACATTAACAAGAGGACCGCCGTTTACTTGGACGTAAAGTTCGATCCCTAATTGCCAGTCCTCTTCCTGTTGGGGACCTATAGTGATTTCCAGGTTGCCATCTCGAGCCACATCGAACTGATACCACCGTTGGAACAAGTACGGTCGGATCCCATTGCGAGTCAGGCTACCGGCAATGGTGCCAAGTTCATCCGGCCGACGCACTCCGAAGAAGGCTCCGTAGACAAGGGTACTGGAGTTGATAGGAGGTGGTTGGGGGACAACCATACCTCCAACTTCGCGAATCCCGATTTCCCCATCTAGGGGTAGAGTGCCGAGTTTTTCGCTTCGGAAGGTGCTGGTGTCAATGCGATAGTAGTCACCATTTTGGGCAATGCCGATGAGGTAGTTGCCTGGGCCGGGAAGCAGAGCATCGAAATCTGCTGCCGATCCTTGAAGAGGCACAACCGTCGCCCGCGGGGTAGCACTTTCCCATTGATGCACTACCAGGAGCTTCCCACCTTTTAAGCTGAGATAAAGGGTGCCATTGGCACCGAAGGCGATATCGCCGGCGGACTCCACCCCAAGTCGGCTCAGATCCACGATCGGCCGGGCTTTGCCATAATGCTGGTTGACGATGAATAGGTAATGCCCGCGAATCATGTTTTGGCTGGCAATGCCGGCATAACCAGCCCCAACGAGCAGCCGGGATCCGTCGGCAAGCTCCGGGCTCCATTCCAAGGAATTAAGCCGCACGTCGAGTTGTTTCGGCTGACCGGATCCGGGATAGTTGGGATTGTCCATGTAAATGCGGCCGATGGGAACCACGGGAATTTGAAGGAACGGAGCTGGCTCCTCGTCAGTTCCCTCTCCTTGGGTCGCACCTATCCCGCTGAGATCCCAACTTCGGAGGGTACTCGGAAGCCCGAGGGGATTTGCGGGGTTGTCCGCTACGTCCAAAAATTGTTTGTCCCAGTAACCCGGGTAGGCATAGCCGGGGAAGCAACTGACATCGCGGGGAGGCGAAGCTGGCCGCCCATCGTTGGTTACTAGTTTCGCAACGGGAAAGGCCCACATTTGGCCGGACGGAGGTGCCTCGGCAACCACGTAAACTTGCGAGTTGCTCCCTACCACACCCGCCAAATAGAAACCGGGTACAGTCGAAAGCAGTTCCCGATTTTCTAAAGGTTCGATACCGAGTCGGCGGGTTTGCCGAGAAAGGTACTTCGCGGACTTTATCCCCCGTGGGCGACGGGCTCGTGAGTCGTTCCTGATTGTAAAGATGTTCACAAGTTGCCTCATTTTTCGCGGTGTACGCATGAACGATCTCCATCGTTGGACCAGTAAAATGGAAGCCGGACAATTAAGATCGAAAAGACCGTAAGACAAGGCCCACCCGAGGTTCGAACTTGGTGGGCGATGTTGCTATTTTTGAATTCTCTTGCTCGAGGGCGTTTATCAAATTCCCGTGCCCTGGTCAGGGTGGACGATGCTTCTAGAATAGCGGCCTAATTGTCAAATCCGCTGGCGGCTGATGTTCACTCCAAAGACCATTCCGGTTGGTTGAATCTTGAGATAGTCGTGGGCCCCCTTTAACTCCTGAGAAGCCGGTCTCCTCTCCTATTCGTAGCGATGAGAAAACCGTCTGGAGTTATGGTCCGATCTGAATAGCTCGAGCGGAGGAAATCCGTCCGCAATCTCAATTTCGGTTTGGTCGTTGGTTTTCGAAAAGTTTTTCTTTGAAAAATCGACTTGGTCTTCGCGGATCGAAAAGTCTTCCTTGGAAAAATTAGGGTTGCACCCTGCTGCCAGATTTCTCACTTTGCCCAGTTTCGTTCCCCGGGGTTGTTTGGCGGAGCCACCATATTTTTTTTGCTTCACGTCCTCGGAGTTCTTTTTGTGCAAATGACCGTAAGGTGGTGGCGTGTGCTGCGTCCGCAAGCCTTCCTCCCGGGATTTCTTTCGGCTATGCTGGGGGGTTCGATTCCCCGTGCCACAAAAGAAGCTTTCCCAGCGGGCACACTATTGGCGAGGTTCCAACCGCAATGTTGACTGGGACCTCCGGTGCCGGGGAGGTTTGGCAGTTGGACCGTTTTTCAGGTCCGTTTCGAAAAACGCGGGGAAAAACTTACTTTTTTCTGTCCTTCCTGGTCAACGGCGAATCGTGCGGCTCGAGGAATCTATAACTCCTTGGGAAAAATGGGGAATCCGGATAACGGCAAAAAACTGGGAGGTCAATTTCCCTAAAGACCCTTGGAGGAGTAGGTTGAGAGGCCAGCTTTTAATTGTACGAGAGAGGCATCAAGCTAAGAGAAAGAGTCTTCTTGCGGCGGCTCATCTGGGAGTTCACCGCCTCTCATCTCGTACCCCGGACTTTGTCCGCAGATTTTTAGCTCTTCCTTTTAACGGTTTGTGAATACTCGGGTTGGGCGGACCGCAAAGTTGTTCACGTCAACGGTTATGAGAATCAAACCGCCACTGCTCGGCGTGGCAGAAGCGTTCCGTCCGAGCCGGATGAAATGGGGAAATCATTCCGTCCATCTCGCTTTGGTCGAATCCCACTTTAGTCCCGGGAGACAAGGGGGTTTCCACCTATGCTCTGGGGGAGTGATGTGTCTTCCGGGGATTTTTAAGGAATTGGATTAGTTTCGATATTACAGGGGTGAGGCATTGTCCCGGTCTAAAACTCCAGAGGATCTGCTCAAACGCTGCTCCGGGGGGTAGGACAAGCTGGAGACGGGTGCTTCAAACACCGGTAGTCCAGACTCGTCGAAAGAGGCCGGTTGGTGTTCCCGGATGGGAACGCAGGACCATACTCGTGCCAGAACTGTTCCAGTGAACATACATACAAACGTGTACAGGGCAGGGGGCAGAGAAGCCAAAGACCCGCCGAACACTTCTTTGGCGAGGACCGTTCCTAGCCCTGCATTTTGCATGCCGATTTCCAGGGTTAATGCCCGCCTCATAGGCACGGGAAGCCTAAAGAGGAGAGCTGCCAAATATCCGGCCAAGTACCCGGCACAGTTGACGCAGAGAAGAATAGTCGGGATCAACCACGTCACCTCGCTCACCCTGGCCCGGTTTCTCGCCACTACCACCGCGATAATCCACAGGATGGCCAAGTTGGCGATTGCCGGCCCGAAACGTTTAGCGGCAGCATGCCAGAACCTGAACGTTCGCGATAGCAAATGACCCACTAACACGGGGATGACCACAAGGTAAGTTAGGTCCCAGGCCGTCTTTAGCACCGGAAAGGGAACCCATTTTCTCAGAGCAAGCCACAATACTGTGGGTACGACCAGAGGAGAAAGAAGTGTGGCCAGTGTGGTTAAACTAATCGAGTAACTGACATTCCCGCGAGCAAGAAGGGTGAGGACGTTGGAGGCCATAGCCCCGGGCACAGCCCCCACGATCACCACCCCAATCATAAGCTCCGAACCCGGTGGAAGCCCCGCTAGCCGGGCTGCTGTGAAAGCCAGCAAGGGCATAACGGTGTACTGCACGGCGGTTCCGAGGAGCACACTGGGCCATCGCCGGGCCAACTGCTGGAGTTCATCCCGGGGCAGGAGGGAGCCTACCGCAAACATCGTCACCATGATCAACACGTTGAGGTAGTCCCCCGTGCTGAGGAACGGATCGGGTAACTTGCGGAAAATATCCCCCCAAAAGAATGCAAGGAGCGAAAGGAGGACCAACCACAACAGGATTTCCCGTTCCGGCCGCCAAAAACCCCCGGATTCCTCGCCTTTGTTCATGATTGGGCTCCCCCCAAAGTCTGACAGGATGCTCTGGGTAAGATGATGGTTTCCCGGCCTGGTGTTGGCAAGAGCATTACCCGGAAAATTTTGGGAGGCAGTTTTAATTCGTTTGGCCGCTAATACCCTGTTTTTTTAACTGTCGGGGCCGGAAAGGGCTGGCATCCGGTGTCACAAAATGATTGTCCTTGGGGAGAAACTTTACTTCTTACCAGAATGACTGTGATTAGCTAAAATGCGTCGAATTTGAGAGCCTGGCCGCGGTTAGATCCTGCCCCGGTGATGGCGGCGGTTGTCAGCCCTTTACTCCCTCTCGGGAAAAGCCGGCCCCTTATTACCTCTCGGGAAAAGGGGGTTTGAAAAGAGGTTTGTTTGTGGCAAACGGTCGGCAACCGCACTGGTTGACCACTCCTAGCTCGGGACTTCGTTGCTTCGAATCGCCGCAACGATAAACGACATTAAACGGGGTGGTGTCGACCGGAAGGCTCCATGTTTTTTTCCGGGTTTACCCCGAAAAGAGGTAGGAGGGAATACCGTGGCCCTCCCAAATGGTGCCGTGGGGTGTCGGACGGTGGCGGGATGGATCGAATGTATCTGTCGGCCCCGTTTCCGGCTTCGGGGTTTCAGGGCTTTGAATCGGTCAAGAGATCTCCTGATGAAAAGGACTCCCCTTTCCTGGGGTTTGCATACCGATGAACGCGGAACGCCAGTTCGATGTAATCATTGTGGGAACGGGGGCAGGCGGAGGGACCTTAGCCCGACGTCTTGCCCCAAGCGGCAAGCGGATCCTTCTTCTCGAGCGAGGGACCTTCCTCCCTCGCGAACGGGAGAATTTTGATCACACCGAAGTATGGATCAAGAACCGCTATGTGGCCCAGGATATTTGGTACGACGAGAAGGATCGACCGTTTCGGCCGGATATCTATTACTGGGTCGGTGGGGCCACCAAGGTTTTTGGGGTAGCTTTGATTCGCCTGAGGAAGGAGGATTTTGGGGTAATTCACCATTATGGGGGGGATTCGCCGGCCTGGCCCATCTCTTACGACGATCTTGAGCCCTATTACACCCAAGCCGAGCAGATGTACTTGGTTCATGGGCAGCGAGGTTTGGATCCAACGGAACCTCCTGCTTCCGGCTCTTATCCTTATCCACCAGTGAGTCATGCCCCAAGGGTCAGCGAACTTGCCGAGGAATTGCGGGCTTTAGGCCTTCATCCTTTCCCGATGCCCTTAGGGGTTATGTTGGATGAAGCAAATCCCCTAGAAAGTCGGTGCATACGGTGTGACATCTGCTCCAGTTATCCTTGTCTGGTGCAAGGAAAGTGTGATGCAGAAGTCATCGGGGTCCGACCGGCCTTGCAGCATCCTAATGTCACTTTGCTGACGGAGCACGAGGTTATCCGTTTGGAGACGAATCCCTCGGGTCGGGAGGTCACCCGGGTGATTGCCCGGCACAAAGGGCAACTGGAGGCCTTTCAGGGGAACATCGTGGTTTTGGCGGCCGGAGCTGCCAACACAGCCCGAATCCTCCTCTTGTCGGCCAATGACAAGCACCCTAACGGGCTAGCAAACGGCTCGGATCAAGTCGGCCGAAACTACATGTATCACAATATCGCCGTTTTGGTGGCTTTTTCTCTTCGAAAGAACGACTCGCGATTTCAAAAGACCCTCGGGATTAATGATTTTTACTTCGGAATGCCGGGCTTTGAGTTCCCCATGGGGAATATTCAACTTCTTGACAAGACCAATTGGCAGGTGCTTCGCGGAAAGGGAGCCCCTTGGGTGCCGAAATCTCTTTTGAAACTGGCAGCAAGTCACGCTTTAGAGTTTGCCCTCTTCAGCGAGGATTTACCCGATCCGAACAATCGGGTGACTCTCACCCGGGACGGACGGATCAAACTGACTTACCGGCCCAACAACTTGGAGCCAATGCGGCGGTTGCAGGCCAAGCTGAAGGCCGTTCTTAACGAAATCGCCGCCAAGCGGGGACTCCTGCACTACAACGTCTTTGCCGTTCAGCGGATTCCTCTAAGTGCCGTGGGCCACCAGTTGGGCACATGCCGATTTGGTACCGATCCAAAAACTTCTGTACTTGATCCGACGTGTAAGGCTCACGAATTGGACAATCTGTATGTGGCCGATACAAGCTTTTTCCCCAGTTCTGGGGCGGTGAACCCTTCGCTAACTGCTATGGCCAATGCCCTTCGGGTGGGAGACATCATCCTGGAACGATTGAAATGATGGGGGCTCGGTGGGCTTTTGTTGGTTTTCCCGCGGATTGGAATCGGGGGAATTCGTTAGATTCCGGCGTGCGGATGGTTGAACAACAACAATTGGTAAGAGGTGGCCAGATTTTGGGGAGGGAATTGGAGGGAGGCACTCTAGGCGGAAGACGCTTTGGGAATTGTTTCGCGACAAATAGGTGTAAACTTAGAACAATCCCCAAGGGAGTAGGAATGGGTCCGGCGAGGGCCGAAAGTCACCGTTTCATCGGCCCGGGGCAACAGGGGAGTCGCGATCGTGGAGAACCTCTCAGGAAACTCGAAATAATGAAAAACGGAGGGGTCGGTAGAAACATGACTCTCCCGATCGCCGGCGAGGTTCTTGCTGGGAGTTTGGTTGCTACTGGGAATTGTTGTTGGTTTGCGTGAATTACAATCCTGTGAGGGAAGGTGTCGAGGGCAGTTGGCGGGCAGGCGGGTAGACTCCTGATGCAAGAGCCGCTATTTTCCTTCATCCTTGTCACTTGTCAAAGAGGGGCAGAACTGGCCCTAAAGCGGGAGGTTATGCGGCGAACCCCAGCTCTTCATCCGGCCTATAGTCGGCCGGGATTTGTGACTTTTAAAGCTGTAGATCTTCTCCTTACACCCAGTTTTCAGTTGGATGCCGTCTTTGCTCGGGCCTGGGCTTTCTCCCTTGGAAAGCTGACAGGCACCACCCCAGAAGCTCGGGCTGAAGAAGCCTGGCAAAAGACAGAGGGGTTTCCCATCCGCTGGGTGCACGTTTGGCCAGTCGATGCTTTGCCTGTGGGGGATTATGATTTTGAACCTCGTTTGACTCCCGAAGCCTTCGACGTCCATCGGCTTTTTGTCGAAAGGTGTTCCCGGAAAAGTCAGTTGGATCCGCAGGCTGAAAATCTTTCCACTCCGGCAAAAGTCGGAGATTGGGTTTTGGATTGTGTGTTAGTTCGAGAGGGTGAATGGTTTTTGGGGGTCCATCAGGTGCGGGAGTTTCCCTCGCGATATCCCGGCGGATTACTCCCGCTTGAGCTTCCACCGGAGGCTGTCTCGCGGGCATACCTGAAGATGGAGGAAGCTTTGCGGTGGTCGGGGTTTCCTCTTCGGCCAGGGGGCCGATGGCTCGAGATCGGCTGTGCCCCAGGGGGTTCTGCCCAGGCCCTCTTGGCTCACGGACAGATGGTGATTGGCGTGGATCCTGCGGAGGTGGATCCCCGGGTTCGGGACCATCCGAATTTCACCCATATCAAAAAACGGATTAGCCGAGTTCCGCGAAAGCTTTTCCGAAAAGTGCGGTGGTTAGCTGCCGATTTGAACGTGGCCCCCAACTACACTTTGGAAGTTGTGGAGTCCATCGTGCTCAACCAGTATGTGAATATTCGGGGGATGCTCCTCACATTAAAGCTATTGGACTGGTCGGATGCCGAACGCATCGACCAATACTTGGAACGGATTCGAAGTTGGGGATTCAACAAAGTTCGGGCCCG
>Ga0272449_1004037_pt1 | contig 12207 bp, 10 predicted proteins | sample YNPCB0241_FD_198679 | JGI IMG/M metagenome (GOLD analysis project Ga0272449, IMG submission 198679) | Hot spring sediment microbial communities from Yellowstone National Park, WY, United States - YNP-CB-024-1 | ecosystem: Environmental > Aquatic > Thermal springs > Hot (42-90C) > Sediment...
GACCTCGCGGCGGTCGCCGAAGCGTGGCGCTATGGCACGGTCATCCGCAGCTGGCTGCTGGACTTGATTGCGGGCTTCCTGCAGGACGACCAGCAGCTGAGCGACATTGCGCCCTATGTCGCCGATTCGGGCGAGGGGCGCTGGACGGCGCACGAGGCGATTGACTTGGGGTCGCCTGCGCCGCTCATCACGCTGGCGTTGCACGAGCGGTTCCGCAGCCAAGACTCAGAGGGCTTCCAGTACCGCTTCCTGGCGCAGCTGCGCAACGCCTTCGGCGGGCATGCAGTTAAGAAAGCAGTCGATGACAAGCAATCGTGAAGAGATTGTTGTTCGCGAGCGTCAAATTGAGGACATTCTGGCGACCTACACAGACCTTCTGGGTCAGATACTGGGCGCATCTGCGCCGCTGCGAGTGTTGGCGCGTCAGCTGGAGCTGCCCGATGGCGGACGGCTGGATTTGATTTGCCTCGGCGGCGGACAACTCTACCTCGTAGAAATCAAAGTGGAACCTGCACGCTCAGAATTCGTACAGCAAACTGCGCGCTACCTCGCTCAAATCCCCATCCTGCAGCAGCAGGGCGAACTGCCAGCAGGTAGCGTACAAGGCTACTTGCTTTCCCCGCGCATCCCGCCCCGTTTGCTATCCGAATGCCAGCAATACCAGATCCACGCGATCGAGTACGCGCCATCCCGCGTGTTGCAGCATTTCTACATGAATTTCCAGCAACATCTCAGCTTCAATCGTCTAACCACACATAATCACGGTGTCTGGCACTTGGGGGTGACGAATCCGATTATCCAGACGCTGACAACTACTCCTATGCAGGATATAGACGGCGTTGCTGCCCAAACGAAGCTTGCTCCAAGCACGGTCAAAAGCTACCTGACTTTGCTGGAGCAGTTAGGCTTGGTGAAGAGCGAAGGAACTCTCTATCACCTCACGGATTTGGGCAGGCGATACGCTTCAGCGATGACTCCACATAGCCGTTCTCTTTCAGAGGGGCAGGCAGAGGTTCTGCGAGAGTTTATCACGCGCAATCCGTTCGCCAGCGGCGTTACACTGGGTATCTTCACCGTCGTGGAATGCACGGCAAGCCTCGCGAAAAATCAGTACCCTGTGCCGCTTGCAATCCTAAGTGATTACTTCACCTTTGCGGTAGGTAACGAGACGCGCTGGAATAAGCCAAAGACGCGACACGACGCAACACGAATGTATGTGGAGTACGCGGCTCAACTGGGGCTGCTGGCGCGTATTGGTGATCGTGTTTACTTGACACCCACAGGAGCGCAGTTCACCCTCGTCTTGCAACTGCACAAGTCAATTCACTTGGTCGCGCCACTGATGCACGAGTAGGTTTCCCGCAGGCAGGTATCCTTAACCCCGCCATGACTGCGCGCGAGACGACGATTGTTATCTTCGGGGCGACGGGCGACCTGACCCGACGCCTGCTGCTGCCCGCGCTGCTGCAACTGTGCCGCGCACGCGCCCTGCCCGACACCGTGCGCATCCTCCTCTACGCCCGACGCCCCTACACCCTGCAGACCTACCTCGCCGAAGTTGAAGACGACCTGCGCGCCACAGGCAAACCGCTCGACGGCTGGCGCGAGTTCTGCACCCGCTTCGTCGCCTATGTGCAGGGCGGACTGGACGAACAAGGCGTGTGCCAACTGCACGACCATATTCGCGGCAACGCGCTGTTTTATCTCGCGCTGCCCCCAGGCGCGTTCGCCACTGCCAGCCAACTGCTCGCCCGCGCAGGACTGCACGACGAAACGCACGGCTTCCGACGGCTCGTCATCGAAAAGCCCTTCGGCTACGACCTCGAAAGCGCACAAACGCTCGACCGCCAAGTGCGCGAACACTGGCGCGAAGAGCAAATCTTCCGTATCGACCACTATCTGGGCAAGGAGACCGTGCAGAACATCCTCGTGTTCCGCTTCGCGAACCTGCTGCTGGAGCCACTGTGGAACCGCAACTATGTCGAGCATGTGCAAATCACAGCGGCGGAGACGGCAGGGCTGGAAGGGCGCGCGAGCTACTATGACCAAGCGGGCGCCCTGCGCGATATGATTCAAAACCACCTGATGCAACTGTTCACGCTGACGGCGATGGAGCCGCCCAGTAGCCTCGTGTACGACGACCTACGCACCGAGAAGGTCAAGGTACTCAAAAGCGTGCGCCCCATCCCGCGCAGCGCGGTGAACGCCTTCGCTGTGCGCGCCCAATACACCGCTGGCGAGGTGGACGGACGGCGCGTGCCCGGCTACTTTGAAGAGGAGGGCATCCCGCACGATTCGCGCACGGAGACCTACGCCGCCATCAAACTCTATGTGGACAACTGGCGCTGGCGGGGCGTGCCGTTCTATTTGCGCACGGGCAAACGCCTCGCCGCCGACCGCAGCGAAATCGCTGTGCAGTTCAAAACGCCCCCGCTGCACCTGTTCCGCGAAACGCCGCTGGATCGGCTGGAGCCGAACTGGTTTCTGTTCGAGATGAAGCCCGCCGAAGCCATCTACCTTGTGGCGCAAGCGAAAAAGGTCGGGCTGGAGTTGACCCCGCGCACGCTGGTGCTGCGTGCGCCCTACCGCGAGGCGGGACAGGAGGGCTTCGACGCCTACACCACGCTGCTTTTGGACGCGCTGGAGGGCAACCGCCAGCACTTTTTGCGCTTCGACGAAGTCGAGTGGGCATGGCGCGTGTTAGACCCCATCCTCAAGGCGTGGCAGAGCGACGACAGCCCCCTGCCCACCTACCCCGCAGGCAGTGAGGGACCCGCCGAAGCCGTGCGCATCTTGGACAGCGAACAGCACCACTGGCGACCGCTGCGGGGGTGAGGGCTAACACCAATCGCGAAGCAGGGGAACCAAACCGCGGTTCCCCTTGCGAAGCAGGGGGAACCTAACGGAGGGGGCCTTCAAAAAGTGTCGTGCAACGAGCGCAGCGGGCGAGGGGTGTAGGGGCGCACGGCGGTGCGCCCTCGCCCACGGCGTGGGAGAGGGGCTGGGGGTAAGGGCTAACACCCGCTGCCAAAGTTGGACAATACCTCCGCCAGGTCAGCATCGTCTACTATGCCGTCGCGATTGAGGTCTTCGGGCAGGCTTGAACCCGTGTTGCCGAACGCGAATAGCACTCGCAACAGGTCGCTGTCATCTACACAGCCGTCGCCGTTCACATCGCCGTCGCGTCGCGCAAATGGATTACGCGCCACTACGACGGTTGCATCCCAACGCCCATACCCAAACAGCTGCCCGTTCGGAGAGAACTGAATGGAGTACGCTCCCGTGCTTATTTCTTGGTCATAGGTCTGCAGCAGTGCGCCATCCGACACGCGCCATATCCGAATAGTGCGATCTCCACTTCCCGACGCCAGCAACGCACCGTCAGGAGAAAAGGCAACGCTGAGAACTTCTCTCGTGTGCCCTGTGAGAGTGCGCACCGATGCGCCATCTGACACACGCCACAACTTGATGGTGTTATCCCAACTTCCCGACGCCAGCAATCTGCCATCCGGAGAAAAGGCAACGCTGGTGACTTCCAAAAAGTGCCCCTCAAGGGTACGCACCAACGCGCCATCCGACACACGCCATACCCGAATGGTGTTATCCTCACTCCCCGACGCCAGCAGTACGCCATCAGGAGAAAAGGCAACGCTGGTGACAAAGTCCGTGTGTCCTGTGAGGGTACGCACCAACACACCATCCGACACACGCCATACTCGAACAGTGCTGTCATAACCCCCCGACGCCAGCAACGCACCGTCAGGAGAAAAGGCAACGCTGGTGACCCAACCCGTGTGTCCTGTGAGGGTGCGTTCCAACGCGCCATCCGACACACGCCATATCCGAATGGTGAGATCCAAACTTCCCGATGCCAGCCACGCACCATCAGGAGAGAAGGCAACACTGGTGACATTCCAAGAGTGCCCCTCAAGGGTGCGTTCTAACGCGCCATCCGACACGCGCCATATCCGAATGGTGTTATCCCTACTCCCCGATGCCAGCAACGCACCATCAGGAGAAAAGGCAACGCTGGTGACCCAATCCGTGTGTCCTGCAAGAGTGCGTTCCAACGCGCCATCCGACACGCGCCATATCCGAATGGTGCGATCCCCACCTCCCGACGCCAGCAACGCACCGTCAGGAGAAAAGGCAACGCTGAGCACATTTTCCATGTGCCCTGTGAGAGTGCGCACCGATGCGCCATCTGACACACGCCATATCCGAATGGTGCGGTCCCTACTCCCCGACGCCAGCAATCTGCCATCAGGAGAAAAGGCAACGCTATAGACCCAATCCATGTGTCCTGTGAGAGTGCGCTCCAACACACCTTCCGACACGCGCCATATCCGAATGGTGAGATCCCAACTTCCCGACGCCAGCAATCTGCCATCCGGAGAAAAGGCAATGCTGGTGACTTCCCAAAAATGCCCCTCAAGGGTACGCTCCAACGCGCCATCCGACACGCGCCATACCCGAATAGTGCGATCCCAACTTCCCGACGCCAGCAATCTGCCATCAGGAGAAAAGGCAACGCTGGTGACTCCCCGAGAGTGCCCCTCAAGGGTACACTCCAACGTGCCATCCGACACGCGCCATATCCGAATGGTGCGATCCCCACCTCCCGACGCCAGCAACGCACCGTCAGGAGAAAAGGCAACGCTGGTGACCCAATCCGTGTGTCCCCTAAGGGTGCGCACCCGCGCGCCATCCGACACGCGCCATATCCGAATGATGCCGTTCCCACCCCCCGACACCAGCAATCTGCCATCAGGAGAAAAGGCGATGCTGGAGACAGCACTCAAGTTTGAGAGGGTACGCACCAACGCACCATCCGACATGCGCCACAACTTGACAGAGCCGTCCGAACTCCCCGACGCCAGCCACGCGCCATCAGGAGAAAAGGCAACGCTGGAGACAGCGCTGCTGTGCCCCCCACGCATCCACACGATGTCGGGGCGTCCTTGCGCATAGGCTTCTGAAGTAAGCAATAGAGTTCCAAGCAACACGAAAAGTTGCACACTTCGCCAAACAGGTCGTACTGCCCGCGCCTGTCGCAACAGTTGCACGCACTCCCACCACACACACGCGCTTGTCAGCGTGTTGAACCGATTTTGAGCCGTTCGTACCATCGTCATACCCCCTGAGTAGCCGTGCGCGCTTGCACGCGCACGGCTACCCTCATTATAGCATGTCTTTCAGGGAGCGCCAAGCCCTGCGCCTAATCGTCTGCCCCCTCGTATGTGCGTCAACTCCATGCACTTCAGTATGGACGCGATTGGACTAATCGGCAGGAACCCCCTGCACGCCCGCGAACCCATGCCCTGCTATGCCAACACAGGGCAGTTTCCCGTGGGTGGTGCGCTACAACGAACCGCTACAGGGCGCGCCTGACTTCAGTTTCCTGATTGACCACAAGCCCGCAGGCGCGAAAGGCTGGGTGCGCGTCGGCGCGGACGGACACTACTACCTCGGCAACCGACGCATCCGCTTCTGGGGGGTCAACATTACGGCGGGCGCGTGCTTCCCCGAACCCGACGCCGCCGTGCGCATGGCAACCCAAATCGCCCAAGCAGGCTGCAACATCGTGCGCTTCCACCACATGGACGCCTTCTGGGCAAGCCCATCCCTAATCGACTACGCGCGGGGCAACTCGCGGCAGTTTAATGCGCAGTCGCTGGCGCGGTTCGACGAGCTGTTCGCGCAGCTGCGGGCGCGGGGCGTCTACGCCAACCTCAACCTGCTGGTGAACCGACGCTTCTCCGCCGCCGACGGACTGCCGCCAGAGATTGAGCAGGTCGGCGATGTCAAGGCGCAGCACGCCATCGGCTGCTACTACCGCCCGCTGATTGACCTGCAGAAGGAGTACGCGCGGCAACTGCTGACGCATCGCAACCCCAAAACGGGGCGCACCTACGCCGAAGACCCCGCCGTCGCGATGGTCGAAATCAACAACGAGAACGGGCTGATTCAGGGCTGGCTGATGGGCTATATTGACGGCGCGCCGAAGGTGTTTCAGGACGACCTGCAGCGCCAGTGGAACGCGTGGCTGCAGCGCAAGTACGCCGACACGGACGCCGTGCGCCGCGCGTGGGGCGAACGGCGCGAGCCGCTGGGCGAGGAGATGCTGCGCAACCCGCGCTTTGCGGACGGGCTGGCACACTGGGTCGTGGAGCAGCACGGCGGGGCGCAGGTGCAGGCGGAGGTCGCCCCCACAGGCTACAACGGCGCGCCCTGCATCCGCCTGCGCACCCTGCAGACCAGCCCGACCGACTGGCACGGGCAGTTCAACCAGCCGAACCTGCGCCTGCAGGCGGAGCAACTCTACACCCTGCGCTTTGCCGCCCGCGCCGACCGCCCGCGCACAATCGGGCTGACCATCATGCAAGCGCACGAGCCGTGGGCGTGGCTGGGCTTCGCGCAGAGCCTCGCGCTGGACACCCAGTGGCGCACCTTCGAGTTCAGCTTCGTGCTACCCCGCGGCGACGAGAACGCCCGCGTCAACTTCTACCGCCTGGCGATGGAGCCAGGCGCGGTGGAGTTCGCCGACTTCTCGCTGCGTTCGGGTGGGTCGCTGCGCTTCCTGCCCGAAGGCGACGCGCTTGCCGAGCGGCGCATCCCTATCGTGCTGCACAGCCAGCGCAGCGCGACGCCGACGCCCCTCCTGCGCGACTGGCTACAGTTCCTGTGGGACACCGAGCGCGCCTACTGGCTGGAGATGGCGACCTACATCAAGCGCGACTTGGGCTACAAGGGCATCGTGTTCGGCACGATTGTCGGCTGCAGCACGCCGCACCTGATGGCGCAACTCGACACAGTGGACGGGCACGCCTACTGGATGCACCCTGAGTTTCCCGGCGCGGCGTGGGACTTCAACAACTGGTTCGTGCGCAACGCGCCGATGGTCAACAGTGACGATACGACCCTGCGACGGCTGGCGCAGCATCGCGTGTGGGGCAAGCCGTACACCGTGACGGAGTACGACCATCCCGCGCCGAACCAGTACGCGGCGGAGGGGCTGCCGCTGCTGGCGGCGCACGGCGCGTTGCAGGACTGGGACGGGCTGTTCGCGTTCGATTACGGCGGTTCCGACGGCGAGGGGCGCATCGGGGCATTTTTCGAGCAGCGCACGCACCCTGCGAAGTGGGCGTTGATGCGGGTGTGCGCCGCGCTGTTTCTGCGGGCGGATGTGCGCCCCGCGCAGCGACTGGTGTGCGCCCCGTTCCCGCGCGAGGCGGAGATGGACGCCCTGCGCCAAGTGTGGGCGTGGGGACTGCCCGACGGCAGGTTCGCGGGGCTGGACGGCAAGGCGGCGACGATGCATCGGCTGGCGACCGCGCTGGAGCCTGCGCAGGTTCCGCGCGATGCGCTGCGCCCCGACGCCATCACAATCCCCGACCGACGGCGCGTTTCCGACACGGGCGAGCTGATTTGGGATCGCACGCAGGCGGGGCGCGGCTATTTCGTGGTGCGGGCGAAGCGTTCCAAGATGGCGGTCGGCTTCATCGGCGGGCGCACGCTGGACTTGGGCGACAAGTTCCGCCTGCAGGTGCAGGACGCGCCGCTTGGGGGCTTCGGTGTGGTGGCAATCACGGTGCTGCAGGAGAAGCCCGTCTGGCGCGCGCTGATCACGACGGTCAGCGCCGCCGAGAACACGGGCTGGAACCTGCGCGACTTGGGCGAGGGGCGCATCACGCTGGGCAACCAGTGGGGCGACGCACCGACGCGGGTCTCAGTGCCGACGGCGACGCTGACGCTGCCCTACCCTGCCGCGCGCGTGCGCGTCTGGGCGCTGGACGAGGACGGCAAACGCGCCCGCGCCCTCAAGCCGACCCCCGTCGGCAACGACCGCGCCGCCGTCGAACTCTCGCCCCAGCACCACACGCTGTGGTACGAGGTGGAGGCGCGGGGGTAGCCCCAAACAGGTACACTTGTGCCGATGGCGCAGTGGACGCTGGCGTGTCATCGGCTGGGCAAGCGGTTCGGCGAGCGGTGGGTCTTCCGCGGGCTGGAGTTGGAACTGGGCGTGGGCGCTCGGCTGATTGTGCGCGGGGCGAACGGCTCAGGCAAAAGCACGCTGCTACGGCTCATCGCGGGGCTGCTCGCGCCGACCGAAGGGCGCGTCGAACTCCGCGCGAACGGGCGTCCCATCCCTGACCGCACGCGCCTGCTGGGCTGGTGCGCCGCCGACGCCGCGCTCTATCGCGAACTCACAGGTTACGAACACCTGCACTGGTGGGCGCAGACGCGCGGACTGCCCAGCGACCGCCCGACGCTGATGGCGCACTTGGAACGCTTCGAACTGGCGCATCGCGCCCACGAGTGGGTACGCGCCTACTCGACGGGCATGCGCCAACGGCTGCGCCTCGCGCTGGCGACCTACGGCAACCCGCCGCTGCTGCTGCTTGACGAACCCGACGCGGGCTTAGACCCGTCGGGGCTGAAACTGCTCCAACAGGTGCTGGATGAGCAAACCCGTTGTGGAATCGCGCTCTTCGCGACCAATCGCACCGAGTGCGCCGCGTGGGGCGACCTTGCGCTCGAACTGGGCGCGTGAGGCGCTGGCGATTTGGCGCAAAGACCTGCGGCAGGAGTGGCGTCTGCGGCAGGGGATAGTCGCCTCGCTGCTGATGGGCGTGGCGACGGTGGTCGGGGTCGGCTTCGCCGCGCTGGGGCAGACGCTCTCGGTGGGGCTGCAGGCGGGGCTGTTCTGGGTCGCCGTGCTGTTCGGGATGTTCCCCGCGCTCGCGCGCGGCTTCATCGTGGAGGAGGAGACGGGCACGGCGGACTTGCTGCGTCTGGCGGCGCGCCCCGTCAGCGTCTTCTGGGGCAAGTGGCTGTTCCACGCGACGCTGTACGGGCTGCTCAGTGCGGCGCTGGTTCCGCTGTACGCGCTGTTGGTCGCGCCGTTGGGTGGGGCGTGGGTCGCGTGGCTGCTGTTGTGGCTGGGCGGGGGCTTCTGCCTAACGACGGTGCTGACGCTGTGCGGCGCGCTGGTGGCGCAGACTGCTGTGCGCGGCGCGCTGCTGGCGGGGTTGACCTTCCCGCTGCTGCTGCCCCTGCTCCTCATCTTAATTGCAGGCACGCGCCAAGCGTTGGAGGGCGCGTTCCCCGCCGAGCCGCTGCAGGGCGTTTTTGGGTACGCACTCGCCCTGAGTGCAGGCGGCGCGTGGGTGTTCGAAAAAGTGTGGCGGGAGTAGCGTGAAGCCCTGTGCGGGTTGGAACACGCTCAAGTGAGATTGAAGACCCCCTCCTTAAGGTTCCCCCTGCGGGCAGGGGGAACCGAACCCCTGCGCGGTTCCCCTCGCGAAGCGGGGGGGAACCTGCAGGAGGGGGGGAAGCGTGAAGGGAATGACACCCGTCGTTGCGATCGCCGATTGCATGGTTTCCAACGGCAACAGTGCAGTTTCCAGCGACGAGGACACGCCTACACGAAACGGGGGGAAGTAGTTCAACCTACATGCCAATAGCGTCTCCCGTGTCGGGATCAAACAGGTGCAGGTACTCCAAGTGCAGGCGGATGGGCAGCGGCTCGCCCTCGCTGACTTTCACGCGCGCGCTCAGTTGCGCAATCGCCGTCGCGCCGTCAATCAGCAGATGCACATCGTTGCGGTCGCCGTGCGGCTCCACGACATCCACGACGGCGTGAATCGGCTCCGACAGAATCGCGTCGGGCGGCGCGGTGCGGTCGGTGTAGATATCCTGCGGGCGGATGCCCATCAGTACGGACTTGCCCACCCACGGGGTAAGCGCACGCGCCTGCGCCTCCAGCACGGCAATCGTGTTCCCGCCAAGGCGCAGGGCAGGCTTGCCGTCGTGTTCAATCACCTGCGCCTGCAGCAGGTTCATCGGCGGCGTGCCGATAAAGGTCGCCACGAAGGTGTTCGCGGGGCGGAAGTAGACCTCTTCGGGCGTGCCGACTTGCTGCAGCACCCCGTCTTTCATCACTGCGATGCGCGTGCCCAGCGTCATCGCTTCCTTCTGGTCGTGCGTCACATAGATGGTCGTCACGCCCAGTCGCTCTTGGAGTTTCTTGAGTTCGGCGCGGGTCTGGTCGCGTAGCTTGGCGTCCAAGTTCGACAGCGGTTCGTCCATCAGGAACACCTTCGGCTGGCGCACGATGGCTCGCGCAAGCGCGACTCGCTGTCGCTGCCCGCCCGACAGCTCTTTGGGCAGGCGGTGCAGTAGGTTCTCGATTTCCAGCATCTGGGCGACTTGGCGCACGCGGGCGTCGATACGCTGTTTGATGGCACGCGCCTCGCTGAGGTGCGTCAGCTGCCACAGCGCGCCCTTTAACTCGCGCAGGCGCAGCCCGAAGGCGATGTTGTCGTACACGCGCATGTGCGGGTACAGCGCGTAGTTCTGGAACACCATCGCGATATCGCGGTCGCGCGGCGAGACATCGTTCACGCACCGCTCGCCGATGTAAATCCTACCTTCGGTGGGGTCTTCCAGCCCCGCCAGCATGCGCAGCGCGGTCGTCTTGCCACAACCCGACGGTCCCACCAGCGCCATAAACTCGCCTGGTTGGATGTGCAGCGTCAGGTTATCCACCGCCGTCACTGCGCCGAAGCGCTTGGTCACCTGCTCGAAGCGTACACTCTCCGCGGTCATTGCAGTCCCAGTTTTTTGCGCCAGTAGCGGGCGTAGCCCAGCGCGATGAGTTCGTAGCCTGCGCCGAGATCGTATCGGCTGGGGTCTGCCCCTTGCGCTTGCATCTCAGCGTTGCCGTACTCGCGAAGTTGCTGAATCAACTCTGCGTCCGAGACACCCCGTTCGACGAGGGCGCGGGTGAATCCTGCCCAGTCGAGCAGGCGCGCCTCCAGCTCGTCCAAGTGGCGTGCGACATCGTCGTACAGCCCGAAGTGAGTCAGCGCGAGCTGGCGGATGGGCAGCGCCCGTAGTTTCGCAAGGCTCGCCTGCCACGCCTCGATGTCCAGTTCGGGCGGCGGGGTCGGCGGGCGCACATAGGTCGTGCCGGGCATCCGCACGCCCGCGATGTCGCCTGCCAACAGCACGCCCGTCGCCTCGTCCAAGTAGGCGTGGTGGTGGCGGGCGTGTCCAGGCGTATCGACTGCCAGTAGGGTGCGCCCTGCGGCTTCGATGCGCTCGCCGTCGCGCACGATGCGCAGTCGCGCTTCGGACACGGGCACAACCTCGCCCCACAGCCGCTCCATCATCTCGCCGTACAGACGCGACGCGCTGGCAAGCAGGCGGCTGGGGTCAACGAGGTGCGGCGCGCCGACGGGATGCACATACGCAACGGCGTTCGGCAGCCGCTGCAGCAGCCAGCCCAGCGCGCCCGCATGGTCTAAGTGGATGTGCGTCACAATCAGGTGTCGGATGCGCTCCAGCGGCACGCCACGTGCCTGCACCTCGCGCAGCAGCGTCTCCGCCGTGCTGGTCGGACCGACCTCCACCAATGCGGCGTCTGCGCCGTCGTCCAACAGATACGCCGCGATCGCCAGCGGGTAGCCCAGAAACTGCAGGTCTATCAGCTCCACTTGCAGGTGTGTCATCGCTTAACCGATTCTGAAAAACTCTTGAATTCCCTGCCGAAACTGGGTACACTACCTGTAGGCTGCGGAACACGGATGTGCCTCCTGCAGTCTTATGAGTTGCTTGTGGATTCGCCCCCACAAGTGGAACAATCGAGAGGAGGAGTTTGATGCAAATGACGATTCGGGTAGGAGTGATGACCTTGCTTGGTTTGTTGGCAGGTACGGCAATCGCCGTGGAGTCGATTGCCGTTGTACCGCGCAACAGTTATCTGGTTCGCCCTGTTGCGAGTGCGCGGGAGTTAGCCAACCAAATCCGCACGGAGCCTGTGGTGGCGCAGCGGTACGCCCGCCACTTCAAGCGGAGCGCGTGGGAGTTTGCAGACTATGTGGAGAAGAATTTGCGCCTCACACGCCTTGAGCGGGCGCAGACCTTCAATGTCTACTATTCGCCGCCTGACAACCGCCTGCTGGTGGTGCGCCGCACGCTGCCGAAGGGCACGCCCGTGTTTGTAGAGAAGCGTTCGGGCAAGCCGATTTTGAAGGCGAACTGCGGGAACCCTTTGACGCCCGCCGCGTCCATCCCGCCGCCGCAAGCGACGCTCCCCGTAGAAGTCGCCAGCGTCGCGACGCCGATTCCTATGTTTGCAGATACAATCAACGCGCCCCAAGCACCCGTGATTGAGATTGTCGAGATTGCTGAGGCGCCAAT
>Ga0272449_1004039_pt1 | contig 12201 bp, 9 predicted proteins | sample YNPCB0241_FD_198679 | JGI IMG/M metagenome (GOLD analysis project Ga0272449, IMG submission 198679) | Hot spring sediment microbial communities from Yellowstone National Park, WY, United States - YNP-CB-024-1 | ecosystem: Environmental > Aquatic > Thermal springs > Hot (42-90C) > Sediment...
TGGCGGAGATCGCCCGCGCCCTGGGGCAGACGCCGGGGGAGGTCCACCGCGCCTTGCGGGCTGCCCGGGCACGCCTGTGGAAGGCGCTGGCGGCGCAACCGTCCACTTCGCGCAAACTCGCACAAGCGCCATTTGACGCCTGTGACCCTCTGGAGTATAATGACTGCGAGGGTGAGGTTGCAATGACGTAATACGTTCGCCTGCTAGGAAACTTACCCGCGTTTACGTACAGGTCAGGGCCCGATGGTGGACTCGCTGACGGGATAGGGTTTCCAGAAGGCCGCGTGTGCAACTTGTTGTTTCCGGGTGGAGAGAGAAGCCTTGAACGAAATCCTCTTAGGCGTATGGGGAAACCTCGTCCTTGATAACAGGGGCAACGGCCACGAACTGCCCGCCTTTGCCCCCGTGGTGAACCTCCAGGAACTTGAGCCAGGCAACAAGACCCTAGGGCTCTGCGGATGGAGGGGTTTCTTCCTCCTGGACAGGCGGGCAGATCCAGTGGACATGGCCCGAGCCTACGCGGAGGAGGTCAGTAAAGCCTCCTGTGGCTGGTGTGTGCCCTGTCGGGTTGGAACTGCCACAGTGGCGGAGGTCTTGGACCGCATCGCGGAAGGAAAAGGGCGAGAAGGAGACCTGGACCTTCTGCGCAGGGTTGGCAAAGTGGTCCAGGCAGGTTCAATGTGCCAGTTTGGGCGCAATGCCATGGGGGGACTGCTGGCCCTATTGGACCATTTGGAGGCTGCGTTTCAGCAGGCCATCGCCCGCGGCGAGAGGCATCCGAAGGGGAGGTACCGCGCCAAACTGATCGCCCCCTGCGAGGTGGCCTGTCCTGTTCACCTCGATGTTCCCCGCTACGTGGAATTGATCAAACACGGGCGATACACGGAATCCCTCTTGGTCATCTACGATAGAAACCCCCTGCCAGCCGTCTGTGGGCGGGTCTGCGTTCGGTTTTGCGAGCTTGCTTGCCGACGGAGCCAGGTAGATGATCCAGTACACATTAAACGTCTGAAGAGGTTTGTGGCGGACATGGAAAGGGAGGCCGCGGTCAAGAAACTGCACCTGCGCCAAGGGGCCAGCCAGGGTCCTGTTCGGATAGCCATCGTTGGTGCAGGGCCGGCGGGCCTCACCGCGGCGTACGACCTGCTGCGAAGGGGATATCAGGTTGAAATTTTCGAGGCCTTGGATGAGCCTGGTGGTATGGCTGCCGTAGGCATCCCTGACTACCGGCTGCCGCGCGAGGTCCTGTTGGCAGAAGTGCGGACCATTGAAGAAATGGGGGCGAAGATCCACTACAACCAGGTTCTTGGGCGTGACTTCACCTTGGAGGACCTGAGGGAGCGCGGCATGAGGGCCGTGTTTGTGGCTATCGGGGCCCATCTGGGGCAGGAATTAGGGATAAAAGGTGAGCAGCCCAGGCCAGAGGGATACTTCATAGGCGTGGAGTTCCTCAGACGCGTGAATCGGCAGGAACCGGTGAAGGTGGGGCAAAAGGTAGTGGTGGTGGGCGGTGGGAACGTGGCGATAGACTGTGCCCGTACGGCCCTGCGCCTGGGGGCGGGGGAGGTGCAAATCGTCTATCGGCGCAACCGGGAAGCCATGCCCGCCGACGAAGAGGAAATTCACGAGGCTGAGAGGGAAGGAGTCCAGATCCATTTCTTGTGCAACCCCATCAGGCTCCTTGTGCAAGAAGGGAAGATCGTCGGCATGGAATGCATCCGGATGGACCTAGGGGAGCCCGATGCCAGCGGCCGACCCAGGCCTGTACCCATCAAGGGATCGGAATTCCTGTTGGAATGCGATACGGTGATCACGGCTATTGGCCAGGCAGTAGATATCCGCTCTCTAGGGGAAGCGCGAGGCCTTGTTGTGAGCCGGCGTGGCACCTTACAGGCCGACAGCGATACGCTGCTGGTCAGCGAAGAGGGGATCTTCGCAGGCGGCGACTGCGTCCTGGGCCCGGCTACCCTCATTGAAGCCATGGCTGCTGGATTGCGAGCCAGTGCTTCAATAGATTTGTATCTTCGCGAAGGCCAGGCTACCCTTTCAGCAGAGGAGAAGATGTGGCGCGTGGCCGAGGCCCTTCTGTCTCTGGAGGACGAGGATATAGACCAACCTGGTGGGCAAGCGCGCGCGGAGATCCCCCAGCGCCCTGTGGAGGAACGGGTGCAAGATTTTGGCGAAGTGGAGCTCTGTCCGGCTCCGGCGGATGCCCTTTACGAGGCCCGACGCTGTTTGCGTTGCTACCGCTTGCTCTTGGTAGCCACGGAGAGGTGACAAAACTAGGGAGTGGCCACCATGACTACCGCAGACCTGAACGCCGCGACAATTTCTCTGACGATAGATGGCGAGGCAGTGAAAGCCCGGCCTGGGCAAACCATCTTGGAAGTCTGCCGCGCCCAGGGCATTTATGTCCCGACCCTGTGCTACCTGGAACGCCTGGAGCCTATAGGTTCCTGCCGCATGTGCGTTGTGCAAGTTGAGGGGCACGACACCCCTGTCGCCGCCTGCACCACGCCGGTAGCTGCCGGGATGAAGGTGACCACCACTTCTCCCTATCTGGAGGAGCTGCGCCGCGAGACCCTGAGGATGCTGCTGTTCCAATATCCGATGAACTGTTCCGCCTGCAGTCGTGATGGGGATTGTGAGCTGCAGAACCTGATTCGTCGGTATGACATCGGCCATCAGGACTTGCATGCTTTCACCGTTCGCCCAGAAGACACTCCGCTAGAGGAACCCTACGCGACGCCCCTGCTCGCTTACCACCCCCGCCGGTGCATTCTGTGCGGGAGGTGCGTCCGCGCGTGCGAGGAGATCGCTGTGCAAATGGCGATCCAGATCCGAAGACAGGGCGCACAAGTCCGTGTCGCGCCAGCGGAAATGGCATCGGGTCCCCTGGGGGAATGCGTATCATGCGGGGAATGCATGGACGTTTGCCCTACTCTGGCGCTGGTGGAACGGGGGAAACACCTTCATCCGAAGCCTTGGGAGGTCTCCAAAGTCAAGACCGTTTGCGGCTACTGCGGTTGCGGATGTCAACTGGTGCTGCAAGTGGTCGGCGGCCAGGTGATCGGTGTGGAGTCCACCCCAGGGGGGGTGAGCGATGGAGCCCTGTGCGCGAAGGGACGGTTTGGATATGCGTTCATCCACCACCCCGATCGTCTCAAGGCTCCGCAGATCTGGCGCAATGGCCGATGGGAAGAGGTAGGATGGGACGAGGCCCTGGACTTCATCGCCGAGCGCCTGGTCCAGATCCGGGCCCAGCATGGTCCAGACTCCATCGTTGGGCTCAGTTCGGCCCGGTGTACCAACGAAGAGAACTACCTCTTCCAGAAGTTCTTCCGCGGAGTGATAGGCACCAACAATGTAGACCATTGCGCGCGGCTTTGACACTCGCCTACGGTGGCCGGTCTGGCCGCCTCCTTCGGTAGTGGGGCGATGACGAACTCCATCGCCGAGATTGAGGATGCCGACCTCATCCTGGTAACCGGCAGCAACACCTCCGAAACCCACCCCATTATCGGGCAAAAGGTCAAACGGGCGGTGTACCGCGGACGCGCGAAACTGATCGTTGTAGATCCCCGGGGGGTGGACTTGGTGCACTTTGCCCACGTGTGGCTTCGTCCCCGACCGGGCACTGACGTGGCCTGGATCAATGCCATGGTCCACGTGATCATCGCGGAGGGGCTCTGGGATAAGGCATACGTCCACGCGCGGACCGAAGGGTTTGAGGAACTGTGCGCCTCAGTGGCGCATTGCACACCGGAGTGGGCTGAGGAAATCACGGGGATCCCTGCCGAAGACCTCCGCAAGGCGGCACGCATGTACGCCCTGGCGCCGCGCGCCATGATCCTATACACGATGGGCATCACACAGCATGTCCACGGCACAAACAACGTAAAGGCTTTGGCCAACTTGGCCATGCTCTGTGGAAACGTGGGCATTGAAGGCGGTGGGGTGAACCCGTTGCGGGGACAAAACAACGTACAAGGGGCCTGTGACATGGGATGCCTGCCCAATGTTTTCCCCGGGTACCAGCCGGTGACTGCTCCTCCAGTGTTGGAGAAGTTCCAAAAAGGGTGGGCTACCGACATCCCTCTTTCGGCCCAGGTAGGACTCCACCTCACCGAGGTGCCCGGTGCAATAGAGGCCGGCAAAGTCAAGGCTATGTACATCATGGGGGAGAACCCGGTCCTCAGCGACCCCAATGCGGCCCACTTGGAGGAAGCCTTGCAATCGCTGGATTTCCTCGTAGTGCAGGATATCTTCTTCACCGAAACGGCGGCTCTGGCCGATGTGGTGCTGCCGGCAGCCAGTTTCGCCGAGAAGGATGGCACTTTTACCAATACAGAGCGGCGAGTTCAGCGCGTGCGCAAGGCGGTGTCCCCGCCTGGGAAAGCCAAGGCGGACTGGGAAATCCTGTGCGCTCTGGCGAAAAGGGTGGGGGAACGTTTGCAGGCACAGGGCCTCCCAGAGGCTAGCGAGCGCGGAGCGGGGAGATCTCTAGCGTATGGAACTTGGGATTATGCTTCCCCTTCCGAGATTTTCGCAGAGATGGCGGCTCTGGTGCCAAGTTACGCTGGCATAAGCTATGAACGCTTGGAGGGTGGAGGCTTGCAATGGCCGTGCCCTTCGCCAGACCACCCTGGAACGCCGTATCTACACAAGGATTCCTTTGCCCGGGGACTGGGGAAGTTCCACACGGTGGAGTTCGCCCCGTCAGCAGAGTTACCGGACGAAGAATATCCTTTCTACCTTAGTACGGGGCGCATTCGGTTCCACTACCACACCGGTACCATGACCCGCCGCTCTCGGGCGCTGAACATTCTGGCACCAGAGGAACGCGTGGAAATGAATCCCCAAGACGCCGAAGCCCTGGGCATTGGGGATGGGCAGTACGTATGGGTGGTGTCACGCCGGGGGCGGGTGAAAGCCCGAGTACGGCTCACTGAACGCTCCCCGCGCGGTGTGATCTTCGCCACGTTCCATTTCCACGAGGCACCTATCAATACGCTGACGGTAGCCGCCCTGGACCCGGTGGCCAAGATCCCCGAGTACAAGGTCTGCGCCGTGCGGGTGGAGCCCGTGAAGGAGCCGGTGACCGCCTGACCCCCTCCCGGTGGGGGCCTTGCCTCCAGCCCTCGGGGAGGGGGTCAGGGCAGGGCAGACCAGAGGCGCTGGACCTCTGCAGGGTCCGAGGCCGCGCCCAGGATGGCCATCAGCCGGATGCGGCACTTCGGCCCGTTCCACCCCCGGGCGAAGAGGACCCCCAGCCGCGCCAGGTCCCGGTGGGCCCCGGCGTAGCCGTACCCATCCCAGACCACCCCTTCGGGGCAGCGGCTGGCCACCGCCACTTCCACGCCCTGGTCCCTGGCCCGGGCGAGGACGGGCACCCACCAGGGCGGCACGCGGCCCCCTCCCAGCCCTTCCACAACGAGGCCGCGCACCTCCCCCCGCTCCAGCAGCCACTCCAGGAGGTCCGTCTCCATGCCCACGGCCAGTTTCAGGAGCGCCACCCGGCGCTCCAGGGCCGGCGGGTCCACGGTGCGGCGCGCGAGGTGAAAGAGGCGGTGCACCTCCCCACCCGCCACGACGCCGACGGGGCCAGCCCCTGGCGAGCGGAATGTGGCAGGGTTCAGGGTGTGGGTCTTGGTCACGTAGCGCGCGGCGTGGACCTCATCGTTCATGACCACCAGGGCCCCCAGGCCCCGGACCGCGTCCGAGGCGGCGACCCGCAGCGCGGCCAGGAGGTTGGCTGGCCCGTCGTACCCCGGGTCGGAGGCCGTGCGCATGGCCCCCGTGAGGACCACGGGCCCATCGCCCGGCACCGTCAGGTCCAGGAGGTAGGCCGTCTCCTCCATGGTGTCGGTGCCGTGGGTGATGACCACGCCGTCGGCCTCCCCCGTGGAGAGGGCACGGTGGACCCGGTTGCGGAGGGCCCAGAGGGTCTCCAGGTCCAGGTGGGCGCTGGGCAGGTTGCAGAGGCGTTCTATCTGCAGGTCCAGCGCCCTGGGCGGCAGGGCAGCCAGGAGGTCGTCGGCCTCCAGTGCGGGCGTCGCGCCCTCGCCGGGGCGCTGTTCCCGCATGGCGATGGTGCCGCCAGTGGTGAGAAGCAGGATGCGCTTCACGCGGCCGCCTCCTCTGGTTCCTCGGCCTCCACCTCATCCAAGCGCAGGGAGACCACCTGGGAACTCCCGTCCCGGCGCATGGAGACGCCGTAGATGCGGTGGGCCGCCTCAATGGTCTTGCGGTTGTGGCTGATGACGATGAACTGGGTCTTCTGGCTCAGTTCCACCAGGGCCTCCCGGAAGCGCCCAATGTTCGCCTCGTCCAACATGGCGTCCACCTCGTCCAGGACGCAGAAGGGCGTCGGGCTCGCCTCCAGGATGGCGAAGAGGAGGGCCACGGCGGTGAGGGCCCTCTCGCCGCCGGAGAGCGCGGCCAGGGTCTGCTGCCGCTTGCCCGGGGGCCGCGCCACGATCTCAATGCCCGTGTGGGTGAGGTCGTCCGGGTCCGTCAGGACGAGGCGTGCCGCCCCCCCGCCGAAGAGGCGCTGGAAGAAGGCCTTGAACTTCTCGTTGACCGCGTCAAAGGTCTGCTTGAACTCCCTTTCCATGAGGCGGTCCAGTTCGGCGATGACCTCCTGCAGGTCGTGGGTGGCTTTCTCCAGGTCCTGCGACTGGGACTCCAGGAACTCGTAGCGTTCCCGCAGGGCCTGGTACTCGGCGGGGGCTTCGGGGTTGATGGCCCCAAGGCGTGCGATCTGGGCCTGCAGCCGGCGGATAGCCTCCTCCAGGCCCTCCGGCGGCTCCTCCACCGTGGGGAGGGAGGAGACCAGGGGGTGCAGCGGCAGGGGAGGCTGCTCGGGGACGCCGTTGGCTGGCTCCACCTGCACCAGCCCCAGGTCTTCCTCCATCTGCTCCCGCAGCCGCCGCAGGCGGTCTTCCAGCCGCTCCACCTCCAACTTGGCCTGCCCCAGGCGCTCCTCCCGCGACCGTAGGATGCGGCGTGCCTCCCGCTCCCGGGCCGAAAACTCCAGGAGCCGGTCGTCCAGGCCCCGCGCCTCCGCCTCTGTGGGCTGGATGCGCTCCTGGAGGGCCTGGAGGCGGCGGCTCAGGTCCGCCTCCCGCTCCCGGAGGGAGGCCAGGCGCTCGTCCAGGCCGGCTGCCTCCCGGGCCAGGGACCGGGCCTGGGCCTGCCGTTCCCGCTGCTGCTCCTCCAGGGAGGCGACCTCCCGCCTGGCCGCCTCCAAGATGCGCTCGGCTGCGGCGCGGTCCCCCTCCAGGACGTGGGCCTGGGCCTCCAGGAGGGAGAGCCGCCGGCTCAGGTCGGCGGTCTCCCCCTCGTCCAGGGCGCTTCGCAGGCGTTCCCGCTCCGCCTCCAGGCGGGACAGGTTTTCCCGAGCGGCCTCCAGCGCGGCCTGCGCCTCCTGCTCCCGGGCGCTGGCCTCGGCCACCTGCGCTTCCGCCTGGCGCGCCTGGGCCTCGTGCCAAGCCCACTCCTGCTGGAGGGCCTGGACCTGGGCTTCGTGGGCCCGGGCCTGCTCCTGGAGCGCCTCCAGGGCCCGCCCGTGCTCCCGCAGCGAGGATTCCACCCCGGCCAGGCGTGCCAGAAGGCCCTCCTGCTCCCCTTCCAGGGCCTGGACCTGTTCCCGCGCCGTGCGGACCGAGCGCTCCAGGCCCTGGATCTCGCCCGGGAGGCGCTTCCACTCCCCTTCCCGAGCCAGGAGCCCCTTCCCTTCCCGGTGGTCGGTGCCTCCGGTCAGGGCCCCTGAGGAGCGGACGATCTCTCCCTGCAGGGTGACGATCTGGAAGGTCCCCTCCAGGCGGTCAAAGGCGGCCCGGGCCGCCTTCAGGTCCTGCACCACCAGGGTGCGGTTGAGGAGGAGGCGCACGGCCGGCGCGACGGCTTCCGGGGCGGAGACGAGGCTGCTGGCCACGCCCAGGACGCCGGGCACGGCAGGGGCTTTCAGGGGCGGGGGAGGGCGCAGCGTGTCCAGGGGCAGGAAGGTAGCGCGCCCAGCCCTGGCCTCGTTCAGGTAGCGGATGGCCGCCTCCGCGTCGGCCCAGGTGCGGGCGATGACGTCCTGGAGGTGGCTGCCCAGGGCGGCCTCCAGGGCCCGCTCCAGGTCCGGCGGGACCGTCACCTGGCTGGCCACGGTGCCGATGAGGCCGCTGAGGCGCGCCCTGGCCTGCAGCACGGCCCGCACGCCGGGGTACAGGCCGGCCATCTCCTCCCGCTGGCGCGCGAGGTCGTCCAGGCGCGCCTTCAGGCGTTCCCGCTGCGCCTCCAGGGCCGAAAGTTGACGGTGGGCGGCGGCAATCTGCCCGCGGAGTTCCGCCAAGTTCGCCTCCAGGCGGGCCTTTTCCTCCAGCGCTTCCTCCCGGGCGCGGCGGAGGTCCAGGAGGCGCGCCTGGAGGTCGTCCACCTTCCCGCGGAAAAGCGCCTCCCGGCGGGCCAGGTCCTCTGCCGCCTCCCGGTGGGCGCGGATCTGGTCTGCCCAGTGGGCCATCTGGGAGCGCAGGGCCGCCAGGGCTTCGCGGGCCTCCTCCAGGCGGCGGCGGGCGGCCGTTGCCTCCCGCGCCACGCGGTCGGCTTCGGCCCGTGCCTGGGCCTGGCGCGCCTGGAGGGCCTGGAGCGCGGCCCGGGCCTCCTGGACCTGGGCCTGCTGGGCCTGCAGCCGCTCGGCGATGGCGGCGCGCTCCCGCTCCAGGTCCTGCAGCCGCTGGAGGCGGGCCGCCCGTTCCCGTTCCAGGGCGAGGGCCTGGCGTTCCGCATCCTCCTGCTGGCGCGCCAGTTGGTGCCGCCGCTCCTCCAGCACGGCCGCCTCCCGCTGGACCTGCTCCCACTCCGCGTGGACCTGGCTGGACTGGCTGTGCCACTCCCCCAGGGCTTGGCGCAGGGTCTGGAGGCGGAGCCGCGTCTCAGCCTCCTCGCGGTCCAGGCGGTCCACGGCCTCCAGGGCCTCCTCCCAGGCGCGCTGGGCCCGGGCCAGGTTCTGGCGGGCCAGGCGCAGCGCCTCCTGGGCCTGCCGCCAGCGGTGGCCGTAGGAGAGGCGCAGGAGGCCTTGCAGTTCCTCCGTGAGGCGCGCGTGCTCCTCGGCGCGCGCCGCCTGCTGCTCCAGGCGGCGGAGGCGCGGTGCCAGTTCCTGAAGGATGTCCCGCGTCCGCACCAGGTTGGCCTGGGTCGCCTCCAGCCGCTGCACGGCCCTCTGGCGCCGGTCCTGGTAGCCGCCGAGGCCAGCCGCGTTCTCAATGAGGGCCCGCCGCTCCTCCGGGCGGAGGGAGAGGGCCTGGTCCACCAGGCCCTGCCCGATGACGGTGTAGGTGTGCTCGCCCAGGTCGCTGTGGGCCAGAAGGTCCTGCACCTCGCGCAGGCGGACCCGGCTGCCGTTGATGAAGTACTCGTTCTCGCCCGAGCGGTAGGCCCGGCGGGTGATGGTCACCTCGGCGAAGTCTATGGGCAGCCAGCCGTTCTCGTTGCTCAGGGTGAGGGAAGCCTCGGCCATGCCCAGGCGGGAGCGCATCTCGCTCCCGGCGAAGATCATGTCCTCGGTGCGCTTCCCCCGCAGGACGCGCAGGCTCTGCTCGCCCAGGACCCAGCGGATGGCGTCGGCGATGTTGGACTTCCCGCTGCCGTTGGGCCCCACGATGGCGGTGATGCCGGGGCCGAAGGTGAAGGTCGTAGAGGCGGCGAAACTCTTGTACCCCAGGAGGTGCAGCGCCCTGAGGCAATCGGCGGGCGCGGCCTTCAGGCGCGGGGGCGGGGCATTCCCCCCTTTGGCTGGGGCGAGGACGTCTTCGGTAAGGACGTTGGGCATCTCAGGGTCTGCGATGGGGTTCCTCCTCTGCAAGGGACTGGGCATCGGCGGCCAGTTGGAGCAGGTCTGGGTGGCTCAGGGCTGCCCGGGCCGCTTCCATGGCGGCTTTCTGTTTGCTGGGGCCGGTGCCGCGGCCGAAGGGCCGGCCACCGATCCAGACCTCCACGGTGAACTCCTTGGCGTGGTCCGGGCCCTGCTCCGCCACCGTGCGGTATTCCGGCGTCAGTTGCCAGGCCATCTGGGTCAGTTCCTGGAGTTCGGTCTTGGGGTCGCGGCCTCGGGCTTCCCGGAGGATGGCCTGCACCTTCGGCGCGGCCAGCCGCTCAAAGAGCCTGCGGGCCGGCTCCAGGCCCTGGTCCACGTAGATGGCCCCTACCAGGGCCTCAAAGGTGTCGCACAGGATGGCCGGGCGCGTCCGCCCTCCGGAGGCCTCCTCGCCCCGGCCCAGGAGCAGGAAGGAGCCGAGTCCCAGCCCTTCGGCGAACTCCGCCAGCGTCTCCGTGCGGACGATGGCCGCCCGCAGGTTGGTCAGTTCGCCCTCGCGCATCTCCGGATAGTGGGTGAAGAGGTAGGAGCCTGCCAGGAAGTCCAGCACGGCGTCCCCCAGGAACTCCAGCCGCTCGTTGTCCATGCCCGCCAGTTCCGGGTGCTCGTTGGTGAAGGAACGGTGGGTGAGGGCGCGGCGGAGGAGGGAGATATCCTCAAAGCGCACGCCGATGCGGGCCTGGAGTTCCTCCAGGGCGGCCTCGTCCCGCGCGCCCCTCTCCAGGCTGGACGGGGGGAGGGGCTCTGGCTGCCCCTCTTCTGGTGCGGAGGGTGCCTGGGGTTCGCCTACGGGTGCTCGGTTACCCACTCTTCTCCACCCTCAAAGACCTCTTTCTTCCAGATGGGCACGATCTCCTTCAGCCGGTCCACCGCGTACTGGCAAGCGGGGAACAGGTCCCGCCGGTGTGCGGCCGCCAGGGCGATGACCACAGCCACCTCGCCCACCTGGAGCCGCCCCACGCGGTGCACGATGGCCGCGTCGGCCACGTCCCAGCGCTGGAGGACCTCCTGGGCGATCTCCCGGAGTTTGGCCTCGGCCATCTCTGGGTAGGCCTCGTAGTCCAGGTAGAGCACGCGGCGGTCCCGCGAGCGGTTCCGGACGGTGCCCACGAAGCAGAGGACCCCGCCGTGCTCCGGGGCCTGGACCCGAGCCACGACCTCCTCCGGGCGGATGGGCTCAGGGGTGATGGCGATCCACATGGCGCGTCACCCTCCCCCTACGGGCGGCAGGAAGGCGACCTCGTCGCCATCCTGGAGGGCCTCTTCCACGGAGGCAAACTCCCGGTTCCGGGCCAGCAGGCACCGCTCCAGGAGCGGGCGCGCCTCGGGCGCGAGGCGGATCACCTCCTCCCGCACCTCGCGCACCGTGCTCCCGAGGGGGAACTCCAGGCGGAGTTCCTCCCGGCCCAGGGCTTCCCGCGCTGCGGCGAAGAGCCGGACCACCACATGGACAGACGTTCCCCCGGACGGACGGGCGCCCATGGCCTCACTCCAGCACGACATCGCCGCTTTTGCCGCCGGACTTGCGCACCAGCCGCACGTTGTGGATGCGGATGCCCCTCTCCACTGCCTTGCACATATCGTAGACGGTGAGGGCGGCCACGGCAACGGCGGTGAGGGCCTCCATCTCGGCCCCGGTCCTGCCGTGGGTGCGCACGGTGGCCGTGATCTCCAGGACCGCCCGCTCTTCCCCCGAGGGGGCCTGCTCCGGCGGGAGGGCTTGGAACTGGACCTCCACGTGGGTCAACAGGAGCGGGTGGCACATGGGGATGAGTTCGTGGGTGCGCTTGGCCGCCAGGATGCCGGCGATCTGGGCCGTAGCCAGGACGTCGCCCTTGGGCACGTTCCCCTCCAGGATGAGGGCAAGGGTGCTCGGGGACATCTGCACCTGGCCCCGGGCCACCGCCACGCGCTCGGTCTCGGGCTTGTGGCCCACGTCCACCATGCGCACCCGCCCCTCTTCATCCGCATGCGTCAGCCGGGGTCCCTGGTCCATCTCCCCACCCTCGCCTTCTTGGAGCCACCTTCCACAATTATAGCATAGCGCACCGGATTGCCCAAAACCCGCCCGGAGACAGGGCTCTTCAGAGAAGGAGAAGCCCAAGCCCAGGGCGATTCGTGGATCGCCCTTGCGCACCTCACCCACCCCGGCCTTCGGCCTCCCCCTCCCTCTCCATCAGCGGATGGAGAGGGAGGGGGTTGGGGGGATGGGGTGAGGTCTGTAGGGGGCAATTCGTGCATTGCCCCTCCATTTTCGGCCACCGATTCAAATCGGGGCTCAAGCGAGGCGTCGGCCTGCGCCGACGCCGTCTCCGCAGGGGGACGGCCCACGGGGG
>Ga0272449_1004040_pt1 | contig 12201 bp, 11 predicted proteins | sample YNPCB0241_FD_198679 | JGI IMG/M metagenome (GOLD analysis project Ga0272449, IMG submission 198679) | Hot spring sediment microbial communities from Yellowstone National Park, WY, United States - YNP-CB-024-1 | ecosystem: Environmental > Aquatic > Thermal springs > Hot (42-90C) > Sediment...
TATTTTTGTGTAGGAGAGGCGAACCTTTGCAGTTTCAAGGGCTGCTTCCCTGTTGGCAACCTGAGCTTCTGCAACTTTAAACTTTGCCTCCTGTGCCTGAAATTGAGCACGAACAGAATCAAATTGGGCATCGGAAAGAATCCCCTTCTTATGAAGAGTTTCCGCTCTTTCCAATTCCTTTCTTGCAAGCTCTAAGGCGCTCTTAGTTTCCTCAAAGTTTGCCTTCGCAACTTTCAAATCAGCCTCAGCCTGAGCAACCTGCTGTAAATATTCCTCATCATCAAGCTGGGCAACAATCTGTCCCCGATAAACCCTGTCTCCAATATTTACATAGAGTTTCTTTAATTTTCCAGAAACTTTTGGAGCTACAACAAACTGGGATTTTGGGATTAAAGTCCCTGAAAACTGCCCCACATCTCTAATAACTCCAGTTTCTATTGGACTTATCTCCACTGCTACAGCAGGTTGTCTGAATCCCCTTAGATCAGAACTTTTGATAATTGTCTTCCCAACTTTCCAGAAAAAGATAATTGCAAAAATGATAGAAATGACAATCAAAACTTTCAGGAAAACGCTTGCTCTTTTAATTCTTTCAATTATTTTCATTTTCCCATCTATCTCCTTCTATTTATTTTTCAGATAAAAAAAATCAAAATTAATCATTGCTAAGAACGGATATTCCCCTTCGCTCTCTTCCAACTCCCATAACTCTGTCAAGGTTAGCGAGGGAAATATTGTAATCAATAAGGGCTTTTAGTTCCATTGTTTGAGCATTGGCTAAATCCCTCTGATACTGAAGAACAAGGTAATTGGTGCTCATCCCCACCTTGAATTTTTCAAGCTCAGCCTCGAGCTTTTTCTCAGCAAGTTCCCTTGCAGTTTTGTAAGCTTTTGCCCTCTGGTAATTTGTCTCAACTGCTCTAACCGCATTACTTATTTCAAGTTCAATCTGTTGTTCAAGACTTTTCAGCTTTAATCTTGACTGTTCAAGACCAAGCCAAGCCTGTGCATAGTTTGCTCTTGTTATAACATTACTTACTGGTAAAGTAAGGGTAAAACCCATTGCCCAGTTTTTAAATCTTGAGTTAAGGGCATCTTTGAGGGCATCGGATTTTTTCCCTGGAATTTTCCCGATTATTATTCCTGTAAGAGGATTGTTATTAAGATAGAGAAGTTGATCACCAGAAATTCCAGGACTCCAGTAAGATAGGGTGAAGCGAAGATCAGGAAGAAGCTGGTTCCTCGAATAACTTAGATTGAATTCTTTGTTTTTGAGGTCAACCTTGAGCGCTTTAATATCTGGCCTTTTCTGAAGGGCAATGTTTAGAGCTTCCTCATAACTTACTTCCCTTTTCTCAAGGGTGGGAGAGTCCACTGGAACAATTCTTATATTTTTTACATTACCAATCTCTGCCATTAGATTAATTATTGTCTTGAGCTGGTCCTCGCAGTTTTTTACAAGTGCCTCTGCTTCAAGAATGTCAGCCTCGCGGGTGCTAACCTCACTTTCAGCTGTTAGAAGCTCTATTGGTGGAAGAGTTCCTGCTTCTATTTCAGCCTTGTTCTTTTCAAGGAGTTCCTGAGCCAATTTTAAAGATTGCTGGCGAACCTTGAGGTTTTCTCTGCTATAGACAAGATTCCAATAGGCAACTTCTACATTGTATATTATATCTTCAATAACTTTATTAAAGTTCTCCTCACTAATCTCACGGTTATAGCTTGCAATAATTATATCCTTTCTTCCAAACTTGAAGCCAAAACCAAAATCCTTTAATAAAGGCTGACTAAAGTTCATTCGAAGGGTTGACCCAAAACGAGGGTTAATCGTCTGAAAGCTTCTATTGCTGTCATTTACATAATTGTATAAACTCAAGGAGAAGGAACCTCCTGAAGGAATATTCTGGGAAAGTTGTATTGTGTAATCATTTTGTTTGGTTACAACAACATCCGATGCCTCAAGGAAGGAATAGGAAGCTGTTCGAGTGTTTTGATCGTTGTAATTAAAACTTAAAGATGGAAAAAATTTCTCAGAAGCCATTTTCACATTCCAATCAGCTATTTCAGGAGTAAGCATCTCAGCTTTAAGGGTAAGGTTATTTTTTATAGCTTTCAGGATGCAATCTTCAAGGGAAAGCTCAAGAACCTTTTCTCCTTCCAAGCCTAAATTCTGAACTTTCTCCTGGTTGTAGGGGAGGCTAAAAAGATTTTGGCTTATGAATGAGAAGAAAAGGGAGAAAAATACTGATGTATATAAAAAATTTTTTCTCATCTTGTGAAAACCTCCTATTTTTTAATATCTTCAAAAAGCCCTCAAAGTTTCAAGTATTATAAAACCTTTTCAGTTTATCAAATTCTTCTTGTTCCAAACTTGGAAATAACAACAATTCCTATTCCACATAAATCAACAAAAATTCTCATGAGAAGTGAAAAAAATGGGATGAAAGATAAAATGAAGAAAACTATAAAGCCTGATAGAACCGCAATTGTATTAGAAAATTCATCTCTTTTTAATGCCTTTAGTATATTTGAACCAAGCCAGTGGAATATAGCAGTCCTTCCAAATAGAACAGCAAGAAATAAGCCAATCAGGACAATGATTAAAAATGGAATTCCAATTAAAAATAGACTGAGAAAGCCAAAGAAGACCAAAAAGACTAAAACTATTAGAAGGGATAGAAAACCAATCAGTAAGCTTTTCCATATGTTTTTATCCATCAAAAGGGAAGCTTCTAAGACATTCTTGGGGAAAATAAAATTGAAAATTAAAACCAGTAAAAACCAACTCAAAAGAGCAACAATCTTTAAAAGAATTTCGTGGGGTCTTGATGGAAAGGAAAAAGCTCCTTTAAAAGTTGATTTTATAAAGGCTGGAAAGTTTCTTCCCGGTTTAAAATAGAACATATCACCTTCAATACATGTTTCCCTATCCTTCCTCAGTCTTCCACCAATAACAAGAAGGTCTCCACTTATCTTAGCTCCTTTGAGAACTGAAACCTTTGAGCCTATTCCAATAACATCATTTCCAACTGTTCCGTAAACATTTATGGAGCCACCTATTACAATAACAGACTTTTTTGCAGTTCCATGGATTGTTACCTCGGATCCAAAGGAGATTATATCCTTTTCATAGACCTCATCCTTCTCAATTATGATGTCCCTTTTCCCTTCACCATTTTCAGAAGGGAAGAAAAAGGGCTTTGGGAAAAAAAGTAAAAGGGATAGAATAACGCTAACTATTTTCATTTCTCAAACCTCTTCAAAGGAAGGTAATTCAATAAAATTAAAAATAATATTGTCGAAAATGTGAGGATAAGAAAGATGGCAAAAATTGGAAGAGCAAGGCTTGAGGATGCGGAGGTGAATTTTTTCAATACCTCAGAAAAACTTGATATTAATTTGTTAATTCCCATGGCAATTTTTATCATTGATTTAAAAACTTCCAATGCAAAGGAAATGTATTGGCTGGCGAAGGAAGAGAGCTCTTCCTTAGGAAAACCAGAAATTGAAATTAATAAAATTAAAAGGGAGGAGATGAGAATTGGGAATGAGGCAAGTAAAATAGAGATTTTTTTCAGAAAACTTTTCCTTTTCTCAATCTCAAAAAGAATCTCTGTGGAAAAATCTAAAGGGGCAGAAATCTTCTTAAAATCTCTCAGGGATTGAACATAGTCCTTCCTTATTTCAAAGGCTTCTCTGCACTTCTTACAACTTTGAATATGCTTCATGAAAATTTCCTTTTTTTCAGATGGACCATTCAAAAGTTCATATAGGTCTTCAATTTTAAGGTGCATTTTCATCCTCCAGCAATTTTCTTAAAATTTCCCTTGCCCTGAAAATCTTATTTTTAACAGTTCCTATGGGAAGATTCTTTATCTCCGCAATCTCATTGTAGGAAAGCTCATTAATATCCCTAAGAATTACAAACTCCCTCAATGGCTCTGGAAGAGCTTTTAATGCTTCTTCCAGTCTTTTGTAGAACATTTCTCTATCAAGATTTTTTACTGGACTCAAGCTTTGATCGGGTATATCCATTTCTTTATTTTTAAAACTCAAACTTTCTATATTAAAATCTTTTCTTTTCTTCTTTCTCAAATAATCTATTGTCAAATTTGAGGCTATTTTATAAATCCATGTGCTAAAAGAGTAGCGAGGGTTATAGGTGCTTAAAGAAAAATAAGCCTTAATGAAAACCTCCTGTGCAAGATCCATTGCCTCATCCATATCAAGAATCATCCTGTATATATAGTTAATAATTCCATTCTGGTATCGGAGGATAAGAGCCTCGAAGGCATTCTTTTCTCCCTTGAGAGCAATCTCAACAAGCTCTCTGTCAGTTTTTTCTGGCATATCCTACTCATCATTTACCCTTTCAACTCATTATACGAGAAGAAAGGGAAATAGTTTATATATCCTCCAGATTGAAAATTTGAGGAGGAATTTTTATGTTCTTTAAGAATTTTTTCAGAATTATCCTATTTTCAGAGTAGTCAAATTTTACAATTATCTCCTTTATTTCACCTTTAAAATACTTAATCTCTATGGAGTTGAAATCTCTCCTCTGTTTTGGATAAAGAATTGTGCATTGCATTGGTGAACAATCCTTTTCCTTTAAATCAAAGTAATCTGAAATTTTCCCTCCAGTAAGAATAGAAAATATCTCTATCATATCATCCGTAACCCTCTCCCTCTGAATTAAACCCTCCTCAGGAAAAAATGTTAAAATTTCATCCCCTTTTAATATAAAAATTTTCTTTTCAGGCTCTTTATATTCCCATCGGAAAAGGGATGGTTTTTTAAAATAGATTAAGCCTCTCTCCTTAATCTGTTCTTTACCACCAGTATAGGAATAAATCTGCTCGAACTCTGCTTTGAAAGAATTGATTGAAATAAAATCCTTTTCTATTAACTGGAACTGAAAAAGTAATGAGAGAAGAAATAGAGTCATAATTTATTATACTTTTAATTGGAATTTTTAAAAACAGTTTAAAAAGATTAAAAGGAGAGGACTATTCCAGCCTTGATAAAGGTTCCATTAAGATTAAAATTAAATGGTCTTGCATTCTCAAATAGAGAGGGCTTCTCTCCTGAGAAGATAGCCCTTTCAAACTGATTCCCATCTACTTTGAAGGAGCCAAACCATAATGTCTGATTCTTTTCACTTCCTGAATTTTCCTTTTTGTAGCCACTCCACTCTAAGATTTCGTTCCATTTCAGCTCTCCCTTTATGTCTCCCAATTTAACATTTCTAAAAAAAGCATCTATGGAAAAAGAAAGGTGAGATATAATCTTGACTTCAAGTCCAATCCCTCCATGAAAGCCAGCTCCTTCAGAGTGGGTTGTTAAATTGGAAGTGTAATGATGCTTATAATTTTCCCTATCAGGGAAATTCTGCCAGAAATATTTGCTTTCCATATTAAATTTTAAATTGGCATAATAGTAACCTCCACCTGCAAAGAGGTTAGCCCTTAAGAATTTGTAGGGAACAGAAAATATCAAAGAAAGGGTTACAGGGAAAACATTAAGTTCATTCTTTGAAGAAAGTTCTATTTTGTCATAGCCGAGATTTCCTCCATGGTTATAATACACTTCCGAAGAAGAACTCCATATTCTCCTTGTATATCCAAGCCCAACACTCACTCCTAGGTAATTCAGGGGTTTGAAGATAACCTCGAAATTTCCCTCAGGTTCATCCTGTTTAAAAGGATAATTACTCTTTGTTGAATAGTTTTGTTGTTTTCCAAGCCAGTCAAAATATGCTTTCTCTCCATTGAACCATTTTTTTAGATCACCGCCATCATAAACCCTGCTCATCCCTCCTGAGATTTTTAAAGAGAAGAGATGATTATCAGAAAAGGAAAAATTGGAGAATGTAATTACCATCAAGGTTAATAAAAAAATTCCTTTTCTCATCTTTCCTCCAGATTAAAAAATGATAAGGATAGTTATTTTATTTGTCTGGAATGGCTCGGTTTCATTGCAGTCTATCTCAGCATAATTCTGAATTCTTGTTCCAATAGGGGTCCCAACTTTAACTCTTGCTGTAAAGCTTACTGAACCCCCCTGTCCCCCATCCACATCACCGATATTCCAGATAATAGAATTTCCTGAAATGCTTCCACCACTACTGGGTTTAACATTTTCAAAGTATGGACTTAAAGTACCTTTAATTACAACCCCTGTTGCATATGCCCCTGTATTTTTGTAGTTTATTGTGAATGTTAATGTTTGTCCTCCAACAGCAGTTAATTTATCTACGGATATATAGTTATATTTTGGATCAGTGAAATTTGGCGATATAAGAGGTGTTTTTTTAACATGCCAGTTCTTCGGGTAAACACCAAAAACCGACTTGTAAACCTCTGAACCTGCATCAACAACCCAGTAAGATTTTGTCTGGTCAAGGGTTGTCAAATCTACTCCCCATCTCCTTGAAAATGCTTCCTGATATAGACCAAAAATCTCATCCTGATTGTTCTGGGTTATTATCTCCCAAATCTTTGTTGGATCACCATCCCCATCAGAACTCAGAATCTTTGGTCTTGGAATTCCTTCAAGATATCTAAGTACAGTCATCCCACCTTCTACACGATAAAGGGCTGATCTTCCCCATATAAAATGGGCATCAAATATGTCACAGTAGATGTGCATAAGCCCAGGAGCCTCAGTGGAAAGGGCTATAAGTTTTCCTGGAAATTCTTTCCTTACAAGATCATATTCCCACACAAGGAAACTTCTGTATACATCCATATTTCCAGTATTATCGGGATAACCCTCATTTATAAGCTCAACAATCAGATTGTCATAGTTTTTCAATTTCTCTGCTAGCCATTTTATATAGATTTCAAAATACCGTCTGTCAACATTCCAGGGAAGACCAGCGTAACTCCCATTAAATCCCTGAATATTGTTGTTGGGATTGAAAGGATGATAGTACCATGTATTGTCAAATCTGAAAGCAACAGTGTCGAATATACATAAATCAACAGTTATTTCATAGTACTTCGCAGCATCCATAAACCATTTCAATCTTTCCTCATATTCTGAAGAGAACTGGGTTAGGTCAAAAATTTTCCTGTTATTTCCTGCATCAGAAACAACTTTCCAGGGAACATATGTGTTGGGGAATCCTCCAAAAGGGGAGCCTCCGTAGTCGAAAGGTCCATAAAAATAGCTGTAAACCCTTGTCCAGTTAGCTCCTCTATAGGCATTCTCCCTGAAGAAATTGTCAATTTTCTCCTTTGTGTAGTTTTTGTTTATGAGGAGATCATATCTTGAGACTCCAAAATAAACTTGGTCCTGATTTGAATTTAAAAAGGGGAAGAAAATTACTGGAATTAGTAAAATCAGTAATTTCTTCATTTTTCCTCCTGCATAAATTTTATCTTGCAAATTACTTCTAAAAAAATGACTCTCATCACACTTTAATTATAAATTATAATTTAAATAGAAGGGATTACAAAAAATGTTTCAATCGCAATCGAAATATTTCTGATAATTATGTTTGAAAAATCGATTTCAATGATTTAATATTTCTCTTATGGAAAAGATTGAACTTTCCTATTATCCTTCAGTTTCCTCCTCTCTCAGCTGGGTTGAAATCGATTCTGAAGCTTTAAGGCATAATGTTAATCAGTTTAGAAGATTGATAGGGAAGGATAAAATTCTCTGCGGTGTTGTGAAATCCAATGCCTACGGGCATGGTATCCTTGAGATCTCAAACCTGATTTTATCCTATGGTGTGGATTGGCTCGGTGTTAATTCTTTGGAAGAGGGAATAATCCTCAGGAAGAATGGAATTAAAGCCCCTGTTATAATTCTCGGCTATGTTCCTCTGAATCAATTAAGTGAGATTGTGGAATATGGCTTTAGAACAATTGTTTATAATATTGAGAGTGTAAAGGGATTGGGAGAAATTTCCAATAGAATCAAGAAAGAAGTTTTTTTACACATAAAACTTGAAACGGGAACCCATAGACAGGGTGTCTATCCTGAAAAAATTCTTGAATTTGTAAAGGAGATAAAGAGATTCCAATTTTTGAGATTGGAAGGGATTTCAACCCATTTTGCCAACATTGAGGATACAACTGATCACTCCTATGCAGAGTCTCAACTAAAAATTTTCAAAAATACAGTTGAGATGCTTGAGGAAAATGGAGTAAATATACCTGTAAAGCACACAGCCTGTACAGCAGCAACAATTCTATTTCCTGAGACCTACTTTGATATGGTAAGAGTTGGAATAGGACTTTACGGTCTCTGGCCCTCAAGGGAGACCTTTCTTTCATCAATGATTAATGGAAATCCTCCAATTGAGCTAAAACCAGTTCTAACATGGAAAACAAAAATTGCCCAGATAAAGGAGGTTAAAAAAGGTTCATTCATAGGTTATGGATGCACTTATAAAACCAATAGGGACAGCAGGATAGCTGTTCTACCTGTTGGATATAACGAAGGTTATGACAGAAGACTTTCCAACATAGGTTATGTTCTTATAAAAGGGCAGAGAGCGCCTGTAAGGGGGAGGGTTGCAATGAATATGATCATGGTAGATATTTCTGATATAGAAGATGTAAAGCTTGAAGAAGAAGTTGTTCTAATAGGGTCTCAGGGGAAGGAAAGAATTTCAGCCGAATATCTTGCGTCCCTTTGTGGAACTATCAATTACGAAATAGTGACAAGGATAAACCCATTAATACCAAGAATTGTTGTCCGTTAATTCAAGTTATTTTTTTTGTTAAACTTCCCTCCCTTCCAGAGAAATTTTAAGATGGCTTTTCTTTAGGAAAAAAGGCTGTTTTATTTCCTCAAGAGGGGTATAAATAAAAATTTCGTTCTTTTCCTGTCCTAAAACAATACCAAGAGCTAATGTCCTCCCTTCATCATCCAGAATCCCCACAAGAGTATTGATATCAAAATTATCCTCGGTTTTTAATCTTAAAACTTTAGCTCCTTCAAAATATTTTCTGAAAGCTTGTTCCCTGTATTCTTTCCTCTGATTCATAGATCTCTCCCTTGTCTCCTTTGGAGAATTTAGAACATAAACATTAAACTTTTTATCAATTAAGGCATTTACAATAGGGTCTATCTCACCATTCTTTTTGAACACAGTTATCATTGTAGGAGAAAGGATCTCTGCTTTTTTTAATTTTAAATTTAATCCTTCATTTCCTGAGATAAGCCCGGTTGTGTCAACAATTATGGCAAAGGGGTTTTCCTTTTTTACCCTCTCAAAAATTTTTTTTACACTAAGAAGATAACCATTCAAATTGACTGAAGGGGATAGAGCTCCAAAAAACTCCATAAAATTTGGTCTCATAAAGTTAATGATTTTTTCCTCCATTGGAAGAAGAATTGCTGAAACTGTTGTTGGGGGTCCTATCCATGATTGTCCAATGTCTGCATCAATTATTGCAATCTTTTTATCCCTATTTAGAAAGGAGGAGGCAAGGAATTTCACAAAAGTGCTTTTTCCTGAGCTTACCCCTCCTATCACCATAAAAACCCCACCCCATTTTTCTGTTAATTTTTGCAACCTTCTCCAGGATTCAGGGACAATTATTCTTTCACCTTCAAAAAGGTGAAAATCATTCTTAAATTGCTTCACTTCTCTCAAAAAGAAAAGCTGAAATTATGACTGTTAGAAATGAGAAAACTGAAATTGCCAATACATTAAAAAATAAAGAAAAATGGGATTCTCCAACAAGGAATCCCCTCAATCCATCAACTCCATAGGTGAGAGGGTCGATGTAGGAGAAGCTTCTCACAATCTTAGGTAGATTTTTTATAGGGTATAGAGCTCCGGAAAGAAAGAAGAGGGGAAATATTAAGAAATTAATTATGAGACTGAAACCGTGAACATCCTTCATCTGAGAGGCAATTCCAAGACCAATTGCTACAAAGGTTGCTGAGACGAGAGTCATAAAAATTATAGAGAAAATAAAAGGGAAAAATCCCTTTATTTTGAAACCCAACAAAAGAGATATTAAAAGAATTGAAACTCCCTGTAAAAGGGAAGTGGAGATTCCTCCTGCTATTCTTCCAAGGGCTATTGATACCCTGCTAACAGGAGCAACCATTATCTCCTTTAAAAAACCGAATTCCCTATCCCAAATAACAGAGAGTCCTGCAAAGGTTGAGGTGAAGAGAAGGGACATTCCTATTATTCCAGGGACGAGAAAACTCATATAATCTATATCTCTTGAAATCCCAGGAACATTCATTCTTCCGAAACCAAAGCCCAGGAAAACAAGGAAGAGAAGGGGCATAGCCATTGTCCCAAATACACGGGATTTTGCCCTGAAAAACCTTTTCATCTCCCTCAACCAGAGAATATATACAACCTTAAAATCTACCATATCAACGCCTCATCTCCCTTATTGTCCACTCTCTCCTCTCTCCTTCTCCTTCTTCATCCCTTATCTTTCTTCCTGTAAAGAATAAGAAAACATCCTCAAGACTTGGTTTGTGAAGATTTACTGAGTTTATCTTAACTCCACTTTTCTCTGCAAGATTTACAAGGTTAGGGATTTTTCTTTCACCCATCTCCATGCTCATCCTCAATATTCCATTCTGGACCATTAAAGATTTTACCCATTTAAGTTCCTTTAACTTTTCAATGTATTGGTTGGCATCCCCTTCTATTTCGAGAATGACCACATCGCCACCGAGCATATTTTTTAGATTTGTGGGATTGTCAATTGCCACAATTTTCCCATGATCAATTATTGCAATCCTGTCACAAAGATAATCTGCCTCCTCCATGTAATGGGTTGTGAGAATCATTGTAATTTCTGTTTCTTTGTTAAGCTTTTTTATGTAATCCCAGATTCTCCTTCTTGTCTGGGCATCGAGTCCAAGGGTTGGCTCATCAAGGAATAGAACCTTAGGCCTATGAATTAAGCCCCTTGCAATTTCAAGCCTTCTTTTCATCCCTCCTGAATATTTTTCGACAAGAGTGTCTGCTCTATCCTCGAGCTCTACAAGTTCGAGAACCTCTTTCATCCTTTTTTCTGCCTCTTCTTTCTTTATGCCATATAACATTGCATGGAAAAGAAGATTCTCCTTTCCTGTGAGTTTTGTATCGAGGGTTGGATCCTGAAAAACTATCCCAATACTCCTTCTTACCTCATCCCTTCTCTTCCTTATGTCAAATCCAGCAACCTCTGCGTATCCTGAAGTTGGTTTTAAAAGAGTGGATAGAATGTTAATTGTGGTGGTTTTTCCTGCTCCATTGGGACCGAGCAGACCAAAAAGCTCTCCATAGGATACATCAAAAGAGATTCTATCTACCGCAGTGAAGCCATTAAATTTTTTTAAAAGTTCCTCTACTCTTATTGCATGCATATGCTTATTTATTATTTTATCCATTATCCTCTCATAAAGCAATTGATTTGGAGCTTTTAATTATTCCAGAAAAATTTTCTTTGATGAGGAAAGGAAAAAATTGTGTTATCATCTTAATATGACAAATTTTTTAAAGGGTGAATAAGATATGTTTTATAAAAGCATTTCATTTTCTTCAGATGGGGAAATTGGAAGAATAACCCTAAACAGACCTGAAGTCCACAATGCCTTTGATGATCTAATGATTTCCGAACTGCATTCTGTTTTTGATGAAATTGAGAGGAATCCAGATATTAGGATTGTTGTTGTGACAGGGGCAGGAGAATCTTTTTGTGCAGGAGCTGATCTGAACTGGATGAGAAGGGTCAAGGATTGGAGTTATGAGAGAAACTTTGAAGATGCTCTTAGGGTTGCTGAACTCATGGAAAAAATATACACATTCCCAAAACCTGTTGTGGCAAGGGTAAATGGTTCCGCAATAGGTGGTGGAACAGGGATTGTTGCATCATCAGACATTGCGATTGCTTCTGAAAATGCTGTCTTTGGTCTTTCAGAAGTGAAAATAGGTCTTGTTCCCTCAGTTATTTCCCCTTATCTAATAAAAAGATGTGGTGAAAGGGTTTGCAGAGAAATTTTTCTTACAGGGGAGAGAATTTCCGCTAAAAAAGCCCTCGAATTTGGACTTGTAAACTATGTTGTTCCTAAGGAAGAGCTCGATAAGAAAGTTGATGAAATTGTAAAAATGTTGCTTACCAGTGGTCCTAACGCAATCAGGATTTGCAAGGAGTTAATTAAAACAGTATCTGAAAAAACCCTTAGTGAATTGAAAGATTACACAGCAGAGATAATTGCGAGAAT
>Ga0272449_1004041_pt1 | contig 12195 bp, 15 predicted proteins | sample YNPCB0241_FD_198679 | JGI IMG/M metagenome (GOLD analysis project Ga0272449, IMG submission 198679) | Hot spring sediment microbial communities from Yellowstone National Park, WY, United States - YNP-CB-024-1 | ecosystem: Environmental > Aquatic > Thermal springs > Hot (42-90C) > Sediment...
TTCCAAATCAAACATAGTTCCTGTTGAAGGTAGCATAGACATATTGTATGAGGACAACTTCTTTTTATTTGTAAACAAACCTTCCGGTCTTCCTTCACATCCATCTAAAGGACATTATTTTGATACCATCGCAAACTATGTTGAATATTATTTAAATTCTAAGAACCTCACTTCACACATAATAAACAGGTTAGATAAAGAGACTTCAGGGATAGTTGTATTTGCTAAAAACTCTTACTTTCACAGCATCGTCTCACGTGAGTTTGAAAAAAGGCAAGTCGAAAAGACATACATTGCAATTGTTCACGGAAGACTTACAAAAAAAAGCGGGCTTATTGAAAAACCCATCAAACGTTCGCAGGATGGAATTAAAAGAGAAATTCATCAAGATGGCAGTTTTGCTTCCACCTACTATGAAGTTATTGACTGTTTTGAAAACTTCACACTGTTAAAGTTAAAACCGATAACAGGCAGAACACATCAGCTAAGAGTTCACTTATTATCAATTGGTCATCCGATTGTAGGGGACTATATTTACGGCGAACAAAAAACACAAAATACTCCCTTGCTTCTTCACGCTTATTCGATAAGATTTAATTTCAAGCTAATTGATAATAAAATATATAATATTACTTCTCCACTACCACATTATTTTCATGAGTTTGCTGGAAGACACCTTGAGTTTTGAGGTTTAAAACAAACTTTTCTATCCTGTCCAGAGCATGTTTTATTGTTTCAATTGAATAGGCATACGAACATCTTATAAATCCTTCTCCTGAGCTCCCAAATGCAGTACCTGGCACAACCGCCACTTTCTGTTCGTGCAAAAGCCTCTCTGCAAACTCTTCTGAGGAAAGGCCGGTGGACTTTATGGATGGAAAAACATAAAATGCTCCTTTTGGCTCAAAACATTCAAGCCCCATCTTATTAAATCTGCTTACCATATAGCGTCTTCTTCTATTGTATTCATCTCTCATCTTTTCAACTTCTAAAAGCCCATTTCTTAGTGCTTCAATAGCCGCATACTGTGAAAAAGTAGGAGCACTCATTATGATGTACTGATGCACCTTTGCCATTGCTTTGATAAAAACCTCATTTGCAGCAACAAATCCGAGCCTCCAACCCGTCATAGCAAAAGCTTTTGAAAAACCATTTATAACAATTGTCCTTTCTTTCATCTCAGAGAAGTTAGCAATTGAAATATGACTTCCTTCATATGTAAGCTCAGCATATATTTCGTCGGAAATTACTATGATTTCTTTGTCTTTCAATATATCAACAATCTCTTTTAAATCATCTTTTGTCATAATAGCACCTGTCGGATTGTTGGGATAAGATAAAATAATAGCCTTAGTTCTGGAAGATATTTTGGGTAAAATATCCTCTGCTCTAAGTTTAAAGTCGTTTTCTGGTTTTGTTTCAATCTCAACCGGTACACCACCTGCAAAAATAACACATGGCTTGTATGAAACAAAACAAGGTTCAGGAATCAAGACCTCATCACCAGGGTCTATGATACTTCTTAGTGCAATATCAATTGCTTCGCTTGCACCAACAGTGACTAAAATCTGATCCCTATAATTTGGATAGTCAAGATCAAATCTATCTTTCAAATACCTGCTAATCTCTTTTCTCAGCTCCAAAAGTCCGAAGTTTGATGTATAGTGGGTGTGCCCTTCTTCAATAGAATATATTCCCATTTCGCGAATGTTCCATGGAGTGACAAAGTCAGGTTCACCAACTCCAAGTGAAAGAGCATCTTTCATCTCAGATACAATATCAAAAAATTTCCTAATGCCCGATGGTGGAACACTTTGAACACTTTTTGAAATAAACTTTTCTAAATTACTCACGGTGTTATAACCTCCCTGTCGTCCTTTTCACCATCTTCAAGTATTACTCCTGCATCTTTATATTTTTTCATTATAAAATGGGTTGCTGTCGAAAGGACATATTCAAGTGGTGCAAGTTTAGAACCAACAAACTGAGCAATATCTTTCATACTCTTGCCTTCTACAACAACATGCAGGTCATAATCTCCTGAAAGCAAATACACAGCTTTTACTTCAGGAAACTTGTAAATTCTTTTAGCAATTGCATCATAGCCAAACCCTCTCTGGGGAGTTACTTTTACCTCAACAATTGCTTCAACCACTTCCTTTTCTGTTCGTTCCCAGTTCACAATTGTGTGATATTTTACAATAACCTTATCTTGTTCAAGCTTTTTAATGGTTTTTTCGATATTTTCTTTGTTTTCACCCAGCATTATTGCAATCTCTTCGGCAGAGAGTTTGGGATTTTGTTCTAAAATCTCTAAAACCTTCACTTCGATGTTCATTCTTCTTCCTCCTTTGCAAGATGTTTTAAAAATTCAATCAAAAAGCCTTTTTCTCTCATGCTTTCAATGACCTCATGATTTATAACAATTCCTGCAGGTAGCACCAGAACATCATCTACATAAAAGTCTCTCTGAAGTTTTTGAGCAGGTAAGCTTTCTTGATCGTTTAAAAACTTTTCTATCTCCTCAACCAAAACACTCAACTTTTTCAAGATTTCCTCTTTGTACTTCTCAAGGTACCGAATATGCTGGATGATATTTTCCTTGATTTTTTCAAGCTCTTCTAAAGTTTTTGAATACTCTACTTGAACCTCCTGTGCTTTTTTTGAGTAATATTCTTCCCATTCACTGCTGAAAAACTCATCAATAAAAAATTTGTAGCATTCAATATCCTTGATATGTAAATTAGACAAATTTCTTTTGAGCTTTTCTATCTCTTTTGCAAGTTTCTCGTTTTCTAAAGTCAAAAGGTCTTTTTCTCTATCAAGCTTAGAGATTAAATTTTCAAAACTCTGTGTAAGATTTTCAATATAACTTCTCACTTGAGACTTAGAAAAACCAAAAAAAGAGGTTGGAAGAATCATTCATGTTCCCCCTCTTTTATATTTGCAATTATTACATCTTCACCTATAACAACAATATCATCCCATGAAATCACTTCCGTCTCCCTCCTAAACCCCTGTTTCTTTTTAAGTTCAATGCTCAGTATATTCCCCTCATCGTCAATTACCAACTCCAACGACTCAGAACTTCCTACAATTCTGCCTGAATGCTGAGATACAACAGGTTTTGAATTTTTTATTTCGCTCAAAAGCATACTTTTACCCTCCTACTTTTCTACACACCACTTGAGCCAAATCCTCTGTCTGCTCTGGACGTTGTTGATAGCTCTTCTGTTTCTTCAATCTTTTCTATCCTTTCAAACTTTGATATTACCATCTGGGCTATCCTATCTCCTCTCTTTACTACAAAAGACTCCTTGCCAAGGTTAATCAATATTACTCCTATCTCCCCCCTATAATCACTATCTATTGTTCCAGGAGAATTTAAAACAGTAATGCCATGTTTCAAAGCAAGGCCACTGCGAGGTCGTACCTGTGCTTCATATCCCTCCGGAAGTTCAATGTAAAGACCTGTTCGGATGAGCTTTATCTCACCAGGGTTTATAATCTCTTCTTTTTCAACACACGCAAACAGGTCCATTCCTGTCGCCCCGCTTGAAATATATGTTGGAAGCGGCAGATCCTTTGCATCGACAGCTCTTTTTACTCTCAAGACCATAAATACTTTCTCCTTTCTATTATGTCAGTACTCTTTGATCAAAGATTTTCAAATCCATCTCTTTTTTATTCCCAACAACAGCAACCGAAAATTCTTTTGACAAAACCTCTCTTGCTGTATCAATCACGTTTGTATATTTAATTGAATCTATTATTTTTGTAATGTGCTCTATCTCCATAATTTTGTTTAAAAGCAGCATATTTTTTCCTATGTTGGACATTCGACTACTTGTGTTTTCAAGCCCAAATATGATACTTCCCTTTATCTGTTGTTTTGCAACCTCTACTTCATCAGGTAAGATTTCACCTTTTAAAAAGAGATTTAACTGGTTCATGATTTCTTTGTACACCGCTGCAATATTTTTGGGATTTGTTCCTGCGTATATGATAAGAACTCCCGCATCTTTAAATGTGCTCACAAACGAGCTTATGCTATATACAAGTCCCAACTCTTCTCTTATTCGCTGGAAAAGTCGTGAACTCATTCCCCCGCCAAGAATATTAGATAAAACTAAAAGCTCATAAACTTTTTCATCTTCCTGCCCAAAACCTTCAAAAGTTACTGCTAAATGAGCCTGATCACTCTTTTTGTTTTTGATGACAGCACCTCTATTAAAAACTGGCTTTGATATGCAATAACTCATATCTGTTTTGTTTGAACACTTCCAATCCCCAAAGTAAATCTCCACAAATTCTATAAGCTTTTCTTCTGCAAAGTTTCCAGCAACGGATATTACAATGTTTTGAGGTATATATCTTTCTTTCATATAACCTTCAATTTTGGTCTTATCTATTTTCTTAACAGTAGATTCTTTTCCGATTATAGGATACGAAAGAGTTTGACTTTTCCATATCAAATCATTCAGTGATTGATACAACATCTCTTCCGGATCATCTTTTGTCATATTTATCTCTTCAATGATGACTGTCTTCTCTTTTTCTATCTCTTCTGCTGCAATGACAGGATTTAAAATTAAGTCCGACAATATATCAAAACCTTTTTGTAAAAACTCATCCAAAACTCTTACATAAAAACAGGTGTACTCCTTTGCTGTGAAGGCGTTTATTTGTCCACCAATTGATTCAATTTCATATACAATCTCTTTAGAACTTCTGTTTTTAGTTCCTTTGAACAATATATGCTCGATAAAATGGGAAATTCCATTTATCATTTTTGTCTCATACCTTGAACCAGCCAAGACCCAAATACCTATACTTACAGTTTTCACTGTATCAATTTTCTCATATACAAGCCTTATACCATTTGAAAGTGAATAAAGTTTTATCACAAAAAGGAAACCTCCTTAACAGCCTATATCGTTATCACAACAACATTCCCAACACGCAATTATTTGACATATGGTGCAAATATCGCAGTCATCATGTCTTCTATATCCCCTATTGTATGCTGACCATTCATAATTTTTTGAAGCCATTTCAAACTGTTCTTTTGCACGCCTGTACTCATAGTTTCCAGGATCACGATTATAGGCTTCAATAAAGTATCTGTATGCTTGATTTATCCATCCTCTTTTTTGATATATTATTCCCATCAAATAGAACCATTCTGCGTCATTTCGAGGGTTTTGATTCAAGAGACTCTCTGCTTGAGCTATATTACCCTGCATAATCAAGTCTCTCACCTTTTGGTAGAGAGAGGTTTGATCATATGTAGAGTATTCATAGTTTGAATATTGATCGTTCATAAGGATATTATATGCTTCATTTATCTCTTTTAACTTTTCTTCTGCAAGTTCTCTTAAAGGATTGTCCTTAAACTTATCTGGATGGTACTTTTTTACAAGTTCAAGATAAGCTTTTTTTATTTCTTCCTTTGAAGCACCTTTTCTCACACCTAAAACTTCATATGGGTCTCTCATTACTTTTTCAACTCCTTAAAGAAGTTTGTTGTAAAATGCTCTAAGACCTGCTGTGTTTTTGAGTACATACCAACCCGAACAATGTTGTTCAGTATTGAATTATTATACCCTTTAATATAGTCACTTAATATAGCAAGATAATTTTCCAAACTAACCTTCAAAATACTGAGTTCATATTCAAACTGTCTTTTATCATGCCTACACTTTTCAAAGTGGTGTTTCAGACAATTATATCTCTTTTTCTTCACATCATCAATATAGTCGTCAATAGCATCGATAATGTATACCCACACACCTGTATAATAGCCAATTTGTCTCAAAAGTTCTTCATCATTGTAAGCAAATATTTCGGCCAAAATATTGCCAAAATTGTGCGCAAGTTCATCTATATTTTCACAACCACTTTTCTCAAGCGATATCTGCTTGTTAAATAGTTCTTTTATCTTCTCAAACGGTTCTCGATGTGATTTTGTTATTTTCCTTACATATAATTTCAAAATACTATAAGGTGCATAACTAAATATATTCTTTTCATCAAGAATGTTATCATAAAGCTTAAAAAAACTCAAAAGAACCATTTGGTTGCTCACATATTCCAAGATTTCATTAGGTTTCAAAAAGAACCTTTCCTTAATTGGGTGAACAATACACCTTGTTTTTCCTAACTCATCTTTGACTTTAAAATGCTCTTTTAGCACCAGATACAAAAAAACAAAATCATAGTTAAGAAATACCCGTGGAAGGTTTCCTATCTTTTTTGTCTGAAGACATATACCACAGTAAACTGCCTTGTAATATTCATAGTCTCGCACTTTTAGCTCTGGCTTATAAGGAACCACATATCCAAACACTAAAGTCACTTTCTCCTTGTTCTTTTTTACTTCTTATGTTTTTATAGTAGCAAAAATGATTGATAATGTTAAGCAAATTTTAGTTGATTTTTTCTTGAAGAGTAATTAATATTATTGTGATAGCATATCACATTTTAGGGGGAAAGAAAAAATGGGTTATAAATACTGTCCAAGATGCGAACTGAATAGAATCCCGGAAGATCAAGATTTGTGCCCTGTGTGCAAAAAGGACTTAGAACAGCTAAAAAAGGTTACAGAAGCAAACATGAAACTTTGCCCATACTGCCATGAAGAGTATATTCCGGAAGATCAAGACATGTGTGAGTCTTGCTTTGAAGAAAGACTGCTGACAGGAGTTGTTGACGACTCTGAAATTGAAGAAGAAGTAGTCAAGGAAGAAACCGGCTCAGAGATATTTGAAAATGATTTTGTAGATATAGAACCAGATATTCTAACTCAGCTGCCTGACGAAGAACTTGACCTTGTTGACACACCATTAGATTTAGAAGAATTAGAAGTGGACGAAGAAATACTATTGGATGATGAAGAAATAAAGGAAGAATCAGAAGACTATAAAGAAAAAACTGAGATTGATGGCAGGAATATTCCATTAGAAGAAGAGTCTGGTAGCAAAACCAAAAAAGAAACAAAATCTGAAAAGAAAAAAGGAAAGAAAAAAAATAAATGAGGCAGTGCAGCCTCGGTTGCACTGCCAAGGTAATGTCTTTTATTAAAGTAAAGTTTGTAACACTTGCCTCAAAGCTTGAAATTTCTGTCCATCGCATACGTTGCTTTCAATTTTTGATTTTCTATCCTTTTATTGGTACAAAAGAGTTGAAAGTTTACCCACTTACCTGCTTATGTCACAAGTATGCCAACGGTTATTCTTGAGCATTCTCTTGTCCAGACTTTGAAAACTTTGACCCTTCCATATTCCTAAAATGAAATACTAAAAACCAAAGAAACCCTTAAAAATGAGCTTGAGTTTCCTAAACAAAGAAAACTTACCTGCAACTGCTTTTTCTCTTATCATCGATGGTTATTATTCAAGAGTGAAGTTAATGATAATTTTAAGGCCAAATTTGCTACTTGCAATACCTGCCGTGGTATTATCATTATAGGCCATAGTTTTCACCTTCCTGTGTATTGTATTTACAACTAATATCATACTCAGATGGATGCTATGACTATAATATTTTTTACTCTGTTGAATTTAATTTTACAACAAACAAATTGACTTACAATTAATCATTTACCTTATCAATGCATAAAAAACCAAGTAAAAAAATGATGATAATTGCAAATATAGTAATTATAGTTATTGCAATAATCTCTGATGGAACATTATTCATCTTATATTCATTGTTTGCCCATCGAGTTAATGCTACAGGCAAAACAGCTCCTGCAATCCAATAAAAAACCTCACCTAACACAGAAACTCCTCTCTTTTGAAGGTATATATTACCATTTTTCTTTTTTATAAATAGAACTGATATACCCTTTGCTAACATAACAAAAACAAAACTCAATAATAATATCAATAATATATTTTGGATATAAAGTCCTTCTTTATAGAAAAGAATTGATAGTAAAATATAAGATATCAATGTCGGTACTAAGACGAAAATAAAAGACATCAAAGTCCGCATTAAATAATAATTTTTTAATGTACCTCTCAGCATCTTAATTAAACTTAAAGCTACCCCATCTCTGCCAATCAAATGTAAAGTAATAATTCCAGAAAAACTGTACGGGAGAGATAATAATACAAACAATATACTTGATTTATTTAAAATAGAAAGCTTTGATAATGAAATAATTATAATAATAAAGATAAGTAACATCTGAATTATTTGGTCCATTTCTCTTATGTAGTAAAGACAATCTTTCTTGGCTGTTGCAGTCATAAAGCTACCCCATTTATTTTTACTATAATTCCTGGTTTGTGTATAACTATTAGAAACACTCAAAACTTCAAAAAATGCAGGAAAACAAATATATGCCCTCTTTATCGACAATGCTATTAACATCAAAGGAATAAAAGTTGCTGCTATCCAATACCATACATTATTGTATAGTTTAAAAATAAAACTCATATCAATGTGTAAAGCTGCTATTATCGACATAACAAGGAAGAGTAATGCTAATCCATAAGTTACTAATTTTTGCAGCAGCTCATTGATTATTTTTTTAACTATTAATGCAGAAATTAACATACCCCACATTAGTCCAGCTATTGTAAGAAGAAAAAGCACAAACCATTGGGCGAAAAAAATGCTCCACTTTATATCTTCTTTACCCCAAGGAATAACAAATAACAGTAGTATCAATATAATCCAACAATATTCTAATATTTGTGTTACTATCTTCCAATTAATAATAAATCGGTGTGATAAAGGTAACGAGAGCATAAACATAATTTCTTCTCGTTCTCCGTATACAAATTTCAAGACACCGGCTAAGGTACCAACTCCAATAGTAAAAAGTATAATTGCAAAACATTTTTCAGTTAACAAATAAGGAAGAAAAATTTTAAAAGACTCCGGAATATAATGTAAGCTAAAAACATAAAATAATATCCATACCATTAAAACAAAAATGCTTAGCAATATTCTTTTTTTAGAACACTTATGATTTAATGGTATACCTATTGTCCGAGCAGCGCGTATAAAGGCAAAAGAAAAAAAAGCTTTATACAGTTTCATTCTACATTTTTCACCTCGTGAATAATTTTTTTGTACAACGCTTCTACTGAACCATCATTTTTTACTTTACATTTTACATGTCCCTGATAAAATATTGCAATTTCATCTGCAATCTCTTGTGCAAAAGATAAATGATGTGTAGAAAGCAAAACAGATCTTTTCTGAGCTCTACATTCTCGCAAGATATCTTTTAATGTCAAATAACTATCAGGATCTAAACCATTTGAAGGTTCATCAAGAATAATAATTTTTTTACCAAAAGTTATTGCAAAACAAAGAACAAGCTTGCGTAACATACCTTGCGAATAAGAAGCTATTAATTTATTTAAGTGAGAAGTTAAATTAAAAGCATCTGCGATACTATGAAAACTTAAACTACCACCTTCTTCCAAAGGAGAATTATATATAACTTCCATAAATCTTGCAAATTCCCAACCTGTTAATTTGGCGTAGAAAAACGGCGTTTCTGGTAAATATCCAATTTGTTGCCGAATAAATATTGGCAATTCTTTAACTTTTTTATAAAGTGGATTACCATAAATAAATACCTCACCACTGTCAGGTAATATTTGAGAAGTAATTATTTTAATGAAGGTAGTTTTTCCTGCACCATTAGGCCCTAACATTGCTAGTATCTGTCCTTCTGAAAGCTTAAGATTTATCTTCTCTATTCCTTCAATCCCTTGAAAAGTTTTGCGATATATCTTTGTAAGCTCTATAGTTTCTATAGAATACATACATTATCCTCCCCTATTTTTTGAATAGTTTCGCCTTTAGTAATTGGGCTGTATATAAATATAACTTTTTTGTCCAACAATCTAAAAAAGAAGACTTGGACAATTTTATTTTGCCGAAATAAGGATCTATAATGTAAACATATTTCTTGTATATCTGTTCTACCATAACCCAATGATACAAATCTTCTTTCCCAATTAGAACTTTTAACATTAATTTGGTAGGTTTTACCCACCATCCCTCAAATGGATAATAAATTTTTAAAAGTGTCATAACCTTACCACTTCTTTTAATACTCTCTTCAATTAGCGTAAGTGTTACTTTATCATAACCGTAAGCTAAGCAACCATGTTTTGAGGCAACTTCAATAATATCCTTCATTGAACTAGGTTCTGGCAATGATAAATCAGAATGATCAAGCTCAAAATCCATTAAAATTTGGCTTAAAACTGTCTTTCCACAATCAAAGTGCTTCATTTGCCTCTGGATTCCATCATCATTTTCATTTCCGAGTCCTAAGCCAATTTTCATAACGCGTCTAATTATAAAGTCTTTTTTTTTGAAAATATATGCTAACATAGAAATAAACAACATAAACAATAAAGGTAATACAGCCCATAGAGACAATATAATAATCCCAAAATATAAATATTCTATCATGTTTTCCTCCATTAAAAAAGATTTAAATAGGTACTTTTATCATTTCATAAATAAAATCTACAGGGCAAAGAATCCCAAATTGTGATATCTCATCAGTTACTATCCAAATAAATTTTTTATCGTTTCTTACTACAATATCTTTAAATATGCCTGCAAATGTTAAATTATTTTGACATCTTAAAACAACACGAAAGCCAACAAGAGATTCATACATCATTTTTCTGATTCACCTCATTTTCTTTTGACTTTTTAATTTTATAGATTTTACTTAAATAATTATCAATCATTTTTATGTAACTACTATGATTGTAGTCAGTTAACAATGGCAGCCTTTGACCTGTTTTTCTTGAATAGTTAAAATAAAAAAAGGCTCTTTTTAAATCATCTAAAGTAAAATTATTCGTACTAAAGATAGGTGTTCCTAAATCGTATAAACGCCAGTTGTATGTATGAATCTTTAATCCATACTGTAGAGCATACAGTTTAAGTCTATTCCATATTTTTGTACCAGGAAACGGAGTGCAAATTCCCATCACCGATATTGCTACACCACTTTTATCTAATTTGTCAGCTAAAATAAGGGTTCTTTCAATAGATTCCAATGTATCGCTTGGATGACCAATAATAAAAGAACATTCCGAACGAATACCTTTTGAAGCTAATAATGTAATTGCTTTTAATACTTTTTCTACAGTAATTTTTTTTCAATAGATTTAAGAACTTCATCATCTCCACTTTCTACTCCAATATGAACAGATATACATTTTGATTTATACAATATCTCCACCAATTCTTCATCAATAACATCAACTCTACTTTTACACGACCATACAATATCAATTCCCAAAATATTTAAATAATTTAAAAATTTCTTCAACCTTCTTCGATCAGCAGAAAAAGTATCATCTAAAGGACCAAACATTTTAAAGGAGAAAAGTTTGTAAAAGTAATAGATAAGACTTGCTAACCATTCAGCTGAGTGGCAATCTATAAAACCTCTCTTAGAATTAGCAATGCATTGTCCTAAATCATTACGGTACACAAGTCCCTTTATATCTTTTAAATCTGGAACTCTATGTTGCAAATATTCTAATAATTCAACTAAAACAGGTTCACCTTCTCCTATGCAACAAAAATCTACAGCACTACAATTTTTCATAACTTCTTCATACATAAAACTAACATGGGAACCGCCCATAATTATTGGAACATCACAATAAATTTCTTTAGCAGTTTGTGCTATTTTATAAGCATCTTGAATAGAATCAGTATAGCTGGATATGCCTATTAATAAAGGTTTTTTATTTTGTGTGAGTTTTTGAATAAATTCTTTTTTAGATAGTTGTTCTAAGTATAAGTCTAAAATAGTTACATCATATCCATTCATTTTTAATATATTAGCAAGATAAATCAATCCAAAAGACGGATAAGGATACCTTTCTTTGTATTTTTCGGTAATTAAAGATAGTTTGCAAGCTTGAATTAATATAATATGGAATCGTCTCATAATTTTACCTCCATATTACCATAACTCATCTCTTAACTTTGTAAACCAGACAAGCTATTATTTGAAACAAATTAAATTTCCTTGGGCGTCCTCTTCTATTGTGCTTTATTCTCCTTGTCAGAGCTTCAGCAACCTTTTTCACTACAAAAAGTAGCTTTAAAAATTTTTTATTTTGTGCTTTAATATTCATGAGTATATTTTTCCCCCTTGTGTTTTGTGGTTGTTTTCTCTTAAATTAA
>Ga0272449_1004045_pt1 | contig 12187 bp, 15 predicted proteins | sample YNPCB0241_FD_198679 | JGI IMG/M metagenome (GOLD analysis project Ga0272449, IMG submission 198679) | Hot spring sediment microbial communities from Yellowstone National Park, WY, United States - YNP-CB-024-1 | ecosystem: Environmental > Aquatic > Thermal springs > Hot (42-90C) > Sediment...
GGGATGGTCTCCGCCGAGCTGGAACGCCTGATCAGGAAGTCGGAGAGATATAGGGCCATCTACTCAAGGATCCGAGGGGCCTAGGCCACGCCCATGAACCCACCACGGCCCCCTATCCCTCAGAATTTGAAGGCTGAGGGGCAGATATCGTTCAGGACGCAGCCCCCGCAGTTCGGCCTCCTAGACTTGCACACCCTCCTCCCATGCTCTATTATGAGATTGTTGAACTGGAACCACTTGTCCCTGGGGACTATCTCCATCAGGTCCCTCTCTATCTTATCCCTATCCTCCTGGGCCGTAAGGCCCAGCCTCCTGGACAGGCGCATCACGTGGGTGTCCACGGCGATGCCCTCCACGATCCCATAGGCATTTCCCAGGACGATGTTGGCGGTCTTCCTCGCCACACCCTTCAGCCTCATCAGCCCATCCATGGACCTTGGAACCTCCCCACCGAACTCCTCCACGATCTGTCTACAGGCCTCCTGTATGAAGCGGACCTTCTGCCTATAGTAGTTTAGGCTCTTGACCGCCTGCTCAAGCTCCTCCCTCGGCGCGTTAGCATAGTCGGCCGCAGTCCTATACCTCTTGAAAAGCTCCTTGGTGACCTCATTCACCTTCTGATCGGTGGTCTGAGCTGAGAGGATGGTCGCCACGAGGAGGTCTAAGGGCGTCCTCCAGTGGAGGGCCGTGCCCTTCACCTCCGGATACGCTCTCTCGAGCCTCTCAACAATCTCCACAACATTCACCATCATAGTTTTACCGGAAGAATAACCGTCGAGTCTCCCCTTAAGCTTGACGAATTTAACCTTAAAAGGAGTAAGCCTACATCTATCTCGGTGACATATGGAAGGGGTTCTTCACACCGCCAAGGACTGAAGGCCATTCGAAGCTTTTCTACTTAAGTTGTAGAGCTGATTATTAGATCGGGGGATTTAGAGCTTTGACGTATCCGGAGGGGAGGGATAGGGAGAGGGGCCGGCTTCCTCCTGGACAGAGGGCGATAAAGTCCATTTTGAAATGGGGGATCGAGCATCCGGGCATAACCCAAAACCTTCCTAGAATAGGGAAGGAGGCCTGGGCCCTGAGGGTGGAGGGGGAGGTCGAGAACCCCTATGTCCTCGACTGGAGAACATTCATGAGTATGCCTCAGGTTACCTCTAAGAGTGACTTCCACTGCGTAGAGGGGTGGAGCGTCCTTGATTGTGTATGGGAGGGAGTCCTCTTCAGAGAGATCATTGAGAGGGCGAGACCCAAACCGTCCGCCAGATATGTCTGGTTCGAGTGCCTAGACGGGTATACCACGTCCCTACCCATCGAGGATTTGACGGGGGACGACGTGATACTCGCCCACAGGCTTAATGGGGAGGACCTCCCCCAGCCGCTGGGAGGGCCCGTCAGGCTGGTTGTCCCTAAAAAATATGGATACAAGAGCCCAATGTGGCTCTCGAGAATAGTATTCATGAGGGAGAGACGCCTAGGATATTGGGAGTCAGGGATATACAGCGACACCGCAGACCCCTGGAAGAACGATAGGTACCGTAAACCCCTGATCTGAAAAGGCGGGAAGATGATCTTGAAGGATATCTTTAGGTTATCGAGAGGTTAAAGCGAGTGGGATATGAAGTCGATCCGGCCCCCATCAACCGTTATCGTCTGGCCCGTTATGAACCTCGCCTCATCCGAGGCCAGGAAGAGGACCACGTCCGCTATGTCCTCCGGCTCCCCAACCCTCCTCAGCATCGTCTTCTCCCTGAAGTATCGAAGCCTCTCCTCGAGCTCTTGGGGGCTCCACTGGCCCAGTCCCATCTCAGTGGATATGAAGCCTGGGGCTATGGCGTTCACGTTGATCCCATAGGGCCCCAACTCGAGGGCTAGGCGCTTAGTGATGATTATCACGGCGGCCTTCGTGGAGGCGTAAAGCGTGTTTCCAGGCAGGAGAGCTGTTCCAAGACCCGCCACAGATGATATGTTTATGATCTTTCCATAGCGCTTCTCCATCATGTGGGGCGCCACAGCCCGGGAGCAGTTCAGTATGCCCTTCACGTTAACCCTCCACATCGGATCGAACTCTTCATCCCTGAACTCTAGGAGGGAGCCCCCGCCCATCAGGACCCCAGCATTATTGACGAGTATGTCTATGGTCTCGAACTCCCTCAGAGCCTCCCTAACCATCTCCTCGACCATCCTCCTGTCACCCACATCGGCTTTGAAGCTGAAGGCCTCTCCTCCCATCCTCCTTATCTCATCCACCACCATCTCAGCCCTCTCCCTCTCTCTGTTATAGTTGACCACAACCTTCGCCCCCTCCCTAGATAGGGCTAGGGCTGTCGCCCTTCCTATGCCTCTGGAGGCCCCGGTCACAAGGGCGACCCTACCCTCAAGCCTCCTATTCCCCTTCATCCAACATCCCAAATCATAGTGAGACCTTTTTCTTAAAAGGCTGAATCCTAATATCATCTGGAGTTAAAACTGTCGGCCTGGAGCGGCTGGAGTTCCTCTTGAGTCGGCTCCTTGAAGTACCTGTGGAAGGGCTTTGGAAGGCTGTAATAATCTACATCCTTCACGAGGGGGGATAGGTCCACGGAGTTGTAGGTGTTCCAGAATAGTATGACCTTATCTTGGAGGCCTCTCTTCATGATCCAGTCTATTCCACCCGCTAAGGCCTTTCCCGTATATGTCCCATCCAATGGGATGCCCTCGAGCTTCTTCATGTCTTCCACAGCCCTCATTGCTTCCTTAGTGAAGTGGGCGTAGCCTCCCCCGAGATAGTCCTCTAGGAGGACCACCTCCTTGGCCGAGAGTTTTATCTCCGGAACTGAGGGGGAGAACCTCCTCATGAACTCGCAGATCCTATTCACCATCGAGGCGAAGCGCTTGGCCGTCACATACCAAGGCATCGCCACCCTGACGGCTACGACCCTGGTCTTCAGGCCTGAGAGCCTACACCCCAACTCCAGACCGGAAGCTGTCCCTAAGCTCCCAGCCGCTACGATGATATAGTCGGGCTCTGGGATTAGGCCCTCTTCGACCTGCGCCTTAAGCTCGAAGGAGGCATTGACGAACCCTAGGTTGCCTATCGGGCTGCTAGCCCCTGCAGGCACATAGTAGGGTCTATCTCCCCTGAGCCAGCCTGCGAGGTATCGGAATGCGAGGTATAGGAAGAGGGCGGAGGTGTTTGGGGCATAGTGGAGGTCGATACCACAGCGCTTATCCATCAAGAGGTTTCTCCTGACGTACTCAGCATTAGGCTGATTCATCATAAGCCCCTCAACCCTGAATCCGAGCCTCCGGCCAAATATTCCAGTGGCAAGGACTTGGTTGGAGCCCACAGCACCTAGCGTTATAAGGGTTCTCCTTCTCTTCTCCCTGGCATCCGCGAGGATGAATTCCAGCTTCCTAACCTTGTTTCCACCATAAATTTTAGAGCTCAGATCATCCCTTTTGATGTAGAGGTGTTCAAGCCCCTTCTCCCTACCAAACCTCTCCAACTTCTCCACAGGTGTGGGAAACTCCCCCAACTCTATCCATGGAACCCTTTCAAGGCCAGGATAAACGTCGAACAGGATAGGCCTCAAATAATCACCATAATATCGCTCTAATAAGTAGAATTCGCTAAATAAATATTTGTTTTTGGTTTCTGAAGGTGCTCTGGTCACATGGCAACCCTAACCCTCCTGAATATGACCCTCATCTCGGGCTTTCTAAGCCTCCCCCGCCTCGCCCTTATTGGGAGCGCCTAGAATGTAGTCTAAGAGTGCTGGAATTGTGATGCCCCACCCAAGCCCTTATGGGTTAGGGATTGTGAGAGCATGTTAAAGGGATCTAAATATTTACATATCTTTTTACCTCTTATTAGACTTAAATTAAACAATCCCAAAACATGATTTTTTTAGTTATTTTTAAAAGAGGCATAAATTGGACTTTTTGGTTTTCCCCAATTTCTTGATCATTTCTCCTCCTTTAATTCTGATTCTATTTTAGGAGTTTTAGTCTCCCTGTCACCTTGTCGACCTTCTCGGCTCTGTCCGGTCCGATCCCGAGCGCGGTTTTCGTCCCGGGTGGTACCTCTGTGAGGCCCCTGTCTATTATGAGGGAGTTGACGATTCCTAGCTCCTCAGCCTTTCTCGCCAGCTCCTCCAGCTCATCTAGGGAATCGACCCCTAGGATAACTTTCTTCGAGCCCTCCTCCATCCATGCCCTCCATATTCTCCTTTTACTCTTCCTCGCCTTCTCCGAGGCCTCCAGAGAGGCGTGGCAAGCCTGGCTCACCAGCTTTCCTATGCTCATCTTTAGGTCCGTTCGTAGGACGATGCATTGCTTATACTCGAAGGGGCTCTCATGCTGCAAGGCTCATGGCACCAGTCTATCCCTATCCCTCGGGAACATGCAGCACTCCCTTATGTTGCTCATACCGGTGACCGCCATGGTTAGCCTCTCCAGGCCTATGCTCCAGCCGGCGTGGGGTGGGGCCCCATAGCTGAAGCTCTCTATGTAGTGGGTGAAGTTCTTAGGGTCTAGGCCCTTCTTCAGGAGCTGGGATGTGAGGAGCTCCGGGTCGTGTATCCTCTGGGTTCCGCTGCTCACCTCTATGCCGCCGTAGATGAGGTCGAAGGCGTGCACTATCTCCGGGTTATCCCGATGGGGCATGGCGTAGAAGGGCTTCAGGATCGAGGGCCAATCCTTTATGAAGAAGGCCTCCTCTCCCAACAGCCTCGTCAGGGCAGCCTCCTGAGACTTGGTGAAGTCCTCCCCCCATCTCATCTCCTCCCCCGATCCCCTGAGGAGTTCTATGGCCTCGCTGTAGGAGATCCTCCTAAGGGGCGGCTGAGGGACCTCTAGAGTCCTCCCGAGGACGGCGAGCTCCCTTGTGCACCTCCTCCTCACGCGGTCAAGCATGTAAGCAAGGACCTCCTCTAGCACCCTCATCACGTCCTCGTCGTCGGCGAAGGCCTGCTCCACGTCCATCTGCCTCACCTCGTTGAGGTGGGTTGGGGTGTTGAACTTCTCAGCCCTCCACACTGGGACGACCGTGTAGACCTTCTCCAGGCTTATCGCGCACATCTGCTTGTATAGCTGGGGGCTCTGGGCGAGGTAGGCCTCCCTCTCGAAGTATGGGATCTTGAATAGCTCGGCTCCCCCCTCGGAGGCCGACGAGATTATGCATGGGGGCTGTATCTCCATATATCCCCTCTCCGTCAGGAATTCCCGGAAGGCGGTGAGGAGCTCGTGCTGGATCTTGAATATCGCCCGGGTTCGCGGGGTCCTGAGGTCCATGAATCTGTAGTTCAGCCTCGTCTCGAGCTCGGCCCTCACGTGGCCCGATACGTCGAGGGGGAGGGGCTGCTTGGATCTGTTCAGGATGGTGATCCTCTCGGGGATGAACTCGAAGCCCATGTGGGCTATCTCGCTCGCCCTTGCCCTCCCCGTGACCGAGATGACGTCCTCCCTTCCAAGCCTCAGCTCCCAGAGGGATGGGTCGGCCTCCCCCGGCTTCAGGGTTATCTGGATCTCGTCTGTGATGTCTCTGAGTAGGATGAACTTGATGCCGCCTATGTCCCTGACCCTTGAGACCCACCCCGCGATGGTGACCTCCTCCCCCAGCCGACCCTTCGCCTCCCTCACGCTTATCCTGTTCAACTCCCTCAGCCCACCGCCCGTGAGCTATTCCCCGTGGGCGGAGATTATTAAAAGTTTGGCCGGGGCTTAACGTACTCTATCCTCAGGTTCATGTTCCTGATTCTCTTCGCAGCCTCTGATAATGCCCTGATCCTCTTCTTGCTGAGCTCCTTCCCCCTGCCAGTCAGGACGACCCTCGTCTCCGTGCTCCCGTCGGGCAGCCATATGATGTTTATGGTTACAATCTGCTGGTTGGAGAACAGGTCCTCGATGAACCTTCTATCGTTGATCCCCTCCTCCAGGATGAGGATGTTCTGCTTGTGCAGCCCATCCCTGATGAGCTTAGAGAGCCTCCCCCCATAGCTGAGGAACTTCGCCCGGTCCCCTTGCCCAACTATCAGGACCAGGTAGCCTCCGGCCTCCACCACGTTCACTAGCTTGGCCTTCTGGAGGAGTGGGAACTGATCCTCCACATCCAGTAGGAGCTGGGCTGTCTTTATGTATAGGTTGTTTACGAGACCCTTCCGTATCTTCTCCTGGCACTTGGAACATAGCATCCCGCTCTTGAGACAGAACTCACATAGCTGTGTCTGCACTCGTCCTTCCCCCTCTCAAGAGAGGAGGAGAGAGTGCGAGATGCCTGTTCCAGCCGTTTCATCGGGTTAGCCTGATCTCGATCGTGCTGACGTTGGTCGGAGGCTCATCTGACCCCTCAGGCTTCACCTCTTCGGTCCCTATCTTGATATCCGAGACCTTCACATCGGGCATGAACCTATTCCTAATGATCTCGACCGTGTCGACGGCCTTGCTTATAGCCCTCCCCCTCGCCTTTATGACCACCTCGTCCGAGTTGGTGAAGAGGGTCATGCAGGCGAGCACATAGCTCATAACGGGCTTCTTCCCGATGAAGACGGTGTTAGACCTCGACACCACGACTCCTCCTCCATCTCTTTAAGGTTCTAAAATAAAAAATATTTCTAGTTAAAAGGTTATCGCTGCAGCCCCTCGGGTTCCGGTGCCCCTACGGGCCTGAACCCTGATCTAATTCCGCCGGCAGTTGTAGCCCCAAGTCTTCTTTGGCCTATGTCGAAGGGCCTCCGGCAAGTAGCCTCATACTTCTGTCTGAACATGGACCGCCTAACCGCAGGCATGGTTTTGAACAACCCTTCCCGAAGCACATGGCGCTGAAAGATGCACTGAGACCTCCGCTCGAAAAGGTAAAATACTCCCAATTCGATCAAGATGCCAATCCGAAGAGGGGATGGGTGATCATGTCGCTCAGAGATCCATTCAAGCTGGAGTTGGCCAAGAGGCATCTGCTGGACAAGAAGGTCTGCAGGAATTGCGGGGCGACAAACCCCCTCGGAGCCGTCAAGTGCAGGAAGTGCCACAGCAAGAACCTCAGGCTGAAGAGGAAGAAGGCTAAGGGCCGTTAAAGCCTTGCCCGCCATCCCCTGAGGCAATTGGGATGATCTCCAAGCCCTAACCACTCGAAGAGAGGAGATGCCATAACGGCGCCATGGCATATGTCGATGAGGCCGATGACAAACTCCTGAAGTAGTGAAGGGGTAAGGGTTCAGGGAATATCTCCATCCATAGGGGAAAAGGATTTTACCCTGGATAGTTAAGGGTCTTTATAGGGCCGGTCGTTCAGCTTGGTTAGGACACTGCGTTCACACCGCAGAGGTCGCCGGTTCGAATCCGGCCCGGCCCACCTTTCTAATGCCTGGAAATCCGAATAGGCCCCTTCCAGGGCTTCAACGACCCGCCTTATACTATATTCGAGGAGCTTGAAATCCAGCCCCAATTCTTTGCCCTTTTGATAGAGATCCAGATCTTCCCGTGCTCCAGGTAGTCCCTGTAGAGCTGCGTGTCGGCCAGCCCAACAGCCCAAGGCTCATGAGGGAGGAGATCATGAAAATGGTTGCTTACTCGAGGCGTTATGGTATGATTCTAAACTTTCTCTCAAGGATGGGGGAGGCAACCTGGTCGCAGATAAAATATGCGGTCGAAGCGAAAGAAGCGCGCTCAATCACAAATCATACAATCTCAACGCTTATAAAAAATTTAATTAAAATGGGAGTTATAGTTGAGAGGAACGGAAAATATGAAATTGCCGATTCGATCTTGAGACGAGGATTAATGGAAGACCCGATACCGAACAACTTTAGTGGATGAGGAGGATGGAAGCGAATACATAGTATGGATGAGGAGAACTAAGCTTAGTTTAAGCCTAATTTCATTCATATATGCTTACTCTTGTTTCTGGTCGTTTTTCGATTTCTTATTTTAAGAACAGAATTATTTTGTTCTTAATAATTTTAGGTTTTACGTCCCTTTCCCGCAAAATATGTTTTGGTTTTAAATTTTTATATTTTCATGTGCGACTCTTTTCACCCACCTCATGATGGTTGATTTGTTTAGATTCGATCTTTAACTCCCTTATCCAAATCGAATCACTGTTATGCCATTCTTTTGGTGTATATATGAAAGCTTCTATTCCGGGTTCCAGTAGACTTTTTATTAGGTTTAGTCTCTCAAGCCTATTTAACCCTTCAATCCCAGATATTATGAGAACTAAGTCTATGTCGCTATCCTCTAAATAATCTTCTCTAGCTCTACTACCGATGAGATAAGCCCCTTCAAACCTGTATTCTCTCTCCATGCACATAGAAGCAACCTTCTTAATGAAATCTGAAGCCCTTTTTAAGGCCTCTTCTTGAGATCTTATTGCAGATTCTGCCTTACCCATTCCAGAACCCTCTCAGCCTTTTGAACGAGTTCCTCAGCTTTGTCTTTTGTATAAAGATCTTGTGGAATAGCGTTCGCAGCATTAGGATACCTTGATATGGTATAATGAATTGTTAACTCTCTGAGGTCATCCCTAATATTTTCAGGATCTAATCCTAACTCCGTTTCTAAAACGCGAGCCATCTCTAAGAGTTCGTGCCCCCCATAAATTTTACCTCCACTTATTAAGAGCGCTTTAAGGGATTTTTCAGCAGCCTGCTGCGACCAGAATGCTGCCGAGTCCCAATCCTCGGTCCTTAAGTCATTCATGGCCTTCCTTAGGTCGCCCTCAGCTTGAGCTAACCACAATAAAACCTCTCTCCTCACGCTCACCCTTCCCAATAACCAATACATAAAACCCAATATAAAAACTTTGATTTTTTTTAACGTCACGTTTCATTTAATCGAACAAACTACAAATCATTTTATTGGATCAAGTGTTTGCATTTATTATTTGCTTTATTTCTTTAATGATTTCCTTGCCGCCGCTCAATAATATGCCATGTTTGGCTATTTCCTCAATAATCTTTGCTCTTATTCCCATCATTTTTTGGATTTCTTTAATGGTGTATACTCTTGGCTCGATGTCTATAGATGCCTTTGGCTCTAGATATTTGATGGTTCTGTCCATGGGTCTCTCTCTGCTCTCCCCGACTATTATGATTATATCTGCATCGGAGAATGCGGTATAGTCTCCCCTCGCGAGGGAGCCTACAAGTATTACGGCTAGGGCGCCTCTTTCTACAACCCTCTCAGCATAATCTTTAAGATCCCTTATAACCGCCTCATAGTTAAGCCTGAATAATTTTATTTCTGACATATTCAATTATCTCACCCGCATGTTTTATCGCCCTTTCAGCATCATTTCTAGTGTAGTAGTCGAGCGGCGCCCCTTCGGGGTGGAAGTTTGGATATCTCGAGGGTATATAGTTCCTATCAAGCTCCTTAGCGCCCTCGATAAGTTCTCCGGGAGGCTTTAGGCCCTCTGGGAGATTCTCAAGCATTCTACTCACGGAGTGGCCCCAGGCCTCGATTCCTACACTCTGGTATAGGGCCTCAACGGCCTTCTCAGCCGCCTGGTGGGAGGCGAAGCACGCCCATTCATAATCTCCCATCTCAATGGATCTCCGAGCGTGATCATAGTCCTTTAAAGCCTGCCTGAGCCAATCTCCAGCCCTAGAGACCAACGGATAACCTCATCAACATTCTTCTATATATTCAAATTTAAATTTATGAGCCGGATTACGCTCGAGATCGTGGAAAATTCACGGGAGACGCTCTTCATCATAGATTTGTTAAGCTCTTTTCTGTTGTGATAAATATATGGGAGGTGGATCTGAAAATCTGTATCTAGGTGCTGATCGAGTCGATGTGTTTGAGGAAGTTGTGAGCTTCGAAAAGAAGTTATTATTTAAATGTGAAAACATTGTTCTCATAACTACTAAATGAGAAGGCTTATCTATCAGTTTATTTGCTGAAGTTTGAGGTGTTCGTGGTTGAGGAATCGCCTGAAGGAGAGGCTGAGGCGCGGTGAGGCGGTGATAGGGACCTTCGTGGGGCTGGGCCATCCAGATGTGGCGGAGTGGCTATCCCGGCTGGGGTTCGACTGGCTCCTCTTGGACGCCGAGCACGGCCCCCTGGGCTTCGAGACGCTCCAGAGGATGATGCAGGCCATGAACGGCTCGGGCTGTGTCCCCATAGTGAGACCCCAGTGGAACGATCCCGTGGTTATAAAGAGGATCCTCGACATTGGGGCCTATGGGGTTCTTATCCCATGGGTGAACACGAGGGAGGAGGCTGAATTGGCGGTTAAGGCTTGCAGGTATCCCCCGGAGGGGATTAGGGGCTACGGGCCGAGGAGGGCTGCCATGTTCGACCCCGACTACTACAAGACGGCGAATGAGGAGATCCTCGTGGCGGTCCAGATAGAGACTGAGAAGGCCCTCAGGAACCTGGACGAGATACTGTCCGTGGAGGGGGTGGACGCCTGCTACATTGGGCCCTGGGACCTATCCTGCAGCCTAGGCTTCGGAGTCCCCCCGAGATGGGATGAGCCGAGGTACCTCTCGGCCTTCGATAGGGTCCTGGAGGCCTCCAGGAGGCATGGCAAGCCGGCGGGGATCTTCGCCACTATGGAGAACATCAGATGGGCGCTGGAGAAGGGGTTCAAATTCAACACGGTCGACGACGCTGACACCTTCCTCATCAGAGGGGCGAGGATGGCCCTAGAGAGGGCTCGAGGGGCGGGATAAAGGGATAAAGGGTTATTCGCCCGATCTCACACATATAAATAGGGGGTTGGGGTTGAACCTGGGAGGGTCTCAATTGGAGGTTAAGGAGGCTCTCGACAGGATCCTCATGCCCAGGAGCATAGCCGTGATCGGGGCTTCTAAAGACCCATTCAAGTGGGGGCACATGCTCCTCTCGAGCATCATGAAGGGGGGCTTCGAGGGGAGACTCTACCCAGTTAACCCCAGGGAGACGGAGATAGAGGGGCTGAGGTGCTACCCCACGGTGAAGGATATCCCCGACGAGGTCGACATGGCGATAGTCGTCGTCCCGGCGAGGGTTGTCCCATCGATTTTCAAAGACCTCGCCGAGAAGGGGGTTAAGGGGGCCGTGGTCATCTCATCGGGATTCGGAGAGACGGGGGAGGAGGGGGAGAAGCTCGTGGAGGAGGTGAAGGCCAACGCCCAGGGGAAGGTCAGGTTCATAGGCCCCAACTGCATGGGAATCTGCAGCAGCCCGGCTAAGCTGAGCGCCCTGATGGTCCCATTCCTCCATGAGAGGGGGGAGGTCGCCTTCATCTCCCAGAGTGGGGGATACGGCCTCCAGCTATACATAAGGGCCTCGGCGATGGGCGTGGGGATAAACAAGTTCATCAGCAGCGGAAACGAGTCGGACATAACCAGCGCAGACTACCTCAGATACTTCGCGGAGGACCCAACGGTAAGCCTCATCTGCATGTATATCGAGGGGCTGAAGAGGGGGCGTGAATGGTACGAGACGGCTAAGGAGGTCTCAAAGAGGAAGCCCATAGTGGTGATCAAGGTTGGAACAACGGAGGAGGGGGGGAGGGCCGCGGCAAGCCATACGGGAGCCCTCACGGGAAGCGACGCCATATACAACGCAGCCTTCAAGCAGGCTGGCGTCGTGAGAGCCTACGACGCCGTGGAGATGTTCGACTATGTTAAGGGCCTCCTCTACTCGCCTCTGCCCAAGGGAGACGGGATAGGGGTTGTATCCAACTCCGGCGGCATAGCGGTCGAGACGGCCGACGCCCTGATAAGGAATGGATTGAAGGTGCCGAGGCTGAGCGATGAGGCCCAGAGGGAGATAATGAAGCTGATCCCGGAGTTCGGAAACCCCCGAAACCCCGTGGACCTCACAGCCTCACTGAACATGAACTCATTCCTCAGGGTGCCCGACATCGTCCTGTCCCAGGAGAATATCCACGGCCTCATCACCGTCGGGCTAGGAACCACCATCCTGAAGACGATGTTCCCGGATGTGGCGCCGGAGGACCTGGGAAGCATATACAGGTGGCTGAACGAGCAGCTGATAGCCATATACAAGAAGTATGATAAGCCGGTCCTGGTGATCAACCCAGGAGCGGATATAGAGCCCGAGGCGGCGAGGGTGATGGAGGAGGCTAGGATACCGGTCTACACCACGCCGGAGAGGGCGGCCGACGTGATGGGAGTCCTATACAGGAGGAGGCTATACCTAGAAAGGGCTGGGATGGATGAGGGGTGAGGGAGGAGATAGGAGTAAGGGGGTA
>Ga0272449_1004046_pt1 | contig 12185 bp, 13 predicted proteins | sample YNPCB0241_FD_198679 | JGI IMG/M metagenome (GOLD analysis project Ga0272449, IMG submission 198679) | Hot spring sediment microbial communities from Yellowstone National Park, WY, United States - YNP-CB-024-1 | ecosystem: Environmental > Aquatic > Thermal springs > Hot (42-90C) > Sediment...
GCGCGACGGCCAGGGCGGCGCATGCGGGTGAAGAAGCCGACGAACCCGAACGGGTATCCCACCGGGGAGTGCGCGACGGTCCGGGCGGCGCATGCGGGGCCAGGGCGGTCAGGGTGAGCGGGGGCGATGGCGATGGCGATGCTGGAACCGTTCCACGCCTCGGGCCAGCTGGAGCGCGTCCTGCTGCCCCGCTGGGGCAGGGCGATGGCGATGCTGGAACCGTGCCACGCCTCGGGCCGGGCGGCGCCACGCGCGGGCGCGGGGGCGGTGCGGTGCTATACTGGCGCTGACCATGGGGCCATCCCGTGCGCGCTGGCCGGTTGGCCTGGCCGTCTTCCTGCTGGGCATCAGCTTCCTGGTGGCCGCGCACGTCCGGAGCCGGCAGCCGCTGCGCCAGGCGGCCCAGCTCCCGACGTGGCGCGTGCAGGAGCTGGCGGTGCTGGTGCGCCAGCAGGAAGAAGCCCGCCGTCTCCTCGAGGCCGAACTGGACGACCTGCGCCGCCGCGCCCACGCCTATCAGGCGGCCCTGGTGGAGGGCCGCGAACTCACCCAGGCGATGCAGGAGGAGATCGCCCGCTACCGCCTGATCCTCGGGCTGGTGCCGGTGGAGGGGCCGGGTATTCGGGTGGTCCTGGCGCCGGGGCCACCGGGCGTGCCCGGGGTGATCCCGGCGGTCGTCGAGGCACAGGACCTCTCAGCGCTGGCCAACGAACTGTGGTCGGCCGGAGCGGAGGCGATGGCGATCAACGGCGTGCGCGTCCTGGCCTGGAGCGCGATCCGCCAGACCGACCGGACGATCGCGGTGGACGGCAGGAGCACGACGGCGCCGTACGTGATCGAGGCCATCGGCGATCCGGCCGCGCTGCAGGCGGCCCTGGCCATTCGCGGTGGGTTCGCCGAGGGCCTGCGCGCCGTGGGGCTGCGCGTCGGGGTGCAGGTCCACCAGCGCTTGCGCTTGCCCGCCCGGCCGGGGCTCGAGCCGTTCCGGTACGCCCGGCCCGCGCCGACACCCCAGTAGCTCCGCCCAGAGCGCCGACAGACGAACGCGGTCGCCGCCAGCTGACCCGGAATTGATCTCATCCGGGAACCGCTGGCCGTCGCGACCGCGCCGCCCACCCGCTCGCGGAACGCCCGCCGCGCTTGGGCGCCGGTCTCGTTCTGTCGCTTCGATCGACCGGGCCGTGCGGCGCCGCCCGTCGGAGACGGGCCTTCATTCTATGCAGTGCCCCGCGCCGGCGTCAACTAGTCCGGCTGGTCCGGGCTAGTCCGGCCGCTCCAGCCGCTCCACCGCCAGGGCGACCGCTTCGCCGCCGGCCAGGCACACGGCCGCGACGCCGCGGCGCGCGCCCCGCTCCTCCATGGCGTACAGCAGCGTGGTGAGGATCCGGGCGCCGCTGGCACCGATGGGGTGGCCCAGGGCCACGGCCCCGCCCCGCACGTTCACGCGCTGCAGGTCCAGGCCCAGCTCGCGCGTCACCCCCAGCACCACGGCGGCGAACGCCTCGTTGATCTCGAACAGGTCCACCGCCTCGAGGCTCCAGCCCACCTTGCGCAGCAGCGCGCGGATGGCGTGCGCGGGCGCGATGGTGAACCACTCGGGCGCCATGGCCGCGCCGGCCTGGCCCACCACGCGCGCCAGGGGCCGCAGTCCCAGCCGCCGGGCGGCCGCGTCCGACGCCAGCACGACCGCCGCGGCGCCGTCGCTGATGCTGCTGGCGTTGGCCGCCGTGACGGTGCCGCCTTCCTCGAAGGCCGGCTTGAGCTGCGGGATCTTGTCGAACTGCACGCGCCGCGGCTCTTCGTCTTCGGCGACCGGGGCGGCGCCGTCGACGGCCACAGGCACGATCTCGGCGCGCGCGGCGCCGGAGGCCATGGCCGCCAGCGCCCGGCGGTAGCTCTCCGCGGCGTAGGCGTCCTGGTCCTCGCGCGAGATCCTGTGGGTGCGGGCCAGGAGCTCGGCGCAGTTGCCCATGTGGATCTTGTGGTAGGCGTCGACGAGGCCGTCGCGCAGGATCACGTCGACCAGCGTGCCGTCGCCCAGCCGGTACCCCGTGCGGGCGCGCTCGGCCAGGAACGGCGCGGCGCTCATGTTCTCCATGCCGCCTGCCACCACGACCTCGGCGTCGCCGGCTGCGATCGCCTGCGCGCCGAGCATCACGGCCTTCAGCCCCGAGCCGCACATCTTGTTGACGGTGGTGGCCGGGACCGTCGCGGGCAGCCCGGCGGCGAGGGCGGCTTGGCGCGCCGGGGCCTGGCCGAGGCCGGCGCTCAGCACGTTGCCCATGATCACCTCACTCACCGCGTCGGGCGGGACGCCCGCGCGCCGGACGGCTTCGGCAATGGCCACGGCGCCGAGCCGCGGGGCGGCCACCGTGCTCAGGCCGCCCATGAACCGCCCGATCGGCGTGCGCGCGGCGCCGACGATCACGACGTCTGTCATGGCATCCCCTCCTCGCTGCCTTCAGTCTATCGCACGGCACAGCGCCCCGGCGATGCGCCCTGCCCCGTCCGGTCCCGATGGCGGGGCCTGCGACGTCTCGGGGCAGAGCGCGGCGTCACCGACGTCCTCGTCGTCGACCGGAGCTGTCGGATCGTCGCCGATGCCCACCCGGGGGAGGTGGGCCTGACCTACCGCGGGCGCGATGGGCCCTTGAAGCGCGTGTCATGACCATGTACACTGACCATAGTCAGACTATCGTAAAAGTGAGGCAGAACGATGCTCGTTGAGCAGATCTCGAAATCTCGCTTCAAGGCCCGGGCCCTGGAGTATCTGCGCAGGGTACAGGAAACCGGTCAGCCGGTAGTGATCATGGATCGAGGGCGCCCCGCAGTGAAAGTGGTGCCGTACGTGGGGGACGCGCAGGAGATCTTGCGTGTCCTCCGTGGGTCGGTGCGGCGTTACGAGCAACCCACGAAGCCGGTGGCCATGAAGGACTGGGAGGCTCTTCGGTGACCTTGCTCGACACCCACGCGTGGGTGTGGTTGGTTGCTGAACCCAAACGTCTGTCCACGCGTGCCCGTCGTCACATCGACCGGGAGATGCGCAGTGGGCCGCTGCTCATCTCGTCGATGAGCGTGTGGGAGGTGGCGATGCTCAGCGAGCGGGGGAGGCTGGCATTGACCATCGGGGTGGAGGATTGGGTCGCCCACTGCGAGGCGCTCCCGTTCCTCTCGTTCGTGCCCGTGAGCACTCGCATCGCGCTGGCCTCGGTACGGCTTCCAGCGTTTCCCTCCCCGGATCCTGCGGACCGGATCATCGTGGCCACCGCCCTGGTGCTCGGTGCCACCGTGGTGACCGCGGACCGGCACATCCGTGCCTATTCGCAGGTGCGGACGATCTGGTAGGCGTGGTCTGTGCCGGCGATGCGGCCGTGTCCGCCCTCGACGGCACTGACCCCAAGGCCGCGCCTGTGGCCCGGGCGCGCCTGCCGATGGGCCGCGCCGGAAGGGACGAGGGGGGCGAGGATACGCGGCAGGGCCGGCCGCCGCCCGACGGCCTCCAACGCCTCGATCGCCGCGAGACCGCCTCGACACCTGTTTTGACACCGTTTTTTCGCGCGGTGTATAATTCGTGTATCGCACGGCCCGGCACGGGATACGCGCCTGCGCGCCGGCCGCGCGGAGGTCGACGGCGGCGGGTCTTCCGGCAGCAGCGTCGGGGGCCTGCCGGCTGTTGTATGGGCGTCAGGGACGGAAGGCCGGCCGCATCCCGGCGATCCGGACCCGGTCCGGACGCGAGAGGGGGTGGGGAACGATGGCCGAGGTGCGCGTGGGCAAGGACGAGACGCTGGACGCAGCGCTCAAGCGGTTCAAGCGGCAGGTCAAGCGGTCCGGGATTCTCACCGAGGTCAAGCGGCACGAGCACTACGAGACGCCGGGGCAGCGCCGCCGCCGCAAGCTGGCGCGCGCGGCGAAGCGGCGCCGGAAGTAGGCGGCGACCGGCCGCGGCCTGGGGACGGTATGGGCGTGGGCCTGCGGGAGCGGTTGGAGGCGGATCTCAAGGAAGCGCTGCGGGCGCGGGACGCCATCCGGACCTCGACGATCCGGTTGGCGCGAGCGGCGCTGCAGAATGCCGAGATCGACCGCCGGCGGCCGCTGACCGAGGCCGAGATCGTCGAGGTCCTGCAGCGCGAGGTCAAGCGGCGGCGCGAGGCGATCGAGGGGTTCGAGCGCGGCGGGCGTCCCGACCTGGTGCAGCGGGAACAGCTGGAGCTGGCGATCCTGCTGGGCTACCTGCCGCCCGGCCTCGACGAGGCCGAGGTGCGCCGGCTGGCCCAGGAGGTGATCGCCGAGGTCGGAGCCAGCAGCGAGCGCGACGTGGGCCGCGTCATGGGGCCGTTGATGCGGCGCGTGGCCGGACGCGCGGAGGGGCGCACCGTCGAGCGCATCGTCCGCGAGCTGCTGCGCGGATGAGACCTGTGGCTGGCCGCGGGTGACCGCGGCGCGCGGGACCGACGCGAGAGCCCGGGTCACCGCCCGGGCCTCATTCTTCTGACGGGGACGGGACCGTCGACGGGGACGGGACAGCGCGTGACCGCCGTGCACAAGCGCAGGTCGGTGAAGCGGGCGCACAGCGCCGGGGGGGTCGTCTTCCGCCGGACCCCGCAGGGGCCGGAGCTACTGCTGCTCCAGCACGAGAGCGGCAAGTGGATGCTGCCCAAGGGCACCATCGAGAGCGGGGAGACGCCCGAGAGCGTGGCCCTGCGCGAGGTGCGGGAGGAGACCGGCCTGTCGAACCTGCGGGTGCTGAGCGACCTGGGGCAGGAGCGCTACTCGTTCTACTGGCGCACCGAGCGGGCGTTCTACGACAAGACGGTGCGCTACTACCTGCTGGAGTTCCTGGGTGGCGAGGATGTCCGCCCCCAGCGCGAGGAAGGGTTCGTGGCGGCGGCGTGGGTGCCGGTGGACGAGGCCCTGCGGCGGATTACGTACAAGGAGACGCGTGAGATCGTCCGGCGCGCCGGCGCCGCCCTGGCGGAGCTGGCGCCGCCGCGCGTGACGGAAGGGACGGAGTCGGCATGACCGATCCCATCGAGGCCCGGGTGCTGGCGGTGCTGCGACGGTACGCCGAGCACCTCAACCCGGCCTGGGCGCGGGGCTTCCAGTTCCTCGGCGCGGAGACCCTGGAGGTGGAGGCCGAGGGGGCCATCATCCGCGACGCGTACGGCCGCGAGTTCATCGACTTCGCGTGCGGGCCGGCGGTCTTCATCGTCGGGCACCGGCATCCGAAGGTGGTGGCGGCGGCCCGCCGGGAACTCGAGCGCATGCCCCTGTCGGTGCGCATCATGCCCAACGAGCCCATGGCCGAACTGGCGGCGCTGCTGGCCGAGGTGACCCCGGGCGATCTGCAGTACGTGTTCCTCTGCAACAGCGGCGCCGAGGCCAACGAGGCGGCCCTGAAGCTGGCGCGGGCGACCACCGGCCGGCCCGAGATCGTGGCCATGGCGGGGGCGTTCCACGGCAAGACCTTCGGCGCGCTGTCGGTGTCGGGGCGCGACCTCTACAAGACGCCGTTCGCGCCCCTGCTGCCGGGCGTGACCCACGTGCCCTACGGCGACGTTGACGCCCTGGAGCGCGCCGTCGGCCCCGCGACCGCCGCGGTGATCCTCGAGCCGATCCAGGGCGAGAACGGCGTGATCCTCCCGCCCGACGGCTACCTGCAGGCCGTGCGCGCGCTGTGCGACCGCACCGGCGCGCTGCTGATCGTCGACGAGGTGCAGACCGGCATGGGGCGCACGGGCACCATGTGGGCGTGCGAGCGGGAGGGCGTGGTCCCCGACATCCTCACCGCGGCCAAGGGGCTGGGCGGCGGCGTCGCGCCGGTCGGGGCCATGGTCGCCCGGCCGCACCTCTGGGAGCCGTTGGTCAAGCACCCGTACATGCACACCACCACCTTCGGCAACCGCCTGGGCTGGGCCGCCGCGGTGGCGACGATTCAGGTGATCCGGGAGGACGGGTTGCTGGCGCGGGCCACGGCCATCGGGGACCGCCTGATGGCGGGCTTGCGGCGCCTGGCGGCCGCGGCGCCGGACCTGATCGCCGAGGTTCGCGGGCGCGGCTGCCTGGTGGGCGTGGAGTTCCGGGAGGCCGACGTGGCGTTCCTGGTCATGGCCGGCTTGTTCCAGCGGCAGGTGCTCGGCTTCCACGCCCTCAACCGCCCCGAGGTGATCCGGTTCGCGCCGCCGCTGGTGGCCACCGACGCCCAGACCGACCGCGTGGTGGCCGCCTTCGGCGAGGCGCTGGACGAGGCCCGCGCCCTGCTGAGCGAGGTGACGATCCCATCGACGCCGGCGTGACGGCTTCGCCCCTGACCCAGCCGGCCGGTGGCCTGGCCCTGGCGCGGCGCTTCCTGCAGTTCTTCGCGGCGCGCGGGCACGTCATCGTCCCGGGATCGTCGCTGGTGCCCGCCGGCGACCCCACGCTGCTGTTCACCAACGCCGGCATGGTGCAGTTCAAGGACGTCTTCCTGGGCCGCGAGCGGCGCTCGTACACCCGCGCGGCGACGCTGCAGCGGTGCCTGCGGGTCTCGGGCAAGCACAACGACCTGGAGGCCGTCGGCCCCAGCCCGCGGCACCACACCCTGTTCTTCATGCTGGGCAACTTCAGCTTCGGCGACTACTTCAAGTCCGAGGCGGTGGCCTGGGCCTGGGAGTTCGTCACCCGCGAGCTGGCGATCCCGCCCGAGCGCCTGGTGGTCACGGTGCTCGACGGCGACCGGGACGCCGAGGCGGCCTGGCGGGCCCTGGGCATCCCGTCCACGCGCCTGCTGCGCATGGGCGAGGCCACCAACTTCTGGTCGATGGGCGACGTCGGCCCGTGCGGGCCCACCTCCGAACTGCACTACGACTGGGGTCCGGCGGCGTGCACCTGCGGCCAGCCCGACTGCAGCGTGGCGCTGGACAACGGGTGCGCGCGCTGGCTGGAGATCTGGAACCTGGTGTTCATGCAGTACGACCAGGCCCCCGACGGGACCCGCACGCCGCTGCCGCGGCCGGGGGTCGACACGGGCATGGGGCTTGAGCGGATCGCCGCGGTGATCCAGCAGGTGCCCACCAACTATGACACCGACCTGTTCGCGCCCATCCTCGACCGCATCCAGCGGCTGCTGGGGCACTCGGCGGCCCAGCGCGCCGCGGCCACCGTGCCCTACCGGGTGATCGCCGACCATACCCGTGCGGCCACGTTCCTGATCGCCGACGGCGTCCTCCCGGGCAACGAGGGCCGTGCCTACGTGCTGCGCATGATCCTCCGGCGCGCCATGCGGTTCGGGCGCCGGGCCGGGTTCGACGGGCCGTTCCTGGGGCAGGTGGCGGCGGCGGTCGTCGACCTGATGGGCGAGGAGTTCCCGGAGCTGGTGCGCCAGCGCGCGTTCATCACCGAGGTCCTGGAGGCCGAAGAGCAGCGGTTCTCGCAGACGCTGGCTGCGGGCCTCGAACGCCTGGGCGAGGTGATCGCCCAGGCGCAAGCGCGCGGGGCCAGGGAGATCCCGGGCGGGGACGTCTTCCGGCTGTACGACACCTACGGGTTCCCGCTGGAGATGACGCGCGACGTGGCCGCGGAAGCGGGCCTCGGCGTGGACGAGGCCGGGTTCCGGGAGGCCCTGGAGGAGCAGCGCCGGCGCAGCCGGGCCGAGACCGCCGAGACGGTCGCCCGCGTGGCGGGGCACGTGCCCGACGCGCTGCGCGCGGGCGGGGTCGCCGACACCGTGTTCGTGGGCTACACCCGCGCCCGCGCCACCGCGCGGGTGCTGGCCCTGCTCCGTGACGGCGCCCCGGTCGACGCCGCGCGGGCGGGCGACGAGGTGATCGTGGTGCTGGACCGCACGCCGTTCTACGCCGAGGCGGGCGGCCAGGTGGGCGACACCGGGGTGCTCGCGGCGCGGGGCGTGCGCGTGACGGTCACTGACACGCGGCGCCTGACGCCCGGGCTGATCGGGCACTACGGGCGCGTCGAAGAGGGCCAGCTGCGCACCGGCCAGCGCGTGCGGGCCGCCATCGACGTGGCGCGCCGCGCGGCCATCATGCGCAGCCACACGGCCACGCACCTGCTCCACCGGGCGCTGCAGGAGGTGCTGGGCGAGCACGCGCGGCAGGCCGGCTCGCTGGTGGCGCCCGACCGGCTGCGCTTCGACTTCACGCACCTGCAGCCGCTGTCGGCCGAGCAGCGCGAGGCCGTCGAGCGCCGCGTCAACACCGTGGTGCTGGAGGGCCGACGCGTGCGCGCGACGGTGATGCCCCTGGAGCAGGCGCTGCGCCTGGGCGCCATGGCGTTGTTCGGCGAGAAGTACGGCGAGCGCGTGCGCGTGGTGACCGTGGCCGACTACAGCCGGGAGCTGTGCGGTGGCACGCACCTGCGCTCGACCGCCGACGTGGGGCTGTTCCTCATCACGGCCGAGGTGGGCGTCGCGGCCGGGGTGCGCCGCATCGAGGCGCTGACGGGCCTGGCCGCCTACGAACGTGCCCGGGCTGCCGAGCGCGCGCTGGCCGAGCTGGCCGCGCAGCTGCGGGTGACGCCGGCCGAGGTGCCCGAGCGCGTGCGGCGCCTGCAGCACGAGGTGCGGACGCTGGCGCGGCAGCGCGAGGCGCAGGGGTTGCCTGCGGTCGTGGACCTGGCGGCGGCGACGACGGACGTGGACGGGGTGCGGGTGGCCACCGCGCGCGTCGACGGGGCGACCCACGATGCGCTGCGCGCAGCCGGCGACCGCCTGCGGGCGCAGGTGGGCCGGGGCGTGGTCGTCGTCGGGAGCACGGTGGGGGAGCGTGTGCACCTGGTCGCCATGGTCACGCCCGACCTCCACGCGCGCGGTCTGCGGGCCGACGCGCTGCTGCGCGCGGTGGCCGAGCGCGTGGGCGGCACGGGCGGCGGCCGCGCGGACCTGGCCCAGGGCGGCGGCCGCGACCCCGCCGCCCTGGATGCCGCGCTCGCCGCGGTGCCAGCCGAGGTCCGGCGCCTGCTGGGCGGCGCCTAGGCCGGTGCGCGTCCTCGCCATCGATCCCGGCACGCGGCGCCTGGGGCTCGCGCTCAGCGATCCCACCGGGACCATCGCCACACCGCACAGCGTCCTGGTGCGCGCCGGGTGGGCTCGCGACCTGGCGCGGCTGCGTGCCCTGGTCGCCGCCTGTGGCGTCACCGAGGTCGTCGTGGGACGTCCGCTGACCCTGCGGGGCGCGGTGGGCGCCCAGGCGCGCGCGGCCGCGGCGTTTGTGCAGCGCCTGCGCGCGGCCCTGGACGTGCCGGTGCACGAGGTCGACGAGCGCCTCTCGACGGCGGCGGCCGAGCGCGCCATGCGCGAGGGCGGCGCGCGGGCCACGCGCGGACGGGTCGACGCCGTGGCGGCGGCGCTCGTCCTGCAGACGTACCTCGACCGCGCGCGGCCCCGGCCCGCCCCGCCGGGCGCACCGGTGGCGCCGGCGGCCGGCGGCTGGTCGACCGTCGGGCGAGGTGCTATGCTCGGCGCGGAACGCAGGCGGCGTGCCAGCCGGCGGGGGCGGGAGGTGCGGCGTGGTCGAAGACGGTGAGGTGATTACGCTCCAGGACGAGCAGGGCCTGGAGCACCGGTTCACACTGGTGGACGTCGTCGACGTGGGCGGCACCCGCTACGCGGTGCTGCAGCCCGAAGAGCAGGACGACGATCCGGCAGCAGTCGTGTTCCGCATCGAGGGCGAGGATCACCTGGTGCCGATCGAGGACGACGAGGAGCTGAGCCGCGTCATGGCCGAGCTCGAGGAGCGCTACAACGACGTGGTGCTCGACGACGAGGACGACGACGACCTGGACCTCCTGGACGAGACCGAGGGGTTCGCGACGAACGGCGAGTTCGACGAGGACGACGAGGACGCGGAGGACGGCTAGGGCCTCCGGCCTGCGGTGGCCGCGCACCGGGAAGGACCCCCACGGACGCCGTGGCTGCGGGCGACTGCGGCCGGCGCGGGTGCGGTGCTCCTCGCGGCCGGTGTCGGCTGGTGGCTGTTGGGGCCGGTGGGCGGCGGCGAGGCCCGCGTCGTCGTCGTCCCGCCCGGGGCGTCGGCCTGGGCCATCGGCCGGCAGCTGCGCGACGCGGGCCTGGTGCGGGGGCCGGCGTCGCTGGTAGCGGCCGCGGCGCTGCAGCGGCGCCTGGGGAGGCTGCAGCCCGGCGAGTACGTCTTCCACCCCTCGCAGAGCGCGTGGGAGATCGCGGGCCGCCTCGCCCGCGGGGCCGTCCGGCTCCACCGGGTGACGGTGCCGGAGGGGTACACGGTCCGCCAGATCGCCGACGCGCTGGCCGCGGCCGGGCTCGTCGACCGCGCCCGCTTCCTGGACCTGGCGCTGCACCGGGGCCGCACCCTGGGCCGGCCGTGGCTCGAGACCCTGCCCACCGACAGCCTGGAAGGCTACCTCTTTCCCGATACCTACCACCTGCCGCGCGGGCTGCGCGAGGAGGCCGTGCTCGGCGTGATGCTCGACCGCTTCGAGGCCGCCGTGGGCGAGGCGCTGCGCGCGGCGGCTGCCGCCCGCGGTCTCAGTTTGCACGAGCTCGTGACGGTGGCCTCGATGGTCGAACGCGAGGCGCAGGTGCCCGACGAGCGGCCGGTGATCGCCGGCGTGATCTACAACCGCCTGGCGCGGGGGATGCGGCTGGAGATCGACGCCACGGTGCTCTACGCGCTCGGCCAGCACAAGCCGGTGGTGACCGCAGCCGACCTCGCCGTGGACTCTCCGTACAACACCTACCGGCGGGCCGGCCTGCCGCCCGGACCCATCGCCAGCCCGGGCCTGGCCGCGCTGGAGGCGGCCGCACGTCCGGCCGCGGTGCCCTACCTGTACTACGTGCGCCGGCCCGACGGCCGCCACCACTTCAGCCGCACGCTCGCCGAGCACCTGGACGCCGTGCGCCGCTACCGGCCGTGAGCCGGCTGTGAGCCGACCGTGAGCCGGCTGTGGGCCCGCATCCATCGCGGGGTTCCCCGGCGTCACCGCGATGGACCGGCCAGCCGTCAGCCGGCCGCAAGCCGGCTGTGGCGCCTGCTGGCGCCGCGCTACCGCGCAGGCACCGTGGACACGCTGACCCCCGAGCGCCTGCGCGCGTGGGGCATCGAGGCGCTGATGCTGGACCTGGACAACACCCTGGTGCCGTGGGGCGAGGAGGTGCCGCCGCCGCAGGTCACGGCGTGGCTGCAGGCACTGCGGCATGCCGGGATGCCGGCCTGTCTGGTCTCCAACCGCCTCTCGTGGCGCGTGCGGCGCGCCGCCGCCGTGCTGGACCTGCCGGTGGCGGTCGGCCGCTTCAAGCCCAGCGCCGCCAAACTGCGCCGCGCCCTGGCCATGATGGGCACGCATCCGGCGCGCACGGCCATGGTGGGGGACCAGCTCTTCACCGACATCCTGGCCGGCAACCGGCTGGGCGTGCCCACGATCCTCGTGGCCCCGCTGGCGGCCCGCGAGCCGCTGCGGTTGCGCCTCGTGCGGTGGGTGGAGCGCTGGGTCCTCGCGGCGCTGGCGAGGTCTGGGACGGGCATGCCGCGGGCATAACCCCGGTGCGCGCGGTGCACGCGGGCTGCCAGGACGTGGGACCTCCACGATGTCGCGCTGGACGGCAAGGGGACCGGTGACGTGCACTCGGTGAACGCGGTACGCGAGGACGCGGTGCAAGCGCTGCTGCCCCGGAGCCGGGGGGACTGGTGGCCCTTGCACGTGCGGGCGCTTGCGGTGTGTTTCGGGCTGGCGGTGCTGCTGGTGGACCGCAGCGCCTCGCTGCCGCCCGCGGCGGCCGTGGTCTTGATTGGACTGCTGTTGCCCGCAGGGCTCCTCACCTGCCTGGGGGGGACCGCCGGCCGTCAGCAGGCCGCCAGCCGCGTCGGGACCGTCCTGGAGTTGCTCATCATCACGTTTCTCGTGTACGAGACCGGAGGTTCTTCGAGCTTGTTCTCCATGCTCTACGTGCCGGTGCTGTTGTGGGGCACGGCGGGCCATGGGCTGCTCGCCGGCGTGCTGGGAGGGTGGGGCGCGGCCGTGGGGTTTGCGGTGGCAGCCGGGTTGCAGGACGCTCCGGCGGCGGAGGTCCTCCCGCGTGCCGGGATGCTGGCGCTCGTGGGCCTCCTGCTGGGGCTGCTGGAGCAGCGACGGGGCGAGATGGTGGCCGCCGCCCTGCGCGGTGTGGAAGAGCTGGCACGGCGCCGGGCGCTGGACGCCGAGATCCAGGTCGCCGT
>Ga0272449_1004047_pt1 | contig 12185 bp, 9 predicted proteins | sample YNPCB0241_FD_198679 | JGI IMG/M metagenome (GOLD analysis project Ga0272449, IMG submission 198679) | Hot spring sediment microbial communities from Yellowstone National Park, WY, United States - YNP-CB-024-1 | ecosystem: Environmental > Aquatic > Thermal springs > Hot (42-90C) > Sediment...
GTTTACTTTTTGTAGTCGCAGATGTTGTGTAGATACGGATATTTCCGATTTGTGTTTGTTCTGAGCAATTTATCTTTATTCCCAGCGTGCGCCTAAACTTTACATCATAGTTTTTATCCTTAACTTCCGGGAACTCTGTAGATAAATTTTTAAATGTGATATAAGCTCTATTTCTATCTTTTCTGAGAATCTCAACCTCGGCCCTGTGCCACTGCACATTAAACCAGTCATCTATAGGTATCCAGCCAAAAGTGAAAGGGTTCTCCAAGTCTCTATAGTTCTCAATAGTAACTTCGGGCCACGTCTTACGTAAATAGTAGACTTCCACATCCTTAGGAATTTCTTTTTTAAAAGAAACATCTATTGCCAAGATATCGCGCGGCTCCTCAAAACGCACTACACCGTCTTCTGCACAGCTTGGCAATGCGAAAGGCGCAATATCAAACTTCTTCATAAAACGTCCTATCCCTTAGAACTCAAAAGCAAAAAGACGATACTTGATGCTTTTAATACAATCATTACTACACAAGTCTCCAACAGCCCTATCGTGGGAACTAAAATTATGCTCCCTACTACTCCACCAAACCACCCGCCTAACAAGTCCGCACCGTACAACACACCAACTGTGGAGCTTATGGGCTTATTTAACTTCTGCAGATATACTTTATTTGCCAATGGGAACTCAGCACCAATAAGCATCCCTCCAAAAATAGATAGGATGTAGAAAAATACAGGAACTGTTCTGTAACTAACAAAATGTTTCTGCAAAATATTAAACAAAAATGCCAGCAATGAAGTAAATAAAATGATTTTTATTTCTGTCATTAATAGCAACGGGAACGCCGCCTTTCCAAAATTAATGTATCTTGCTATTATTACACTTCCGAGGGCTACGCCAACCATAAATAAAGTAGTTATAACTCCTATCTGGTAATATACATAGCCATATAACACTTGAAAACCGAACACCAGCAGTAAGTCAAACATCATCCCTACAAAGCCCGTAGATCCAACAACGTAAGGTATTGCTGCCTTAGGAGAAATTACATTCGCCTTAAGAAAAATCCCAAAAATACATGTTAAAAAAGTAAAACCGAGAATTAATACTACAATACAGGAAAGACTTATTTTCTCTGCTAAAGAGAAGAGTTTTTGCAAAGTTTGAGAAAACTTCGCATTCCAGTAAGAAAGCATGTAGAACATGGCTGATGGCTTAAAATCATAGTTCACCTTATCTATATGCTCCACCCTACACATCTCCTCAGAAAACCACCTCTCCCAACGCTTATCTAATTTATACTCAATATACTGGCGTGAGAGAAGAGAAGTTATTACTTCCCTTTCCAGCAACCTTCTGTATAAAGCCTGCGGAGTAAGGTTAAGAATTCTTCCCGTATTTGAGCATAGGAACATATTGTAATCTCCAGGCACTACCTTTATATATGGGAAGGCTTTCTTCAAAGTTGCAATCATAGCGTGATTAATTTTTTTCAGCTCCGGCGACAAGTATGTAAGTGAGCCCGGTAAACATAAAACAAATATCCCGCCCGGGGACAATTTTCTCGCAACGTCGTTAAAAAACTCTACCGTGAAGAACCTATTTGTCTGCAGCTCCGTTGGCTCAGATATACCAAGGTAGATAATGTCATATGTAGAAGTAGTGATTTTAGTGAAAAGCCTGCCATCAAGGTGGTAAATATTAACTTTAGGGTCTTGAAATTCCATCTTCGTAAGCTCGGTAGGAAATTTCTTCAGCACTTCAAGTATTGCAGGGTCGGGTTCCACGTAATCAATCTTATCTATGGTTTTATATTTCAATATCTCAAATATTTGTCCTCCGCAGCCCCTGCTAATAACTAACACTTTCTTTGGAGACGGGTGGGACAGCATAGGTATATGTGTAAATTCTTCCACATAAGATATATTAGGGTGCGGAGTTGTTATAAAGGGTAAGCCGTTATAAAAGAGCGTATATTCCCCAGCCTGCTCCGTTACGACTATGTTCCCGTAGATAGAATTTCGGTAAGAGGCGACATTTTGGTTTTTCCATTGTGCGCGCAGCGAGCCCCAGTGGAGATGTTCCACCTTATTGGAAAGTAGCAAGTATGAGGCGAAAACTGCAGCAAGAGAATTTGCAAAAATAAAAATTTTCCTCTCGTAGAGGATGCTTAAAAGTGCGCAACAGATAAAGTTTATAAGAGATGTAGAAATAGCGATTTGATATGAATTAAGATATGGCATAAGCAAATAAGTTATGGTAAACCCCCCAACTATAGTGCCTATTGTTTCTAAGACATAAACCCTGCTTATAGAATGAATATCGCTTTTTTTGGCAACTTCGCTGTACAACTTGCAGCTGAAGGTGAAGAGTGCGCCGTGCGCGATACTCACCGGAAGCAATACAATAAAGGAGGACCATAAAATTGAGACTAATCCTACTTCTTGTCCAAAAGGTACACCGATGATTATTTTTACTACCCGTGCAAGGTGTATCGCGGCAGGAAGAATCACGGAGAAGAGAAACTCCGTAGCGATGTAAAGAGAAACTTTATTTTTTGCCTTCTCTATATATCTCCCTATCAAGAAAGAGCCGAGTGCCTCCAGAACTAACCAATTGCCAAGTATAACGCCAACGGATAATTCATTGCCGCAAAATGCTACCAGCAGCTCCCGTAGTAAAATTATCTGTGCAACAGCACCACTGAGACCTATAACGATTATTACCAAGTTTATCATTTAGCTTTCCTGTATCAATATCAAGTGAGGCTTGCTTGTGCTGCGCCCACTTGGCGCGAAATGTAGTTGGCAGCGTCTAACAAATCTTTTGCCACGTAGGTGGGCTTCACTTTGTAATTACCGTCTTTACCTTGCTTGCCCGTCAATAGAAGTATAGTCTTAAGGTTAGCATTTTCGCCAGTCTTAACATCAAGTGTGGAGTCCCCGATAAAATAACTTCTGCTTAAGTCAATATTCATGGTTCTCTTTGCAATCTCAATTAAAGCAGTGTTAGGTTTACGGCAGCGGCACTTGTTATCTTTGGTATGGGGGCAATAATATATTTTGTTTATAGTAACATTGTATCTGCCCAGCTGGGAAAACATCTCGCGGTTGACACGGAAAAAATCCTCCTCGCTGTAATATCCTAAACCAATACCAGGCTGGTTAGTTATTATAATCAGCTTATACCCCAGAGATTGTAATTTCCTCAACCCCTCTCCTGCGTGAGGTAAAAGTTCTACCTTCTCTGGGGTGTGTAAATACTCCACATCTTTTATTATTGTACCGTCGCGGTCCAAAAATACTACAGGCACTTTCTCTCCAGACTCTGGTGTAATGTCAAATTCGGGCAGGGATAAATAAGTGCGCAAAATCTTGTTTATTATTTCTGTAGTAGAAATTTTTGCAACTTGCGGTATAATGACGGTCTTGCCGCCATAGCGCTCTACAATTTTCCTTGAAGTGAGCTCCTTCTCACTATAATCACCAGCTTTTATGTAATAATGTGGCCTTAGGAGTTCTATGTTCTTTTTATTTCTGCGCTCGTCAAAAAGAAATACATAATCTACAAAACTTAGGCTTGCAACAATCCTTGCGCGCTGCTTGCCAGGAATAATTGGCCGAAAGGGCCCTTTGTACTTCTTAACGGACCTGTCTGAGTTAACACCAACAACCAGGACATCGCACAGCTCTTTCGCTTTTTCTAAATAATCTATATGGCCAATATGCAATATGTCAAACACGCCAGACGTGTACCCTATGAGCTTTTTCTTTTTCCGCAGAGACCTGCATATTTTAACTATCTCGGACCTGTCTTTTATTTTCTCTTCTGTCACCATCATTCTCCAATAATTTTTATAATTACGCGTTTAGGGCGCTGCCCGTCAAATTCACCATAAAAAATTTGCTCCCAGGGGCCTAAGTCTAACTTGCCATTGGTTATCGCTAAAACAACTTCTCTGCCCATTATTGTGCGTTTAAGATGCGCATGCGCGTTATCTTCACCTGTAAGGTTATGCCTATATTTTGAGGCATCCGCAGGCGCAAGCTTCTCTAACCACTCTCTGAAGTCCTCTTTTAGCCCCTCCTCTTCATCGTTGACAAACACAGAAGCAGTAATGTGCATAGCGTTAACTAAACATAATCCTTCCTTCACACCACTTCTACCAATTGCCTCTTGCACCTTTTGTGTAATATTTATGAACTCAATCTTTTTCTTTGTATTAAATACCAAATATTCTGTATACGACTTCATTTTTTTACTTCCGCTCCAAAGCCGCAGGTATCAAAAATTCCTTCAAGATTTCATCCTGGAAGTCAGAAGTTGCGGAAATTTTATCAAAGGACCTTAGCTCTTCCTCTATTTCAGGTGGCAGGCTCTCCCTCTTGCCAATACCTGTCGCTATAATTATAACCTTCACACGGTCAACTAATGTATCATCAATAGCCTGACCCCAACGTAAATCCGATGCAGGAACACGCGTAGAAATATACTCTAAACCATCCTTTATCTCCTTCGCACTTATCCCCGTAGGGCCAACAATATAGACAATCAAATGGGACGCAGAACTTATATCTATATCGTCATAGAGCTCTAAAGAAAGTGCCTTCTCTGCTGCAGCACGGACGCGCTCCCTCGGGCCATTCCCTACACCTATGCATATGGCTGCATCTACGTTTTCGTTCCCTGTACCGGCACGCTGTATATCTTTCACGTCAATGTTTATTAACCCTATGTTATTAATTATCTCGCAGAAGGATTTTATAGCATTTTCCAAAACGTCATTCGCTATAGAGAATGCTTCCACTAAAGGTGTTGTGTCTTTTATCACTTCAAAAATTTTATCATTAGGCACAACTATCAGCATATCTACATGCTTACGTAGCTCTTTGATGCCCTCCTCTGCGTATTGTCTACGTATTGCCTGCTCAAATTTAAAAGGACGCGTCACTACACCAATTGTTAGAGCATTTATTTTTTCTTTAGCAATACGCGCTACAACGGGCGCACCACCAGTGCCCGTGCCACCACCCATACCAGCAGTAACAAAAACTATCTGTGCCCCCACTAAACTGTTATAAATCTTTTCTTCGCTTTCTTCCGCAGCTGCTCTGCCAACCCGCGGATCACCGCCTGCACCAAGGCCCCTCGTCAACTTCTCGCCTAATAATATCTTATGCGGTGTAACACACTTGCTGAGCGCCTGAGCATCAGTGTTTGCAACAATAAACTCAACGTTGTCGCCAAAGGACCCGGAATTTATGATCATCTCGTTGACTGCATTATTCCCACCACCACCAACACCAATAACTTTTATTTTTACCGGAGATTGCGGTTTGCCTTCTGCAGGTCTAATGCGCATTTCTTTTCACACTGCCCTCCTTTCTTCTTGTTATATTAAGCTAATGTGGACACAACAGAAAAAATAATATCCCTAAAATAAATAATATCCACATGCCAATGGAAACTTCTTTAACCCTATTGGATAAAAGCTTTAAAATTGGATATAAAACAAAGCCTATTATAAGCCCTATCCCAATGTTGTACGTGAAAGTCATTAAAGAGATTATAGCGAACGCTGGCACGAGTTCCGTATAGTCGCTAAAATTTATTTTAGTTATTTCGCGTAACATAAATATACCTACTAAGATGAGCGCCGGGCCGTAAGCCTGCGGCGGAACTATCGTGAGGAACGGCGCAAAGAATAAACTTAAAACAAACAGAAACGCAACACACACTGCCGTCAGTCCCGTCCTCCCACCTTCCTCTATACCACTGGCAGACTCTATATACGTACCGCTCGTTGTTGTACCTACACACGCTGCAAATACACTCGATACGGAATCAACAAACAGTGGCTTCTCCGCACCTGGCAAGTTGCCCTCCTTATCTAAAAAACCAGCTAACGAAGAACACCCTATCAAGCTGCCCATCATGTCCAAAAAATCCATCAAAAACAGCGACAGGAACACAGGAAAGAAATTAAAAGAAGAGAAGGCTTCATGAAAGTTAAATTTAAGGAAGGTGGGTGCTATACTTGGTGGTAGGCTTATAACTTGCGTTGGCAGCTTTGTTATTTTAAACGGAATACCTATTATTGTCGTAAAGATGATTCCCAGAAGTAAGCTACCAGGAACTTTCCACAAGAGCAGCGACAACATCACCAAAAAGCCTACAACCGATAACAGAACTTCCGGAGTGTTTATCTTGCCCAATTGTAATGGCACGCCCGCAGCAGCATCACCAGCCCTCACTATACCAGAAACGTTAAGCCCAATAAATGTCAAAAATAACCCTATCCCTACAGCAAGCGCATACTTCAAGTTCAACGGAATGGCTTCTATCAAGAATTTCCTCGCACCACTGACGGAAAGCACAGTAACAGCTGCGCTGCTGAGCAATACCATTGCTAAAGCGGCCTGCCACGAATAACCCATAACTTTGCACACGGTGTAGGCAATGAAAGCATTCTCTCCCATAAGAGGCGCTACCGCAAAAGGCCTATTCGCCACAATGCCCATAAGAAGGGTGCCGAAAATTGCCGCCAGTATGGTAGCAGCTGTTGCTGCCTCCTTAGGAATACCTGCCTCACTAAGTACCGCAGGGTTCACTATTATTATATACGCCATTGTTAGAAAAGTAACAACTCCTGCACGTAGCTCACGCGTAATTGTTGTACCGTAATGCTCTAAGTTAAATATTTTCTCCACCAACCTCTTCATATTTCTTTTTTGCCGGAAAGTGCCTCCGTCAGAGTAATATTGTCGGCATACTCAATTTCGCCGCCAGCAGGTATCCCAATAGAAATACGCGATACCTTAAGATTATAATCTTTTAGCAGCCGCGAAAGGTAATTCATTGTCATCTCACCTTCAACATCCGGGTCAATTGCTAATATGACTTCTTTAACATTGTTGTTTTTTATCCTCTCTATGAGCTGATTTATATATAGATCCTGTGGCGTTTTATTCCTCTTTGCAGAAAGAACACCGCCTAAAACATGATAAGAGCCTCTGTAGATATTCAGCCTCTCAATCGCAGCTATATCCTGCGGCTCCTTAACTACACATATAGTCTCCTTATCCCTATTCTCATCAGAGCATATACTGCAGATCGGCGTTTCTGAGTAGTTGCAGCAAATTCTGCATACATAAACGCCCTCCTTAACCGATAAGATTGCTGCTGCAAGCTCGTTTATCTCATTCTCTGGCAGTCCGGCAATATGGTATGCTATGCGTTCTGCGCTTTTCGGCCCTATACCGGGCAGCTTAGAAAGATAAGAAACCAATACATCAAGCTTTCTCATGATTTACCAACTTAGCTCTCGGGAAATATTTAAAAACTTTCTTCAGCTCCTCAGGGACACCTTCCCCCACCTCCACCACCACATCGCTATTACCGATATCAACCTTGCCCACTTCCTCCTCTATGCCCGTGTCTGTAACGGATTTCTCATTGTTAAACTTATTTATGTCAACTGTGTATTCAAAAACTACACCGGAACCCAAAACTTTCTCCTTGCATCTTTCCACTACAGCCTTGTCCCTCAATATGCCGTCAAGATAAAAATTTGACGGCAAAATAATATGCACCCTATTGCCTTCTACTTTGTCAACTCTCGCTACACTCAAATATGTCCCCAGGGAAAACTTCTCCTTCGTGAGCTCGTCAACGAATGCCCTCCATTTATTACTAAAATCCTCCCCTGCATTCGTGTTTGTATTCGCTGGCACACTATGCACCGAAAAACCTTCTTCTACACTAGCTCTTTCCTCTTCCATGACGCGTATGGCATTATTAGTAGACGATTCCTCCATAGATGGAGACGGCGGCTCTCCTGAAAACTTCGTTTTAAAGACATCTTTATCTACACTGTTAATGAAGCTATTAATGTTCTTTATCGTCTCCCCAATGTCAACAAAATCTGTCATCAAATACGGTAAGTAAGTCTCAAAAACCAAAAAGGGCAGCTCACCACTGCTACGCTTCATCTCCTCCTCGGCACGCAGTAATACCCGCAAATGGCTCAAGATAGCACCAAGCTCCTTACACGAAACTTCTAACTTATTTTTCTCCGCACCGCCACTAAATATTATTTTTTTGTAAAGCATATTCTTCATATAAAGTATCAAGTCGCTGACAAATTTCACAATATCATAACCTTCGCTCATAAGCCTATGGATAAATTTTATCGCCCCACCAGTGTCCTTGCCTTCCAAAATTCCTACAAACTCGGATAGCAACTTCTCAGGTGTAATGCCTAAAATGTAGTTGAACTCCTCCATCGTAATACGTGTTGAATAACTTAATAATTGCTCAAATATGCCCTCCGCGTCGCGTAAGCTGCCATCGCTCTTCTCCGCAATAGCATAATACACCTCTTCGTCAACTCTTATATCCAAGTTGCACTCGGCGTTCTCCATACGCGTTATCTCCTTCAGACGAGCTACTATCTTCTCAATAGGGATCGGGCGAAATTGGAACTTTTGGCAACGCGAAAGTATCGTCTCCGGTATTTTATAATATTGCGTAGTTGCAAGAACAAAAACCGTATACTCCGGAGGCTCCTCCAAAGTCTTCAGGAAGGCATTAAACGCGTCTGTTGTTATTTGGTGCGCTTCGTCTATTATGTAAACTTTATACCTGCTGCTCGCAGGGGCAAATTTTACATTCTCGCGCAACGCACGTATCTCTTCTATGCCACGGTTCGTCGCAGCATCTATCTCCACCACATCCAAAGAAATGCCGTTTGTTATCTCCTTACACGGGACACACCTTAAACACGGTGTAGGCGTAGGGCCCTTTTCACAGTTTAGCGCCTTCGCAAGTATGCGCGCTACGCTGGTTTTACCTGTACCGCGCTGCCCCGCAAATAAATACGCATGGTGCAGCTTCCCAGAAGATATCGCGTTTATCAGAACTTTCGTTACATGCTCCTGCCCTATGACTTCTTCAAAGCTCTGCGGCCTGTATTTTCTTGCTAAAACTAAATGCCTTTCCATAAAAAGGGAAAAATTTTTTTGGACTGGACCGGATTCGAACCGGCGACCTTCCGCGTGCGAGGCGGATGTTCTCCCAAACTGAACTACCAGCCCATTATTAGTAGAGAAAAAAAATTAAAAGAAGCGTTAACCAAAAAAAATTGAGCACTATTGTTAAATATTATATCTTATTGTATTGATTACCAACAATATTTTTAATTAAAATTTTCTTTAACAACAAAAAAACAAACCTGTATTATTATGCCATCTGGCGTTTGATTAATACACTATTATGTCTGCCCTGTTGTATGAAGAAGAATTTCTACTGCTCCTGGAAGCTGCACGCACCATATCCACAACCTTAGAAATAAAAAAATTAATCTCTCAAGTCACGGAACTCGCAAAACGTATAGTCAGCGCAGAAGCAGTCTCCTTGCTGCTGTTGGATGAAAAAACTCAAGAGCTCGTGTTTGACATAGTAGTTGGCGGCGCAGATGAAAAAAAATTAAAAACTATACGGCTAAAAGTTGGTGAAGGCATCGCAGGAACTGTTGCAAAAACTAAACAGCCCCTCATAATAAAAGACGTGCAGAGCGACCCGCGATGGTCCCCAACGGGAGATAAAATCACAGGCTACAGGACAAAATCTATACTTTGCGTCCCTATAATATATAAAGAAAAAACTTTAGGCGTCTTAGAAGCTATTAACCCTATAAGTAAAGAAAACTTTGATGAAAGAGATCTGCATCTATTTGAGATATTTAGCAGCCAAGTCGGTGTCGCCTTAGAAAATGCCTTCCTGTTCAATGATTTAATAACAGAGAGAGAAAAAATCTATTCCCTGTTTGATGGCATGAAGGACGGCGCATTGATGCTCGACGAAGATGAAAATATAGTTATGTATAACCAAGCTGCGCTAAATTTCTTCTCTACGAAAGAACTGCAAAATAAAAATTTCTTCTCCCTCCTTACAGACTTCACTAACCTCACTATGCCTAACTTGAAAAGCCTCTCCGAAATAAAAGAAACAAACTTCCAATTAGAATTTGTCCGCAAGCATACAAAAACGTTCTATGTGGACTTGCACGGGACAAAAATCTTTGAGCCCGAAACAAATAAGCTCCTCGGCTACAGCATAATCCTACACGATACCACAGAAGAGAAAAAAGAAGAAACCTTAAAGCGCACGTTCCTATCGCTTGTGTCGCATAAACTGCGCACACCGCTAACTTCTATACTCGGATACGCATCCCTCCTGTCCAAAACACAACTTGAAAGCACTCAATCCGAGTTCGTCAAAAAAATAATCATGCAGGGGCAATACCTCTCCTCTTTAGTAGATAAACTCATAACTTTCACTTTAATAGAATCTGAAACCTTGACGTTAAATAGAACAGAGACTGACCTCTACATGCTGCTACAAGAAAGTATAGATATGTTATCTGAGATGATATCTTCCCGGAAGGCAACTTTAGAAATTGATAAAGAGAATTTCAAGTCTCTGCCTAAACTATACATTGACCCTATAAAAATGCGCGAAGTTTTCCGCAATATTATAGAAAATGCTATAAAATTCTGTAAAAACGAAAATGCTATCATCAAAATATATCCGCAACTGCAAAAAAATTTCATAGAAGTAGTCTTCGAAGATAACGGCGTAGGTATTCCACCGGAAGAACAAGAAAAAATATTCCAAAAATTCTACCAAATAGAAGAGCACTTTACAGGGCAAGTGGAAGGTATCGGGTTAGGGCTGGCGTTAGTTAAACGTGTAGTGGAAGAGCATAACGGCAGAGTGCGCGTAGAAAGTATTTTAGGCAAAGGCTCTAAGTTCATTGTCTCTTTGCCAATATGATGTTAAAAATAAACCTTATCTTTATGTAGTATTACGGAAATTCTATATATGTGCGAGGTTCATAATTTTTCTCTGCCAACAAAAATAATATTCGGCTGCGGAAGCTTAAACTTACTGCCTCAAGAAATACATACCCTCCTAAAAGATACTAAATCTTATACAAACTTCAGCAATAAGATAACATGTTTGCTTGTCACGGGAAAATGTTCAATGAAAAAAGCCGGTGTTGTGGAGAGAATAACTCTGTTATTATCATCCTCTCTAAACATAGAAATTGTGTTATTCGATAAAGTAGAGCCTGAAGTAACAACGGACAACGTTGAGCAGGGTGTAGAAGTCGCAAAAGAAGCGCAACCGGATGTAATTGTAGGCCTTGGCGGAGGAAGCGCTATAGACTGCGGGAAGGCAATCAGCGGCTTATCGGGTAAGAAGAATGGCAGCGTAGCAGAATATTTAGAAGGGAAGAAAGAAATTGACACCCCAGGTATACCATATATCGCTATACCGACAACGGCAGGCACCGGCGCAGAAGTTACACCTAACGCGGTGCTCATAAATAAAGAAAAAGGGACAAAAACAAGCTTACGCAGCAAATATCTATACCCGCAAATAGCACTAATTGACCCAGAACTCACAATAACGCTGCCGCCAAAGATTACCGCTTACTCCGGCATGGATGCTCTATCGCAGTCAATAGAAGCATACGTATCCTTAGGGGCAAGTGTTATCACAGATGCAATAGCAGTGAAATCTGTTGAACTTATTATGAAAAATATTCTCACAGCATACCGTAATGGAGAAAATGTATCATCTCGGGAAGGCATGAGCTACGGCGCGTTACTCTCTGGTATAGCGCTATCTAACGCGAGGCTGGGCTTGGTCCATGCCATTGCGCACCCGCTCGGCGCAGTTCATAACATACCGCACGGGCTGCTCTGCGGCTTACTGCTGCCATATGTTATGGAATATAACAAAGAACTTCCACAAGTGGCACAAAAATATAGCGAATTAGCGAAAATATTACCACCCGACGAAAAAAATAATTATAAAAGCGGTGCAGACTGCATCATAGATAAAATAAAATCGCTACTCAAGGAACTCAACTTCCCAGAGAACTTGCGTTCGCTCGGTGTCAAAAAAGACGATTTCAAAAAGGTCGCCTCTGCAGCGCTCTCCTCATCGGGCTCTATAAAGTTCAATCCACGCAAAGCCAATGAGAAAGATATAGAAGAAATACTAAATATCGCCTGGTGAAACATTGGCATCTATTCGCTGAAGTATGTAGAACGATTTCATAACTTCAGTATTTGGTTTTTTATTTTCGGGACGCTGTCCCGAGCCCTGCTTCTTT
>Ga0272449_1004048_pt1 | contig 12180 bp, 7 predicted proteins | sample YNPCB0241_FD_198679 | JGI IMG/M metagenome (GOLD analysis project Ga0272449, IMG submission 198679) | Hot spring sediment microbial communities from Yellowstone National Park, WY, United States - YNP-CB-024-1 | ecosystem: Environmental > Aquatic > Thermal springs > Hot (42-90C) > Sediment...
AGGTCGGGCATTCGAAGACCTGTTTGCGCCCCCCTTTCTTCCCACGCTTGGCGCATGGCTCCCCTTCCCGCTCGACGATGTCGAAGGCGAAGTCGATGACGCGGGCGTTGCTGATCGCGGTTCCGACGCCAAAAGCATCAGCGCAGTCGCTGAGGGCGGACACGCGATCCTCGTCGAGACCTCCTGATACGAAGATTCTGACATCTTTATATCCGCGAAGCGAAAGCTCCCACTTCACCTCTTCGATGATGGCACGAAAGTTCCCGCGGCGGCTGCCAGGGGTATCGAGGCGAACGGCAAACAGCGCGTCGCCAAGAGCCTCAGCGGCGGTTATGGCACCGAACTTCTCGTCTTCGTACGTATCTATGAGCGCAATGCGCTTGATTTCAGGTGGCATGAGCTCGTCGAATGCTTTATACGCGGTTGCGGGGTCGCCGAAAGAAATGATGAACGCGTGGGACATGGTGCCGACAGGCGGCTCGTCGATCGCTTCCGCTGAAATGACCGCGGCTACCCCGTCGCAGCCTCCGATGAAGGCGCTGCGCTCGATTGCTGGCGCGATAGCGGGGTGCATGCGGCGCGCGCCAAAGCTGTAGACGGGCTTTCCGCGAGCGGCTTTCTTGATGCGCGCGGCTTTCGTTGCGACGCCAGACGACTGGCAGAGAAATCCCAGGAAGCTCGTTTCGTAATGTCCGAAATCATCGTACCTGCCCTCGATCGTGAGTACCGGTTCCCCAGGATAGATGAGGGAGCCCTCGGGCATCGCGCGAACGGTCACGGGCAGGGATTCGAGGAGATTGAGCGTTTCTTCCACGCCAGCGAGGATTGCCCAGGGCCAGGATTCGGGGAAGCCCGATGCCGTCACTTCGCCGTACACGCGCGGGTTGACGCCCTTCTCGAGAAGGATGGAGCGCGTGCGCTCGAAATAGACGTCAGTTACTTTTCCTGCCAGAATGTCTTCTTCGGTCGCTATGAAGAAGCGGCGCTTCCATGCCATGGGCTCCTCATTCCTTTCCCGACGAGCATTCGTTTCCGCGATAGAGAGGACATCCCCTTTTCACGATAAAGTTTCATTTCGTCCGCAACGAGGATGCGCACCTTCTCAAGAACACGCGGAGTGCTCGTGTCGTTCGCGCAGCGTTTGTGTCCCGAACGTTTGACGCCCGTCAGCCGCCTGTCGCTCCGTCGGGGGCGTGTGGCGACGGCCTGCCAGGAGCGCTCTGGACCAGCGGCTGCGCGCACGGTAACGAGCGTGCCGCGGTCTTCAAGGGGAGCGCATACTCGACTACGCCTCGCCCCAGGCATCGTGGTGACGAGCGTGCCGCGGTTCGCTCGGCGAACGCATCCTCAAGTACGTCTCGCGGCAGCCTCCGTGGCGACGACCAAGCCGAGGTCTTCCGAGACAGCGCATTCTCGAGCACGTCTCGCGGCGGCCATCGTGGTGACGACCGCGCCGCGCGGACTTTGAACGGTATTGTAGCAGCAGCCCTTAACACTAAACGAGGCTGCGCCGTGGAACGGTTCGGGAGCGCGAAGGTGATCAGGGCGAGCCGTCCCTGGCTAGCGCACGAGACCGTCGCGCGTCAGCGTTGCCTCGAGCGACGGCAAATGCGGGATTGGAATGGTTGTTCCGTCGATGCTCAGGGTAACTACTGCCGGGCGTCCCAGCTGCAGGCGAGCGGCCTCGGTCACGATCGCTGTTGCCGTTTCGCCCGGGGCGAGCGTCCGAGCGATCAAGGTTTTTCCCTCAGACTGCATGAGAACCCAGCAGCGGTCCGAGCCGGTAACGGTGATGCGCACGGTAAATGGCTTCGGGGTGGAGGCAGACGCGGTGGTTTCGGGAAGCGAGGTGGTGGGGGTGGAGCCCCCCGCGGGCGGCACGGTCGTGCCGCCCGCGGGGGGCTCCGTGGGAACGAGGGAATCCGTGGGCGCGACCGGCAGTTGAGGCTGGGTGGACCGTTCCGGAAGTACGAGGACGATGGAGAGAATGGCAAGCAAAACAAGGACGATAACGCCAATCAAAGCGGCTGGCGAGCGGAGCGGCTCGAGACGAGCGAGGAGCGCGGGCGGTTCTGCCTGAGTACGTTGCATGTCGTATTCGGCGAGAAGAGGTCCCGGATCGAGGCCGAGAAACGTTGCGTACGAGCGAATGATCCCTTTCGCGTATGCGTCGCCGAGCAGGATCTCGTAGCGATCGGCTTCGAGCGCTTCGAGGTAGCGACGGCGGATCTTCAGTTCCGCTTCGACCTGTTCGAGCGAAACGCCGAGTTTTTTTCTGCGATCCGCAAGACGCTGTCCAATCGTCATCTATCACTCCGCACAAAGACTTCGAGAGAACACAACGCCACATCCAACATGGTATTCCTCACCCTGCCGAATCGCTCGCCGCGCGCGGCAAGGAACGAACGCTTTAAAACGAACGCCCTGCTTCTCGCTTTGGGCCTGCGTGCCCACATGCCGAAAGCGAAAGGCGCGCAAGAGGTCTCGACGAACATGGCTCCAAGAATCGCGCCCCCTCCACCCTCCCAGGCTCGAAAAGCGAAGCGGCCTCTTACGGGAAGCTCTCAGTCAGCAGGCGCAGCACTCTCGCCCAACGAACGCTACATCACCCAGAGCGCCGCGAGAGCCGTCTGCTTCTCTTGCGAAGCCGCTTTTAAGCCCTGACAGCGCACCCCTACTGCGCCTTTCGCGGGCTCATCGCAGCAGCCATATCGCGTCAACACATGCGCCATCCTCAGCCGGGCGCCACACGCAACCTGCGTCGACGCCCCTCTTACAGCTTTTCGCGCAGCTGTTCCCACTCCTCGGGCGTAATGAGGATCTCGCGTGGCCGCGCGCCGTCCTGTTCGCTGACAATCCCCCGCTCTTCGAGCATGTCCATAAGCCGGGCTGCCCGCGCATACCCGATCCGCAGCTTGCGTTGCAGATAGGAAACCGAGGCCTGCCCGCTCGCGAGAATGGTCTCCACCGCTTCTTCGAAAAGCTCGTCTTCGAGCTCCCCTTCCATCGATTTCGCGCGATCGAACTTGAGGATGTCTTCGTTGTACTGGGGGGCGCGTTGCTTCTTGATGAACGAGGTCACCTTCTCGACTTCCGCTTCGGAGACGAACGGCGCCTGCAGCCGGATTGGCCGCAACAGGGATTGCGTGATGAACAGCATGTCCCCGCGCCCGATGAGGCGCTCCGCGCCGGGCGTGTCGAGGATGACGCGACTGTCGACCTGCGTTCCGACGGAAAACGCCATGCGGGTCGTGATGTTCGAACGGATGAGGCCGGTTATGACGTCAGCGCTCGGCCGCTGGGTGGCAACGACGAGGTGGATGCCTACCGCCCGCGCGAGCTGCGCGATGCGCACGATAGCGTCTTCGACTTCGCCCGCCGCAACCATCATGAGGTCGGCGAGCTCGTCGATGACGACGACGATGTAAGGCATCGGCTCGAGGCCACTTTCGGTGGCTTTCTGGTTGAACGACGCAATGTTGCGGACAGCGACCGAGCTCAAAAGATCGTAGCGGCGTTCCATCTCGCCGACGACGTATTGAAGTGCCGACGACGCCTGACGCGGATTCGTGATGACCGGTGCCATGAGGTGCGGAAGGCCGTTGTACGGCGTGAGCTCGACGCGTTTCGGATCGACGAGAACGAATTTCACCTGCTCCGGTGTCGCGCGGTACAGAATCGACACGATAAGCGAGTTCAGGGCGACACTCTTGCCGGAACCGGTGGCGCCGGCAATGAGAAGATGCGGCATTTCGCGCAGGCTGAAAAAGAATGGCTGCCCGGAGATGTCCTTGCCAACCGCGATGAGAAGAGGGTCGGTGGATTCCTTCCACTGCGGCGTTGCGAGAAGGTCGCCGAGCGTAACGAGTTCGCGAACAATGTTGGGAACCTCGATACCGATTGCCTGTTTCCCCGGAATCGGGGCCAAAATGCGAATGTTGGGAGTTGCGAGAGCCAATGCGATCTCGTGTTCGAGCGAAAGGAGCCTGTTGACACGCGTGCCGGGTTCGAGGCGAAGTTCGAATGTCGTCACTGTCGGGCCTTCCTGGATGTCTACGACCTCAGCCGGGACGTTAAAGTCCCTGAGAGTAGCCTCTAGCACAGGCTTAAACTCGGTGGCTGTCTTCGCGAGTTTACCTTTCGATCTCGAAAGATACTCGAGCTTTGGAAGTTCGTACGGCTCCGATCCAGCAGGTAAAGCGGCGTGTTCGACAGCCGACTGGACCGATGTTTCGCCTGCTGGGGCTTCTTCGGTCTCGAGCACGACTGTTGGCGCGGCGGCGGACGGTGCGTCAGCTTGCGGGGTTTCAGAATCAAAGGCAATCGGCTTCGTGAGTTCCGGTCTGAGGACGGTGCGGACCGCGCGCGGAGCACGCGGTGCCGCTTCGCGGGGAGAGATGAGGCTGCGCACCGGCTTGTTTGCGGCCAGAATCAGTCCCGAAATGAAGATCGTGCCGAGGATCACGTAGGCGCCGGCGGTTCCGAAAAGCGTTTCGAGCGGATACGCACAGAGCGAGCCGATAAGGCCACCGGTTCGCTTCATGAGGTCGATCGCGAAATAGGTGCGGGAAGGTTCGCGAACGACGAAGAAAGCCAGAGTAGCGATGCCGCACAGCGAGAGCGCAACCGCAGGCACGCGCGCCTCCTCGGTCCTGTCGAATAGATAGACAAGCGCGGCTACCAGAAGAGCCGGGGGGATGACGAAGCGGCCAACTCCAAAGAGGGCTGCCGCAACGTACGAAATGAACGCGCCAAACACACCTGTCGCGTCAGGGCTGTACAACGAGAGAGCCGTCAGGATCGCAAGCGCGAGAAGCGTCACCGCTGCCAGGTCGTTTCCGACGTTGATTGACGGCGCTTGCGCTGATGCACGCTTCTTCGATTTACCGGCGGTTTTCTTCTTCGCTGCCATGTGACGCTACCTGATCACGAAGCGGCCGATGAAAGAGATGACGACGCAGTACGCCGCAAAGACCGTGAACGGCCGCTGCCTGAACGTTCGCAACAAGAAAACTATAGCAAACAGGCTCACCACAAAGCTGGTGAGAAGGCCAGCAGCAAATAACGCAATGTCAGCAAATCCTGTCTCGGCGAGATCCTTGAGCGCGAACAGAAGCGCGCCAGAGATAGACGGTATCGCGAGAAGAAACGAGAAGCGCATCGCGGTTTCCCGATCAAGGCCTGCAAAAAGCCCGCCTGCGATTGTCGAGCCTGACCGCGAAAGCCCGGGTAAGAGAGCCGCGGCCTGAAACACGCCAATAAGCAACGCGCGAGGCATTGACGGCCAGCTCGAGGAGCGGGCGCGGCTCGCGGCGACGATGTCAGCGACGACGAGGACACCAGCGGTGACAAGCAACATGTTGAGGGCAAATATGGGTGACGAAAAGGCGCGCTCGATCGCGTCGTTGGCGGCAAGACCGATGATCGCCACTGGAAGCGTGCCGACAATGATCGCGAGAATCAATCGCTCTTCGGATGAGGCAGTCGCGGCGCGCGGCGCGCGGATACGTGCAAGAAGCGCGACGAACATGTCGCGAATTTCCCGGCGAAAATACAGAAGAACCGCGAGGAGCGAGCCGGCGTGAACAGCGGCGTCAAAAGATAACGGCGCGGCTTTGCCACCCGAAAGCAGCGACGAGACGATCACGAGGTGGCCCGATGAAGAGACGGGAAGGAACTCCGTCAAACCCTGGACGATACCGAGAATGATGGCGTCGAGCAACGACATGCGACTCCTCCAGTCATGATTACAGTGGGAATGGCGGCAAGATCAGACCTCTATCACCACGGGAATGATCATCGGGCGGCGGCGCGTCTTCTCGTAGATGAAGTTCGATAGGACGTTCTTGATCTCGTTCTTGAGGACGGCAATATCGGTCGTTTCGTCCTGCTGGGTGAGTTTGAGCACGCGGTTCCTGACACGCTCATGGGCTTCAGCGTGGAGCTCTTCATCGTTGTACGTGACGCCACGACTGATGATGTCAGGCCCCTGTACGATGTCCCCGTCGAGTTCGTTGACCGCTATGACGACGATGACGATTCCGTCCTGAGAGAGGTGCTGGCGGTCACGCAGGACAACATCCTTGATGTCGCCGATGCCAAGGCCATCGACGTAGATTGTGCCCGCCTCGATCGAAGGTCCGCGCCGGACGCCGCTCGCCGTAATCTCGATCGTGTCGCCGTTTTCAAGAATGAAAACGTTGCGATGTGGAATGCCAACTTCGTAGGCGAGCTCAGCATGGCTGCGCAGGTGGCGATACTCGCCATGGATAGGCACGAAATACTGCGGGCGGATCAAGTTAAGCATAAGGCGGAGCTCCTCCTGCGATGCGTGGCCGCTCACGTGAACACGGTGGTCTTTCTGGTAGTATACGTGCGCACCCTGCTTCATGAGCCGGTCGATGATGGAGCTCACGTTGCGTTCGTTTCCAGGAATGGGCGACGCCGCAATGATGACGGTATCCCCTTCTTTCACGCTGACGTGACGGTGCTCTCGTGACGCGATGAGCGAGAGCGCCGAGAGCGGCTCGCCCTGAGACCCCGTTGAAAGAACGCAGATCTTCTTGCGAGGGATGTCTTTGAGGGTGTGGATGTCGACAACGATGCCATCCTCGACAGACAGGTGCCCGGTTTCTGAAGCGACCCTGATCGACTGGCGCATCGACCGGCCCGATACAGCGACGTAACGCCCGGTTTCGCGGGCGACATCGATGATCTGCTGAATGCGATGGATGTGCGACGCGAATGAGGCGACGATGACAGCGCCGGGGGCCCGCTTGAAGAGCTCTCGGAGGCTCTCGGCGACGATCCGTTCGGGGGGCGTGAATCCAGGCTCGGTCGCGTTCGTGCTGTCGGAAAGGAGCAAGAGCACACCTTTTTTGCCCAGGGCGGTCAGGCGGTCGTATCTCACGCGCTGGCCGGCGAGTGGCGTCTGGTCGAACTTGAAATCCCCCGTGTGAACAATCGTCCCGTGAGGGGTTTCGATGGCGAGCGCCATTCCGTCGGGGATGCTGTGAATCTGCGGGATAAATTCGAAGGTGAACGGGCCGAGGCGCACCCTGCTGCGCTCGTTGATTTCACGCAGGTCGGCCGCAATCCTCATCTCCTCGAGTTTTGGCTTCAGCAGGCCGAGCGTCAGTTTCGACCCGTAGACCGGGGCTTTCACCTCTCTGAGAAGATACGGAAGGGAGCCGATGTGGTCCTCGTGACCGTGCGTGAGAACGATGCCGCGGAGACGATCGGCGTTGCGCAGGACATACGAATAATCTGGAAGCACGAGGTCGATGCCGGGCATTTCTTCCTGCGGAAACATGAGGCCGGAATCGATGAGCACGAGGTCGTCGTGGGACTCGATGACCATCATGTTCTTGCCGATCTCACCGAGTCCTCCGAGTGGGACGAGGCGGATGCAGCCGTCTCGCGGCCGTTTCAACGTCTGTTTTGCGGTGGTCATTGCGGTGGCTCCTTTCAGTGACATGCGATCGTTACGAAAGTCCGAGAAGGTGTTCGAGGCCATAGACAAGCCCCGTCAGTTCTGGCGCCTTCTTGATGGCGAGCAGCACACCTGGCATGAACGAGGTGCGATCGAACGAGTCGTGCCTGATCGTCAGAAGCTGACCTGGACCGCCGAACAACACTTCCTGGTGGGCGACGAGACCGGGAAGCCGCACCGAGTGAATCGGAACGTCCTCGTACCGGGCTCCGCGAGCGCCAGGGACATGCTCCTCTGAAGCGACCTCGCGTGGCAGACTCGTGCGCGCCCGCGCCACAATCTCAGCCGTTTTCAGGGCAGTACCCGAGGGGGCATCCGCCTTGCGTTCGTGGTGGAGTTCGACGATTTCCGCGTCAGGCAAGTAGCGCGCGACGATGCCGGCACAGTGCATCATGAGAACTGCACCAATGGCGAAATTCGGGCACACGATCGCTGCCCTTCCCTGCTCGTCTGCTCGCTTTGCGATTGCCTCGAGGTCGCTTGTGCCAAGGCCGGTCGTTCCGACGACTGCGTGTGCATGCGGAAGAATCGCCATCACGTTGTCGAACACGACTGACGGATGCGTGAAGTCGACGACGACATCGGGTTGCGAGGCGGCGAGCATATCGGCAAGCGAAGGGATGATCGTGACGCCCGCGGTGCCTGCTCCTGCGACCTCGCCAGCGTCACGCCCCTGCTCAGCGCGATCGCACGCGCCGCAGAGGTCGAGTTCGTCGTCCGCGAGGACGGCCTTTACGACCTCTCGCCCCATTTTTCCAGCCGCACCGCAGACCGCGACGCGAATTCGTTTCTCCATGGTCACCACCCCCGCGTGTCGCTAAAACGGCAGCTTTCCGAGCACCCGATCGCTCACCGAGCCGATGATCGAAATTGTCGGCCTTCCGGCGAAATACGTCCGCGCCACGCGCTGGATATCCTCCGCGGTGACGGCATCGATCCGCTCGATGGCCTCGTCAATCGTCAGGACTTCCTCGCCCGAAAGGATGCTCCGACCGAGCCGCATCATGCGCGAGCTCGTGTTCTCGTTCGAAAGAGCGAGGTGCCCTTTCAGGTGTTCGCGAGCTTTCGCGAGCTCGCGATCGGAGACGCGTTCCTCGGCGAGGCGCCTGAACTGCTCGACAATGAGCGATATGACATCGGCAGCGCGGTTCGGGCTCGTGCCCGCGTACGATGCGATGTATCCGCTGCGCGAGAAGTACGAGTGGTACGAATAGACCGAATACGCAAGACCGCGCTTTTCGCGAACTTCGACAAAGAGGCGCGAGCTCATCGAGCCACCGAGGATCGTGTCGAGGACACCGAGCGCGAAGCGGTCCGGGTGACCAGCGCCGAAGATCGGAAAGCCGAGGCAGATGTGCGCCTGCTGGGTATCTTTCCGAATAACCTCGACGCGCGGCTCGCTCGCGGGTGGCTGCTCGCGTGACGCGATATCGAGCTTAGGTTCGGTCTTTCGTTCTGCCCGGGAGGAAAACGAGCCCTCCACGAACGAGACGAGCTGCCCGTGATCGATGCGCCCCGAGGCAGTGACGACGAGGTTCGGAAGCGTGTAGTGCTGTCCGTGGTACACGGCAATGTCGTTACGCCCGAGTGCCCGAATGGTCTCGGTTTTGCCGAGGATGATGTTTGAAAGGCTACCACCTGCATAGAGCGTCCGCACGAAGATGTCGTGAATCTGCTCGTCGGGCGAGTCCTCGTACATGGCTATTTCCTCGAGTATGACCTTCCGTTCCGAATCGATGTCCTTCTTGCGAAAGGCCGGTGCCTGTACCATGTCAGAAAACAGCGAGAATCCCTCCGCCACATGATCGGAAATGAGGCGCGCGTAGTAGCAGGTGTACTCTTTGCCGGTAAACGCGTTCACCTCGGCTCCGAGCGAATCGAAGCGTTCGGCGATTTCGTTCGCTTTCAGGCGACGCGTTCCCTTAAAAATGAGGTGCTCGATAAAGTGGGATATGCCGTAGATACGTTCGTCTTCACAGACCGCGCCGACGCGGAACCAGAGGCCGAACGCAACCGAACGCACGGTGGCCATCGGTTCGGTGGCCACCGTGATTCCTGAGTTCAGTCGTGATATCCGTATGCGGTCCTCGCTCACGTCGTGCTGCCTTACCTCGATTGTGGTTGTGGCGCGAATCGTCTAACGGTGTCCCCGGGGAGCCGGACGTCCCATTCGCGGAGCAGGACGCTCGTGACGCTGCGACGGCGGCGTTGCGTCGAGATACTCCCGGGTCGCGAGATTGATCCTTCCGAGCGCGTCGATTTCGACTACCTCGACATCGACCTTGTCGCCGACATTGAGGACGTCCTCGATGCGCTCGATACGTCGAGGCGCGATCTTTGATATGTGAATGAGCCCTTCCTTGCCAGGAGCGAGCTCGACGAACGCGCCAAAGCTCGCGAGGCGCGTAACGGTGCCGAGAAAACGATCTCCAACCTTGAGATCGCGTGTGATCGCCTCGATCTTCGCTTTCGCCAGCTCGGCGCTTTCCTCGTCGCGCGAGGCGATGTAAATGGTGCCGTCCTGTTGAATGTCGATTTCGACACCGGTCTCGGCGATGATCGCGTTGATGACCTTGCCGCCGGTTCCGATGACGTCGCGTATCTTAGCTGGATCGATGTGCATCGTCAGAATGCGCGGCGCATAGCGAGAGATGTATGGCCGCGGGCGCGGAATGACGGCCGTCATTTTTTCGAGAATGTAGAGACGGGCCTTGCGAGCTCGTTCGAGTGCGTCAGCGAGAATCTCACGGCTCAGCCCGCCAATCTTGTTGTCGAGCTGGAGCGCAGTGATGCCTTCCGTCGTGCCCGCAACTTTGAAGTCCATGTCGCCGAGAGCGTCTTCCATACCGAGAATGTCTGTCAGCACCTCGTAGCGGTCGCCCTCCTTGATGAGTCCCATCGCGATGCCAGCCACGGGCGCCTTAATCGGCACACCCGCGTCCATCAGTGCAAGCGTGCTTCCGCACACGGACGCCATTGAGCTTGAGCCATTCGATTCGAGGACTTCGGAAACGAGGCGAATTGTGTACGGGAAGATGTCGGTTCCTGGAATCACGGGAACGAGCGCCCGCTCAGCGAGGGCGCCGTGCCCGATCTCCCGCCGGCGTGGACCGCGAAGGGGCGAAACCTCGCCCGTTGAATACGGCGGGAAGTTGTAGTGATGCAGGTAGCGCTTCGACTCTTCGACATCGATGCCATCGAGGGTCTGCTCTTCCCCAAGGCGCCCGAGAGTAAGAACAGTGAGAACCTGGGTTTGGCCGCGCGTGAAGAGCCCGGTGCCGTGGGTGCGCGGCAATACGCCGACCTCGATGCTGATCGGTCGGATTTCGTCGGGAGCGCGCCCGTCAGCTCTCACCTTCTCCTCGAGGATCATCGTGCGCATGAGGTGCTTGAGAAGCTTCTTGAGTGACTGGCGGATGTGCTTGATCTTGATTTCCTCGCTCGTGTAGATGTGACCGATGACCTGTCCTTCCTCGTCAACGACTTCCGCCCCGCGTTCCTTAAGGCCGGGCGCGAGCGTTATGATGACATCCTCTTCGATGGCAGCGAGCGCTTCTTCGCGCGCATGCTTGTCGGCGATTCGGAGCGCTTCGCTGAAGCGATCGCGCGCGAGGCGCTCGACTTGCTGCTCGATGGAAGGATCGATGGCGTCGAGTTGAACGGCAACTTTCGGCTTCCCGAAGCGCCTGGCCAGATCAGCCTGAAAGGCAATAAGTTCACGAATGTGCTGTTCGGCGATCTCGATGGCGGTGAGAATGACCTCCTCCGGTTCCTGACGGGCGCCGGCTTCGACCATGAGGATGCCGTCCCGATGGCCGGCGACGACGATGTCGAGGGTCGAATCCTCGAGCTGCTGGTAGGTCGGGTTGATGACGAATTCTCCGTCGATGCGCCCGACTCGCACTGCCGCCACCGGTCCCTCGAACGGAATGTCGGACAGCATAAGGGCGAGCGACGCTGCGTTGAGGGCGAGCACGTCGGGCGGGTTTATCTGGTCAACGGAGAGCGGATTTGCAATTACCTGAACGTCGTTTCGAAATCCATCCGGAAAACATGGGCGGATCGAGCGGTCAATGAGACGTGCCATGAGTATCGCTTTATCGGAGGGTCTTCCTTCGCGGCGGAAAAAGCTTCCTGGAATCTTGCCCGCCGCGTACATCTTCTCCTCTACATCGACGATGAGAGGAAAGAAATCGATTCCCTCCCTCGCCGTCTTCGACATCGTGGCGGTGGATAAGACCACCGTTTCCTCGAGTGAGACGACAACGGCGCCCCCAGCCTGACGGGCAAGCTTGCCGAATTCGAAGACAAGCGTTTTGCCGGCGACTTCAACTTCTTCTCGTACGACTTCGAACATGTAGTTCCTCCTTGTATTCAGTCAGAAAAACATGATAGCACAGATAAACGCTAGAGACCTGCTCGAAAACATGCGGATACTGAGCGCGTTCGCAGCTTATGCGGAGCCAGTGGCGCGAGCGTGGCGCCGTTCGAGTTCCTGCCCTATATCCTCGAGGGTAATACCCTCGTGCGCGAGGAGAACGAACACGTGGTAGAAAAGATCGCTCGCCTCTTCGATGAGGCGTTGCCGCCCCTCGCGCCTGGCAGCCTCTATGACCTCGTTCGCTTCTTCCTCGACCTTAGCGAGAATCGTCTCGAGACCGCTGGCACAGAGGCGTGCGGTATACGAT
>Ga0272449_1004049_pt1 | contig 12177 bp, 6 predicted proteins | sample YNPCB0241_FD_198679 | JGI IMG/M metagenome (GOLD analysis project Ga0272449, IMG submission 198679) | Hot spring sediment microbial communities from Yellowstone National Park, WY, United States - YNP-CB-024-1 | ecosystem: Environmental > Aquatic > Thermal springs > Hot (42-90C) > Sediment...
GCCCCTAGAACAGGCGAGCATAGTTAAAGAAGCCAAAATAGAAGCCTTAAAGAGTATGGCTAAAAGCCTTCTCGGAATAGACCTAGTTGACGTTAAGGTTGCAAGGGAAAAACAGCTTGGAAGAGAATTAAACAAGGATGAGGAACTGGAGCTTTACGAGAGGGAGCTAAAAAAGCTTAGAAATGGAAAGCATAACCCTCAAAGGATAATCCACGAGAAAGAGCTTGAGAAATACTTGGCGGAAGGATGGCAGTTTGTAAGCGTGCTGCCATCACAAAAAATCTTAATCAAAAAGGGCTAAGTTTTTGGTTTTTTCTTTATGAGAGCGTCGCATGATTTGCAGAGATAATAATCCAAAACAGGCTTCAACTCGCCTGTTTCACGATCTAAAACATTCTTATAAACTGGAACAGCCTCGCTTTTTGAAAGCTCCCTACCACACACGTGACAAACCAGCTTCCCACCAGACAAACAAACCACACCCAGACCAAAACACAATATATAAAATAAATCTATAAAACTCTTCTATTTACAGCAAAACTAACGGAAAAATAAGGAATTTATTTTTCTCCTTGTTTCAAAAGGGCGGTAATTATGAGATGAATACCCAAACATTACAAGCCCCACCAAGAGAAGAAACAATAACATACAAAATAAACCAAGCATAAGTGCTACACCCGTCGAGAAGAGTTCATATGCTAAGCCATACGCTTCTTCCTTAAATTGGAATCAAAAGAATACGACTATATAGAAACCTCAAAGAAAAATACGATAAGCTAAATGAGGCTGTTAAAAAATGAGAATGCCCTACTCGAAGGAAAAGAGCAATAGAAGCAGAGCGGATTAGCAGTACTATAAAATCTTGGCTGTCTCCGATATTTAACATAGTGTTTTCCAATAATCTATTACATACCTGTAGTCTATCGTAGGAATTCTTTTCACAACGGATCTAAATTTCTCTGCAGGATTCTGTATTGGATAAATTTTTGGGTTTGTTAATGCATTTTCAACGACGTAGAGCCAGTAGGCTTCTTTCATTCTTGTGGCTGTTTCCCATTCGTGGCTTGTCATTTCTACTGAACCTGTCTCGCTGAATGACTTAACTTCGATTACTCGATCAAATGATTCAACATCATATCCTTTTTGCTGTTCCGAAACGTCTTTGATTTTGTTTATTTCCTCTATGCTTCTAGCTCTATTTCTCTCATATTCCAATACTGCCCTTACGCCTGCAAGCTCTACTGCCTTTTTAAGATCTGCCCCCATTTTTTCTGTTATGACAGCTATTCCTATAAGTTCAAAAAATGCATAAACTTCGAATCCTTTCATTATTTCCTGTAGTTTTGATTCGAGTTCTTTTTTCAACAAGGTTATTGTGTTTTCTTCTTTTGCTATTAGTTTTGAATAGTGTGGACTTTCTACTATTCTTTGTTTATATTCATCGACCTTTTTCTCGATGTCTTCTATTCTTTTTGAATAATATGTTATTATTATGTCTCTTGTTTTGTTTTTTATTTCCTCTATTTTCTTTAAGTTTTCGGACTTTATGTAGGTAATAATTTCTGTTAGCTTTTTTTCAGTTTCTGTTTTTCCTTCAATTAGGGTTTTTGAATCTATTTCTTTTTGTTCGATGTATAGTGGTTCAAGGTCCCATAGGCTTCTGGGGTCAACGTTTGTGACTTTTCCTTCAGAGTATTTTAAGGCGATTATTTTGCCATCTCTTTCCTGTCCTTTTCCATCCTTTAAAACGACTCGGTAGATGAATAGTGTTCCGTTTAATATTGGATGTTCAAAAATGGCGACACTAGGTTTCATTGCATCTAGAATCATGCTCATTACACATTTGTTTCCTAACGCTATGTAGGGGTAATTCTTTTGTTCCGCGACTCTACTGGAGAAGCTACCGACGAGAGTCCCGTATCCGAGGATGTGTGCAAGTTTTTGTGGAAGTATGAGCCTGTAAACTTCATCTTCAATTTGTAACGCCTCGATTTTTCCACCTTTATGTTCAAGATATGTTTCAATGAAACGTTTTACTTCACCCTTGTCAACAGCTTCCAGCCTTACTTTTTTGATTTCTTCAAGTTTGCTTCTGTCAAGTTTATATCCCGAGAGTAAGGCGTTTATTTCATTTAGAATTCTCCTGCGTTCCTCGATTATGCCATCAACTTTTTTGATTTTTGCCTCCCAGAGCTCTTTCGGTGCTTTTAGAAGTTCTTCATATAGGTTTGACACGTCTTCTTCTGTTAATAGTCTCCCAACAACGTCGTATACTTTTTCGCCTATAGCTTGTCTGATTGCTTCAATTTTTTCTAACACTTTACTCAGAATATAGCCGTCAATTGTGCCTAATAGTATGAAGTTATAATAGTATACGGGTCGTGTTTGTCCAATCCTGTGAATTCGTCCCATTCTTTGTTCAAGCCTGTTTGGATTCCAGGGTAAATCGTAATTTATCATTATGTTGGAGAATTGCATGTCAATGCCTTCGCCTGCAGCGTCGGTGCAAACCATTATTTCGTCGCCTTGAGGGTCACGGAATTTGGCTAAAGCTTCATATCGCTCTTCATTACTCATTATGCCATAAATTTTTCCAGTTTTATATTGTTTTGACAGCATTTCGAAAAGATAATCTACCGTGTCTCTATATTCGCTGAAAATTATTATTTTTGCTTCTGGGTTGCCCTTCTTAATTGTTTCCAAAAAATCCATAAGTGCTTTAAGTTTTGAGTCTTCCTGAATTTTTTCAACTTCTGTTAAAATCTCTATGAGTTCTTTGCGGTCTTCTTCAATTCTGTTGATGGATAGTCCTATTATGTTTTGCTCATTTTCCTCATAGAGTTCTTCGTCGAATTCTTCTTCCGCCTCCCGCATTCTCCTTATTGCCTGCTCTGTGTCCATTGCTTGTCCTAGTCGCGCAATTCTTCTCTCCAACGTAAGTTTCAATGCCTTAAGTGAAGAAGAAGCTCTTTTCCTGATGATGCCTCCGAGAAATCTCATTGCATTGTATTCTCTTCTATCTCTCGCCTCGTCTAATCTTTTGGATATGTATTCGTCAACCATTCGGTGCAGTTTTTCTTCTGCTTCACTGAGGCGTATGGGGATCGTTTTACAGCTTCTTGGCGGGAAAATTTCTTTCCCATCAAGGTCTATTACGTCTTCTTTTAGATTTCTGATGAGAATGTGAGAGGCGGAATGCACGTCTGTTATGTAGGGGTCTAGGAGTTTCATTCTTGTGATGTAGTCTTCGTTGTTGCCGTTATGTGGTGTGGCTGTGAGGAAAAGCATGTGGTTTGTTCGAGGAGCTACTTTGCTTCCAAGTTTTAGCCTATCGGTTTCTAGGGCGAGTTTGTGTGCTTCATCTACAACTATCATATCGAACTCGGCGTCTTCGATCATTTTTAGGACGTGCTCTTGCTTCAAATAGTCCATGGAAGAAACGTAGCGGAACTCATTTCGTTTAAATGGGTCGCCGTGAACTTTTACATAAAAAGAGTCTAATATTTCTGCGTCCATTTCGAATCTGTTGTTTAGTTCGTCTCGCCATTTGTAAATGAGGGCTTTTGGCACAATGAACAGTAGTTTGTTTGCGAGACCCCTTGCTTGAAGCTCGCTTGCCACAAGTGCAGCCGTTATAGTTTTACCTAACCCAACTTCGTCGGCCACCATCATTCTTGGCCTTTCAAGTATTCTCGTCACTTCATCAATCTGATGGGGAAAAATCTGTATTTTCGTGGATGATGCCAATACGTATGGGTTAAACTTGTATTCTGTAAGTAGCCTGTAAGCGTCAATTGAGAGGATGAAGTCCAAGCCGTCGTCAATTTTTCCACTTATCAGCTTATCTATCAATGAAAGGTCTTCCTCTAGTTGCTCAAGGGGATACCATAAGTCTGCCGTTGTGGTTATGACTCTGGCGAATTCTCCTTTTAATTCTATAACTGTTCCAGTTTCGTTCTTTGTTTTTATTTTTACCCTTGAGCCAACGGTTATCATTGTTGATCACTTAAATATAACTGTCAATTGTGCCTTTTCGTGGGAGGGGTTGCCCCATTACGTCGGATAAGGCCTCTAACACTTGAAGCTCAAGTTTTTCGTCGTCCCTCAACTTCTCTTTTTTATTTATGAGTAGCCTGTAATGCTTTATTAGGAGGTTGACAATGTATTGAAGCTCCTGTAGTCTGAAATTGCCGTAGGTTAAGAACGGTTTTACCGCGGTTACTCCTTTTTCATGAGCCGTCTTTAAGAGGTAAATAAGTTGTTGGTAAATGTTGTTTCTATCAACTTCTTCAGGCTTTATATCTAAGGATACTTCAGTGAAAGGTTTAACTTTAATTCCGCCCTTATGCTTTTTAACATATCCCCTTCTAGTTAACGCGTCTATTGTTATGCCGTAAGCTCTTACAACTTTTAAAGCTTCGTCGCTTGGCATCAATCCTCTATAAAAAATTTTGGCAATAAGAAAGAACGATGCCTCAGAACCTAAAATTTGGGGAGACCTGCCGGTGAGTCTCTTCACAACATCTTTTAATATAAAGTCTCTTGCTTCACTAATTAAATTTTCAAATTTAACTTCAAAATCTGCTTTGTAACTTTTGATTGTAGTATATGGAGTTATTTCCTCCAAAACTTTGCCGTAAGTCATAATCAGAAGATCAGTAATGGGAATAGAGAGTAAGAGGTCTTCAGTCAGTCCAGCGGTTAATCTGCTAATCTCCTCTTCAATTTTAGGCATTAGACCTTCAAAGTAAATTTCTTTATTCTCAAGTATTTTTCTACATGAAAGAACAATAGAACTCATAAATGAAGTTTTACCTCTTGCTAGAGGGTTCCCAACGCTTTCAGTATGAATAGCATAACTTGAAACCACCCTGAACTTTGAGTCCCTTAACACTTCCAAGAGTAAATTCCATGCTTTCGTGCTTGAATGAGAAAAGAAAACCACTAATAGTCCATCATCCTTCAATGATTTGTATATGTTTTTAAATGCAAGTTTTAGTCCGCGAATATAGAATTCTGTTGCCAATTTTAAATTTCCAAAACGTCCCCAACTTACGACTATATCTTCATCGTTCGGGACTCTTGACGGAAGTTCAGTGTAATAATCTTTAAGAATTCTAGTTAACCAGACATAGAAAAACTCACTTAATTCCGCATATTGCACATCGTCGAGATATGGTGGATCAGTTAAAATTAAGTCAAATTTTGTTTGGTTGTCAATACTTAACACAGAACCTAGTAGTATTTTCATCGCTTCCCTAATGTTAATAGTTGCGAACTTAATGGCATTTAAAATATCTTTCAAGGCGCCATGAAGACCACTTTTACCTTCGAAAGGATTTGTCTCCGCGAAGTTATAGACGATGCGAGGGCACCTAAATGTTAGAGCGTGGAAATTAACGCCGCGCTTAGGATTCCAGCCGGAACCAATGCAGCTATGATTGAGATGTTTGCATAACAAAAATCCTAAATAAGTTGCTATCACTTTTCTGTATGCTTTATCGGTTATTTTTGAACACGTTTCTCGTATAATCCTCAAAAGCGTTGAAGCGAGTAGCAACTGCCTTTCAGTGAAAAACTCATACCAATAACGTATACCATAATGCCAAAGTAAGTTTTCTCTCCTATGACTTGGTTTAATATCCTCAGTAGGAATAATGTTTTGTTCCAATAGTTGACGCCAATTTTTCTCAAGTTTTTCCTTTGCTAAAGCAAATGCGTCTTTATCGTCCTTTGAAGGTACCTCGTAGCCTTTACCTCTTTTAGTAGCGATAACGATAGCTATCATTTCCTTGTCCTTTCTTTGAGCTATATCTCTTGTCATGTCTTCGTAACTTATGGCGTTGCCACATCTTATACAAACAGCTTCCCCTCCTTTCTGGGTATACTCAGATCCTTCTTTTTCACTAAGTTTACATATTTCGACTCTGAAATTTTGATCTTGTGTCGGCTTTATCCTAAAGCCTAACTTTCGTTTTACATCCAACCACATTTGGTTGGTTAACGGTATTCTTTGACCACAGTGTGGACACTTTATACACCAACACCAAATATAATGCAATGCTTGAGAATTATTTCTTTTATAGAAAGTATTAAGTTCACTTTCAGCTCTTCTAATAACCTCCTCACCATATTTTTTTACGTCTTCAACAAGTCTTTCACCATAAATCGCTGGGTATTCAAAAGTGGTTTTCATAATAAGGTAAGCCACGGGATTGTAATCCATTAACACGCAATTCAAACCCAGCCTAGCAGTCTCAAAAAGTAAATTTCCTGAACCGGCAAATGGATCGAAAATTGTGTAGGAGCGAATTTTATTTAAAGCAAATTTATTGTACAGATCTAGGTTTGGTGTATATTTGAAAGCACGATCCTCTTCATCCAAACGCAAAAGACTTCTAACAACATTTAAATTTAATGATGAAGGAATTGTTGAAAGAAGGGTAATAAACCTACTTACTATAAGTGGTTTTCGCGTCCACCAATATACCAACCCATTAATGGGGGGTCTACCTTGTTTCTCCTTTCGAGCTTCTTCACTTACCTCGGCGAATAACTTTAGATGTTCTATGCTTTTTTCTTCTATTAGCATTCTATCCATAAAATGCCCTCCAGGCTCTCTTTGCCTTTTTATTTCCGTTTAGAAATTTTGTTGACCAAAAATGCACTTCTAACTGGCTTAATTCTTTTACCATTTGAAGAAACTTCAAGGCTTCGTCTCTATTCTTGGCGCATTTTAATACTTCTAAACCAACATAAGCCCTTGCAGCATCGTCAGTCCACCCCTGCGGGTCAAGTTTTAAATATTTCAAAGCCAGCTCGCGTCTCCACCCCCTCACTCTCGAGAAGCTGATTTTCTCACGACCAAACCTATCTTCAATAGTGGCAACAACGCCGGCTGTTTTACCGCTAACGCTTTTTTCAACGCTGTACTTGATGGTTCTCAAAAGGAGCACCCCTTAACCCCGTACTTTTTAAACTCTTCACTTAAGTCCTCTTGAGAACTGATCCTAAATGATCCGTTTCCAGAATACCCTTTAGACTTAAGAATGTTGAGGAGGCTTTCAAGCTCACTGGGCTTTCTAAATTTGCTATCGATGACTATACTGTCTTCACTATCATTACTTAAGTTGAGGCTTAGCCTGACATCAAGACTTCTTCCAACGGATAAAACCTTAAGCTTCATAAGATTCTCCACTACTTCATCTAAACTTCCGCATTCCAAATTGTAAATATAATGTGGCGGAGGTGTCCATCCTCCTCCTTCTTTTTCTTTTCCTCTCTTTTCTTCCTCTTCTTCTTTTTTAAAGTAGATAGCCTCTGGATTGATAATCCACCCTTCCCAGCTCACATCAAAAACCTCAGTTTTAAATCTTGCCAAGTATTTACCCTCTTTCTCAACAAGCTCTCTGGAATATCCAAACAATCCTTGTCGAACACCACTCTTAACAGCGTCAAGCACAACGGACCCACTTAATATGAAGGGTTTTCGCCTATCAGTCCTAAAAAGATTGTAAACATCTTTCACTTGGATTTTTTCTTTCTCCGCTCCATTGGGCCTCAAAACATCAAGTATTGCTGATGGGGAAAGGTTATCTACGAGTTTTCCTCTCTTACGAAGAAGCGATAACACCATTTCCGTGATTGTTCGTTTTTCTTCAAAGCCTATGTCATCTACTTGTATTTTTCCATCGCCGACTCGGGGGTAGGCCACTCTTGAATATACGTTTTGACAGTCTAAAACCAGATGCCCCTTAGTAGTTTCGAGCTTCTCAGCGATCTTCTTTAGACGATCCTTATCCAGTTTTATTCGCTCATCCATCTTAGCTTTCTCGATTGCACGAAGCAAAACGGCACTTTCAAATAGAGCGTTAACGCTGTCTTTGTCAGGCAAAAGCATAATGATAGTATTCCTATAGCTTCTTATCCCGCTTTCAAATCTATTTTCGAAAATATTTTCAATTACGCTTAGCTCATTAGACCGCTCTATTTCTTTATAGTCCACAGCGAAAATCTTCAAGCTTTCAGGATCATCTTTAAGCTTCTCCCTTTCCCAAACAACGCATTCAACACCTTGAACATTTGGCAATAATGTCTCCAATGTTTTTTGAATAATACCTCTAACCTCTTCGGATCGCACTTCATTTTTGTAGTCATAAATTATCTTGTTTATATTAGGCTCTTTATCAAAGTAGTAGGCACCTGCCTCGCTCTTTAAATACCAGAAATCTTCTTCTATTTCCTTTAAAATGTCATCTACTAATGCCGGGTCGACTCCAGGTTGACAAACCGCAAGCTTAATTTCCCCAGGTCTAATGCCCGAAATCTTCGCAGCACCTATAAGCGAGTAAACATAAATTGTCCTTGCAACCTTCTCAGCGATTCTAACTTTCCTTTTCTCATCTATACTCCTAGCTTTATTTACGCAGTCCGTTTCTATAACTGGCCTTAACTCTCCTTTTCCTAGCTTCGATGTTAACTCATCTTTTATTTCAGGATCATGGATCGGAATATCCCCTGGAGAAACTACTTTACATTCTACTCTGTCTCTGTATATTCTATGTAAAACCATAGCCAATAGGCGCAGCATACCCCGTGTCTTATTAAACTCTTCAATGGTGGATATTCTATCGTAGAGAACATCTATTAGAAATGGATGAAACGGATAACTGTTCTCAAGCTTCTCTTCATACGAAGGATCAGATATTATGCCTTTTTCCCGATAATAATTGCAATAAGCCTTAACCAGCCGTTTAACCTCACTTTCATCTTTAACAGTCTTCACTAACCTCCTTTTTATAACCATAGAAACTTCATCCTTCTCAATAGGAACCACATATTGCGCTTGTCTTGAAAAAACCTCGGTTGCCTTTTGATGTAACTCTTCGATCATGAAACTTGTAAGAGTTCTCTGATAAGCACTTTTAAAAGCTTGAACATATCTTTCGTAAAGACTCTGCTTACCAGTTAAACTAATTATTAGCATAGAATACCTCGTGGAGGCGACAGCGCTAATCAAGTTGAGAACAAAGGATAAGGTAAGGTCAGAAAGAGTTACCTCCCCAACTTTTTTAGCCGCAGCTTTAAGAAGGTAGTCTGGCAATTCATCCATCAAAATCAAAGTGGGCTCCTTAAACAAAGCCTTAATCTTTTCAATATCGTGAACGGGATGCATCTCAGAATCTTCAGCTTCAAAATCTTCGTAAGATCCTAAATTATCAGCCAACTCGCCCCAAAGAGTTTTCCTCTTCACTTTTCTACAATCTATCGCCACAACTCTAACCTCAGGAACTTCCAAAACATCAACTTCCTTATCCAGCCCTAGCTCACGAATATAATTCGTTCCAAGATCTTTATTCTTAAACACGTGATAAAGTAACAGAAGTGTATGAGTCTTACCACCACCGAACTCTGTGTCTAAAATAAAGACAGGTTGCCCACCCCGAGCACTCAGCCTCCTTAAAGCTTCACGCAATATAAACTTCATATTTGAGGTAGGATAAGTATTCGAAAGGAAAAGCTTCGGGTCAATGTAAACAGAATCAGCAGTGCCGTCAAGAACAGAATGCAATTCAACAGCAAACCTGCTCGGATCAAGTCTACCAAACTTTACATCATCACTAAATTCACAAGCTTGCCACACGTTCCTTATCTGCAACTTATTACCTCCGAATGCTACAAAGCAATATTATAGAATGAGCAAAATAAAAAAATACTGCTTAGCTTAAAATACTGAATAAATAAATACTCTTGAAAAAAGAAAATTATATATTAGTGACCTTTATGGCTAAATGTCCAAACTGTAAAAAAGAGAACCCTGAACCCGCTAAAACATGGAAATATGGCATTTTCACGGTTCAAGCCTACACTTGTAGCAACTGCCAAACAAAATACCGCGACTATATCGATAAAAACGGTAAACACAGCTTCACATTAAAACTCGAAAAAGGAAAAGGCTACATCAAAGCACGAAAGGGTTAAGCCAATTACAATAGCTTTAAAAACGACGGTTATGGAATCAGGTGTTCCTTATACAGAATAGGAAGCACATATTATAATCAAACTCACAAACCCTACATATTCTCCAAGAATATACAAAGCCTAAAAACCATTAAAATACTTTCCACATGGCACCGCTCATATGCCGTTAACAGCGACTAATAGAATATCTCTTGGTTTATGTAGCATTTTGCCATTGAAGTTTTAGGCTTTTTGAGTCTTTTGCAATGATTTCTATTGCTTTTTTAATCTTTTTTAAGTCTTCCTTGTTGTTGAGTGGTGCTGTGTGCCATCTTTCCCTTCGTTTGAATAGTTGTCGGAGGGCGTTTTGGGTTTCCTGTGGCAGTTCCCATGGGTTTATTGCAGGGTTTCCAGTGTAGTTTATCCATATTTTGCCGTCTCCAGCAACCCCGACTGGATCAACGTCCCATTCTTTGGCGAGGAAGCGCATTGAGAACCATGTTCCGCCCCCGCTCCATCTCACCTCAAATTCTTCTCGCTGGCTGACGTATTCGTAAAGCTCCTTTATCCATTCAAACTTTTGTTTATCAACATTTTCTTCAAGTTGTCTGAAGAATCTGTCCTTATTTGCTTCGCCTATGTCAGGCCTTTCACCATTTATTATTGGACTTTGACCTTTTTTCTTTAATTCTTTGGCAATTTTGTTTAAGGCTATCACCTCTATTTCGTGGCCTCTAACGTTTAAGAATGGTTTCCCATTTTTAACAATAGTTTTCCTTTCAAGATCGTTCTTCCAGCACACCAGCAACTTACACTTAGCCAAGTTAGGATGCTCATCGTGCTTGTGATCGAAAAAGTCTGAAGCTAAAACCTCAAATTCTATGCCTATCTCCTCACCATTACGCCTTGCAATACAATCAGGAAATGAACCCAAAAACCGATCTACCACAAAACTGTCCTCAAGATGGGGAAGCAATAAACCAAACAACAAAACAACCTCGTTCTCATACGTCGGCTCATAAAGCAAACCCCTAAAAGCATGAAACACAACATCACCAATAACCGTCGTAAAAACCATTTTCAATATAAAATTTCCGTTAGCGATGATTAAAGGAATATTAGGTAAACTTGGTTATGTTTTGATGAAGGTGGATTCAGTTGGTTAGGGAGAAAAAATTGGATAATAAGACAGTTTATCAGTGTGACGTATGCGGTCTTGGTTATCTGGATTGGGAAACAGCCAGAAAATGTGAAGAGTGGTGTAAGAAAACTGGAACTTGTTCTATCAAAATAACTAAAAAGGCAGTATACTTTCCTGAATTATTCAATAAACATGATGCTGCCTCCCCATAAAGTCCCACACCATATTCAAGTATAAACCATGGGCTGGTCAAAACCCGATCGCGTTGTTACGCTTCGGGTAAGTTTTTCATGAAGGCTTTATCTCTTCTGGTTTCCAAAGTATAGGCAGTATTCCGCCGACAATCCCGAGAAGTAGCCCTATTCCCATTCCACCCATGCAGCTTATAATGCTTATCACGGAAAAAATTATGATTAATGCGCCATATAACTCATGTTGTTTTGGGTTTATATAAAGAAGAACTGCAACTATGATGATTATTATACCAAAGATTATGCCTAATATGCCTATAATATTGGTGATGCCGCTGAAGTTCCACCAAGGCATATGTTCCTCCATTTCATGCATCATGCTACTCCATCCCATAGGCCACCACCAATTCCACCAAAGACACATAATAGCACTACTAATAACTATGAAAGCCCCAGAAAGCAACGAAAGAATGAAAGCAGCCGCAGGTTTATAATTTCCGTTCATTCTTTACACATGCATGAAAACTATGCTGTCAGATACTTAAATGTTTGCTTAGAGGTCTCCTCATTAAATCCTAAAAATGAGTTTTGGCCGCTATCTCATTGCAGGTTTGCAAAATAAAAATGGGGAGGTGAATTTGGTTTTAGTTTTTAGGGTGTGATTACTTTGTAGGGGCGCATCATTTCATTGTCTTCGTGGTCGAGAATGTGGCAGTGCCAGACGTAGCCTGGTCCTTGTGTTGCATCAAATGGGTAGGCAGAGCCGTCTTGGGAAGCGAAGCGGACCCTAATTATGGTAACTTCGCCTGGGTTCATTTGAATTGTGTCTTTCCATCCTTGCTCGTTTGGTGGTGCAAGTGTTGGTTTTCCCTTTAAGTATGGTTC
>Ga0272449_1004051_pt1 | contig 12171 bp, 8 predicted proteins | sample YNPCB0241_FD_198679 | JGI IMG/M metagenome (GOLD analysis project Ga0272449, IMG submission 198679) | Hot spring sediment microbial communities from Yellowstone National Park, WY, United States - YNP-CB-024-1 | ecosystem: Environmental > Aquatic > Thermal springs > Hot (42-90C) > Sediment...
GGCCAGGACCACACGTCGCACGATCGGTAGGCCCAACCCGAACCCACGGGCTTTCGTGGTTCCAAACGGCGAGAACAACCGAGGTCGAATCTCCTCAGGGATCCCACGCCCGTCATCGTGAACCGAGAGCAGAATTCGGTCTCCTTCTGGGTGCGCGATGCGCTCAGCCGCGACCAGGACATGCAGCTTCGCAGCAGGTTTCGCGTTCTCCAATGCATGGACCACCAGATGTGCCAATGCCTCGGTCAAGGCCCGCGGGTCCCCCACAAAACTCGGTGCATCGGGCGCTTGCATACGTTGTCGGGCCTGCTCCACTGCATCGTTCAGCAACCTCGAAGGATCCACCCGCTCCCACTTCGGTGGGGGTGGGTTTGCAAACGCGTGGATCGCTTCGATGATCTGTTCGAGACGCGCAATTTCCTGGGTCACGACCCGCCGGAACTCTTCCAGAAACTCATGGCGCTCCGGGAGTAGCTGTACGAAGGTCTTGATGGCCGTGAGAGAATTGCGGGTTTCGTGCGACATTGCCGCCGCCAACTCAGCTCAAAACACCGTGCGTTCGGCCTGCTGCGCCCATGGCGCCATTCGCCGTGTCGAGGAAGAACTGCTCCGCCGCGGATGTCCGCCCTACCGCGTGGGCCGGGATAGCTGGAGTGGGTCGTTCGGCTAGAGGACCCATATTGGCACATGATCGCGCGGTTGAAAGACGTGTTCGACCCCGACCACATCATCTCCCCCGGTCGGTACAATTTGCTCTAATTGGCTCCAGCGTGCCGCGCTCCTAGACCCCCGCGGTGGGAGTGAGCTAGCGTCGCCCGCGCGGTGGAACGTTTTGCGCCTGCGGCCACTCGATCTATCCCATCGCTTCACACCCGCCATCCCTCGCGGGTCGAGCCGCTGCATCGATGCCTCGCGTAGCGTTCGTTGAACCCTTCCGAGCCTGGCATCCCCAATCGGTCACGAATCGATCCCACCCATTGTGCGGCGGAGAACATTCTCCAACGCCGCTCGACCGCCACCAGATTCCAGTCCGCAAGACGCGCTCGCCAACGATCCCGAGACGCGAAAAGGCCAGGAGGCTTACAGAGGTTGTGTATGGAATCGATTCCTCCCCGGACGGCTCGAATCGTTTGCCCGACGTTTCCGCGGACCTGCGTTGGCGTTCGAATCGCATTCCAATCTTTGGATAAATGCGAGCGCCGCTCGTCCAATCCTTGGGCCGACGGTGCGCGTTCGAGTTCGTTTCCATGCGGCTCGCCGGTGCCCCAGCGTCGGGTGGTTCCGTTCTCCGCCGCGGCACCCAGTACGGCAGTTTCGCTGTTCAACCGGTAAAACCAGGAAGGATGCAGATTCCCGGGCGCAACTCTGACATCTGATCGCAGAGGCGACGGCAGCGGCGCCCTCTGCGGCGAAACGACGCCCCGTATTTTCCTGGCCGTGGGACCCACGGGCTGAGCGCGTCCGCCCCGTGGGCTGCGCGAGAGCCCGATCACGTCCGAACGCGCAATGCTGCGCGCATGCGCAAGCGGAGCGCCTGCAACCGAATGAACCCAGTGGCGTCGCTTTGATCGTAACCGCCAGCAGCGTCGAACGATGCCAACTCCGGGTTGTACAGCGACACCGGCGACTTGCGTCCCACGATGGTGCACGACCCTTTGTAGAGCTTCAGCCGAGCCACGCCGGTCACGCAGGAGGCTGCCTCGTCCATAGCCGCCTGCAACATCTCGCGCTCGGGCGAGAACCAGAAGCCGTAGTACACCATCTCCGCGTACCGCGGGATCAGGGCATTGCGAAGGTGGAGTACCTCGCGGTCCATCGTGATCTGCTCGATCGCTTCTCGAGCTCGGTGCAAGACCGTGCCGCCGGGCGTTTCGTACACGCCCCGGCTTTTCATGCCCACAAAACGATTTTCCACGATGTCGGTCCGGCCCACGCCGTGCCGTCCGGCGATCCGATTGAGCGTACTCAAGATCTGCATGGGGTTCATGCGGTGTCCGTTGACGGCCACTGGGTTGCCGTGCGCAAATTCTACCTCGACGTATTCGGGCTCGTCGGGGGCATCTTCCGGCGCCGCCGTGAGCTTGAACATGTCCTTCGGCGGCTCCGCCCAGGGATCTTCGAGGATACCACCTTCGTAGCTGATGTGAAGCAAGTTACGGTCCATCGAGTAGGGCTTCTCGACCGAGGCGGCCACCGGGATGCGGTGACGGCGGCAGTACGCGATCATGTCTTGGCGTCCACGAAACCGCCGGCGGAACCGCTCTTCGCGCCACGGCGCGATGATGCGGATGTTCGGATCCAGCGCCAAGGCAGTCAGCTCGAAGCGGACCTGATCGTTGCCTTTGCCCGTTGCGCCATGGGCGATCGCGTCCGCATGGTTCTCGTGAGCGATTTCGACCAACCGTTTCGCGATGAGGGGACGTGCGATGGAGGTCCCCAGCAAGTACCCCGACTCGTACACGGCACCCGCACGGAGCATGGGGAAGACATAATCGCGCGCGAACTCGAGCCGCAGGTCTTCGATGTACACCTTGCTGGCTCCGGTTCGGCGGGCTTTTTCTTCCAACCCCGTGAGCTCTTCCTCCTGCCCGATGTCCGCGCAGAACGCGATCACCTCTGCACGGTAGGTTTGCTGAATCCACTTCAGCAGCACCGACGTGTCCAACCCGCCCGAGTACGCAAGCACGACTTTCATGGGTACAGTGTTCTCCTGAAATCCCGACCCGAGGACGCTCAGTCGGGCATCACGGCAATTTGGTCCACCACGATCACGGGATGGCGGCTGCCCTGGACCCAGTACTGCCGCCCTCGAATGCGCAACCGGCGGTCCAAGAACGACCGCAGCTGCGCCTCATTGCCGCGCAAATATCCGATGATTTCTGAGCCGCCGGCCGTTTCGTCCACCAGCACGAAGCGCGAAGGTCGGCCCAGGGTCAGCATGGTGCTACGTACACGGCCCTCTCGTTGGACGGAGATCCCTTGGTTCTCGACCGGGGCCAGACGCAGATCGTCGGGGGTGTAGAGTTGCGGGGGCGCAGCCGGGGCGGAGCTTACGACAGGCGGTGGCACTACAGGACCCGGTGCAGAGGCCGGCACCGCAGGGGAGACCGCAGGCGGAGTCGGCGGCCGAGACGGTGGAACCGCAGCGGCCACGGCCGGGCCCCCCCCCGTGGACGCACCGGTGGTGACCAGAGGGGTCTGCGACGAGGGTCGCACCGTCGCCACGCGCGGCGGTTCAGTGGGTCGGGCCGGTTCGGGTAGTTTGATCATCGAACGTGCGATCCACAGCGAACAGTTGGTCGGCGGCGCGATCTTGAGCCACTCGCCGAACTCCCCACGAACGACCACGCTGTCGCCGCGGTGTAGCTCGCCCACTTTGCTGTAGTTGATGCCCGGGCCCGCGCGCACCACCAATTTCGACGCACTGACCACGCCGCCCTGAACGAAATCTTTGTGGACATACAGGTCGAAGCTCAACGGCGGCACGATCTCCGCCCAATCGTTGGACACGCCGCGGACTGTCACGGTGGCGGGTTCGTCGAGCTGACCGACGACCTCCGCCTGCAAAGACGGGCGGGCGCGCACGTTGACGCGCTCCCCGCGCACCGACGCAGGGCCCAACTCTTCAGCCTGGGCGAGCGAGGCCACGACACTGGCGGCCATCATCCAACGGCGGATGTTCATGGTTTCCTCACCGACCGCACTGCGGCCGAGCCCCAGTATAGAGCCTGCCGCGGTTCTTTCAACGCGAGCATCGCGCAGATGCGCGGCCCTGGGAGCATTCCGCCGGCGCCACTCCGCCATCCGCGTACGAACCCGGTCGACCACATAGGCCCCGTCCCGAATCCCTATGGAACTCCCGTTCTCCACGCGGCGCAATTAGCGGCGGGCGCGCCAAGAGGTCCGACGACGGGTGATTTCCACCGCCACGCTCCGGGCGAACCGCAACGCGCCTGGCTTATCGATCGTCACCGTGACCTGTCGCACACGACGGTCGGCCAGGCATACGCGAGCCACTTCCTCCGCCAATGTCTCCAATAAATGGTACTGGCTCTGCTCCACGAGCTCGATCACGCGCTGTTTGATGGATTTGTAGTCCACCGCGTGTTCAAGCGCATCCGTGGCGGCGGCTCGGCGAGTGTCGGTCTCGAGTGTGATGTTGAGAATGACGTCTTGTCGGGCCCGACGCTCTTCTGGAAACACGCCGATGATGCACCGCAGCGCCAAGTCGCGGATGTGGATTTGATCGGTCACAAATGTGTGCCGGGAGGTATGACGGTGTTTTTGGGGATGACGATCACGCCGTCCCGCACGGTGAACTGAGGTGTGACGGTTCCGTCGGGCTTGCCGTCTGGCGTGATGTACGCGCCATCGCCGATGCGGGCGTTCTTGTCGATGATGGCGTTTCGAATGAAGCAGTCGCGTCCGATGCCCAGCGGCGCGCTCTCGCCCGTGTCGCGCTCGTAGTCGTAGTAGTCGGCCCCCATGAGGATGGAGTGCTCGATCACACTGCCCTCGCCGATCACGGAACGAATCCCGATCACGGAATGAAGGATGCGGTGCCCGCTGACGATGCATCCGTCGGCCAGCAACACGCGGTTGAGGTCGCAGCAGTTGATTTTCGAGGCCGGCAAGAACCGCATATGCGTATAGATCGGCGCGCGCGGATCGTAGAACGTGAAGGGCGGGTTCGGTTCGGTCAACTCGAGGTTGGCCTCCCAAAACGCCCCGATCGTCCCGATGTCGCGCCAGTAGCCCTCGAAGATAAAACTATGGACATTGTACTGTTGGATCGCGGCCGGGATCACGTGTTTGCCGAAATCGCTGAACTCGGGGTTTTCCAACAGCTGGGCCAGGACGCGACGGTCGAAGAGGTAGATCCCCATGCTGGCGAGGTAACGCTCCTCTTGATACATGGGAGCCCGGAGTTCCGAGAGCAACGGGGTGTCCCCGGGTTTCTCCATGAACCGGATGATCCGATTGTGCTCTCCCACCTGCATGATCCCCAGGGAGATGGCCTCGCGTCGTGGCACCGGCTTCGTCGCGATCGTGACGTCCGCACGGTTGTGCAGGTGTTGCTCGATCAACCTCTGAAAGTCCATGCGGTACAGCTGGTCGCCCGAAAGGACGAGGATCAGGTCCGGAAACTCATCCATGAAATATCGGAACGACTTTCGCACCGCGTCGGCGGTTCCTTGGTACCACGATTCCGAATCCGGTCGTTGCTGGGCCGCGATGATGCGGACAAACCCGCGGTGGAATTGGTCGAACTGGTACGTGTTGGCCACGTGCTCGTGGAGCGACACGCTGTTGTACTGCGTCAGTAGGTAGATCTTGCGCAAGCGGCTGTTCAGGCAGTTGCTGATGGGGATATCCACCAAGCGGTACTTGCCGGCGATCGGCACGGCGGGCTTGGCACGATCACGGGTCAACGGTTGCAGGCGGGTTCCTGCGCCACCACCCATGATCACACATACCACGTTCATCGTCCGACCCGTAGGCAATGATCCTCACCTTCAGCATGACCGTTTTTGCCGCAATCGTCAACGCCATGCGGCCGCGGTACCTTGGCTTCTCCCCCGCGCTGTCCCCGCCAGCTTGCATGAGCGAGCGGAGTCGCCCTGGACCGAGCCCACGTGGCATCGTTCGATGCTCATCCAAGGATGGGCGGAATCCGAACGCGCCGGGTCCAACCCTTGGACAGGATCCACATGGATGAGCGAACTCGGGCTCGAGGGCAGAACCGGTTCGGAACCTTGTCAACGGTGCTCAGGAACCTTGGGGCGCGGCCCACGATTTCCACTCGCGTAGGAGTTCATCGGCGCCCCAGCGCCCGGGATGGATGATCACGCGGTACACGAGGTGCAAGGTGGCTCCGGGATCGAGCGTGATCGGCTGGCGGAAGAGGAGCCCGGGACCTGTGAACCCATATTTGCGGTCCGGCGCGAACCGGAGAAACCAAGAGCTGGGGGCTCCAGGATTGGTGGGGTGATCCAATACGGCGATGCCGGCCGCTTGGCCACCGAGGACGCCGCTGAACTCCACGGCGCGCGCAGGTTCGCCGTGGATCGCCAAGTCTCGCCGCCCTTGATCATCCACGGCTTGCCACTGTTCCATCGCGTGGGCGATGCGAAGCGAAAGCCCCCCGTAGCCGCCGGCGGTTTTCTGAGGATTGACCGGCGACGTTTCCAGAACCACGCGCTGCTGGGCTTGGAACGTCGCGTCCCAGTCGATCTTCCACCCACCGTCCGCCGCGGGTGCCGAGACGGCTATGCGGCGATCTTCCACCAGAACCGCTGGCTGCTCGGGCGGGTGATACGCGATTCGAAGTTCGATCCGTACAGAGCCGTCCTCTTGCCGCTGGACCTTCGCGTGCAGGATCTCCGTCTTCCCTTGGGCACGGCCCGTAGACTTGTCCTCCTCCCAGTAGTTCACACCGTTGATGAACTTCCACGAGAACCACAGGCCCAGATGCCACGGATGGTCGGGCGGGCGCAGCTCGACTAGCGAAGGTCCTCCGGCGACCGCCACGGGGTGGAAAAAGGGCTTGGAGGCATCCGGCCCGTAGTGGAACGACCAGACTGGCTTGCCATCGGCGGTGGCCAGCGTGACCCGGCCGGGCACCTCGTGCCATTGCCACGAGGCGCCCTGAACGGACATGCTCAGAGCGAGTGGGAGACCGTAGGTGGCCCACGCCCACCGAATTGTGTGTTCAGCGTGCATAGTCTTTCTCCGAAGGCTCCGGCACCGCTTGGACGAGCCGCTCGATCAGTTTTTCGGGTGTGACGCCCTCACTGTCCGCGGTGAAGTTCGTGAAGATTCGGTGCCGCAGCACTGGCAGCGCGGCGGCGCGCACGTCGCGGCAACTCACGTGGATCCGCCCATCGAGAAGCGCGCGCGCCTTTGCAGCCAGCACGAGGTATTGGCATGCACGAGGCCCGGCGCCCACCGTGACATACTGCCGAATGAAATCGGGCGCGCGGTCCGACGCGGGCCGAGTGGCCCGAACCAGGCGTACGGCGTATTTCACCACGTGGTCGGACACAGGGACTTTGCGGACGACCTCCTGAAGCTTCAAGACTTGCTCGCGCCCGAGCACTTTTTGAGGACGCACGGCGAGGTCCACCGTGGTGGTGCGGACGATCTGCTCTTCTTCATCTTCTGACGGATAGTCCACCCAGATATTAAACATGAAGCGGTCCAGTTGGGCTTCGGGCAACGGATAGGTCCCTTCTTGCTCGATCGGGTTTTGCGTGGCGAGCACGAAGAAGGGCTCCTCGAGTGGATAGGTACGGTTGCCGACGGTGACACGGTGTTCCTGCATGGCTTCCAACAACGCCGCTTGGGTTTTGGGCGGCGTGCGGTTGATTTCGTCGGCCAGCAAGATGTTGCAGAACACCGGCCCAGGCACAAAACGGAACTCCTTTTCGCCGGTCTCGCGATTGGTTTCCAACACGTCCGTGCCGGTGATGTCGGTGGGCATCAAGTCGGGCGTGAATTGAATGCGCTTGAATTTCAGGTCGAGCACGTCGGCGATGGTCCGGATCATCAGGGTTTTGGCCATGCCGGGCAGGCCCACGAGCAACGCGTGCCCGCGCGCGATCATCGCCATCAAAATCTCCTCGAGCACCCGTTGTTGCCCGACGATGACTTTCGCCACTTCGCGGCGGATCTCCGCCGTGTAGCGGCTCATTTCCTGCACGAGCCGAACCTCTTCCTCGGTGGCGCGGACCGCGGGCGGCGGCGTGGGACGGGGCTCCGCGGGCCGAGCCGCCGGCGTCGCAACAGCTTCGCGAGGAGACGCGGCGGGAACGTCCTGCACCCCGTCGGCCATGAAGCGAAACTGCGTCTCGCCGATCGCAATGAGATCGCCGTCGGACAGAACTTGTTCGGTGATCGGCTGTCCATTGACCTCGGTCCCGTTGGCGCTATCGAGGTCGCGGATCCACCACTGGCCGCTCCGAAAATCGAGCTGCGCATGGTGGGTGGACACGGCCAAGTCTTCGGGCAGCGAAAGGTGACAAAGCTCGCCGCGTCCGATGACGAACCCTTCGGCCCGCAAAAGAACCCGCTCACCAGAACGCGGGCCGGTCATGATCAACAGCGAAGCCATAGAGAACCCTCCTGCTCATGGGGGCGCGGGCAGGTGCACGACGCCGAGGTCGCGCACGGAGTCCAACACGCGGATGCCCTGAAGCGCGGGGACGAACACGTGCCGCAACACGCCTTTCGCATCGTTCGGGCCAACTTCTTGTCGAAGCAACTCGCGCGTACGAACCAAGTGCCAGCCCGGTCCCACTTCTTCCAGAAATGCCAGCTTAAGGCTGCGGACCTGAATGTCGGTGCGCACGCTGGCGTCTTGCAACGTGACGGGTCGTGTGCGCACCTCTTGCAGCACCGCCGCCGCTCGCCCGGCTTGGCCTCCGAGACCTTCGCAACGGTGGATCACCTTCGTGTCAAAGAACGGGACCGATCGCTCGATGGTTTCCCGAATCCCTTTTTGGTCGTCGGGGGTGAGCGTGCTGGGGTCGCGGTGCAGTAGGAACCCTTCGGCGAACCAACGGTCGAACACCAAGAGCAGGTCGTACCGGTCGGTCGGCAATCCATGAAAGACCACTCGACGCCCATCGTCCGAGATTTGACCGGCATAGGCTTTCTCCCGTGAGAGCGCTGGCACGGCGACGGCCGCGCGAACCGGCGCCACGCGCTCGGGCACCTGGAGCACCACGCCTCCCGGCGCGGAGGGATCGGGCGGCGTGTACAGGCGCGTGGATTGTTTCGTGCCCGTCACCGGCCCCGATCGGGCTACGACGCCCAGCAGGCCTGCCACGGCGAGCGCACGACCCATCGCGTGCGCGCACGCTTTCATGGCGTCCGCTCCCGCCGATGCCGTGGGTGCACCGGCTTCGCATCGGAGGAAGGTGTGGAGAGACTGGGAGAGCTTCCCGGAAAGCGCCGTTCCATTTCCTTCACCAGCTCGTCCAATTCCTTTCGCATATCCAACGCGGTCAAGCAGCGGCGTTCCAGCTGCATCGCCTTGTACAATTGGCTGTTGATGTCCACCATCTGGCGGTAGATTTGCAAAATTTTCAGCGCTCGGCGAGCGTCCCCCACGGCCAGGTAGAACTGGGCTTCGGCCAATGGAAAATCCCCGTCCAACTTGCTGGTGGGGAACTCCAGCTCCCACTGGTCGAGCGTCTGGCGTGCTTCGTCCCAAGCTTCTTGGCGAAGGAGGTTGTCCACGGTCACGTAGAACTGTCCTTCCCGGACCGCGGCTACGCGCCAGTCGCCGGCCAAGCGGGCGGCGAGCGTGCGATTCGTGACGGCCAGCCGCTGCACGGTGGCGACTTGGGCTGCGGTTTTCTGATAGTCCCGGTAGCGATCCTGAGCTGATGCATACAAGCGCGCGGCTTCTGAGCGTTGGTGGGCCGCCCGTTCCACGTCACCGGCGCCGACCAGCCAGCGGATGCTGCTTTCTGGGTCGTTGGCCAGCGTTCGCACTTCTTGTAAAGCGGCGCGCGCCTCATTGGTCTGCCCAAGGTCCCACGCAAGAATCCGTGCCCGCTCCACCGCGCGCCGGATGCGGAGGGACGGATTGGGCTCCTCGCGGATGGCTTTGGCCAGCCACTGCGCGGCGGCCTCTGGGCGATTCAAGCGGAGCGACTCGATGTACAGCATCTCGATTCGGTCGCGAATGGCGACCGGTTGTTTCATGAGATCCGGTCGAGAGCGCTCCACGATCACGGAGGGAATCTCCCCGCTCCGGTACAGTTCCAAAAACTCCACCAGCGTGGCCCACATGTTCGGCGTCCAGTCTGCGCAGGGTCGCCGCTCGGGCGGAACGGATTTCAGCCGCGACTCGAACGCGGCGCGCGCCGCGCGGCGGTCGTCGGCACGCGACGGCTCTAACCGCCGAGGGTTGTGCGGCAATAGGACTTCGCGGCGTGCGGTGGGCGCCAACGGTCCGCGGCCGAGCGTCAAACCGACTTCGTGCGGGCTCTCGTCTTCCCAGAACCATTGCCAGGAGGTCCCCGCGGCCAGGGGTTGCCGATCGCAAGTCCAACTGAGCTGGCCGCCGCTTGCAAGATCGTCGGGCACCATGGCTCGGAAGGAGTACACGTTGAGCGGCTTTTCCGCGGTCCACATGTACGCGGAGATTTCCCACTCCCACAACGGCAACGGTCGGCCCGCGCGGTCGGTGCCCTGTCGCACGACGGCTTCGCCGGAGCGCACCCAGGCAGTCGCGGGAACGGTCACCGGCAGTTCCGATTTGTCACCGGGCACCCGCCAAGCGAGGTGGGCTTCTTGAGGTCCGTCGATTTCGTAGTGCCAGTACTCCACCTGGTGCAGGCCGCGCTCGAGCTCGATCCAATCGCCCCACTGCCCTTTGGCGCCATCGGCGCGCCGGTTGCGCCCAGTAATTTTCACGATCGTTCGGCCATCCACCCGTACTTCGGAACCTTCATCGCAAATGGTGCAGAAGTAGTAGCGGCCAGGTTGTTCGATTTTCAACCAGCCGGTGTACCAGGATACGTATTGGTCATCCGCGCCGAGGCGGTTTTCCATTTGCCCAATGATCGGCACCAGCGCCATCCGTGCTTTACGTCCGGGTGGGGTTTCGCGGGAGAGGTCGTGCGCTTGGTTCAACGAGGGTTGGGCCCCGCCGGGCGCGGTGAACATCAAAAGGCTGGGCTTCAAAGTACGCACGGCGACGGACCACGGCTCGCCTTTGGGAACCGAGCGCAGGTAGGCTGTCACTCGCTGGCCTGTGCGGGGCGGCTCGAAGCAAATGGCGGCGCCCTCTTTCGGGTTGTGCCAGATCACACCGGCCGCCAGCCGCGCGCCTTGCTCGTCCAGCACCTCCACTTGAATGGCTGGGGCAGGTAGGATACCACCGTCGGGAACCATGGCCACCACGCCGGCCTCAGGCTGCGAAGGTTCGCGCACGATCTCCAATTCGATCCGATGTGTCGCCCCCGTCACTGGCCACGGTGGAGTTTGAGCACTTGCGGCCACCACCCACGCGCATGGGAGGATCCAGAGGTGGATGCCCCGAGGGCTCATGGCGCGGTTTCACTGAGCCGCCGGAAGTACTCCGCGACCAACTCGCGGTAGGCCGGCGGGGCGGCCTCTACGGGTGCCGCATCGTCGGCTCCCATCAAAGGCCGGGCGGCACCCGTGGGCACAGGAACATACGCGCCGGCTCCCAGTTCCATCTGCGCACGGGCCAAGGCCTGAGCGGCTCGACGCTGAAACTCGCGCACCTCGTAGATCGGCGCGCCGCGCCGCATCGCGTCTTCGGCTTGACGCATGGCTCGCACTGCATCCTCGAGCGACCCGGTGCGAATGTGAGCCATGGATGCCCGCGCATACAACGCTTCCGCAGAGCGCCGCAGCAGCGCTTGCAAGCCCAACTCCGACCGCGCACCGGTCTTCGCGTCCTCGCGACGCCCGGTCCCCGACATGCCAAGGCGATCACTATAGCCCGATCCTTTACCGCCGCCCGTGGCGCGCGCCTCGGCGTGGCCTTCCTCCTGCACTTGCCCAGCTTGGGCCGAGTCCTGAGTTCGCCGCGCCTCGATATTTCGATCGCCCTCGTGGATCTTGCCCGAACCCGCCACCGTTTCGCCGTCGGACATCCCTTCACGCCCGACGAGCGACCGGCCATCCTGGTCTTTGTGATCGGGCCGCTCGTTGCCCGATTTCCCTTTCGCACTGAAGTTCGCAAACTCGCCCTCCGCGATCCCCCAACCGGCCGGCATGTCCGCCGAACCTTGGTTGGTGGCGGAATCGTCGGCTTGTTGCATGAGGTCTTCCTGCTGTTCCAGCAAGTCCCCGATGATGTCTTCCAACTCGGTGGGCATCGGAATCACCGGAATTTGCGGCAGTTCCTGCTGGTCGAAGTTCTCGGTATTCCGCTTTACGGCATCCGGCTGCGAGACCATCCACATTTCCATGTCATCCAACCGCTCGGTGGCGGTCTCGAGCGCTTCCAAAATCCAGTCTTCTTTCTGCAGCCCCAACTCGGTGACCGGCGTGGATTCCGAGCCGGGTACCTGGGCGACCTCCTCGTAGATCTGGTATACGTCCGCCACCAGGTCATTCCCCACGGGCAGCTCTGGGAAAATGTGGAGGTCCGTGGCGATTTTGAGGAGCGCCTCCGCCATATTG
>Ga0272449_1004053_pt1 | contig 12170 bp, 9 predicted proteins | sample YNPCB0241_FD_198679 | JGI IMG/M metagenome (GOLD analysis project Ga0272449, IMG submission 198679) | Hot spring sediment microbial communities from Yellowstone National Park, WY, United States - YNP-CB-024-1 | ecosystem: Environmental > Aquatic > Thermal springs > Hot (42-90C) > Sediment...
CCGTAGACAAAGCTGGCCGAGTAGCCGCCGTCCAGTTGACCGCGGCACACCCGGAAGCTTCTCCCCGGTCTCTGTTCGGAAAAATTTGGTACGAGGGTGCGACTCGACCACAGTTCGTGTGGCAGTCCTCGTCAGGCACGGACGATTACGAACCCAAGTTCAGCCTCGTTCCGCTGGTCTTTGGAACGCTCAAGACGACCATTGTGGGCCTACTTCTGGCCATCCCGCTGGCCCTAGGCGCCGCCCTCTACACCAGCGAGTTCATGGCGCCGCGTTGGCGAGGGGTCGTCAAGCCGACGATCGAAATCATGGCCGCCCTTCCCAGCGTGGTGGTCGGGTTTTTGGCGGCGTTGGTCTTGGCCCCCTGGATTCAAACGCATTTGACTTCAGTTGTCGGCGCGACGATCGCCGTTCCAGCTGTTGTGATCTTGATCGCCCAGGGCCGTTCAATTCTTCCATATTCGATTGCGACCCGCTGCTCGCGGTGGCGCATCGGAATCCTGGCGCTCGGCACGGTCTTGGCCATGCTCGTGTCGCCAGCCGTCGGCCGTTGGCTCGAACGGTATCTGTTTGCGGGAGACCTGGTACGCTGGTTGGATGGGCAAATCGGCACCCCCTGGGCGGGATGGTGGGGGCTTTTTCTTCTGCCGAGCGCTCTCGGGATCGCCTGGTGGGCGTCGCGCGCGGAACCTGTCTCGGAACGGGCGGAGTTTGAGTCTTACTGGGGTTCACGGATGGCCGGTCTCATGCAGTGGTTCCGCGAGCCCATCCTCGTGGCGCTCGGTGCCGTCGCGCTGGCCTCGGTCTGCGCGAGCTTCTTGTCATGGATCGGAGCCGACCTTCGTGGGTCGGTGATCGGGACCTACACGCAGCGCAACGCTGCGGTGGCGGGTCTGGCGCTGGGCTTTGCGGTGATTCCGATCGTGTTCACGGTGGCCGAAGACGCTCTGACCGCTGTGCCAGTCCACTTGCGCTTGGCCTCCTTGAGCGCGGGGGCGACTCCTTGGCAGACCACGGTGCGGATCGTGATGCCCTCTGCCGCCAGTGGGTTATTTTCGGCTGTGATGATCGGCCTCGGACGCGCGATCGGCGAAACGATGATCGTATTGATGGTGGCCGGCAACACGCCGTTGTTGGAGTTGAACATATTCTCCGGCGCGCGCACGCTTTCGGCCAACATTGCCGTCGAAATGCCGGAGGCGGTCGTGAACAGCACGCATTACCGAATCCTTTTTTTCTCCGCCCTGCTGCTGATGGTGATCACCGTGGCGATCAACACCGTGGCGGAATGGATTCGCGCACGCACGCGAGCTCGTTTGCAAGAACTATGACGACACCACTTCCATCTCGTCCGGATTCCGGCCCGGCAAGGCCGACCGAAGGGCCGCTGCGCAGCCATGCGTATGGCGAACCCGGCCTGTGGTACGCGGCCGCCGGCCTCGTGCTCGCCCTGGCCATGTTGGCGGCCTTCATCGGGTGGATTCTTTACAGCGGCGTGACGACGTTCTGGCCCCGACGGGTGGTCCAGGCCAAGCTCCGGGATGGCACTTCACGGATCGGAGAAATCGTTCGCTTTGAGTACTCGCGCGCTCCGGATGGTTCCTCCCAGCCGGCGTGGTTGCTCCGAACGGGAAACTTCGAGTTGACACAAACCCACTTCACTTGGGTCCGCCAAAACGACCTCGATCGGTTCGAGGAACCGGCGTGGGCGTGGGTGATCGAGCGCGTGGAGTGGGGCCGGTTCTACGGCATCCCGAAGGCGTTGCTGGTGGACGACCAGCCCATCGCGGCTGACCCGGAAACCATTTGGGCAAAATTCAAGGAACTCCATCCCGACACCGTCGCTCGCCGACGCCGCCGTCAGGCTCTCCAAACTCGCGACATGGGGGAGGTCAACGCCCGAATCGAAGAGGCTCGGTTGTCGGTTCGGGCCGCCGAACTGCGCTACGGTCGCGATTCCACCGAAGTTCAACGAGCCCGGGCCCGCGAAGAGGAGGTCCGTCGCTGGGCCGAGCGCGCGTACGAGCGACTGAAAACGGAAATCGAATCCCTCGAAGCGAACAACCGGAGGTTCCAGCTGCGTATGGTCACCGCGGACGGCCGCGAAGCCACCTTGAAACTCGGTGACATTGTACGTGCATACCCCGCGAATCAGCTCGCTCGGTGGGATCGGGTCCGAATTTATCTCGACCGCTGGCACGAGTACCTGACCGACAGCCCCCGCGAGGCCAACAGCGAGGGCGGGATTTATCCGGCCATTGTGGGCACCGTATCGATGTGTCTGCTTTTGGTGGTCCTGGTCGCGCCCATTGGCGTGTTGACCGCCGTGTACCTGCGCGAGTACGCGCGGCCCAGCACCTGGACTAGTTTGATGCGGATTGCGATCAGTAACCTTGCGGCCATCCCCAGCATTGTCTATGGCGTGTTCGGCCTTGGCTTTTTCTGCTATACGGTCGGAGCGACACTGGACCAATGGTGGTTCCCAGCCCGCTTGCCCAACCCGACCTATGGGAAGGGCGCGCTCATTTGGTCCTCGCTCACGTTGGCCGTGCTCACGCTGCCGGTGGTCATTGTCACCACCGAAGAAGCGCTGGCGGCGATTCCGAACTCGCTCCGAGAGGGATCCGCCGCCTTTGGTGCGACGCGCTGGCAAACGATTCGGCGCATCGTGCTTCCGCGGGCGCTTCCGGGTATTCTCACGGGCATAATTCTTGCCTTGGCGCGTGGGGCAGGTGAGGTCGCACCCCTGATGCTCGTAGGGGCCGTGAAACTCGCGCCCGAGCTGCCCGTGGATGGCAACTTTCCGTGGGTTCACCTTCATCGCAGTTTCATGCACCTGGGATTTCACATTTACGATCTCGGGTTCCAAAGTCCGAACAGTGAAGCGGCCAAGCCCATGGTGTATACGACCGCCATGGTCTTGGTTACCATCGTCGTCGTGCTGAACCTGTTGGCAATCGGGATTCGAAACAGAATTCGGAGCCGGTTTATTTCTGAAACTGTATAGGAGGAATGATGAACGCAGCCACCTGGATTCCACCGGTCGCCGTGCATCCAGTTCCGAACGGCACTGGCCGCACGGACATTCCCGCCTCGGAAATTCAAGTGGACCTTCAACGGCCTGCGCTCATTCACGAGGAAGTCCGAACCTCTGAGCCGGCCATCGAATTCGTGAACTTCAACGTCTGGTACGGCCGTACCCAGGCGATCTTCGATGTCAGCATGCCCATCCCTCGGGGTGCCGTGACTGCGCTGATCGGCCCATCGGGTTGTGGCAAGTCCACGCTCCTGCGCGCGATCAACCGGATCAATGACCTCCTGCCCACCGTGCGTAACTCGGGCGACATCCGCGTGGACGGCGCGAGCATTTTTGGCCCGCAGACGGATGTCATCCGGCTGCGCCAACGCATCGGGATGGTCTTTCAGAAGCCCAATCCGTTCCCGATGTCCATCTTCGAAAATGTGGTGTATCCCTTGCGAATCCGAAGTATCCGCAACCGGAAACTTTTGGGCGATGTGTGTGAGCGTAGCCTCAAAGCCGCCGCGTTGTGGGCGGAAGTTCAGGATCGGTTGCACACCAGCGCCATGCGGCTGTCGGGCGGGCAACAGCAACGGCTGTGCATCGCGCGCGCGATCGCAGCGGATCCCGACGTGATTCTGATGGACGAACCCTGCTCCGCGCTGGATCCGATCGCCACCAACAAGATCGAGGATCTCCTGGCCACGTTCCGGGGCCGCTACACAGTCATCATCGTCACCCACAACATGCAACAGGCGGCGCGGGTGAGCGACTACACCGCATTCATGTACTTAGGTCGGTTGATCGAATTTGGGCCGACCGCGACCATCTTTCAACGCCCTTCGCGCCCGGAAACGCTTGCGTACGTCACCGGCCGGTTCGGCTAGTCCCGAGGTGGCACACGACCCTTGCCGCATGGCAGGGCAAGACCCGGCCCGCGCGGCCAGAGTCGGTTTCACGCGGCGAAGTAAAAATTCTCGACCACCCGGCGGCGCGACCGAAGACCACGGCGGCTTCGCTCTACCATTCGTAACGTTCGATCGTGGCCTCGGAGAATCCCTGCCGTTCCAACGCTTGGAACAACCATGCCCAAAATTGTCCAACCCTTGGACGAAAGGAGCCGGTCTCCGTCCAACGGTTGGAAGCGTTCTGCCGCTTGGCATGGCCGCCGGTAAACGGCGGGGTGCCGAGGGCTCAGCGAAGCTGTACCCCAAGAGTTCACGCGCCCGTAGGTCGAACGCGCCACACGCTTCAAGCTGTCCTGCCGCGGATCTACCCGACTTGGCACAGCCGAGCACGCCGGAAAGAGTGATGTTCACTGTGCGTACCAGGATGGGCCGCAGCCGCCGTCGCGGTGGCCCCACGGAGCACGGACCAAGTGGTTGGCACGGTGGGGGCCAACCACTGGGGTAACGCAAGGCGCTCACTTGCAACGTCCACCGAGCCGCGGGAGCTCCAGCGACCCAACGGCGGAGGCGCACCCGAGCGGCGACGGAAGTTACGAACGGGCTTACAGCGGCGGGTTTTAGAAGGCGTCGTGACGTGCTAAACTTGTTCCGTGAAACCCGCTCGACCAGCGCTGGTCGCATTGATGTGGACCTTGGCCGCCTGTGGGCAGCCACGGCCGGATGCTCCGAGTTTTGTCCTCATCTTTGCGGATGACATGGGCTATGCGGATCCCTCGTGTTTCGGCGGCCCGCCTGGCCGCACGCCACATCTCGACCGGTTGGCAACCGAAGGGATACGGTTCACGAATTTCCTGGTGTCCCAAGCGGTCTGTAGCGCGTCCCGCGCGTCGCTGTTGACCGGTTGCTATGCGAACCGAGTCAGCGTGTTGGGCGCGTTGGACCATCGATCGACGCAAGGGCTGCATCCCGAGGAGGACACGATCGCCGACGTCCTTAAGCGAGTAGGGTATGTCTGCGGTGCGGTGGGCAAGTGGCACCTGGGACACCGCCCGCCTTGCCTGCCGTTACAGCAAGGATTCGATGAGTTTTTTGGACTGCCGTATTCCAACGACATGTGGCCCGTGGACTACGACGGATCTCCGATCGAACCCAATCGGCCGCGGCCGAAGGATGGGCGCCCTCATCGGCCGTACTACCCTCCGCTGTGGTTGATGGAAGGCAATGAGCCGGTGAAGGAGGTCCGCACGTTGGCCGACCAGGACCAGTTGACGACTTTGTACACCGAGCGGGCGGTGCAATTCATCGAGCGGCACCGCGACCAGCGATTTTTCTTGTACTTGGCCCACTCCATGGTTCATGTGCCGCTGGGGGTGTCGGAAAAATTCCGCGGTCGAAGTGGGCGTGGGCTGTTCGACGACGTGATGATGGAGGTGGATTGGTCGGTGGGCCAAGTGCTCGCCGCCCTGGAGCGATTCGGCTTACGGGAACGGACGATCGTCGTGTTCACATCCGACAACGGCCCCTGGCTCAACTACGGGAATCACGCAGGGCGGGCGGACCCGTTCCGGGAAGGCAAGGGGACGGCATGGGAAGGCGGCTGCCGAGTGCCGTGCATTGTGTGGGGGCCGGGACGGATCCCCGCGGGGAGGGTGTGTGATCGGCTCACCACGACGTTGGATATCCTCCCCACGTTCGCCACGCTGGCAGGCGCACCGTTGCCTCAACGACGCATCGATGGCGTGGACCTTTCGGCCCTTTGGCGCGGCGACCTCAACGCCGAACCGCGCACGGAGTTCTGGTACTACTATGGCCGCACGTTGTGCGCGGTACGCTGGAGGGATTGGAAGTTGATGTTGCCGCATGAAAGTCGAACCTACGAGGGCTTTGAACCCGGCGGCGACGGTTTTCCGGGGCGTATCGGAACCCGTACGGTCCCGATGGCGCTCTATGACCTGCGAACCGACCCTGGGGAACGACGAGATGTGCAAGCCGATTACCCGGACATCGTACAGAAGCTGTGGGCGTTAATTGAAGCGGCACGGTCGGATCTGGGAGACGAAACCCGTACGGGTCCGGGGGTACGGCCGCCCGCGCAGATGATCGAGCCAGCGGCGCGCCGCTAAGCGCATCCGGCGAGCCCACACATGGGAACTAGAAACATGGCGATCTTGCTCGAGGACTTAGTTCAGCGACATGAGCGTTTGAGGGCCCGCATGGACGACATGCGGGACTATCTTTGACCTCGCGCAACGTCGCGAGAAGCTGCAGCAGTTGGAACGAGAAACCGGGAGGCCAGATTTCTGGAGTCAGCCCGACCGCGCCCGAGAGGTCTTGTCTGAGCTGAACGGGATTCGTTCCATTCTCGATGCCTGGTCGGAGGCGGAACGGGCGGTGGCGGATGCGGGTATCTACATTGAGATGGCCGCTGCCGAAGCCAACGACGCACTACGGGCCGAAGCTCTTGCAGAGGCGGGTCAGCTGTTGGATCGCGCCGAGGCCGTCTGCCGGGACCTGGAGATTCGTTCGCTGCTGAGCGGGCGGTTCGACGCGCGCAACTGCTACCTAGATCTCCATGCCGGGGCGGGGGGCACTGAATCGTGCGATTGGGCGGACATGCTGTTGCGCATGTACATGCGCTATGCTGAGCGGCACGGTTTCCAGGTGCAAATCCTCGACGCACAACCCGGCGACGAGGCTGGGATCAAAAGCGCTAGTCTTCTGGTCACCGGGCCGTACGCCTACGGCTACTTCAAGTCCGAACGCGGGGTGCACCGTCTGGTCCGGATCAGCCCGTTCGATGCCAACCACCGGCGGCACACTTCCTTTGCCGCGTTGGACGTGATCGCCGAGGTGGATGACGATGTGCAGATTGAGATCCAGGACAAAGACCTTCGAGTTGACACGTTCCGATCTGGCGGTGCAGGCGGCCAGCATGTGAACAAGACCGATTCCGCGGTTCGGATTGTGCACATCCCGACGGGTATCGTGGTGACCTGCCAAGCTGAGCGATCCCAGCACGCCAACCGCGAAAAAGCCATGCGGCTGCTGCGGGCGCGGTTGTACGAGTTGGAGATGGACAAAAAACGGCGCGAGATGGAACAGTTCTACGGTGAAAAAGGCGAAATCGCGTGGGGGCGGCAGATCCGGTCCTACGTGTTGCAGCCATATCGTTTGGTCAAGGACCATCGCACCGGACTGGAGGTGGGTAACGTGGATGCAGTTCTCGATGGCGAGCTAGACCCGTTCGTGGATGCGTACCTGCGCAAGTTCCGCGAGGGAGTGGCATGAGCGATTGGTTGGCGCAGATCGTGCGAGATAAGCGCGCCGAACTCGCGGCCCGCCGAGGGCCGTTTCGGACACCGCCGGCTCCTTGGCGCGGAGCTCCGTTTTCGCACGCGATCCGAGCAACGCCCGTGGGGATCATCGCAGAGGTCAAGCACCGTTCGCCGTCGGCCGGTGTGTTGAGGGAACCGTGGGACCCTGTAGCCATCGCGCGCGCATACGCCGACAACGGCGCCCAGGCCATTTCCGTGCTCGTGGATGAGCGATATTTTGGAGGTGGAGTTAGGGACTTGTGTGCGGTGCGGGCCGCCGTACATGTGCCGTTGTTGTACAAGGAGTTCGTGGTGGACCCTTGGCAGATCGAAGAGGCCGTTTACGTTGGCGCGGCGGCGGTATTGCTCATCGTTGCGGCGCTCGACGATGTTCTCTTGCGGGACCTACTGTCCACGGCCCGTTCGTTGGGGCTCGATGCGCTGGTAGAGGTTCATGACGAAGAGGAGCTCGACCGGGCGTTGGACGCGGGGGCCAATCTGATTGGCATCAACAACCGGGACCTGCGGACGTTCCGTGTATCGCTGGAAACCACCGCCCGCCTCGCCCCACGTGTCCCATCCGGTCGGACGATCGTGAGTGAGAGTGGGATCCGAAGCGCGGCCGATGCACGGCGATTGCGCGAAACTGGTGTGCACGCGATTTTGGTCGGAGAGAGTTTTGTTCGTTCGCCAGATCCCGGGGCGGTACTACGGCAGTGGTGGGAAGAGTTGAAAGGAGCGATGCACGCATGAACGCCCGTCGAGTCCAAGAACTGCTGCGTCGGGGCGTGGTCTTGCCAGTGCCCGAGAGTGTAGAGATCGGAGAGGAAGTCAATCTGGAACGCATTGCACCCGGCGTGGTGATTCACCCGGGGTGCCGCGTGCGAGGCGCCCGCACATCGATGGGCCCGGGAAGCGTGTTGGGGCGCGAGGCGCCGCTGACGCTGGAGGATTGCCAATTGGGCCATGGCGTGGAACTGCGCGGAGGATATTGTGCGGGCTCGACGTTTTTGGACGGCGTCCAGGTCGGAAGTTCCGCCCACATTCGGCCTGGGACCTTGCTGGAAGAGCAAGCTTCGTGCGCGCATGCCGTCGGGCTGAAGCAGACGGTGTTTCTGGCGTTCGTCGTGACCGGCAGTTTGGCCAACCTGTGCGACTTGCTGGTCGCCGGCGGGCGGTCGCGGCGGGAGCATACGGAGATCGGATCATCGTACGTGCATTTCAACTTCACTCCGCACAACGACAAGGCGACCGCTTCCTTGGTGGGCGATGTTCCGCAGGGTGTGTTTTACGATCGGCCTCCGATTTTTCTAGGAGGGCAGGGCGGTCTGGTCGGCCCCGCTCGGATCGCCTATGGGGTCGTGGTCCCCGCGGGGCTGGTGTGGCGCGGGGACGCACTGGAACCCGACACGATGGTGGCAGTGCCTCCGTCGGCCGTTGGGCAAACCCGGCCATTCGTTCGCGGCGCATACCGTTCGATTCGGCGTGTAGTGCACGCGAACCTGATGTACATCGGGAACATTCTGGCCTTGCGCGCATGGTATCGCCAAGTTCGGGCCCCGTTCATGTCGGCGGACCCCTATCGGCGCGCCTGCTGGGAGGGTGCGTTGGAACGGTTGGACGAAATTTTCCGGGAGCGGATCCAGCGTTTGGAGGAGCTTGCGGGCAAAATGGAGATGTCCATTCACTTGGCTCGGACCGATCCGCGCTGTGCCCTACCGGAAGGGTTACTCGACGAGCAACAGCGGTTGGCAGCGTTGTGGCCCACTATGCGCGCGAAATTGGAAACGATGGATGTAGATCCGGCCCCGGCCGCGTTGCTGGACGCGGTGACGGCAGCTGCGGCCCAAAGCTGGCCGGAGGTGGTCGCGACAATTCCCGAACCTGTTCGCGACCAAGGCCGCGCTTGGTTGCAACGCGTGGTGGACCGCTGTACGGCGTTGTGGACTACCGTGCGATGAAGAGCATGGATGGGATGCTTGGCAAGCGAGTGGCAGCATGGCTTCTTGTAAGCCTGTGTTCGGGCACGGCGGTGGGGGCCGGTCCGTCCCACGCCGAGTGCGATTGGGGCCCCTTGTTCAGCCGACTTCGCGAACCCGACGGGTCTACGTGGCGCGAGCGAGCCTTGGGGCCGGTGTGGGAGCGGCGTACTACCACCAATTCCCAAACCGCCGTGGTGCTGCGTCCGCTGTGGAGCCGTGAGGCGGTTGCCGACGCCAATCGAGTCGAAGGTGAATGGGCATGGCCCCTCGGCGAGTACGCGCGGTTCGGTCGAGAGTATGGCTGGCGGTTCGGGGTGGCCTGGTACCGTTGCTTTGACGCCTCCTCGGCCTCAGCTCGATGGCGGTTTTGGCTGTTGCCCATCTATCTGCAGGGCCGCAGTGCCCGGGGCCATACCTACGCAGCCGTGTTTCCACTGGGTGGGCACATCGAGGAGTTTTTCGGGCTTGACACCTGCGACTTTGTTCTCTGGCCGTTGTGGTCCCACTATCGCGTGAGTGGACAAACCACCACGGACATTTTGTTCCCCTTTTGGAGCGAGAGCCATGGGCCTCGAGGGGAACGTTGGCGAATATTCCCGTTCTATGGGCGCGCCGTTCGATACGGTCAATACGAGAAGCGGTTCGTGCTCTGGCCGATCTGGACCTGGGCGCGTTACGAATACCCTGGCTCGGAGGGCACGGGGTGGATCCTTTTCCCTCTGTACGGGCACATGGATCTGAGCGATCAGAGGTCGCACCTCTACCTCCCGCCGTTCTTCCGCGTGACCCGTGGCCAACGGATGGACCGGATCGATGCGCCTTGGCCGTTCTTGCAGTACCAGGTGGGGCAGCGGTCACGTTGGCACGTCTGGCCCTTGTTCGGGCGGAGCACCGATCCGCATGTGGATCGCGCATATGCGCTCTGGCCGATTCTGTGGCGCTCGCGAGTGAGCCGGGAACACGCGGTCGAACGCTCCTACTGGCTGGTGCCGTTCGTGTACTGGCACACGTTCACTCCGCGAGACGAAGAGTCCGCCCCGCAGGCCGCGCAGGCCTGGAAGCTGTGGCCGCTGGCTCAAGGAAGTGCGTCGGCCGAGGCCGCGGCGTGGAGAATGCTCGCATTGTGGCCGACACGTGACTTTGCCCCGGTCGAGCGAAGTTGGAGCGCATGGTGGACCTTGGCCGAATATAAGCGGATCCAGTCTGCCTCGCAGTTCGAGGCGTTGTGGGGCATAGTCCGCTGGGCCCGGGACGCAGAGCGGACGCGGGCGTCCTTATTCCCGTTGTGCTCGGTCGAAGTTCGCCAGGATGGCTCCGAATGGTCGGTGTTGAAAGGGCTGCTCGGGTTCGAAGCCACACCGGAGCGGGCTAACATTCGCTTGGCTTGGTGGGTAAATATCCCGTGGAGCAAGTAGGGGCCGATGGTGCTTCATGAGCCAGACCACTTCGAACCGCCGCTGAACTTTTTTGCAGCGCTCGGCCGAAGAATTCTGCTGGCCTGTCGAAATACCGGACGGGGAACCGTCGTGTTGCTCCAAGCCTTCTGGGCCCTGCGCTTCATGCTATCGCGGCGCCACCGACGGGAAGTGTTGATGCAATTGTTCATCACGGGCATCAAGAGCCTCGGTGTACTCACGGTGGTGGCGATGTTTACGGGGATGATCCTCGCATTGCAGACCGGGCTGGAACTGCGCCGATATGGTCAAGAAGTCAACATCGGTACGTTGGTATGCACGTCGATGGTACGGGAGATGGGGCCCTTCATGACGGCCTTGGTCATCGCGGCCAGCGTGGGGTCTGCCATTGCCGCGCAGTTGGCCACGATGACTGTCTCCGAAGAGATCGCGGCTCTGGAAGTCATGTCCATCGACCCGGTTCGGTTCTTGGTCATGCCTCGGTTGGCCGCCTTGTTGATCATGATGCCTATGCTGACCGTCTACACGAACATCCTCGGAGTTGTGGGCGGGGCGATCGTAGGATGGACCCAGCTCGGCGTACCAATGTCCGCCTACTTCGACAACGCAATCCAGTACGTCCGCAACAAGGATTTGTATGTCGGGCTGTTCAAGGCGGCCGTGTTCGGCGCTATCATCGCGGGCGTGGCCTGCCAGCAAGGTTTCCAGGCGACGGAAGGGGCCGTGGGAGTGGGCATCGCGACCCGGCGCAGTGTGGTGATTTCATTCCTCACCATCTTGGCGGTCGGATACATGATCACCCGCTTGTTCTACGCATGAACGCTCTACCCGCCATTCGTTTCGAACGTGTGGTCAAATATCTGGGTGGGCGGCGGGTTCTGGACCATGTGGACTTCGAGGTCCACCCTGGGGAGATCTTCGTCATTGTCGGATCTTCAGGTTCCGGGAAAAGCGTTACGCTGCGGCATATGGTGCGTCTGCTCACCCCCGACGAGGGCGAGGTGTGGGTGGGCGACGAGTGCGTCAGCCGCGCGCGTGGCGCTCAATTGGCGCGGATCCGCGACCGGTTTGGCGTCCTGTTTCAGGGCGCGGCCTTGTTACAGTGGATGACCGTCTACGATAATGTGGCGCTGCCCTTGCGCGAGAAAACCAGACTGACCGAAGATGACATCGAGCAGCGAGTGATGGGACAGTTGCGGCTTCTGGGCCTCGAGGACGCGGTGGATAAGTACCCCGCGGATCTATCCGGCGGAATGCAAAAGCGCGTCGCCTTGGCGCGCGCGGTGATTCTAAACCCAGAAATCATCCTCTACGACGAGCCGACATCAGGACTGGACCCGGTGACGTCGCGCCGGATTGACGATCTGATTTTAAGCATGAGCCGCCGTTATGGCCTGACGAGCGTCGTGGTCACGCACGACCTCCATAGCGCGTTGGCCATTGGCGATCGGATCGCGCTTATCCATCAAGGTCGGATCTTAGAGATCAATACCCCGGCACAGTTCCTCCGGTCGGAGAACGAGGTCGTCCGT
>Ga0272449_1004057_pt1 | contig 12156 bp, 10 predicted proteins | sample YNPCB0241_FD_198679 | JGI IMG/M metagenome (GOLD analysis project Ga0272449, IMG submission 198679) | Hot spring sediment microbial communities from Yellowstone National Park, WY, United States - YNP-CB-024-1 | ecosystem: Environmental > Aquatic > Thermal springs > Hot (42-90C) > Sediment...
TTGATTATGTGAGGGAGTTATGTGGGGTTTTAGATGATCCGTTAAATTATGTTTATGAAGTAGAGCCCAGGTTTAACGATGTGTATCACTACTTGGTTACTCAGTGGAGAGGTGTTGGTTTATCTACAGCTACTAGGGATTTAGATTACGTTTTCATATCTATATTCTTATCTAAGAGGACTTCATATCATGATCGTGTCTTACAATGGGTGAATTCATTATTCAATATTATAGATAATCCTGAGGACTTAATCAATATAAATACTTCTAATCTATTTAAACCACCTCAAATGAGAGAATTAAGTGGTGTATTTAAGGAATACTTCTATAATGTTAGACCATATGTTGTTAGGGGGAATATCAACGACGTCAGGTATAATTTACTAAGGATTAAGGGTGTAGGGCCTAAAATCACTTACGCATACCTACTACATGCTATGAGGTTTACTGAAATAGCTCCGATAGACACACACTTTAATTACTTCATCTTTAATGTCTTAGGCTTGAAATACGGTATGCCTAAAAAGGAGTTATGTCTTAAATATGATTGTAGTAAGTGTAATAGTAATTGTGTTATGAGGGAATTAAGATCGTTCTTCGGTAAATCATTAGGTTATCTACAAACGGTAGTCTACGTTCATGTTAAGATATTATGTAAGAAGGGTAGATGTTATGAGTGTGTCTTAAGGAAGTATAGGCTATGTAAGCTTAAGTCTTAACTAATGATTTACGGTTTAGTCAGAGCTTACATTAATTGATCTCTAGAGAAGATTATTGGAGAATTATTTTACGGAATAATATGTAAAAATATAAGGATATCAGTTACTAAAGATCGGGTATTTTACCTATGTCTGAGGTAGTGAGGTGTTTATGGTGAGCCACGATAAACTAGAGCTATTGATGAGGAGGTTAAGTGAGGTTGTAGAGGTAGGACAAATAGATGAGTTGAAGGAATTACTATCTCATTTTTCTCCATATGAGTATATCGAAGTTCTTGAACGTCTAGATCTTAAGATAAGGAGTTACATACTACCTTATATACCCTTGAATAACTTGAAGGTTGTTTTAAGTAAATTACCTGATGATGTGGTTTTTGAGTTGTTAAGAGTTAAAGGTATTGATGAATTTGCTAAGGTACTTACTGAGATGCCGTCAGATGACGTTGCAGATGTACTACTTAAGGTACCTCCTAAGTTTAGACATAAGTTAATGAATTTAATACCTCATTGGAAGTTAAATGAGATCTCAGCACTTCTTAAGTATCCTAGTGAGAGTGTCGGTAGTATAATGACTCCTCAAGTCCCTATATTCTCATATAAACTCACTGTAGGTGATGTTATTAAGGAATATATTGCTAAGAGTGAGTTAGGCCTTTATGATAAGCACTTCTACGTATATGCCGTAGATGAGGAAAGGAGAATTGTTGGGTGGGTAGATGTTAAGACACTCATAAGTAGGCCTAAGGATAAGTTATTAAGAGATGTTGTGAGTAAGCCTCCAGTAGTTGTTAACGTTTACTCTGACCGTGAGGAAGTAGCTAGAGTAGCTATAAAATTCGACTTACTCGAGGTCCCTGTAGTTGATAATGAAGGTAGGTTAGTAGGTATTGTAACATTAGATGATGTACTTGATGTAGCTATTAGTGAGTATGGTGAGGATCTCTTAAGGTTTGGTGGTTTTGTTGAGACTGTTAGAGGTAGGTACTTGGCTGTGAGTAGTGCCTCTATAGTTAAGAGGAGATTCTTACCATTAGTATGGTTATATCTAATGAATGCTGTTACAGGAGGTATAGTAGCTTCATTTACAGGTATTATAGAGAGAGTAGCTGTTTTAGCAGCATTCTTACCGATGTTAGCTGATAACTCAGGTAATGTAGGGGCACAGGCATCAACATTTGTAATAAGGAGTTTAGCGATAGGTGAGGTAAGACCTCAAGACTTATTAAGGGTTTTGAAGAAGGAGGTTAGTGTATCGTTACTATTAGTTCTGTTATTATCACCGATATCCTTCTCTATAGCTTCATTAATAACTTACCTAGCCTATACGAACACCGATTACTCCATCATAGTAGGTATCGTGGTTAGTGCGGCATTGATTACATCAACATTAATCTCAGATTTAGTAGGTGCTTTACTACCGTTAATAGCTTCGCGAGTAAATGTAGATCCAGCATCGATTTCAGCACCGTTAATAACTACTATAGGTGATATCATAACAGCAACTACTTACTTTATGATAGCTACTTCCTTACTTTCATATCTAAGTTAAGGTTAAAAGTTATGTAGTGATTGAGTAGTTGGTGGAGGTTAATAGTAAAAGCACTCATAGTTCTACTACTAATATTATTGTCCTCCCTACTTTCCCAATACTTAGGGGTATTACCAGTAAGTAAGTTAGAGAGTTCTGGGAGGGAGGTTATAGGTTTTAACGTATGTGACTCTTCTTTTAGTGATATGTCATGTGATGTTATGGTAGGTGCTGAGAGTATAATTAGGAATTGTAGTGGTGTTGTATGTATCTCTAGGATTATCTATGATGATAACTACTCCGAACCTCCAGACATCATCTTCGGTAGGAAATACTTCAACGGTGGGTTAATAGAGTATATAGATTTGAAGGGTTATGAGGTTAGGAGGACAGTCATAGTTAACATCACCACACGTACCGAAGCTAAATTAGTTAGTGTTGAGGAGAACTTAGATGAATTCGTACTCAGGAATGTATGTATTAGTGAGTTTTATGAGGGTATACCAACCCCTCAGTTAAATTACTTATTTAACAAGTCCATCAAGTTAGATTTGATAATACTATCACCAACTAAGACTTACTGTAATATAAGTGGTTGTCAATACTCATATCACGTACTTACTAATAAGTCATTACTAAGTTATTATATGGAAGCGTTAGATATTTGGAGATTAGTACTTAATAAGTTCTTCAATTACGACTTAATATCAGTAGTCCGTGACGATATTAACATAGATTTCAATGTATTCATATCAGGTGATGAGGTAGTAGATGTAGAGGATTTTCTAACGTATATTAAGTTATGGTTACCAAGTAATGATGATTTAATAGTAGTTATTGAAATACCTAAGCCTGCTAGAGTTGGTGGTGAGGAACTCCTAGCATTCACTTACAGAAACTTCATATTCTTAAGTAAGAGAGATGTCAGTATAATAGCTCATGAGATAGGGCATGTTTTAGGCTTAACCCACCCTTTAATTAGTGAGGAATGGCTTAACACCGTATTTTACGAGTCAATTATGCTGAAATACTCATCAAGTAATAGGAGGAGGTTTACATTAGGTGATTTCATAGGTTTATCACATATATTATTCTTACTTGAAGATGGTGTCAGACGTGAACAACTCACTAATAAGTTGAAGGAGGTTGGGATAGATCCTGAGAATATGTGTGTTATACTCCCAATGGTTAAGAGGGTATATGTTGCTAGGGAGATTCCTAAGGTGTTATCAACCATTATTAGTGAGGGTCTAGTAGTATTTGATGTTGATGAGTATGGAGGTCTTAAAAATATTAACTACAGTCTTAACATACTCAATATTCTTAAAGTACTCAGTAGTAAATACGTTAGTTCTTATTAATAATTTCTAATAGTGATGTGTTCTTAGTTAGACCTGAAGCTACTATATCAGCTAGTCTTAAGGGCTCTGGATACTGACTTATGTTCTGTAGCTTTACTATTATGTTGTAGGCCTCGTGAATATCAATACCGGCTAATGATATTATTAGATTTCCTTTAGGTGTTGTGATTTCGTAAGATTTATTGTAAGTCCTCTCTATTACGGAATACCTAACTAACCAATCGTTAAAGTTCTTCATTAATGCCTCCTTAACTAAGTTGAGGTTTAACCTATGCTTAAACACTGTTATCACAGGGATTAATGTTTTGTTATAGATTACTTCCGGGTCTATGATGTTGAAACCTGCGTATGTTACCCCGTCTAAGAATATCACTCTGTACTTATCCTTCAGTGATTCTATATTCTTAAGTAGTACCTCAGTACCGTCTAAACCGTCGATAGTTATTAAAGATAACTTAACCTTAGTTATTGTTAAGTCTCTACATTCAACTAAAGCTAGTAATGTCTTCTTGTTGGACTTCTTATAACTTGTTGGGAAGTATCCGTCATCTACCCCTAAAGTTCTTAATGATTGGTCCAAGTCTTTGCTCCTCTTTAAGTATTTTGAGTAAGGTCTCTACATCAGTATTTAAACTTATTAATCTAGTCTTCCCATACCTACCCCTATTTACGACCTTAGCATTTATTATACCGACCATATCTAACTCACTGATTATATCGCTAACCCTCCTCTGTGTGACTGGGTCTAAGTTTAAACTCCTACATAAGTCTTTATATATGTTATATAGGTCTCCAGTAGTTTTACTATCACCACTTATAGCTAAGGCTAGGAGTATTAACTTACTATGGAATGGTAATGTCTTAATTACCTCAGAGACCCTATCCTTCTCAATCTCCATTCTAGCACTTAACACGTGGTTCTTACTTACCTTCTCAGCACCTTCCCTCTCAGCAATCTCACCAGCAACTCTTAATAAGTCTAAAGCTCTTCTAGCATCACCATGTTCTTTAGCAGCTATTGATGCGCATAAGGATATAACACCATCCTCAAGTACTCCGGGTTTGAACGCTTTAGTAGCTCTACGTGTTAGTATATCCTCAAGTTGGATAGCATCGTATGGGGGGAACACAATCTCCTCCTCACCTAAGCTTGACCTGACTCTAGGGTCTAACCTATCCATGAAGTTAACATCATTTGTTATACCTACTATAGTTACCTTCCCCCTCTTAAGCTCCTCATTAACTCTAGTTAATCTGTAGAGGAGTTCATCACCACACTTCTTAACTAACGCATCAATCTCATCTAAGATAACTATTAATGGAATACCTAAACCATCTAAGACAGTAACCACCCTTCTAAAAACCTCTGAACTCGATAACCCGGTAAACGGTACTTTAACACCTAATGTATCAGCTAACCTAGTTAAGACTCTATAGGTAGTGTCATCATATCTACAGTTAATATAACTATATTTGAAGACCTTCCCAAGCCTAACGGCATATTCTTCAAACTTAATCAACACGTACTTAACAACAGCAGTCTTACCAGTACCTGTGAGACCGTATATAAATATATTATTAGGTCTTTCCCCCCTAAATATCGGGGCGAGAATAGCGCTAATCCTATTAATCTGTTCATCCCTATGCGGTAACTCATTAGGTATGTAATCAGGTCTAAGAACCTCCCTATCATTAAATATGTTAGAACTTAAACTCCTCTCAATAACCTTCTTAAATATATCCTCACTACCCACCACTAACACACTCACAGCATCACTTATAATGAAGTACTACTCATTTTATATCCTAAACACTCTAAAACTTATAAACACTACACCAAATATTCAATACCTCACAAAGTACTCTATAAATCACAACCTACAAAGCAGAGCACCTATAACTTATTTGTTTTGTAGTACGAATAGTGTATGGTGTGTGGATATGGTATTCTATAGGGTAAGGAAAATTAATAATCGTTATTATCTTGTTAAGGAGTGGTATGACCCTACGTTAGGTAGGAAGGTTAGTAGGTCTTTAGGGCCTTGTGATAGGGTTGAGGAGTTGTTGAGGTGGTGCGGGGGGTGGGATTCGAACCCACGCAGGCCTACGCCATCGGGGCCTAAGCCCGACCCCTTTGACCTAGCTCGGGCACCCCCGCACTGTTGTTCTAATTAGATTCTTTGATATTAGGCTAAAAGGTTTATGTTTATATTGTTGATTTAGGGTCTTAAATATATCGTTAATTTATAGGTTTAAATGTAATTCCGTTTAGGTGGTTGTGTTAGGTACTGAAGGTCGTGATGAGGTCGTAGATATGTTATATAAGGTATTGAGTAAGTACTTAAGTTCTCTACAGGAGTCTTTAAGTAGTTATGTTAAACAATTAGTTCAATTCCTTAAGAGTAGTAATGAGTTACTGATTACTTATTCAGGTATGTATGTATCACCTGCAACATACTTACTACTACTCTTAAGGTCTTTAACTAACGTTAATGCGTACTTAGTAGAGCCTGAAACACTGATGTATTATGTAGCACCTTATGTTGAGGGCGGTATTCGTAGGGTCTTAATAATTACTTCTGGTGTAGATTCCTCATTAATTAGGTTGTTAGATCAGTTAAACCTTACTGGTTATGAGGTTATGTTAATTAGTCCTTCCCCAATACCTGATAATGTTAGGTATAAGGTTCGTGAAGATCTGTTACTAGAGATTAAGCTTCAGGACTTACTATTTCAGCATTTATTGGTGGGTATAGCTGTTAGTGAGTACCTTAACAGGTCTGGTGTTAGGGGGTCTAGACTATGGAATGAGTTAAGTAACTTAAATGAGGTCTTAAAAGACCTACTAACTAGATATATAGGTAAGTTATATGAGGTTAAGGAATTCACTAATGATATATTCATAATAACATCAACACCTAGCATGTTAGGTCCTGCAGAACATATAACGTATAATTATAATGTTAGGATACCTCGATATCTAATACCTTTAAATAACGTTAAACATTATATTAAATATTCTAAGAAAGTCTTAGTAATATCTACAGATGTTGAGGAATTCTCTATTAAGGAGATTATAGGGTTAAAGATTGGAGGAACTGTTAATGTATGTGAATTGAGGATTAGGACAGACCCACTTACAGCACCTATATACGGTTTAATCCTCTCGAACGCTTTAATGATGATTGGTGATTAAGTGTTTAGTAAATGCTTAGAAGGTAAGGTAGTATTGATTACCGGTGCTAGCGGCCTCATCGGTAGTGAGTTAGCTATTGAATTAGCTAAGGAGAAAGCAAATCTGATACTACATTATAATAAGTCTGAAGATGTTATCGAGGACTTAATCAGTAAGTTGTCACCGGTTACTCAAGTACATGCCATTAAATGTGATTTTAGCGATTTAAACAATGTGGTTGAGTTTCTAAAATATCTGAAAAATACTTACAGACGCATAGATATCGTAGTGAATAGTGTCGGAATATATGACGAAACACCATTAGAGCTATTAAATGTTGAGTTACTCACTAAGATATTAAATGTTAACCTATTATCAATAGCTCTAATAAGTAAGGAATTAGGTATGTTGATGAAGGAGTATGGAGGTACGATAATAAACTTGATATGCTTAACACCGTTAAGAGGTCATAAAGTGTATAAGTGTCTTAATCCCTCACTACCCTACGTAATATCTAAAACAGGTTTAATCCAATTAGTTAAGTATTTAGCTGTTGAGTTAGCCCCTAAAGTTAAGGTCGTAGGTATAGCACTTGGTTGGGTTGGTAGTAGTAAGTTAACTCAAGATCTAGTTAGATGTGTTGAGGGGTCAGTACCTATGAAGAGAGTTGCTGAAGCTCATGAAGTAGTTGAGTTAATTAAGTACCTGATATGTGGGAGTCAATATATTACAGGGTCGATAATAGAATTTTCAGGAGGTCTTTAAATCATTCAGACGCGGGTTCTCCACTCACCGAGTTCATACCTTGTAAGCTTCATCATCAATAACTACTACTCATATTAAGTTATTAATTTTTAAGTAATTTAACGTTGGAGGGTTTGTGGGTTTCGAACTACTTAGTGGTGTTGAGGTAGTTAATGAGTTACCGGTAATTTACTTAAGGAAGTATAAGTTAGTGGTGTTAGCAGATACTCATATAGGCTTTGAGGAGGAGATGGCTGAGAAAGGTATATATATACCTAGGTTTCAGAAGAGGAAGTTGATGAAGATCTTTGAAGAAGTCTTCAATACAGTAGATGTTGAATATGTAGTCATAGCTGGTGATTTTAAACATAAGTTTAATGGTTTAGGGAGGATTGAGAGGGTAGAGTTGAGGGAGGTTATAAGTTATATCTTAAGTAGGGTCAGTAAGCTTACTGTAGTTAGGGGGAATCACGATAACTACCTCCCCATACTCACACATAGGTTTAAGTTTGATATAGTTGATAACCTCATCATAGATGAATTCCTAATCACTCACGGACATACAGACTTACCAAGTGATTTAAATGTTAAGTACGTGATTATAGGTCATGAACATCCAGTAATAGCTTTAAGAGATAGTTTAGGTAGTATAGGTAGGTTTCAATGCTTTCTAATCGGTGATTTAGTTAACGGGTTAAAACTGATCACACTACCTGCTGTAGGGGCTTATCAAACCGGTAGTAGAGTGACTTTAAGTAGGGATACATACCTCTCACCAATACTTAAGAACTTAGCACTATTAGAGGGTTTGAAACCTGTGATAGTTGATGAGGATGTAGGTATATTAGAGTTACCGGCTCTTAAAGACCTCTACGACTTAATGGGTTAAAACATTTATATAGTTTAAAAACCCTCTTAAAAACTTTTTAAAGGGCTTGATGATGGGGTTAAATCCATTAATCAGGATTGAGAATATAGTAGCAACTGTAAGTCTTGATCAGGAGTTAGATTTAAACTTAATCGGTAGGAACGTACCTAATATAGAGTACGAACCTGATGAATTCCCAGGGCTTATTATGAGGTTAGAAAGCCCTAGACTTACAGCTCTAATCTTCAACTCAGGTAAGATGGTAGTTACAGGGGCTAAGAGTACTCAAGAACTTATCAGGGGGTTTAAGAAGATTATTAAGACGTTAACTAAGCATGGAATAATCATTATCGGTAAACCTAAAATACAGATCCAGAACATAGTTGCGTCGGCAAATCTAAATGCTGAGGTAAATCTAGAGAAAGCTGCATACCTACTTAAAAACACAATGTATGAACCAGAACAATTCCCAGGCCTAATACATAGGATGGACGACCCTAAAGTAGTACTACTGATATTCAGTAGTGGTAAGATGGTGATCACTGGAGCTAAGAGTGAGGAGGAAGTATATAGAGCTGTTAATAACATCTACAACACCTTAAAAGACTTAGACTGTATTAGAGAACTAACATAACGTCTGATAATCAGAGTGAGTTGCGGTCTTCATCAATTAATCCATGGCTGCCCACTTCATCATCAACTAACCAATACCTACAAACCTTATAAAAGCTAATGAAGATTTTTAATCCTTAATAAGAGTAATAAGGTGATGGTGTTCAGATTGAGTACGAAGAATAACTTAATATACGTTTTAATAATAGCTATAATATTGTTCTCAGTGATCACCACCTTCAACACCTCTATAGTTACTGAAGCTCAAGTAGTTAAAGGACCTAAATCAGATATCGTAATGATTAAAGCAGTACCTCTAGATCAGGCAGTAGCTGCTTTAAGAGCTGGAGATATAGACTACTATCTATTCGGGTTAAGACCTGCTCAGGCAGCTGCATTAGTTGGTGCTACAGATATTAAATTATACAGTGCGCCTGCAGGTATAAACAGCTTCATCCTTAACCCAGCACCAGACCCTAAAGGCTTAAACCCGTTCTCAATTAGGGAGGTTAGATTCGCTATAAACTACTTAATCAATAGGGATTACATAGTAACGACAGTACTTAAGGGCTTAGCAGCACCTATGTATTGTCAGGTCTCACCATACGACCCCGACTACACAGTAGTCTTCGACATCATAGCTAGGTACGAATTTAAATATAATCCAGCATTAGCTGATGAGATCATAAGTAAGGCGTTGAAGGATGCAGGTGCTGAGAAGGTAGGTGGTAAGTGGTTATATAAGGGGTCACCGATAAAGATCAAGTTTGTAATAAGGGTTGAAGATCATAGAAGGGTTTTAGGTGATATGCTTGCTTCAGAACTTGAGAAATTAGGGTTTGAAGTTGAGAGACTATATATGACTTTTAGAGAGGCTATACCTACAGTATATAGTTCTAATCCTGCAGACTTTAAGTGGCATATATACACTGAGGGTTGGGGTAAGGGAGTTCCGGAGAAGTATGACTATACGACTGTGAATCAATTCTACGCACCATGGTTTGGTTGGATGCCTGGATGGCAAGAACCGACATTCTGGAATTATAAGAATGATACTATAGATGAGTTAGGTAAGAAGATATATAGAGGTGAGTTTGCTTCTAAGGAGGAGAGGGACTCACTATATAGGAGAGCTACAGAATTAGGTATGTTAGAGGCTGTGAGGATATTTGTTGTAACGACTTTAGATTCCTATGCTGCTAGGGCTGAGGTCTCCGGATTTACTTTAGATTTAGGTGCTGGGTTACGAGCACCGTTCAACCTTAGAGAGGCTTATGTCCCTGATAAGAAAGTGTTGAAGGTAGGTCATCTATGGGTATGGACTGAAGGTACTGCTTGGAACCCGATAGGAGGTTTCGACGACGTATATAGTGTGGATATTTGGAGGGCTGTCTACGATCCTTGGACTTGGAGAGATCCGTTTAACGGACTACCAATACCGTTTAGAGTTACCTATACTGTTGAGACTGCAGGTCCTAAGGGGAGTTTAAACGTACCTAAGGATGCGTTTATATGGAATGCTACTTTGAGGAAGTGGGTTTATGTTGGTGAAGGGGTTAAAGCTACTAGTAAGGTAACGTTCGACCTCTCTAAATTCATTGGTAGTAAGTGGCATCACAACATAACGATTACGTGGGCTGACATCTTATTCCCGATATACCACATCTACGACTTAGTATATAATGAGACTAAGGCATCTGTAGAGGGTGGTATAGCTTCAACTAATAAGGAAGTACTACCGATGTTTAAAGGATTTAGAATAGTTGGTGATAAGTATTTAGAAGTATATATTGATTACTGGCATTTCGATGAGAACTACATAGCTGAGATGGCCGTACCTCCAGGTTATGGAGCAGGTGGCTTCGCATCTAATCCTTGGGAGATAGTCTACGCTACAGACTTCCTAGTATTTGATGAGCATAAATACGGTTATTCAGAGAGTACAGCTGAGAAGTTAGGTGTTCCATGGCTTTCACTAGTTCTTAAATCACATGCTGAAGATATTAAGAAGAAGCTAACTGAGTTGAAGGATAAGAATCTCGTTCCTGACGCAGTCTTCACATTACCTGATGGTAAGAAGTTAATCACTACTGAAGAAGCTATTAAGAGGTATGAAGCAGTTATTAAGTGGATAGATACTTACGGTCATGCAGAGATAAGTAACGGTCCTTACTACGTCTACGTCTACGATCCAGCAAACCAGTATTGTGAGTTAAGAGCATTCAGAGATCCTACATACCCGTTCAGCCCTGGTACATGGTATTTCGGTATGCCTGAGTCAGTCAATATAGTTAGTGTAGGACTACCTACAGTAGTACCTGGAGGTGATGCTCAGGTAGTAATCGAACTTAAAGGTCCTACACCACTACATGTTAAGTACTTAATTAAGGATCCAGTAAGTGGTGAGGTAGTAACCTACGGGTTAGGGACTTCAGTAGCTCCGGATAGGTTCTTAATACAGTTAAGTTCAGAACTGACTTCGAAATTACGTCCTGGCGGGATATATGAGATCACAGTGATAGGTTATAGTGATAGGGTAGCGTTACTATCATCTGAGAAGCACTTCCTAAGTATACTCAACATACAACCACTACAGGCAGGGATAGCTTCAGTAGCTGAGCAGTTAAGATCTGATATAGCTACACTAACTAAGCAAGTATCGACAGTTACTACACAGGTAGGTGGACTCTCAGCTACTCAGCAAGATATAATTAAGGCTTTAAACAATGCTACAGCGAGTATAACGACAGCTATATACGTACTGATAATACTTGTAATCGTAGATATAATAGTTACAGTCGTTGTTAGGAGGAAGTAATAAATAATTAAGTTTTTAACCTAAGGTTATTTTTAAATTTATAAAAATTTTATAACTAAAGTGAGTCATCATCTTAGGTGATGTTAGATAGGTCTAGGGAGGTCGTTAGTAGTTAAGGGACTGACGTTGATAGCAGTACTTTACGGAGTGTTAATACTAACTGGTGTTATAATAGGGGTTACAGGACTTTCTGATATAGTACTCTACAATATAGTTGATGAGAGGTTAAGGATAATTAAGCAGCAATTAGCTATTAAAATTAAGGATCCTGAGCAACTTAATAGAGCTGTTGAGGAGTTGAAACAAGAGCTTATAAGAGCATATGATTTGG
>Ga0272449_1004059_pt1 | contig 12151 bp, 11 predicted proteins | sample YNPCB0241_FD_198679 | JGI IMG/M metagenome (GOLD analysis project Ga0272449, IMG submission 198679) | Hot spring sediment microbial communities from Yellowstone National Park, WY, United States - YNP-CB-024-1 | ecosystem: Environmental > Aquatic > Thermal springs > Hot (42-90C) > Sediment...
CCCACAGCGGATCGTCCTCGCGCACGTCCGCAAACCTGCCCGCAATCAGCGTCTCCACGTCCGTGGCACAGCCGTGCGCCGCCACGTGACGGCAGTCCGCCACCAGCACCCCGCGCTCCTCTACGTTGCGCGCCACCAGCGCACAGCGCCCGCCGTTCAAGTCTGCATTCATGCGCCACTTGGCATTCCCCTCATGCAGGCGCGTGCCGGTCTCCACCTCGACATACAGCACCTGTCCATCCTTCGAGATCGAGAGATCCGGACGCGCATTACCCTGCACCTTGGGCAGTATCGCCACCGTCCATCCCCGCAGCCTTGCAGCAGTGGCAAACAGCAGCACTGCCAGGGTATGCCCTTCCTGCTTCTCACCTTCATGCTCCTTCAGCAGGCGCTCCCATTCACTTTCTACCACCGGCCACCCCAACGCACGGCAGAACTGTTTGCCTTCCTCGCTCAGCCGCGCCACCGCCAGTCGTGTCGGCATGTTCCCCGTCACCTGCAGGGTAAGCGTCTGACGCACGATCAGCCCGCTTTCTTCCAGCGCTTCAAACACCCGCCGTATCGCGCCGCTGCGATACCGCGCCCCCGTGGCATCCCCCACGTAGCGCCCGATTTCCACCTGCACCGCGAGCCCCTCCGCCAGGCACTTCAACACCATGCCCCGCCGTTTCAGGTGCAGTTCGGCATCCGCCTTACTCATCTCCGCCCGCACCTGCCAGCGGTGCTCATAGGCTTTGGGAATCTTCGGCAGGACAAAATCGGCCAGGCGTCCGCCGGTTTGTACCTGCAGCTTTTGTGGCGTGGATGGGATCAGTGGATTGTCATGCTCCACCCTGCGCCGGTAAGGCAAATATTCTGCCAGCAACTGCCTTGCCTGCGCCAATTCCCGCTCCAGTGCGGCGATTTTCGCCCGGAGCGCCATCACCTCGGCGTGATCTCCGCTGCCGTTGGCCTGCCCCCAGCCCTCGCCCTGTGGAGCGAGCGAGACCGAGAGAAAGAAACTCCGCCACGCCTGCGGCGTCCACGACTGCGGCGCCGACGGATCCAACTGCCGCATCTGCTCCAACTTCTCCCCCGCCAGGCGGTACGCCAGTTCGGTCAGCACGCCCGTCAGCGCCCGCGCCCGTTTTTCCGCCAGGTCGCGGAAGTTGCGCTCGGCACTCAGCAGATCGTCCAGCATGCGCAGCCGCAGGTCATCCATCATCGTCCAGCGCCTCCAGCGCCCTCTGCACCGCCTCTACCGCGGCGTTGTAGTCGCCGATCCCGCCGGCCCAGTCCAGCACCGCCTGTGCCGCAGCCGCTACTTTCTCCCGTTCATCCGCCAGGGCTTCTACCTTCCCGTCCGCCAGGTCGCGCCGCACCCCCTGCACCGTAACCAGCGCCCGCGCCGGATCGGGTGCCCCACCCGCCAGCAGTTCCGCCAGGTGATTGACATCCTTCAGCAGGATCAACCGTTCGGCACGGTAGGCCTGCCGGAGTTTGCGCACCTGCCACTCCTGCCAAGTCAACAGACGGTTGCCGTCAGGCGTGAATGCCCGTCCGAGGAACATCAATCCCAACAAAAGCGCCAGCCCAATCCCGGCCAGCGCCCAATTGCCTTTCTTCACACCGCTCAAATCAATCTCCATTGCACCTCCTTCCTCAAACGGTCGTGGTCGAGGGGTGCGCCCCCAGTGAGCGCCTGCCCTCCCTTGCCGACTACCCCAGCAGACGTGAGAACACCCGCACCAGCCCGGCGTAGTAGTTCATCAGCGCCTCCACCAGCAGTCGTCCCACGATCACCGTGAGCGCCATCCGCACGAGCAGCGCCCACATCGCGCCTGCCAGCGATTTCGTCATCGCTCACCTCCTTATCGGACGTGTGAGCACCTGACGCCCCAGTGACGTCAGACGGCCCCGGGGATCCGTCCAACGTCACGGCATGGCAAAGCGCATCTTGGCGTAGATCGTGCTTCGGATGGTCACCTCCTGATTCGGAACCAGGTTCAGCCGCACCCGCGCCTGCGCCCGACACTGCACCCGCGCGTTCTCCCAGTCCAGGGTGAGCGCCAGCGACGGCACGTACCCAACCGTCCCTTTCTCCGCCAGCATCTGATAGAAGGTGTTCTGCGCCCGCCCCACCAGATACCAGTCGGCCAGGTAGCGGTCATCGCGCAGCCGCTGCCAGGTCAGGCGGTCACCTACGCTCCACGACACATCCGTGCAGGCCGCATCGGCAGCTTGGGCGATCCGCGTGCGCACATACCACAGCCGCGCCCCGTCGCCCACCAACAGCATCAGCGGCAGCACTACCACCGCCAGAAACACCGCTGCCCAGGCCAGGCTTGAGCCTTGTTCGAGCTTGCCCATCACCAGCCCTCCCGGCGGAAGTAGGCCCGCGCCGTGCCCTGGAAATATGACGGCATGGTCACCCCGAACATCCGCGCCAGCCCGCCGAAATAGTTCGGTACACGGTAGGTCACCGCCACCTCGATCCGACTGCCGGGTTGCCCGCCACCGCTCACGCTCACCGTGTAACTGCCTACCTGCACCGCATTCACCTTCGCCAGCGCCGCGGCATAGGCCGCGCCGGCTTGATCGGCCAGCGCCACGCTTCCCAGCCGTGCCCCGTATTCGGCGGCGTTGCCCGCGTTCACCGCCGCAAAGCCCAGCAGCGCCAGGTTCACCAGCGCCAGGCTCACCAGTAACAGCACCGGCAGCGCCAGGGCGGCTTCATCCAGTTCCGCCCGACCAGACGCGATCCGCCGCCACATGCCCTAACTGCCCAACTGCGATGCCATCTGCTGGAACTTGGCGGCAATTGCATGTCCCAACGGCGACAGCCCAACCACCGCCGCCAGCACAAACAAGGCAATCAATAGGGCTTTTTCGTCCAATTCGGCGCGGCGGTTCATCAGCCGCAGATACACCAGCGTCAAACGATCCATGAGTGACATACCCAATACCTCCTTCGAGAAAATTTGTGGACTTAAAGCAAAACGCACACCTTCCCCGGGGCGGGACCTCTGGTGCACGTCTGCCTGTAGCATAGCAAAATCACGATAGGTGCGCAAGGCGTGCAGTTGTATTGCGCGTTTTTAGCCCCTTACGAGGCAAAAAACGCCCTGTTTTCGTGCGTTTTTGGGTAATTCACGCAATACAATACCACTTGTATGGCGAGTTTTGTGGGATATAATCATGAATGATGACACCTACCGTGATGCAAATTGGGCCTTATCGCCCCTTTTTCTACTCGGGCGACAGGTGTGAACCGCACACATCCATGTCGAGTGAGAAACCTGCACCGCAAAGATCTGGCTAAACCGATACGCCTCGAACGCAATCACGGCTTTCGCTCTCATAAGATTCGCGCCGTTTTGAAACCGGTGGAAGAGAATCAGAGCGTTTATTGGGAGCATGGAATGAGTACTTTTCGGTTTGAGATTCGCACACCTTACGCTCTACGGGTGCATGTCGAGGATGACGCTCTTATTGTAGAACTGCAAGATGGACGTATCCTCTAGGTTCCTCTGGCCTACTTTCCGCGCCTTCTCCATGGCGCGCCGGAAGAGCGGCAGAATTTTCGCCTGATCGGCAACGGTGAAGGTATCCACTGACCAGACCTGGATGAAGACATCAGTGTTGAGCACCTTCTCCTGGGTATTCCATCCGGCGAAAGCGCCGTCTCTCTGCAACACTGGTTAGAAAAGCACCCAGCGCGCTATACCTAATTTAGAACAGGATGAGAGTCTCGATACCCACTTGTATCTTGCTGGTGATTGCCCTGACGGCCTGCACAGGGCTGTTTTCAACTCCGGATCAACTTATACCTCCCGTTACCCTCACCCTCCCCTCTCATCGTTCACTGCCCTTACAAGCTCGCTGGCAAATCCAATACACCGGCGAACTCCAAACCGACCTGAACGTGGAGGTTTTCAACCTGGATTTATTCGAAACCTCACCCCAAATCATAGCGGCCTTGCATAAGCGCAGTATCTTTGTGATGTGTTATTTCAGTGCAGGTTCCTACGAAGAATGGCGACCCGATGCACACGCTTTTCCTCGTGAGGTGCTGGGAAATGCCCTCGAAGAGTGGCCCGGCGAACAATGGCTCGACATCCGTCGCCTAGACATACTTCAACCGATCATGGAAGCACGTCTTGACCTGGCCGTTCAAAAAGGGTGTGACGGCGTTGACCCCGATAACGTCAACGGTTACACCAATCCCACCGGCTTCCCACTCAGCGCAGAGGATCAGAAGCGATACAACCTTTTTTTGGCCGAGGCCGGTCATCGGCGAGGGCTTCTGGTCGGTTTGAAAAACGACCTAGAACAAATTCCCGAACTGGTGTCTGCATTCGACTGGGTATTGAACGAGGAATGCTTCTTCTATCATGAATGCGAACGGCTTTTGCCTTTTATCCAGGCAGGCAAGCCCGTTTTCGTCATCGAATATGACCTCGAGCCGTCTGCCTTCTGTCCCCAGTCACGCCAAATGAATTTCAACGCGCTCCATAAACATCGAAATCTGGATGCATATCATGTGGATTGCCGCACCTATTAAGTGACCATAGCCGAGCAAAACTTCTTAACCAATCCAACCTTTTATACTATTCAAAGGGGGATACCAAAGCTAAATCGTGGCGATAACTTTTATTCATCAGTTCATCCATCTAAAAAGTGTTTGATCCAGATTGACCACAACTAAACATATGTGAATTAAGTAAGAACCGATATTGCATTATTCACGTTTTCGTAGCATTCGCAAATAGAGGAATCTTAAAATTTCCTTTTGTATAAGGTTCATCTCTTGATGTTCCGAGGTCAACTTGCGAAAATTGTAGCGGGATACCTTTCATGCTTACATCGGGAGATCGTGTTATCCATATAGTCTTTCTATCAAATCACCCCTAGGACTCAAAAACCAGTGTCTTGCAATAAACCGGCGTTCAGATAACCATCTGTTCGCCAGGGAGGTATTTTTTTCTTGCCCGGACAAAACAAAAAACCTAAATACCCCTTAGCATCAAATGATATGTGGAGGAAAAATGATCAGATATGTGATCAAACGGAACGGCGCGGTTCAACCTTTTGATCGTCAACGCATCGAACGAGCAGTGCTTTCTGCTGCGCGGGCTGTTCAAGCCAATGTAGGGCCATCATGGGCTGAAGGTATTGCTTGTTTAGTCATCGAGCGCCTTGAGAAAAGCTGTAAAGCGAGGGGTATTTGGACACCCCATGTTGAGCACATTCAAGACATTGTTGAAGAGGTTCTGATGCAGTCTGACTATCATCAAATTGCAAAGGCTTATATCCTTTACCGCAAACAACGTCAGGATTCGCGTTCTTTCCAGGATATGGTTGTTGATGCGGAGAAGCTCATTAAAGATTACCTTCTGGCAACAGATTGGCGCGTTTTGGAAAATAGTAATCTTAGTTACTCTCTGCAAGGTCTTAATTTCTACTTGGCCTCAGCAATTACCTCAAAGTACTGGCTCCATAAGATCTATCCTCAAGAAGTGAGTGAGGCTCACCTGAGCGGAGCAATACACATTCACGATCTCGGATCACTTTCTGTCTATTGTTGCGGATGGGACCTGCTTGACTTGCTTATTCGGGGCTTTGGCGGTGTGCCGGGCAAGGTCGAAAGCACACCCCCGAAACATCTGCAGACGGCTCTTGGTCAATTGGTCAATTTTTTCTACACACTCCAAGGGGAATGTGCCGGGGCCGTGGCGGTATCTAACTTCGACACCTTGCTGGCACCCTTTATCCGCTATGACGGACTGACTTATCAACAAGTAAAGCAAGCGCTGCAGGAATTTATTTTCAATATAAATGTCCCAACCCGCGTTGGTTTCCAAACCCCATTCTCTAACATCACCTTAGATTTAGTTGTTCCAGAATGGCTTCGAAATCAGCCCGTTGTTATCGGCGGAAAGTACCAGGAGAATACCTATGGTGAATTTCAGAATGAGATAAACATGATCAATCGCGCCTTTGCCGAATTAATGCTTGAAGGAGACGCAAAAGGACGTGTATTCACGTTTCCCATTCCCACTTACAACATAACAAAATCTTTCGATTGGAATAACGATGTGCTTGAACCCATATGGAAAATGACCGGCAAGTATGGTATCCCCTACTTTGCGAATTTCATCAACAGCGATATGAACCCAGACGATGCTCGTTCTATGTGCTGTCGCTTACGACTTGATAACCGTGAGCTGCGCAAACGATTGGGAGGGATATTTGCACCCAGTCCACTTACAGGTTCCATCGGCGTTGTAACGATAAACTTACCTCACGTAGCTTACTGTACCAGAAGCGAAGAGGCCTTCTTCAAGGAACTGGGACGATTGATGGAAATTAGTCGAGCAAGTTTAGAGATAAAACGCAAACTTCTCGAACAACTTATGGATCAGGGTTTATATCCTTATTCCGCTCACTATCTCCGCTCAGTTAAACTCCAAACAGGAAAATATTGGACTAATCACTTTTCCACGATAGGTCTGATTGGGATGCACGAGGCCTGTCAGATGATTTTGGGTAAGGGTATTGACTCTAAAGAGGGCAAAACCCTAGCCGAGCGCACGCTAGACTTTATGCTCAAGGAAATCCGCCGATTTCAAAACGAAACGGGTAACTTATATAACTTGGAAGCCACACCTGCGGAAGGAGCTTCTTATCGCCTAGCCCGAATTGATCGCAAGAACTTTCCTGACATCATCACATCGGGCACCGTTGAAATTCCCTATTATACGAATTCCACACAACTACCAGTTGGTTATACAGATGATCTGTTTTTTGCGCTTGATCACCAGCAGTCGCTACAAAATCGTTATACCGGCGGAACAGTTTTCCATGTGTTTTTGGGGGAACAGATCGAGGATTGGAAACAAACACGTCTCCTGGTTCGCACGATTGCCGAAAACTATCGCCTACCTTATTTCACGATCACGCCAACCTTTAGCATCTGTCCCGTTCACGGGTATATCCCTGGGGAACATTTCTACTGCCCTTACGATCACAGTGCTGAGCCTGCTACCGAGTCAGATCTTTCGGCATCAAGTCAAACAGAAGTTGCTTGTGAGGTCTATTCACGCATCGTTGGTTACCTTCGTCCCGTCAAAAACTGGAACGCAGGGAAGAAACAAGAATTTAGGGAACGAAAAACTTTCATCCTTGAGTAAACGCTATGATCAAAGGATGGATACGTACGACCCTCCTTGATTATCCCGGCCATATTGCTTCGGTTATATTTTTCGGCGGGTGCTGTTTCCGCTGTCCTATGTGTCACAACCCCGATTTAGTCTTAAATCCGGAGAGTCTTCCCGATATTTCAACCCAATCCGTGCTCGATTACCTTTATCAACATAATGGAAAAATTACAGGATTAGTCATAAGCGGTGGTGAACCCTGTCTTTCAAATCAATTACCAGATTTCTTATCTCAGGTTCGTAAACTCGGTGTCAAAATCAAACTGGACACTTGTGGATACTTTCCCGATATGTTACAAAGTTTGCTCGATAATCACCTCCTTGATATGGTAGCAATGGATGTTAAGGCCCCGCCAGAAAAGTATAACTTACTAACGGGAACATCAAACATTGATTTCGACCGTATCCTGGCAAGTATTGACATTCTTCGCCGCAACATCATTCCTTGTGAATTCCGAACTACGGTGGTTAGCGATTGGATCACCCCTGAAGACATAACTTTGATTGCCCGTTGGTTAGAGGGAGCAGATTTATACGTTCTGCAGCAATTCCGGCCTCAGAATTGTCTTGACCCAGCCCTAAATCATAAAACTCCTTACAGTTACCATACGTTACATGTTATGCAAAGCCTTGCAAGTCAGTACATTAGGACTGTACTCTTGCGGGGCGTGTAAACAAAATTTTTTGGAAATAATTTATCCAGACCTCTAACGCACTAAACAGTTACATCTTCAAAAAAACAGCCTTCAACTAGTCGGAATGAGATCATATAGTTAGGGAGATATGAAAAATGATCAGAACGGCCATTCTGGGTTATCCACGCATAGGAAAACGTCGTGAACTAAAATGGGCGCTTGAAAAATATTGGAGCGGACAAATCGGCCAAGACGATCTTCTAAAAATTGCGTATAAGATTCGCATTGAACAATGGAAACATCAGCAGCAACTCGGCCTTGACATTATCCCCTCTAACGACTTCTCCCTCTATGATCACGTACTCGATACGATTGCAATGTTGGGCGCCGTGCCAGAGCGGTTCAATTGGTCTGGAGAGACCGTTGACCTGGATACCTATTTTGAGATGGCACGCGGGATCAAACACGGACATAGTGCCCAAGCAATGGAAATGTCAAAGTGGTTTAATACCAACTATCACTTCATTGTTCCTGAATTCCATCCCAACCAAACGTTCAAACTCTCTTCGACAAAGGCAATTGATGAATTTATAGAAGCCCAACAGGTCGGTATTCATACACGTCCAGTGGTACTCGGACCGGTGTCCTTCCTGCACCTAGGCAAGGCAGTTACCGACGATTTCGAGCCGCTAGAACTGCTGGATCAAATACTGGAAGTTTACCTTACCCTGTTGACAAAATTAGCATCCGTGGGTGCGGATTGGATTCAGATAGACGAACCCTGCCTCGTCCTCGATCTGGACAATAACTACATTGAAGCCTATAAATTCTCCTATCAACGTTTATCAAATGCCCCGGTTAAGTTAATGCTAACCCCATACTTTGGGGGTCTACGAGATAATCTTTTATGGGTGATGAGCTTACCCGTTGCCGGACTTCATCTTGATTTGGTTAGCGAACATAATCAATTGTATAGGGCACTTGAACTGGTTCCGGATGGAAAAGTGCTTTCCCTAGGAATGGTTGATGGTCGCAACATTTGGCGTACAGACTTGGATAAAGCACTTAAGAACATCAAGCAAGCGGTTAATACACTTGGCGAAGATAGGATTATCATTTCTTCGTCGTGTTCCCTGATGTTTGTACCATATGACCTTAATCTCGAAAGTAAACTAGACAATGAATTGAGATCGTGGCTTGCATTTGCAGACCAAAAAATCGCCGAACTTACGCTATTGAAAAAGGCCCTTCAAAATGAAGAGGATGCTGAGGTAGCCCAACAATTAGAGGCGCAGCGCCATGCACTCCAAAGCCGCCTGAAATCTTCCCGGGTCTATGCTCCCCATATAAGGGAACGCCTCGCCAATCTTTCACCCGAGATGCTTGATCGAAAAAGCAATCATGATGCACGTAAAGCCATACAAACCGAGAGTCTTAAATTGCCCTTATTGCCTACTACCACGATTGGTTCTTTCCCACAAACGAACGAAATTCGCGCAAAGCGTCTTGCCTTCTATAAGGGTATTATTGGTGAAGACGAATACGAGGAATTCATAAGACGCACGATCGAGCAAACCATCCGCTTTCAAGAGGAGATCGGGCTGGATGTGCTAGTCCACGGAGAATTTGAACGCACTGATATGGTGGAATATTTTGCGGAGCAGCTATCGGGTTTTGCGGTAACCCAAAACGGATGGGTACAAAGCTACGGTTCGCGTTGCGTTCGTCCACCGATCATCTATGGAGATATTGAACGGCTAAGACCGATGACTGTTAAGTGGACTAAATTTGCCCAATCGCTGACGAATAAACCCGTGAAAGGAATATTAACCGGCCCGGTAACTATTCTGAAATGGTCATTTGCGCGCGATGATCAACACCTTGCAATTACCTGTCGCCAGATTGCCCTCGCCTTGAGAGATGAGGTGCTCGATCTTGAATCGGCGGGAATTAAGATCATTCAGATCGATGAGCCTGCGTTTCGTGAAGCGTTGCCGCTACGACGATCGGATTGGAGCGAGTTTCTTAAGTGGGCGGTAGAATGTTTTCGATTAGTCACATCAGGGGTAAAAGATGAGACTCAAATCCACACTCATATGTGTTACTCTGAATTCAATGATATCATTGATGCCATTGAACAATTGGACGCGGATGTTATCTCCATCGAGACTTCGCGCTCAAAAATGGATTTGTTAACCGTTTTTGTTAATCACAAATATCCCAACGATATAGGACCGGGCGTTTATGATGTTCACTCGCCACGGATTCCGTCTAAAGACGAGATTGAACAATTATTGGCGAAAGCATTGGGTGTTCTAAGCGCAAAACAATTGTGGGTCAATCCGGATTGCGGTCTAAAAACGCGTAACTGGGAGGAAATAAAACCTTCCTTGCAAAATATGGTTGCTGCGGCAGAGGCTCTGAGAGAGAAAGTTAATCCATGATATCTAGAAAATTTCTCAAGTGGATAGGATGGCTAGGTTTAGCGATCATGCCATGCCCAGATTGCGGGGTGCCCATGGCAGTTCATTTCTGGCCAATGGTATTGTTCGTTTATCTCGTCAAAATCATGCAGCGGCGCCTTTATCCAAAACTCAACACCATTTCAGATGACCATAATAGCCGAAATTATTAATGTTATCCACCCCACCGCCCCCACCACAAACCCCACATACCCCGGCATCCGGCGTTCACGGCGCAAGAGCCACCAGAGCAGATACACGGCACCCGCCCCCAACCACGCCAGCATGTACAGCCGCGGGTCGAAAAGTGCCATGGCTACCAGCCCCTTCATGTCCCCGCCGGGAAGCAACCCCGCCTGGGTCAGGGCTACCGTGACAACCCCAAGCGCCCAGGGCAGCCAGTCCCCGGGCATCAGCAGGCGGTACACCAGCCCCAGCGCTACCGCAGGCAGCGTCAGCCAATCCGGCACCTCCCGCCTGCACAGGTCATACACGGCGCATACCGAAAGCCACAGAACCACACAGACCATCATGATTGACATGATAGGATTCACATGATATACTCCAAACGTGATCAAGTCCTTTCGCGATCGCCACACGGAAGCCTTGTTCAAGGGACGTCGTCATCCGCATTTACCCGCCGATCTGTAGCGCCCTGCCCTGCGCAAACTGCTCATCCTGGACGCCGCCGTCAGCCTGGATGATCTGCGCATCCCACCGGGCAACCGCCTGGAGAAACTGCACGGTGACCGTGAAGGACAATACAGCATCCGCATCAACGACCGCTATCGCCTGTGCTTCGTCTGGCAAGAGGGTGACGCCTACGACGTCGAAATCGTGGACTATCACTAGAGGTGTGACATGACCCGTGACATTCCTCCCATTCACCCCGGCGAGATCCTGCTGGAAGAGTTCCTCAAGCCGCTGGGCATCAGCCAGAATGCCCTGGCGCGCGCCCTGCGCGTCCCGCCGGATCGCATCAACGCCATCGTCCAGGGCAAGCGCAGCATCACCGCCGATACCGCTCTGCGCCTGGCGCGCGCCCTTGGCACCACCCCGCAGTTCTGGCTCAACCTTCAGGCCCACTACGACCTGGCCGTGGCCCAAGAACGCCTGGAAGAGCAAATCGCGCGCGAGGTACTCCCCCTGGTCTAGCGCCCCCACACCGCCTCCCGCGGCGGATTGCCGTTGCGCTCCCAGAACAGATTCAGTGCCGGCCCCGGATCGTGCTTGCCCTGCACACGGTAGTGTCCCACCACATGCTCGGCGTCCACCGCAAAGCCCCACCGCCGGGCAATGTCCTCCACCAGCCGCTTGAGCGCCTGCCGCTGCGCCTCCGGGTAGTCCTCCCACCAGCGCCAGCCAAACGCCATCCCGTAATCCTCATAGATTGCGCCGTTCCAGTCCGGCGGCACTTTACCGCGGTTCACCAGTTCAACCCCCACCGTGCGGGTTTCGGGCCTGCCGTCCCCACACAGGAACGCCGGGCAGGACGAAACGCACCCCTCTATCCCGCAGGCCACATGATACGCCACCAACCGCTCCGGCACCAGCTGATACACCGTCCCGTCGCGGTCAATGACATAATGTGCGCTCACACGGCTCTCGGGGTCGCGCAAATGCGCCAGCGCCCCCGCCAGTTCCCCCTCCGCGGCGTGCACCACCACCGCCTGTGGACGGTTCTCCCCGCCGTGGGTGCAGGACGGCATGACGCGCGCTTCGGAATAATCGGGTCGGAAGGCCACATTTTGCCCTTTGGCGCACCCCTGCAAATACGCCGTGACGTTCTCCGGCGTGGGCGTCAAGGTCGGCGTTGCCGTCGGCCGCGGCGTCGGCGTCTCGGTCGGCAGGGGTG
>Ga0272449_1004063_pt1 | contig 12131 bp, 10 predicted proteins | sample YNPCB0241_FD_198679 | JGI IMG/M metagenome (GOLD analysis project Ga0272449, IMG submission 198679) | Hot spring sediment microbial communities from Yellowstone National Park, WY, United States - YNP-CB-024-1 | ecosystem: Environmental > Aquatic > Thermal springs > Hot (42-90C) > Sediment...
GATTACAAAGGACAAAGTGATGTCAGAGAGCACGATAGGTCGGGTACTTAGTTACCTGAAACAAAGACATGTAATAAAAGAGCCATTCGTGAAGAAGAAAAGATGCGCACCGAGGTCTAGACCGTACAAAGAGACTTCAGAGTCAGATACCTGCAAATGAGCCAGGGGATGTAGTGCAAATAGACACGATGTATGTAAGCATTGGAGAGGGTAAGCATCTAAAACAGTTCACAGCAGTTGACCGTGTAGTGAGATGGAGATGCACTGACATTTATTACAGTGCGACAGCACTAAATGCGAAGAAGTTTCTGGATAAGTTGGAAAAGAAATGCCCGTTCAAAATAAAGGCAATCCAGGTGGACGGGGGTTCAGAGTTTGCAGCGGAGTTCGAGGAGGCATGCAAGGCGAAGGGAATAACCTTGTATGTAAATAGACCAAGATGCCCAAAGATGAATGGATATGTAGAAAGATGCCATAGGACAATGAGAGAGGAGTTTTACCAAGCGAGAGACTACTTGCCTTTGACAGTGCATGAAATCAGAAAATACCTAGAACTAGACGACTATTACTACAACTACATCCGACCTCATGCTTCACTCAAAAATAAGCCACCTATGCTATACTTCAAAGAAAGGTTCCAAAAAGGAACCTCGCTCTTTGACACAAAAATGCCCGAGACTGATAACCAGTCGAGTGTCTCATATGTATTGAACTCGTACAGTCTATTGCGCTTTTTCGCGAATTTTGGTACGGGTTCTTAGCTGGAGCTCCTGCGTGGGGGAGTCATGAAAAGAACAGTTTTAGTCGCGATGATTGTTGTCGTGGTTTTGGGTATCACTACTTTTGTGACTTTCTCGTGGGTTTCGCAAGAGGACAGGGGCATAGCTCCAACAAAGGAACAACGACAGGACACGGCTGCAGTTCCAAGCAAGGAACATAAGGCAGATGCGCAAGTTTTCCACTCTGCTTCGCCGCAGCGAGTTGATCAACCAAGTGAGTCACTCTCTCAGGGCGAGAAAAAAGCCGAAAATAAATCTCCCGCGATGTCATTATCAAGGCTTGGTCCAGAAGACCTTGGTATCCCGTATGAGAAGTATGTGCAGTTGCTGGGGAAGTCGCGTCGTCTGGGACGGATTCCACAAGGTGACGGACCAGTGACGGTCGAGAGATTCTCTTATGTTACCCTCGAGAAAGGCTTGGTTACAAAAGAGAGCCCCATGGCGAAGCAGATCGAAACCTTAGCGCAAGAGGCAACGAAACAGAAGTTGCTGGTCGGAGCTCAGCCCTTTTTCATAGTTCCACTTGTCGCAGGGGACAAGATAGACAATGAGAGGTTCACGGTAGCACTGCCCGTGGTGGTTACTGGGAAGGTGTCCCGCCCTCTTTTGGTCCAAGATGCCAATCCCAGCACAGTGATAGCTGGGGCGCTCTTCAAGTGCGAACATCCAAGTGAAGGTCTGTCTCAACTTCGTGTCCTTCTGGAGCGGGCGAAAGCATTGGGTTTGAAGCCAAGAAATGAGGTGTGGCTGAGGATTGAAACATTAGACTGGATGGAAACCCCGCAAGAAAAGATCGACTGTCGGTTGATCTTACCTGTCGAGACTCCATGACTCTAAGGAAATCGCACATTTTTTAAGCAGAAGCCCTCTCGATAGGAGAGCATGACCCGGTATGTGATAGGTTCAACCAGCACAATGTTTCCCGAGTCCATGAACGCTTTCTCTTTGGTTTATCTTTTGAAGCCGGGCTTTGCGCTTCGGCAAAATAAGGATGAAGAGAGCACTATCCTCCCTTCACCCCTCCTGCTGTTAGTCCGCTTACAAGATATCTTTGAAGGGCAAAAAACAAGGACACCACAGGGATCGAGACCAGAAGAGACGAGGCAGCAAAAAGCCCCCATTTGACTGTGTGTTCACCAACATAGTTCCTTATCGTTACAGGTAAAGTGAACGATGTCTCTTTGGACATAAAGGTGTAAGCAAGGACAAACTCGTTCCATGCGCTCATGAACGAAAAAAGGGCAGTTATGGCAACAGCAGGCATAGCAAGAGGCAGGATAACGCTTGTAAATACACGCACAGGAGATGCGCCATCAATGATTGCCGCCTCCTCGAGGTCTTTAGGGATGGTGTCGAAATAACCTTTAAGCATCCATACAGAAAAGGGGAGCGATGTGATCGAATAGACCACCACAAGCCCGACCAATGTATCAAGTAACCCCATCTTTTGCATGATCACATAAAGGGGGACCATCATCAGGATGCCAGGAAACATCTGGGAAACAAGAAACAGCATCAAAAGCGAGCGCCTCCCCACAAAGCGAAAACGGGAAAAGGAATAGGCTGCAGTACACGCAAGCGAGATTCCAATGACCGTGGTAAGCCCTGAAACTATAAGCGAGTTTAAAAGTTGCCGCCCGAAAAGCCAGTTCCCCTGAGCATCCCGAGCCAAAACCACATCGGAAAAGTTTTTCAAGGACAAAACAGAGGGGATCGGGCTTAGCTCAGAGCCCTGAAATGTGTCTTCACCTGATAATGCAATCTTTATGACCCAAAGGACAGGCAAGATAGTAAGGAAGGCGAAAACGGCTAGAAAGGCATGTCTTAGCAAAGACGACCACTTCGGGGGAGTGCGACTGCTACTCATAGACACTCTCCTCTGCTTTTGTGTAGCGATTGGTAAGCGCTGTATAGACAAGAAGGATAGCGAATATTATCAACGAGTATGCGGCAGCCATCCCGTAGTTCTTCAAGACCCTGAAAAGCCTGTAAGCCTCAGTTATTAGGATGTTTGTCTTGTTGTCAGGTGCGCCCCCGCTGACAAGATACACGACATTGAACATGTTGAATGTCCAGATTGTGCCAAGGATGATGGCTGGAAACAGCGCAGGCTTCAGCAATGGCAATGTCACATGGCGAAACTGCGCCCACCTGGATGCACCATCAATCTTTGCTGCCTCGTAAAGCTCCTGAGGGATGCTCTGAAGTGCTCCAAGGCTTATCACCATCATGAAAGGAAAACCAAGCCATGTGTTTGTGACGAGGTTTGCAAGGAAGTTTGTCCAGAAAGAACGACCAAGCCAATCAACTGGACCAGCCCCAAAAAGCGCAAGGAACGCATTTGCTGGACCATATTGGGTGTTGAAGATCCATTTCCATATCAAGGCTGTGATATAGTTTGGCACAGCCCACGGGACTATCAGCAAAACCCTGTAGATTGACCGCCCCCGAAGTCTTTCTGATTGCAGGACAAGCGCCAAAAACAAGCCTATCACCACATGCAGTGAGACATTGAGAACAGTCCACATGATGGTTACACCAAGCGTGAAATAGAAGTTTGTATCCGATGTCCCTGAAGGAAACAGGATTTCGGCAAAGTTTTGAAGCCCGATGAAGTTTCCCTCGTTGTCAAGGAACGCGAGATAGACACCCATGAAAAATGGGATAAAGACGAGCACAAGCATCCCGATGAGAGCAGGTGCAATTGCAGCATAGACGGATGGTCTTTGTCTTATGTTTTCCATGAAGGACTTTGCTGGACTTGCAAGGAAAAACACAAGACAGGCAGTGACAAGGGTCACAAAAAGAACAAAGCCAACTCCTGTTTCTAAATGGTGTTGCGGGGCAGGTACACTGGGAAGCAAAGACTCGCTCGCAACTAGAAAATCGAGCGTTCTATTCGCGCAACTTCTTATCGCCAAAACGCTAGCAACTGCACAAATGGCACCCATAGCGGTTGCAACTGCCCTTTCTCTAACCCCGATGAAGAAAGAATAAAGAAAAACAAAGGCACTACCAAGAAGCAGAACCACGAAAGGCAAAAAGAAGTCTAATCTAACAGGGGTCGCTCTAACCTTTGCGCCCTTCACAGTTGATTCGTTCGTAGTCTTTGCGCAAACGATATGCTCCTCATCGAGCAGGGAGCATTTCGGGTCTTTCTGTGAAGGAGCCCTTGCAAGACCAGCAAGTTCCACTAGTTTCCCTTCTTCATCAGGAGGAACTTTTATCGTGCGCCCAAACGCATCGAAGGCTTGAACTACGGTCCCTTTTGCAATCCCGAACTCATCCACCTCTCCTGCTTTCACAGTGAACCTGAAATCCAGTGCCTCTTTGTGTTCATCCGGCACCTCATGTCCCAAGTCCAGTAAGCCAATCGCCACTGCCCGCCACCTATCAAACCTAGATACCTCCCTGGAAACCTCGCTTCTGGCGAAAAAATAGGCAGGGACTATTACAAGTGGCAAAAGCACGAAAAACCCTAGCGCTCTGTCCAGTGCGCCCGAAGCGTCTTTCCTCTTCATTTTTTCATCTTTTCGATATCTGACAAAACCTTCCTCTGGGCGTTTTGCAAGGCTACAACAGGGTCAACATCTCCGAAAACAGCCTGATTTATCGCCATGTCCATTGCCTGCCACACAACCTGCATCTCTGGTCTTGAAGGCATCAGCACAGTATTTCCTGCCTGCGCCCGAAAGACCGAGACAACCCTATCCGACATCACCTCTGGCAACGAATACACTTTCTCGTTCGCCACAGTCTGACGACCTATCTTTAACCTTATAAGCGCAGAATCATCGTCAGTAAGCGCCACCATGACCTTTATCGCCTCTTCTTTGTGCTTGGAATAAGCGGACAAGAATATTGCCTCGGAACCGAGGAATGGTTTCAGTCTATCGCCTTTGCCTGTTGCAGGAAGCATCGCCACATCGAACCTCTTCCCTTCCTTTATCTCGCCAAGAAACCACGGACCGCTAAGAACCATAGCCGCCTTCCCCTCGTTAAAAAGGGATGTTACCATAGCCGATGTCACCCCTTTTGGCACGACCCCGTCCTCTTTCACGAGCGTGCGAAGGAACACAAGCGCATCCACAACAGGCTTTTCGTCAAGATGCGGGCGCCCTTCTTCGTCAAGAATCACCCCCCCAAAGCCATGAATGAACGGAGCATTGAAATACAGAAGCGACGCCTCATAGACAAGACCATAGATGCCCTTCTCTTTGTCTGTGACTTTTTTCGCTACTGCCCTAAGTTCGTCTAAGGTTTCTGGCGCCCTTGGAACAAGTTCTGGGTCATAGAAAAGCACCAAAGATTTGAAAGCAAGGGGCAATCCATAAAGGTTTTGCTTATAGACGAGGGCACGGACTGTGTCTTTTATAAACCTTTTCAGGACATCGTCTGGGATCCTTGTGGTTATTGGTTCCAGAATGTGCTCTCTGTCCACCCAATCCCCTATCATGTTGTGTGCAAAAATAAACAAATCAGGACCTTGACCCCTTGGAGTAGCGATAGTGACCTTATCAACAAAGGCATCATACGGCACCGCAAGTAGTTTTACCTTTATCCCTTGTTCACTCGCATTTATCCTTTCCACAACCTTTTCAAGCGCCAACTTCTCCTGTTCCCTGTAAGAATGCCAGAGCACAATCTCAACTGGCTCCTTTTTCTGCACTTGCCCTGAAGCCTGCGAAGATGTTTCCTTCTTGACCTCTTCAGGCTTCTTGCAAGTAACGGTGAAAAGTAACGATATGCACAAGAAAAGCGTGTGTCCTCGCATGCTAACCTCCTAGGATGTTCTTGCCTTCTTCATCAAAACAATGGACTTGCCCGTCCAGGACCGAGATGATGACATTTTCTTTCTCATTCACGGTCTCGTGTGGTTCTAATCTCACTGTCAAAAGTCCGTCTTCAGTCCTGATATACGCATATTTTTCTGAGCCAAGATTTTCTATGACCTCAACAGCGCCCTGAAGTTGGGTCAGTCCATCATTAGCCCCCAACACAAAGCCAACGGGTCTTATGCCAAGAGTGACCGAAGCACCTTCCATCCTGGCTAGCCGGACCTTTTGCTCTGGACTCATTCGAAATGCCTGCGATTTAGATTTCACCACGACATCCCCCTCCACCACCTCCACACGCCCTTTGATAAAGTTCATCTCTGGAGAACCGATAAAGGAAGCGACGAAAAGGTCTTTGGGCATCTCGAACACCTCTTTTGGTGTCCCAACCTGCCGAACCCTTCCGTTTTCCATAATTGCAATCCTGTCTGCAAGGGTCATTGCCTCGGTCTGGTCGTGTGTAACATATATCGTGGTTGTGCCAAGCCTCCTTTGGAGCATCTTGAGTTCTATTCGCATCGCAACCCTAAACTTTGCGTCCAGATTCGATAAAGGCTCATCAAAAAGAAAGACCTTCGGCTCCCTGACTATTGCCCTTCCCATCGCAACCCTCTGTCTTTGCCCACCAGATAACTGTTTTGGCTTCCTATCCAGAAGTCCTTCCAGCCCTAAAAGTTTTGCAGCGTTCAAAACCCGCTTTTCGATTTCGTCTTTGGGCATCCCCCTCAGCCTAAGCCCAAAAGACATATTCTCGAACACAGTCATGTGCGGATAAAGGGCATAGCTCTGAAAAACCATTGCTATGTCCCTGTCTTTGGGAGGCACATTGTTTATAAGCCTCGAGCCGATATATATTTCGCCTGAAGAGACCTCTTCTAGCCCAGCCACCATCCTTAGTGTCGTCGTCTTTCCGCACCCAGAAGGACCAACCAGCACCATGAACTCACCATCACCTATCTCAAGACAAACATCCTTTACTACTGTGGTGCCTCCAAACACCTTGCACACATTTTTCAATACGACCTCGGCCATATCAAAACTCTACGAAAGCATCCTTGCACAAAGGGATACCATCAGGAACCTTTTTTAGCACAAGCCCTCGCTCGAAGCGATCTATGACCAAAGCAACCCCGCCAGGCTTCTCTCCATCACATATAACTGCCCCCAAATCCCCAGCCTCAATCTTTTTTTCGCCGTCACTTTCATCAAACTCTATCGTAAATATATCGCCTTTCACATCCAGCACTCTGTATCTCTTTTTTTTCTTTTCTTCCTTTTGCTCATAGGTTTTAGCCAGTTTCTGTCGGGCATCCATGAAAGGCAGTGTTGCAAGTTTCTTTGTCTTGCCATCGTAGTTAGAAAGCAACTCTTCCTGAGTTACCCCATCTGGGACGAGCATGTCAAGGATATAAGGATGAAAACCACACGGATTGCAACCGCCTATCACGCACGAGGATGCAAGTGTCCCGTCCTCCCATGAATCGCAAGAACTTGCAAACTGGGACACTGCCCTCACATAAGGGTCCTCATCTTCCTCACGCCCTTCCTTGGAAAATCGTCCAAAGCCACCACCTGGTCCAAGGCATGTCACAACCACTAGATACTGGGACGCCAAAAGTCCATCAGCAATACACTTCTTCAAAACCTTTGCCCTCAGTTCCCGCCCAACAAAGTAGAAGTTTTTGGGGAAGCAAACATCCCTTGCAACATCAGAGGCAACCGCATTGTAGTGTGCTTCTAACACATCAGGGATACCTGATAACACTATCGCCTTCTCCCATCCTTTTTCGTCAGGAAGTGCTCGCCTTCCTGGCAATAGTCTCTTGTGCCCTGCCACACTTCCGCTTCCTCTCGAGTAGATGTCAACCACTGGCAAAAATATCAAGGTTTCTGGCTTCCCGAACATCCTTTTGAATGGCACCTGGGTAATAGGTCTTTGAAACCTCACGCTTATTTCGACATAGCCTCCTTTCCCTTCCAAGACGACTTCCTCGATATCGAATGTGCCTTTCTGAAATCCTTCCCTTGCAGGGAGAATATATTGCCCCCCGCCATAGTCGTCGCGGACATCGTCTTTGAACACGATTCTTTGTGCCCTAGCCTCAACAGGCCAGCATAATGCCAGACCAACGGCTAACAACCAGCCTTTCAGTTTGCCCCGACGCATGGTGGGTTCATTTCCCCTGGTGTTCCAAAGTCTCCTCCATCAAGCTCGTATTGATCGGGCGTGGGACACCAGTTTGCACCAATGTCGTTTGCATCGGCACTGAACTTGGATGGGTCAAGGCTCAAAGAATGCCCTGTCGCTTTGGGGAATGTGTTGCCAATCGCATATTCCACCTTGTCTATGATTGTGTTGTTCCACACAAGCGTGATCCTGTCACGACTGTTCGCAAGGTTGAACTTGCTTCCGTATGCATAGTCAACAGGCACACCACCATTGAGGAAAAAGTCCGCACTGCGACCAAGAACCACGAAGTCGTGCGGTTCTATGACGAGTTCGCCTTCAGGAGGCAGTATCAGGGCACTGTCTTGATTGCCGTCCTCGAGTTTCCATCCCGCAATGTCCACAGGCACATCGAGTGTGTTGTAGAGCTCCACATATTCCCCGTTCGTATCGTCAGCAGCACTAGGGTCATACATGAACTCGGTCACGATGACAGAACCCACCTGAAAACTTTCAACTTTGCATTTGGCTGAACACCCATCACCGCTTAGTTTGTTCTTGTCATCGCATTCCTCGTCGCCTTCAATGACGCCGTTCCCGCACTCTGGCGGGTCACAATCATCGCCTATACCGTCCCCATCTATGTCACCCTGTGTAGGATTTTGAACAGAGGGGCAGTTGTCAACGCTGTCATAGACCCCATCCCCATCCGTATCCTTGCTTGAAGTGCAGTCATTTTCGCATCCATCACCAGGGGTCTTGTTTTTGTCATCGCACTCCTCATCCGCTTCGATTACACCATTGCCACACTCAGCACTGTCGCACGCATCCCCTTTCTTGTCACCATCGCTATCAGTCTGCTCAGGATTTGGCACTGTGGGGCAGTTATCCTTGTAGTCTGGCACCCCGTCCCCATCCGTATCAGGTGAAAGTTTGCAATCAGGCTCGCACCCATCGTTTGGCTTTGTATTCCCATCGTCGCACTCCTCCCACCTTTGCTGGACCTTGTCTCCGCAGGATACTGGTGCACACGAAGGATTTTCTTTGCCTGGCGACCCAAAATCGCCTTTGCCAAACACTGTAGAGCCAAGGCAAAAAACAGTTGGGTTATCATTTTCGTTCGCATCAACAAAGTTAGGGTCGAGCGACAGTGTGCGCCCCGCCTTGTATGGCCATCCCGCCCCTTTATTGTAAACAACACGATCTACAAAAACATTGTCGCAAAGGATGCTTATCTCGTCAGCAGTGTTCGAAAGGGTTATCTTCGAATAGACATAATCTGGCGTAATGCCGCCATTCAAAGCACTGTCCCCATTTTTCGCAAACACAAAATACTGCCCTGGCGCAATCACTACTGGGCTTGAAGCACTTACCACATGCTTTTCTGTCCCGCTTTGCAACACAACGCCCCGCAAATCAATGTAAAACTCGGTCTTGTTGAACACCTCGAAGAACTCCCCATAAGTATCTCCAGAAACCAGCGGGTCAAACATGATTTCGGTTATCACAAGGTCTCCTTCTTTTGGGCATCCTTCAAGAAACCTTGGTCCAGAATCCATTTCAAGGTCCAGAGCCGCAACAGGGTCAGCGTTTTCCAAAGCGTCAGGTCCACCCGAAACCTCATCTTTTGTTGTTTGTTCTACATCGAAACCATCGTTAGGCAAGGTTATCTCGATTGTGTCTAGACTGATTCCAGGGTCAACAGGCTGAGAGGTCCCCGAGGACTTTCCACAAGCGACCCCAAAAAGCGCAACAAGCATCAAACAGAGTTTCTTCATTTTTTCCTCGTCACAAAAAAGTTCGACTATATGATAAACCACCCCTCTAGTTTCCACAAGGTAGAATCGTTTGCATCCTGGTCGAAGAACGAACACGATTCGAAAATGCTTAGAGTTTATGAGACAAGGTGCCGTTCAAACACTTGAGTATCACCACCGCTTCCATCTGCTTGGCTCCACATTCGTAAGGTGAGATGACGAAATCAACGCTCAAACTCTGTTGGATAGGTAAGCAGTTATGGTAAGCCAGTCAATCTTCCTCGTTTTGGGGTCATTGTTTAGCCGTCTTACCGTGTGGTTTCGTTGGGTCGTGAAGCCTTACATTTGTCTCGGATGATGATCCAAATCTGCGCTACTTTTCCATCCCTATGTTTAAGGTCGTTATGGAACTTCTTGAAATCAGTCTGCCATAGCCTGAAGTAAAAACCTACGGATCCTTTCTTCGTTTCCGCTTAGGCTCGAAAACTGTTTCTCGCAAACATCGCTAAAACGGGCGAGCACCTTGCGGTTGATGCTCTCCTGATCCTCAAATATTGCGAGTGAGCGGAACGCCAATTTCCATTTTTCGAACTGCAGTAGCGCAATCGTAGCATCACGAGTTTTATCATCGTTAGGGAGCGCAAAGATGAATAGGGGGAGCTTCGCGCCGTTGACTCGGCAGTCCACACTATACATGCGCTTCGGGTCATGGTGTGGGTCGTGCCAATCAAAGACACGCCTTTCCTCGGGGACAATGTCTGCAATGAAAGATCGGAAATCATCCATGAACGCCGATTTTACCCTCTCCCTGTAAAGGTAACTTATGTCCGTTACCTTCATCAGCGCCTGAGCAAATGAATATAAGGCGTCACCAAAGCGCTGATCTTGGACCTCGAGAACAAGCTCGCCTTCACGGTCTTCGATTCCGAATGTTGACAAGACATTAGAGATAATCTTCTGGCGAGTGCCCCTCTGAAGGTCCTTCTCGTCGAGCTCGAAGGTGAGGTGCATGTAAGTATGGGCTTCGTCCGAGAGATACCATCGGTCGCCAATCTTTTTGAGCGAAATGACGAGATGGTCACCGTCCTCGAAAAGAAAAGGAGTGAACACGCGGTAGCGATCCATGCCCTCAGCATTCAGCCTGACCTTTGCGCACACCTTCTCTTGGAAGTCTCGCTCAATATTCTCTATGCTCATCTCGCTCTACCTCCTCAAAAAGCTCAGCCTGACCTCGGGGTGATGCCACGAAAGCGGCATCGGCGAACAAACATTGTAAAGCAGTGTAGTAGTTATCAAAGCGACTGGTCGGCTCGGCATAGGCATCTTCGCGTGTGCCAAGCCTCTGGTAACGTTCTGAAGCGCAATGAATGTGAAAGTCATAAAAGGTGTTGCCTTCAATTAGGTTGGTATGCTCGTGGCTCTTGCCGTTGTACCGCCTTAACCGAAAAAGCTGATTTGTCTTTGGAACCCTTACTGCAAGGATCACTGAAAAGTCCAGAGGATTGATGCTGTTCTGGCGGATAATGATGAAAAACTCGTTGCCTGCATCACCACTCACAGAAATCTCGGCCTCTTTGTGGCCTCGTTTCTGGCGGAACTGGTGGAGTGTACGAGTTCAGTACATATGAGACACTCGACTGGGGATCAGGCTCGGGCATTTTTGTGTCAAAGAGCGAGGTTCCTTTTTGGAACCTTTCTTTGAAGTATAGCATAGGTGGCTTATTTTTGAGTGAAGCATGTGGTCGGATGTAGTTGTAGTAATAGTCGTCTAGTTCTAGGTATTTTCTGATTTCATGCACTGTCAAAGGCAAGTAGTCTCTCGCTTGGTAAAACTCCTCTCTCATTGTCCTGTGGCACCTTTCTACATATCCATTCATCTTTGGGCATCTTGCTCTATTTACATACAGGGTTATTCCCTTCGCCTTGCATGCCTCCTCGAACTCGGCTGCAAACTCTGAACCCCCGTCCACCTGGATTGCCTTTATTTTGAATGGGCATTTCTTTTCCAACTTATCCAGAAACTTCTTCGCATTTAGTGCTGTCGCACTGTAATAAATGTCAGTGCATCTCCATCTCACTACACGGTCAACTGCTGTGAACTGTTTTAGATGCTTACCCTCTCCAATGCTTACATACATCGTGTCTATTTGCACTACATCCCCTGGCTCATTTGCAGGTATCTGACTCTGAAGTCTCTCTGCGTACGGTCTAGACCTCGGTGCGCATCTTTTCTTCTTCACGAATGGCTCTTTTATTACATGTCTTTGTTTCAGGTAACTATCGTGCTCTCTGACATCACTTTGTCCTTTGTAATCTGTGAAAGTGCCTCTATTAGTCTCCTCTCCACCCCCAGATTTCTTGCCATTTCTATCAACTCCTTCCTTGTCCTATCGTCTTCCACCAGCCGTCTCAAAATCCCATGTATCTTCGCTTTCCCATACCCCCTAAAACATCGTCCTTACTGCTTCCACGCTCACTATAAACATCGTATCCCACTCTTTTTGTCTCACCCTTCTCGGTCTCCTGCTTTTGTCTTCCAATGCCCTTATCTCCCCACCTCCTTCCCTTAGCCTCTTTAGCCACCTATACACGG
>Ga0272449_1004065_pt1 | contig 12126 bp, 11 predicted proteins | sample YNPCB0241_FD_198679 | JGI IMG/M metagenome (GOLD analysis project Ga0272449, IMG submission 198679) | Hot spring sediment microbial communities from Yellowstone National Park, WY, United States - YNP-CB-024-1 | ecosystem: Environmental > Aquatic > Thermal springs > Hot (42-90C) > Sediment...
CGCCTCCACCTCACAGGTCCTCCTGGACACGAGGCTTTCAAAGGGACATGGCGGGGCCTATGGATTACGGTGATGCACGTTGAACGGTCTCGGTAAAACTTCAAGGTGAGGAGAACAACCAATGGCGCGTCCAGGACCAGCACCCGGACCCACTCCCGTTCCCGCCATGCCGGCTCCCGGAACGGGTCAACAGGAAAGGGCTTCCACCTCTTCGAGGATGCGCTTCGCGGCCAGTTCGGCCAGGACCGAAAGGTCCTCTGTAGGTAGGTAATTGGGGGCGGTGGCGTCGTAGAGCACCCTGGCGCTGGCCGGGAACTCGTCGTCCCGCTCGTTGAACACAACCAGGAGGGGGACCCTGGGCAGCACCCTCCAAACGAAGGTCAGATCGCCAGGGAGGTCATCTCTTATCTCCTTGTCCGCCGCCCATCTTCTCAGCTCCTGGAGCTTGCCCGATAAACCCAGGGAAAGTGGGCGCTCCACATCGGCCACGAAGGCGGGCTCGTGGTATCTGGCTCCGGGGAGGTCGCGATAGGCCACCCATTCCCCCCGGACCCTTGCCCCATCGGCATGGGTCAGGTAATGGAGGATTATGATGGCCTCCCTGGATCCCGCCTGACTTCCGTCGGGCTTGGTCACTTCGCCGTCGGGATAAGAAACTCTGTAGATATCACCGAAAAACGGGACTAAGAAAGACCTTTCCGGGAAGGAATATCTCGCCCCCGCCCGGGAAGCCATCCAGGTGGGGTCAAGGAGCCTGAAGGTGCCAGCAGCCTTTTCCCATGCCTGTCTCAGTTCCTCCGGTCCGTGTTCCAACGCCATACTCGAAACCGCCTCCTCGCCCTTTCCTCGCACATCCCGCCGGTGGTCATGAACTGCAGACCCGTTTGCCTTCCAGGTCTTCTGTCTTCGTCCCTCTCCTTCTCCTAATATCTTAAGTACCTCGTGATACCCCTTACGCTGACCAGGCTCATCCCCCGGAACATGAACTCACCATAGGGTGTATCCACCTCGAGTAGCCGCATGATGTCCTCAGCGATCTCCTCCTCAGGAACCCCCCTCGCGATGCCCCTCTTCACCTCCTCCACCATACGCTCCAGCGACCTCAGGGAAAGTCCCACCAGCTCCGAGCCACGGGTGGCCCACCCGAAGTGAGAGAAACAAGCCCGTCGGAACCCGGTGGCCGCTAGCCTTTCCAGGGTGGCCCTCTGCTCTTCCAGGTCGAAGTCGGGAGGCGGGGTCACCGGGAGCACCTTGCCCTCGTCGGCCAGAAAAAGGCCCAGGGAATCACCGCAGAAGAGGGTGGAGGTGGCCTCGTCCAGGGCACATAGGTGGCTGCGGGAATGGCCCGGGGTGGGGAACACCCTCACTTTCCTCCCTCCCAAGTCCAGGACCCTCTCCTCCACCCCCTGGACCCTTTCCCGGGCTACAGGTCTCATATCGCCATACATGTGGAAAAGAGGGCCCAGAGCTCGCCGGGCGCTCTCCACCAGCCTACGGGGGTCGGAAAGGAGGGGCTCCATTCCCCGTCGCACTAGCGCCACCGCCTCATGGAGCTCATCCATAAGGTGGCCCACACCTCCGGCATGGTCCAGGTGAATATGGGTGAGGAGAACGTATTTTATGTCCTCGGGGTCCACCCCCAGGTTCCTCAGCCCTTCTAGTACGTTCTCCACCCCGGTGGAGGGACCGGAGTCCACCAGAAGGCAGGCTTCCTTGCCCACCACAAGGTACACCGCGGTGAAGTCCGGCACCCCTCCCATGAAAGTGTCTATGAGATAGACTCCTCCGCCTACCTCCCTCACCAGGTCCATCTTCCTATCCTTTCCCTTCCGCCTTCCGGCAAACCACGGCCTGTGCTGAAAGTACGAGCCCCCACCCTATTTTAACCCTGGAACACGGATACCCCGCCCCTCCAGGACCGGTTCCGTCCTTCGAACCCTTGTTCCCACCTCCATTCCGCCAGCCAGTGGACTTGGGGGATTACCCTGACCTGCTGGAAGAACCTGGATGCCGTTCGGTGGGTGGAAAGGTGTAAGGGTCGTTACCTTTTCGCCCCTATGAGTGGGTTTGCGCGCACCCTTCCGGCGTCGTTTTCCGTATCAAACCCACCCCGCCAGCCAGTGGACTTGGGGGATTACCCTGACCTGCTGGAAGAACCTGGATGCCGTTCGGTGAGCTTCTAAAAGCTGCGGGAAGGAAGGTGGCTTGCTCTCACCGGAGGGACTGGCCGGCTGTATCACCAGTGGGACTTCCGGCGCCTCTCTCCCCAGAAACCGGCATGCCCGTTCCAACTCCTCCGGGGGCGTGGATTCCTCTAGCACCACTTTGAGGAAAACATCCTTCTTTTGCGCCACTTGGAGGAAATTCACCTGGAGGGGTAATAGGTCCCTTCCTCCTAGGGCCGAGGGGAGCTTCACGTCCATGGAGATGTATTCCACGAGCTCCAGTAGTTCCGCCAGGGCCCCTGGCAAGGTCCCGTTGGTCTCCAGATAAACGGGGATGCCGCGTTTAACGATCCTGGAAAGAAGGGCCACCAGGGAATCCAATTGGAGTAGGGGTTCCCCACCGGTCAAGGCCATGGAATGCATGCCCCGCTCCCAAAGCCTCGAGACCCATCCTTCCACGACTTCTATCGGCACCGGGTTCGTCCCGCATTCCGCCGTTGCCCCCTCCAGCTCCACGCGGAAACCTCCCGCTTCTTCCCGCGCCTCAGGGGTATCACAATACCGGCAGGCGAGGTTACATCCCCTAAGGCGCAGGAACAGTTGGTAGGAACCCAGGAAGGGCCCTTCTCCCTGGAAAGAGGTGAAGATGGAATGTAAAAGGAGAGATCTCCGGCTCCCGGCAAACCTCTCCCCGGGATCCAGACGGGTTAGCGGTTCCCGGCTCATGTCATTCCACCGCCCGCACCTGGCAGCGAGCGAGCTCCATCTCCTTCATTTCCCGCACGAACCTTTCCAGGACGGTCACGGCGAAGTCGTCCACCGGGATTTCCAAGTCCTGTAACCCGAGCGTGGGAACAGGGGTGTTGCTGGAGAGGATGTTCACCCCCGCGTGTATGAGGGTGGAAACGGGGCTGGCGGTGGCGATGGAGACGCTCAGTTTGCGGTCATCAACACCTTCCTCGTCCACCTCGATGAAGAGGTCGTCACCCCGCCGCGTGACCATTATCTCGGGCTTCATCTGCTCGATTACATCCTTGATGATGCACATGAGGAGTCTCTGTAGTACTATGGTCCGCCGCAGATCCGAGTCGAAAAGCTCCACTACGAAATGGACCATGTCATCGCTGCGGATCACCCTGCCTTCCTTGCGATCCTTAACGTCCACCAGCGCCTCGCCCTCCACCGCGCAAGGTCCCCGGAAGGCTATGATGGAGTTGCCCTGTACGTTGTGCTCGGTGAAGGCCCAAAGGGAACGGAGCTGGGACCCGTCGTAAGTTATCCGCTTGCCCTTCACGTACTTCCCCTTCATGGATTCCTCCTTCCAGGAAACCGCCCGCCGGTCGGCGTTTTCAGGTGCTCCATGTCACTACTCGAATAGTGAACGTATTTGGTATAATATGCCAGCCCTTTCTGCGGCTCTCACGAACCTCAGGCAAGAGGGACATTTCCCGCAAATCTTTTTACCACCATTATAACAAGGCCACAGAAGGGAGAAATCGAAGTTCCTCGCCGTCAGTTCCCTGGCAATCCTTTCCTTATCCCAAAGCAGAGTGTGGGAGACAAGTTCCACCTTACCCCTGGTGGAGTATGCGAAAGCGCAATTGATACATTCCACAAACTCCCTAGTATTATCTGGAAATTCTTCCGCTTCCTCCGCGTTCAAGCCCATGACCACGAAACGGGCCCCCAGTGCCTCAGCGAAACATGCGCCCACGTTAGCGAAAAGCCCGTTCCGATTGGGGATCCACAGGCTGTCGATGCCTTCCCCCGATTTCCCCTCCACCGGGCGATCCCCACCAAGCCCTCCCCCGCCGATGAGCGCACCTCCGGATATATCTCCTAGCCAGGGGATCTCGAGCACCCGGTGGTCCACGCCATAAAGCCGACAGATCTCCGCAGACCTCTCCACCTCCCTCAGAGCCGCCCTCTGTCCGTAATCCACCGTAAGGGCCGTGACCACCTCCCCCTTCTCCAGGGAAAGGAGAAGGTTCAGGGCGCTATCCATCCCAGCGGAAAGCATGACCACGTAACCAGCCACGGACCTCAAACCTTGTCCTCAACCCCTGTATACGACCCAGGTCTCGGGGGACTCGGCAACTCCCACCCACAAGAGCCTCACCGGCCTCCCCGTGGACGCCAGTTTCCCCTCCATCCTCTCGTAAACCAGGCGCGCGATGTTCTCAGAGGTGGGGGACTGGTGGTCGAAGGGAGGGATCTCGTTGAGGAAACGGTGGTCCAGCTCGTCCAGGACACTCTGGAGCATTTCCTTCAGGTCATGGAAGTCCAGGAGAAGCTGGTCAGGGCCCAGCTCGGAGCCACCCACCGCCACCTCCACTTCGAAACCGTGCCCGTGGACCCGGGAACAGGGTCCCCGATAATCCCTCAGGTAATGGGCGGCACTGAAGCGCGACCTCACCCTGATCTCGTATTTCCCCATCCGGACCTCCGGCTACCATCTCGGTTTCCCGCAGGGGACACTACTCCTCCCCTGGGGTACAGCAACCCACCGCGGCCACGTAATCGGGGGGCGAGGGAACCAGGGGTTCCCTTCCCCACCTCTCGGCGATGAGGGTGCGGATGGCCAGGCTATAGGCCACTCCCCCGGTGAGGACCAGCTCCCTCCTGCGGTCGGAGGCGAAACGGGTAACCAGCGGCCACAGCCTCTGCACTATGGCCCGGTTCACGCCGGCGGCTATCTCCTCCAGGGGGTGGCCTTCCGCCATCAGGCCTATCAGCTCGGTCTCCCCGAAGACGGCGCAAGTGGATGAGAGCTGCAGGCTTCCTTTCCAGTACCTTCCAAGCTCCTCCAGGCTCATCCCGATTACCCTTGCCATGTTTTCCAGAAACCTCCCCGAGGAGGCGGCACAGCGGTCATTGGCTGCGAACTCTACCATGCGGCCCCCCTCCATTAGGATGATCTTGGAATCCTGCCCCCCCACGTCCAGGACGAGGGCGTCCTTGATCCCGGTGAGCGCCCTGACCCCTCTGGTTATCGCCTCCAGCTCGGGAAGGACCCGGACCGCCCCGCCTACCCTGGCCTTACCGTAACCCGTGGCCACCACCTCGGCCTCACGCGGTATCCCTAAAAGTTCCCTCTTGAGGACGCCGCCATCAGGACCCGGCGCGACGAAGAGGCGGTAGAACTCGGCCGTGTCGTATCTTCCCAGGAATTTCCTCTCGTTTCCCTCCCGGCAAACCACCTTAACCCAACGGCTTCCCACGTCTATCCCGTACACGGCGGCCCCTTCCATGGTGCCCCTCCTCCTCAGAGCCTCTTGAGAATGCTCACGAAATTCTCCAGGCGCATCCTGGTGCGGGCGTCCAGCCTCAGCCCGCGATCCATCTCCACGGTGAGCACCGGAACTCCCACGCTCCTCCTGAGGATCAGGTCCTCCACCTGCCGAAAGCAGAAGCTCTGCACGTAGTGGATTATCCCCTGCAATCCCCTTCTTTTCACCTCCGTGGCGATGTCCTGCAACCGGTACTGGAAGGAGTAGGGATAGGTGTAAAAAAGGTACTTCTCCCACCACTCCACTCCCTCATAGGGCAGGGCGAACTGCCTCTGTACCTCGTTGTACATCACCCTAGCCCCTAGCTCCTCCAGGTAATCGTAGATCTCCGAAGCCAGCGGGGGGACCCCCACGTATCCCAGGCGAACTCCTCTCCAGGGCTCCCTCTCTCTCGCCTGCTCCATCATTCCCTCCAGCTTCCTCGCGAAGGAAGAGGGGTCGCCCTCCATGTCGCTGCAGCTCACCAAAGCCAGATGGTTCTCTCTTCCCGTGACCGAGCCTTCCTTCCAGGTAATCTCGTCCAGGCGTAGGGCCAGCGACCTCACCCGGTCAAGCTCGTCCACCGCACTCCTGACTTCCTCCTCCTCCACGCCGAAGGCCTCCATCATCCTCTCCAGCTGGGACCGGAATAGCACCCGGTCCCGGTCGTAGGGGTAGGCGAAGGGAATGACCGTGATGCCCTCCACCTGTAGGACCTCCATGAGGGCGTGGGTGTTGGAGCAGTCTCCCTGGGTTACCGCCACCACCGCTCCTATATCACCTTCCCGCTTCAAGGCGCCATATATACCCTTTATCCAGGCACAGAAATTCCGGGGGAAACCCGCTGCCTCCGCCTCCTCAATGCATTCCGGAGCATCCTCCCTGGACAAGAAGAGGTTGTTCAGGTCTACCGGAATGCGCCTGGAGGCGTAGATCACCTCGATGGGAACAGTAGTGGTGATGCCTATCCTCCGGGAAAGGGCTCCTGGCTTCACAGACTTTCCACCGCCCTTCTTGCCAGGAGGATATCGGGGTTTCCCTGGAGGGTAGAGTCGGCTCTCCCAGCGGCCACCAGGCCTCCATCCCCCTCCCAGGCCACGGAATAGAACCAGCCACAGCCGGTATCACTGAAGGCTTCCCGGAAAATGGGTGCTCCTCCGGGGTCCAGGACCAATAGGTACGGGACCTCCTTTCCCTCCGGGGACCGGGCACTTCCCGCCAGGGCTACTCCTCCATTCCCCAGGGTACAGACCCTATGAGCGGCCTCGCCCTCCTCGCTGAGGGCCTGGTGCCATGTTATGTTTCCCCTGTCGTCGATCCCGGCCAACAGGATGTGGCGTTCGCCCTCGGCTCCCGGGGTGGTCGAGCCCGCAAACAGGAAGCTCCCGTCGGCTAGCACGGCCACCGAGCCGAACCAATCCTCTCCTCCCTCCCCTAACTCCCGCTCCCAGAGGAGCTTGCCCTCCGGGTCCACCAAGGCCGCCCAGGCGTTCAGGTCCCCGCCGCCACCCATGATCCAACCCGCCAGCACGAAACCGCTCCCCGCGGCCTTTATCTCGTTGGCCAGCGCGGGTCTACCGAGCTCCAGAGCCTTGCTCCAAAGCACGTTGCCCTCCCCATCCAACCTCACCAGTAAAACCGTGGGGATGGGGCCTAAGGACTCGGTCTGTCCCGCCAGCATGAAACCTCCATCCCCCCTCATGGCCACTGAGTAGACCCAGTCATCCTCGGGCCCGCCTACCGTCCTATCCCAAAGGACCCGGCCCTCAGCGTCGGTGCGGATCGCATAGGCGTCGCAGAGTCCCGCCCCAAAAGAGTTGGTGTCCCCCACCACCAGAAACCCGCCTCCCGGGAGCGACAAAAGGCCGTAGGCTCTATCCCACCCGTTTCCCCCGTACACCCTTTCCCACGCGGGGTTACCCTCCCCGTCCGCCAGGATGAGGAGGATATCGGTGGGTTCTCCTTCCCGGGGGCCCCGGTCGGCCACCACCGCGAAACCCCCGCCGGGCAGGGGGCACACGTCGTAGGCGTACTCGCAATCCCCTCCCCCGAGGCATTTCTCCCAGCTGCCTCCGCCGCTTTTATGAGCTGCCGTTTCACCCCCTCCCCGACAACCAGCCCAGGAACAGATCAGCAAGCCCAAGGCCACCAGAATCGCCTTCAACCTTTTGAAGTTACTCTGCCAGCTCACCACGGGTCAGAACCTCCCCGCAAAGAATACGGCATAAGAGGTGTCACCCGCTCCCACCGCCTCAGCCGTATCCTTCCCTGCCCTCACTGTGATTATATTGCCTCCTGGACACTGCCAGCGCGAAGCATGGGGAAGGGGATATGCAGACTGATGGCCCGGACGGTGGAAAGATGGGCGCGCCCAGGAGATGGCATGGCTTGTTTTAACCACCTCCATCCCCACCGTGGCCCCCGGGAAGCTAGGACGACGAAAAAAAGAAAGGGGCGCCACTGGCGCCCCTTTCCGACCCTTAAGGCCTATCCCCACGGGTAGGTGTCGGTGACCCCCATGAGGTTGCCGGCGATGATGACCCTCTGGATCTGGTTGGTGCCCTCGTAGATCTGCATGATCTTGGCGTCACGCATGAGCTTCTCCACCAGGTACTCCTTCATGTACCCGTAACCGCCGTGGATCTGAACGGCATCGGTGGTGACCTTCATGCACATGTCGCCGCAGAAGGCCTTAGCGTAGGAGGCTTCCAGGGAGCAGGGCATCAGCTTGGAGGCCTTCCAGGCGGCCAGCATGTACAGCCTGCGGCCCGCCTCGATGTTCATGGCCATGTCGGCGAGCATGAAGGCTATGGCCTGCTGGGCGATGATGGGACGGCCGAACTGCACCCTTTCCTTGGCGTACTTGAGGGCCTCCTCGAAAGCGGCCCGAGCTACGCCCACTGCCCCCGAGGCCACACCGGCCCTGGTCATGTCCAGGGTGACCATGACATTGTAGAACCCCTGTCCCATGGGGACGAAGAGGTTCTCCTTGGGGACCTTCACGTTGTCGAAGATGACCTCAGTGGTGTTGGAGGCGCGGATGCCCATCTTATCCTCTTTCTTGCCGATGGACACGCCCTCGTAGCTACGCTCCACCACCACCGCGGCGATGCCGCCGTACTTCTTCTCCTTGTCGAAGGTGCAGAACACGCTGTAGAAATCGGCGATCCCCCCGTTGGTGATGAAGCACTTCTGGCCGTTAACCACGTAATGATCGCCCTCGTCCTTGATGGTGGTGGATATGCTCGCTGCGTCGGAGCCGGCGCCTGGCTCGGTGAGGCAGAAGGCGGCGAACTTGGGGTTGTCGGGATCGGTCAGGCGCGGGAAATACTTGTGCTTGAGCTCCTCACTGGCGGCGATCATCATGGGGGTGGTGGCCAAGTTGTTGGCGCCCAGGGTGGTGCCGATGCCGGCGCAACCCCAGAAGATCTCCTCGTTGACGATGGCCGCGCTCAGCTGATCCAGCCCGCCCCCTCCGTACTCCTCGGGAATGGCGCTGGCGGTGAGCCCGGCGGCAGCGGCCTTCTTGATGAGCTCGTCGGGGATGGTGCCCGTCTTGTCGCACTCAAGGCATATGGGCCTGATCTCGTTGAGGGCGAACTCGTGGGCCATCTTCGCCGCTGCCTTCTGTTCCTCGGTGAGTTCGAAGTCGACCATCTGCTGCTACCTCCTTACTCCTCTAGCTTTACCACTGCCTCTATCCGCCTCGGGGAAAGATCGGGCGGTCGCTGCCCGCTATCTGCCGACGAACTTCGCCTTACCCGGGCCCTGCTCCAGGAAGGTCCTCATGCCTATCTTCTGATCCTCACTGGCGAAGCAGATGCTGAAGGCTTGTGCCTCGATGATCAACCCTTCCTCGATGGAGCATTCCATCCCTTTGTTGATGGCTTTCTTGGCCATAGCCAGGGCCACCGCTGGTCCTTTGGCATAGCGGGAGGCCACCTTGCGGGCATACTCGATCACGGATTCCTCGCCGGTGACCACCTTCTGCACCAGGCCCATCTCCAGGCATTCCTGGGCGGAATAGAACCTGCCGGAGTATATCATCTCCTTGGCCTTGGCTGGCCCTATCAGGCGGGGAAGCCTCTGGGTGCCGCCCGCCCCGGGTATGATGCCCAGGAGGATCTCGGGCTGCCCTATCTGGGCGTTCTCATGAGCGAAACGGAAATCGCAACAGAGGGCCAGCTCGCAACCACCACCCAGGGCATAGCCGTTGATGGCCGCGATGACCGGCTTGGGTATGTTCTCCACTCTGGTGAAGGCCTCCTGGGCCACCCGGATGAACTTGTTAATCTCCACCGCGTTGGCCTCCACCATCTGCTTGATATCGGCCCCGGCGGCGAAGTTCTTCTCGCCCCCGGTGATCACCACGGCCCTCACCGCGTCATCAGCGGTGAGCTCCTCCGCGCAGCTTCCGATTTGCATGAACAGGTCTGCGTTAAGGGGATTGAGGGGGGGTCGGTTGAGGGTGACCGTGGCGACTCCATCCGCCACTTCGACTATCAGGAGGTCGTATCCATAAGCCATCTTTCACCTTCCTTCTCGAAACAGCCTGAAGCCGCCGGATCTCGTGAGGGGGAAATGTGTGAGGGTATCCACCTCCTCGACCTGCCCTCGTGGGCGCTGCGTCCTTCCTGCCGTTTTTCCTGCGAGCATGCTTCATCGACGTTGAAAAGATTATCACCTGACGTAGGGGGCGTCAATAAACCGGCGGTGTTAAAGGACGTCCACCGCCCTGGCATGACACCACAGACTCCCGAAGGTGACGTTTCTTGAAAATGGTCCTTATCCCCGGTTCAGGGTCTCGGGATCCCCAGGCACCAGCGGCCTCGTCCACCCCCGCGGGGTCTCTCCACCTCGTGGACGAAAACGTGTTTCCCGTTCCGCTTCTCCCTGTGCTGATCCGCAGAAGTCGGCGCCCCTGACCCACTGGGGCCTTCCTTACAACCCCGGATAAGGCATTTGTCTATCCCGTCGTTCAAGCAACACCCTCTCGTCATCCCCACGACCTATTGTCAATAGTGTAAGGTGCCAATATAATTCCTCCGGACCTGAAGCGGGAAACCGAAGGAAGAACGGGAATTCCAACGGCGAAAACATGAAGATCGAAGCCACCTCATCGTGGTTCGGGGCCCTGGTCCTGCTGGGCGGACTGGGGCTTTTCCTTTTCGGCATGCATCTGTTGAGCGAGGGACTCCAGCTGGCCTCGGGGGAGAGGTTGCGCAAGATATTGGAAACCCTCACCAGAAACCGCCTGCGAGGCACGGCCGTGGGGGCCATCGTCACCGCTCTCATCCAGAGCTCCTCCGCCACCACCGTCATGCTGGTGGGCTTCGTCAACGCCGGGCTCATGACCTTCACCCAATCCGTCCCGGTGATATTCGGAGCCAACATCGGCACCACCGTGACCGCCCAGATCGTGGCCTTCGACGTCAAGACCCTTTCCTTCCCCTGCCTGGCCGTGGGGTTCCTCATGTACATGCTGGGCAACAAGAGGAAGATAAAGTACGCTGGGCAGGCCATCCTCGGCTTCGGGGTCCTCTTCCTGGGGGTCGAGCTCATGAAGGGCGCCATGGCACCCTTCAAGCACTCCGGCGCCTTCGAGAGTTGGATCCAGGAGTATGGATCCAACCCCCTGCTGGGACTCCTGCTAGGCCTGGTGACCACCAGCCTCATCCAAAGCTCCTCCGCCACCACGGGCATGCTGGTAGCCATGGCCTCGGCAGGACTTTTGGGATCGGGAGGCGTCGACTCCCTGCGCATAGCCCTCCCCATAATCCTGGGATGCAACATCGGGACCTGTATCACAGCTTGGATCGCTTCCCTCGGGGCGAGCCTTCCCGCCAAGAGGGTGGCGGCAGCCCATTACCTGTTCAACATCTCCGGCTCCCTCATCTTCCTCCCCCTAACACCCTGGTTCGTCCACCTGGTGATGGCGGTAAGCAAGGCAATGGGGGCGGGACCAGAGAACGTGGCCCGCCAAGTGGCCTGGGCCCACACCGTCTTCAACGTGATCATGACGTTGGTATGGCTTCCCTTCCTCAACCAGTTCGTGGCCCTGGTGAAATGGGTGAAGAGGGGCAAGGAACCCCTTCCGGAGAGGGACCCCCTTTTTTTGGACCCCAGGATCTTTCACAATCCCTCGGTAGCGCTGGAGATGGCTCGTAAGGAGATATCCCGCATGGCCCGGGTCACCCTGGACATGCTCAAGACCAGCGTGGGATTCCTGGAGAAGATGGAAAGGGGAGGGAGGAAATCGGTGCTGGAGCAGGAGAGCATCGTGGATGGATTGGCCCACTCCATCACCGATTACCTCACCCGGCTCTCCCAAGAGGCCCTGTCCGACGAACAGTCGGAAACCCTGGCCGGTTTCATGCACGCGGTGAACGACGTGGAAAGGATCGGCGATCACGCCGAGAACATCATGTACCTGGCCATCACCAAGAAAGACAACGACCTCAACTTCAGCGATGAGGCCAAACGAGAGCTGGAAAGCATTTCCTCTACTGTGTTCAGAATGTACGAAGGGATCATCGAAGCCTTCGAGCAAGAAAAGCCGGAACAGGCCCGGGAGTACCAGTCCCTCGAGCACGAGGTGGACCAGATGGCCAGCCAGTTCCGCCGCAACCACATAAAGCGCCTCAACCTGGGACAGTGCGACGGGCAGGCCGGCGTCGTATTCCTGGATACCC
>Ga0272449_1004067_pt1 | contig 12120 bp, 11 predicted proteins | sample YNPCB0241_FD_198679 | JGI IMG/M metagenome (GOLD analysis project Ga0272449, IMG submission 198679) | Hot spring sediment microbial communities from Yellowstone National Park, WY, United States - YNP-CB-024-1 | ecosystem: Environmental > Aquatic > Thermal springs > Hot (42-90C) > Sediment...
TGGGTTGTGTGGTTTATTTTATGGTTTTTGAGTGTTTTGGTTTGGTGGTGTTTCGTGGGTTTTAGGGTCAGGGTCTGTGTTAGTGAGGTTAGGGGTAGGTGTGCTTTGGGGTACAGGCCGGGGGAGTGCTTCACTGTCGAGGGCTTCTACATCTCCGAGGTTGGTAGGGGTGTCTGTATTCACGCACTAGCCTCCATGCTGACGTTGCTGGCACCGTTCCTTAAGGGGGTCTCAGCGAGGACTCTAGGTATTGGTAGGGTGGATGACGTGGGTTACGTTCAGTGTCCTGATCCAGGGGAACCCTACACTTGCGGGGGGACTGTGGTGTTCGAGCTTAGGAGGGGGAGGGTTGGGGAGGGTGCGGGGCAGTGAGTTAATGCTTAAGACTCAAGCCTCGACATAGTGATGTCCACTATCCTCGCTGAGGCTCTCCCGTCACCGAAGGGGGAGTGATCCGGGAGCCTCACACCTTCGTTAAGGATCTTCTCAAGCTCTGCCAGGACCACGACGGGGTTCGTCCCCACAACCCTCGCGAAACCGTGTATAACTGCCTCAGGCCTCTCAGTAGAGTTCCTCAACACTAAGACAGTCTTCCTTATCCTCGGGTGTGTGGCCTCCTCCTGAAGACCTCCTGAATCAGTCATTATGACCCTGCAGTTCTTCATGAGGGCTAGGAACTCGAAGTAGCCTTGAGGCGGGAGTAACTGCAGGTGCTGAATACCCTCAACCTCGCCCCACACGCCGTACTCCCTCAACCTCCTCTCGGTTCTCGGATGTATTGGGAAGACCACGGGTATTGGGCTCCTCCTCAAAACCCTGACGAAGTCTCTCAACACGTTAGGGTTGTCGACGTTCTCAGCTCTGTGGAACGTTACGAGAGCGTACTCGCTGAACCTCACTTGACTCAAGACCTTCCCCTCAACACCCTCAACCATGCTGAAGTAGGCGTCAACAGCGTCTATAATCGTGTTGCCAGTGACGAACACCTCACCCCACACGTGCTCGTCGAGCAAGTTCCTCTTAGCGATCTCAGTTGGCGCGAAGAGGTAGTGGGACACGTGGTCAATCATCCTCCTATTATGCTCCTCAGGCATCCTCCAATCAAAACTCCTTAAGCCAGCCTCAACGTGCCCAATCCTAATACCGAGCTTCAAAGCTGTGAGGCCCGCTGCGAGCATCGTGTTAGTGTCCCCCTGAATAAGCATGATTCTCGGCTTCCTAACCTGTAGCCTGCCCAAAGCTCTCTCAAGCTTTATCATCATCTCACCTGTTTGAGCGGCTGGGTTGCTGTTCTCCAGCACGAAGCTCTCGTGAGGCTTAGGTAAGTTTAGCTCCTCAAGAAATACCTGGCTCATCCCGTAGTCGTAGTGCTGCCCGGTATGGATGAACGCGAACTCAGCACCCCTCCTCTCAAGTTCCTTCACGACCGGGGCCATCTTAATTATCTCGGGCCTGGTGCCCACGACTACGACTATACTCATAGTTTAAACACCCGACCGCACCCTACTCCATAGTATTTGAAGCCATGTTTAACTGCTTGATGTGGCTCTACTACCCTCCTGCCATCAACTATTACTCTGTGTCTCGCGAGCTTGGAGGCTTTGCCTAAGTCTATGTTTTTAAATTCTGGATGATCCGTGACTATTACTATAGCATCGGCACCTCTAATGGCTTCTTCGAGAGATCCTGCTCTTTCTGCTCCGAACGACTCCATCGTATACGGGTCGTACACGACCACGCTTGCTCCCTTCCCGAGTAGTTCTTTGACTACGTGTTTAGAAGGGCTTTCACGGATATCATCAACACCGCCTTTGTATGCGGCGCCGAGTACGGCTACCCTAGCACTCTTAACGCCTAGCCCCATATTTCCCAGCACTTTCTCAATTATTTCAATCATGTGTCTTGGCATGTACTCGTTTATTCTCCTAGCGAGCTTTACTAGCTCTGTTCCCCAGAAGTCGGGGAGTACTGTTGCGAGCATGTATGGATCCTTAGTTAAACAGGGGCCTCCAACACCAGCTCCAGGCATGTGTATGTTTACACGGTGGTGTGTATTGGCTAGTCTTATAGCCTCGTACACGTCTATCCCAAGCTTCTCAGCCATTAATGCCAGTAGGTTGGCGTATGCGATATTCAGGTCTCTATACGTGTTCTCAATGAGCTTCACGAACTCAGCCGTGGTTGCATCGGTGGGCAGTGGCTTGGCGTTAACCCTGCTATATAGTTCAAGCGCTTTCTCAGTGGATCTAGGCCCAACACCCCCCACCACACGGGGCATACTCAACAACTCCTCAATAGCCCTGCCAGGCGTAATCCTCTCCGGGACATGCACAAGGTAGAAGTCCTCCTCAACCCTTAACCCAGACTCCTCTAGCAACGGCTTAGCGAAGCCAACCGTAGTACCAGGCGGAATAGTAGACTCTATAACAACGAGTAAACCCCTATGCAGGCCCTCCCGGACAGCCAGCAGTGCCTCCCTGAGATAAGAAAGATCTGCAACCCCGTCCCTTACAGGAGTGGGAACAGCTATAACCACGACATCAGACTCTCTAACAGCCTTGACAGCCTCAGTAGTAGCGCTCAAAAGCCCCCTAGAAACAACACCCCTGAGCAAGACATCTAAGCCAGGCTCCCTGAGGTAACACCTACCACTATTCACAGCCTCAACCCTGCCAGCATCAACGTCAACACCAACAACACTAAAACCCCTACTAGCAAAAACAACAGCCGTTGGAAGACCAACATAACCCAAACCTATGATAACAATCTTGAACATTTTCTTTATCCCAAATATGCATGATACTGCTCTAAAATATAAAGGTCTCTTTGATTAAAAAGACTAATCCTTCAAAACGATGTATATCATGCTATTTTACTAAATAAAACCCGTAATTGCATGTCGAGCTCCAACAATCAAGCATAAAAACTCTGTAGCCTAACCTAGCAAGAAATTCACGCAACCCTGAATTTTCTCTCCTGGTCTCTATTACTAAAATTCGTGGAGGACGAGAATGTAGTAATCTGTGCATACCATTAATAACCTTGCTTTCATGTCCTTCTACATCAATCTTAATTACATCAGCTCTATTTATATTTAACAATTCAAGTAATGTATCTATATTAAGACTTAAGACTCTTACTTTCTTTTTACAATTTACTTCACCTTCAAGCGTAAGTGCACCAGAGGATGCCTTTACACAAAGCATTGCATAACCTTTTTTATCAGAAATAGCGATTGGTAATACAAGAACCTTATGATTTAAACCATGCATAACAATGGTTTCTATAGAGAAGAGCATAGTTTTGAGGCTCGGGTTCCAATGTTATAACCTTTGAAACTCTTCGAGCCAATCTAATAGTATACAAACCTATGTGAGCTCCGAATCAAGAAATATGTCGCTGTATTCAACGTTTGAAGCGAGAAATTTATATGTCAAAGGTTCAAAAGGTTTTGAGAATCTCCACCAATCCTGGATCTTAGCATAAAATTTAAATCCTTCTTCATCTATAAAAATTAATGGAAGATCACGTATACATGGAATATTGCTTAAGAATCCAAAAATCATACTTAACCTATGTAACAACATATTATATGCGTAACCGTCAAATCTCATCCCAAGAGCATCAAATAATTTAAGATTTTTATTTAAGTGCCTCATTATGGCTTCCAGACCCTGTTATGTTGCACTCTTTCTTCTCTCTGGGTTATCATTAACAATCAACCAACCATATTTTTATGGCTACGTCACCTCACAATATATTTCGATATTTCTCTTAGTACGAGTTCCAAGGCCATTATATAGGCTATTTTTTCTCCATGATCTTGTTTTCCACTTAAATGCTCTATTACCATGTTTTTGATGGGCTCATACCTTAGATAGCCAAACTTATATATGAGGCTTTCTCGGTTGAGCAGAGTATTGTATAGCAACTTCCTCATGTTTCTCTGCCTTAATGCTTCGCTGAAGTTAAAATACGTTGTTTCTAAACCTAGGCGATATTTTGTAATCTTTCTGATAAGATTATTTAATTTTATGAGAATGCGACCAAATCTCCAGAGAAAACATGGAAATATCGGAGGGAGCCATACGCGATTATAAGGTATTAGTGCAAGTTCTTTGTTTAGCTTAAGAAGAACTTTCCTATAGACCTTACGATTCATTCTAAGCTTAGGATCCACCCTAGCAATTAATTCTAATAGCTCCCTACTATTCCATGGCAATAATCCGTCCGAGGCGTATCTTTGTGCAATCGGTGCATAGAGAGTCCATCTTCTAGCTCTCGTATACACGAAAAACCTGTCATTACTATTTAAGTAATTATCTCCAAGAGCTAGAGCTAAATTTGCTTGATTCTTGAATTCGTTGAGTACTTCTCGCATTCTATATTTAAGTCTCGAATCTATGATAGACATAAGCTCTTTAAAATCAAAAACACTACTTATTTTAAGAATTTTCGAATAAAATTCGTATTCACTCTTAATGTTTACCATGGATTGATCCATAAAACTTCCTCCCAAAGTTATATCGAGTACAAATCCATCAGAACAAATATGGCAGTCATTTTCAAGGAACATTTTTATGGCGTAAACTATGTGTAAATTGTGTAAAACGGCGAAATTTGCTGTTAAACGAATGAAGTCATGTACATAGTTGGCAAACTGGTCTAAATCGTATATCCCTACTACATGATTTACTCCAAGTTTCCTGGTTACTTGGCGAGCTAGTATTACTTCGTCGCATTTTTTGGTACCATATGTAAGAGCTTTAAGAGTGCTAATCTTTCTGCTTAGGATATATATTAAAACTCTTGAATCTAATCCACCACTTAGAAGTACACAAATATTTTTCATCTCAGAGGGCAGGACTCTCAATATTTTTGTAACAGATTTTATTAATGCATGACAAATCATTTTTGTAGCTAGTTCTTCATCTTTTATTTCTACTTTGTATCGTAGCTCATAGTATTTATGGAAGGTTAGCTTGTTGGAACTTAGGTCATATTCGATTATAGTGCCTGGAGGAGATAAAAGAATGTCTTCGATGAATGTCCAGTTGTTTAAGACTCCTATTCTTCCTGGCCAAAGGTAGCTCAGAATTGCACTATCATTTAGTTTTATTGGATATTTCATTTCTTTAAAGAATCTCAGAACAGACCAAAAACAAGATGAGAGCGCTATTCCGTTACTTATAACAGCATAGTATACTGGCCTTGTACTAAGCCAATCGGTTGCTATCCATACCTTTTCTTTTTCTACCTTCACTATGAGAAAGGAGCCGTCAGCTTTTTCCAGCAATTTATAAAACTCGCTCTTATCCATCTGCATTACTTCTTGTGCTGATGCTCTTCTTTCATCGATAAGGATGTACCCATATACTATAGCTCCTCTCTGTTCTCTTAAGTCATATGCATAATCATATAGTGCCCTTTCTTTTGGAACAATTATTCCTAAGATCTTGTTAGGAGCAAAAGGGATCTTAACAATCTGGTTCTCTACATATGGAGAACCACATTCATTTAATAAGTGCTCTATTAGAACTGTTTCCTCGTTATTATTCTTTAGGAAGTAGCCAATTATTCCTACCAACATGTGTCACCTAGGTACAAAGACTTCGCAGATATGATTTGAAAATACCTTATTAAGGTAAACAGGCATTTCATTAATATAGTTGTTTAGTATGGTATCGGAAAGTCCTTTGATTCTGCTAGCTCCTATAGCTAATGGTTTCTGAGTGGTTATAATGGTTCTGTCAGGGTAGATGTATGTTCCTTTTATTGCATTCTCTTCCACTATTCTATTAATGGTTAGGTTTGCTCCATAGATGTGACTTGGATATGTAAAGAGTGCTACTAATTGATTTATCCTATTGCTACCATCGAGACGGATCTGATAACTTGAGAAATGAATAGCTATCCATTGAGCTGTCGTTGTATAGGGTTTTCCGAAGGCATCTGCATATAGACTTGTATAGGCTGGTGATATAAATATTGATAGCAATGTAAATATGAATACGCCTACTAACATAACTGTTGAAGCGGCTTTCTTCATGTATATAGTCTTACGGTAACGGGAGCTTTCAGCTAGGTATTCCTCGTAGAAGTAAGCTGTTAATAGCGGTGCTAATGTCAGTGATATCTGGTAGAGCCTTTCTACAAGCCCTATATTTAGGAAAACGCCGAGAAGGATATAGAATACTGCGTTGAAGCCGGCTATTATTGCTATAGTTAAGATGGCTTCTTCGCGTATTGCTAGCTTTGTTTTCAGGAATTTCATTAATAGGCTTAGCGCGACCGTGATTGAGGGGATTCCTAGGAGAAGGATGGTGACAACTCTATTTATACTGTTGAGCAAATCATACTGCCATTTCAAATGGGGATTCTCAATGATTAGCGGATAAACATCTAATCTAGCTTGACCGCCTTGTATAATAAGCATTATTGTTTTAACTAAGCTTTTTGTCACGAAAAGAGTAATATAAGTATTATAAAATGCTAATATGGCGACGAAGATTAGTATTGTAAAATATATCGCGGGAGTCTTGATATAAATGGGCTCGTATACTTTAGTCAGCCTTAACTTTGTGATAAGCAGGTAAAGTACGAGAACAACAATAATAGATAGCGTTAACCCAATAGGCATCATACTGTGATGAGTAGCTATACTTACACCTAGTATAACTAATGGATAAGACATCCTATGTTCTCTTTCGTGTAGCCAAATAGCGAAAAATATAAGAGCCAGGGTAGTTAGTGCTACTGCTGTTATTTGGGGGCATGGGTGAATAATAAAGGGTTCAAAAATCAGTAAAACAGAAAGAGCTATTAAAACGGCTTTTCTACTCACCAAGTATCTCTTGGAGACTAAATAAACCGACAAGGGAATTAGAAACCTGGAAACCAAAGCGATTGCTGAGTAGTCAAGAGGGAAGATCAGGCCGGTTACAGAGCTATATACGTTGACTAGGGTGAGTGATGAGGGCCACACGTGATAATGATATTCTGGGTGTAGTCCCGTATCCCTAAGGTATAGTGCAGAGAGATAGTGGACTGGGGTATCATAATTAACATGACCATCGAACAGGTAATAGGGCGCGAGGTACTTGGATAAAAAGCCTGTGAAAATTAGAGCCAAAGCAAATAGGTACGTTTCATCAACAACTACATAAGCGGAAATGGTAAGGACAAAAAGTATAATTGCCTGGACGAGAAACACAGATGAATTAAATATGAATGGGCCCTGGTACCTAGACTCTATGTTACTATATCCGAGATTAAACGAAATTGCCAGCCCGAGGGTTAATGCGGTAAGCACTAAACAGCTTACTATGTTGCTTATAGCTACCTGTTGTGCGGTATAATTATACATAGCTACTTTCTCACCAAGAACTGAAGTGCTTCAAAATGTTCTTAGCAATTTCATCATAAAAATAGTTCTCTGCTATTCGCTGTCCTCTTTCTGATAATCGCATTCCTAGTTCTCTATCTGTTAGAACCATTAGGATCTTGTTGGCGGCATCGTCTGGAATAGGCTCGCATACCACTATGTCTTCCTTATCTCTTAAACCTATATACTTGAAAACCTCGTGTGCTGTCGCTACTACAGGAATTCCTAAAGCCCAAGCTTCAATGATCTTTATAGGGACAATGCTTTCGGTACTCGAAAGTCTTCGTCTGGGCACCACTAAGACATCAAATTCTCTCATGAGCTTTAACGCTTCTTCATGCTTTAAAAACCCAGTTACGTGACAATCCACATTTAATTCTCTGCATAATTTTTCTATTTTTCTTCTCTCGGGCCCGTCACCCACTATTAATATCTTTATGGGCCTATCCAGGGAGTCCTTGATCTTTGCAACGGCTTTAACGAGTATGTCTACGCCTTGCCACCATTCAAGGAGCCCTACGAATCCAATAGTGTATGAGTCTTTATTGATGCTTCTTGGTACTTGCTTCTTTATCCTCTCTATTTTCTCTCTGTCTATACCTGCTGGAACCCATATGATTTTACCTGCTGGTAGTGTTTTTCTCCGTAAAGCGATCTCTCTCAGTAGTAATGGGGATAGAATACATATGTAGCCCGCTCTCTTTAGAACAGATCGATCAGCCAATTTATATACGAATGAAAAGACCCTGCCAAGAGTTCTCTCCTCGTCTTCAAATACTGCTGGTATTTTCACGCATGTTTTTCTAGCTAGTGAGGGAATAAGCATAAAACCAAGAGCTAAGATAGAAGACCTTACATAGATAAATCTGATGTGCTTCAATTTGTCCATTAATAGAACAACTGGCGCCAAGAGAATAGAAGCCAGCACTAGCGATACAGTATAGGGCCTCAGGATCGGCAAAGATATGATCATAACATTTCGAGACCACTCCTCCTTGTGCAAATCGGCCATGAACCTTTTAAGCAGGAATAATCTGATGTCCCGTGCGAAGCCGAATATAATACAGGGTATCTCTCTACATAGATTCTTTGCGAGCTGAATTTCATTAACGACATCGCCGCTGTAGCCAACAAAATTCGGGATAAAAACCAACCCTCTCCCACTTCGCGACACTTTTGATCCCTTCAGGCTTTTCCTAGATATTCCTCGTCTTTGTTATCATGAGCAACGTTAAAATTTATTCAATTATTTTTCGCCAAGAGGTTCTAGCAACTCTTCTATACTGTAGTCAACCCCAAGAGGACACTAATCAATGCTTTCTCTCTAGCCATACATGGATCCCTTTAGATCGCCTGTGAACATGGCGAGGTCTACCAGGTATTTCATTAGTGATACCTCGATGGCTTCTCTGAGATTTCGTGATATTGAAAGCGATCTGCCAGCATATAGAACTGATAGTATGGGAAATAGTGCATTTATGTGATTAAGTCTGCGTGCAAGGATATAACCCCTCAAGATACTTTCGCCTAGTGGTGTAAGATCTATATGGATACCGAGGCCATATCTGTAGTGTTTCCCCCAATACGAGTCAATGCCGGGCTCGTCTATTTTGAATAGTTTTAGCCGTGTTGAAAACTTATAACGGAACCTCAGTCTAACGGCTATTGCTGTGGCTACTCTGTCCTCCCCGAAAAACCTGGAGCTAACTGGGTAGCCCTTCATTTTCTCTAATACCCTGCGCTTGTATATTCTGGCGGGTGGGAGGATCGACGGATCACTTAAAACACTGGCTTGGTTTACGATCTCGCCTTGGATATAGCTCACTGTTTTCATAAACCAATTGAAAGACCTGGTTGATTTATCTATGGGTATGCATTCAAATACCGGTGATACCAAATCTCCATCCTCTAGTTCTCGTTCTAAGTGGTTCTTAAAGCTACTTGAAAGCGGGGTATCACCATCGAGGAAAATCAGTACGTCTCCTATAGAGTTTTTAAAGCCCAAGTATCTAGCATAGGATAATGAAACCCCGGGATCCCTCAGAATCTTTACTGAGATGAAGTAACCTCTGTGTTTTTCAGCAAAATCACCAAGAATTTTCGGTGTATCATCTCTTGAATTACCATCGACCATAATTAGCTCGACATCGTATTTATCCGTTAAAGTCAATGTAGAGGAGAGCACGTGTCTTATTGTAGGTGCATTATTCTTCGTCACGACAACAATGCTAAACAGAGTCATGGTTTTATTTTAATCCTTGTACAAGGACTTTGTCTGTGAGCGGAGACTACTGAAAATCCCTAGGTCGAAGAATACATTTTGCAAGCCTTGATGATGTGGTAGGAAAAGTGTTTCGTCGTTCTTGAATTTATGAAGTACCCACTTAGATCGACAGTTTTATGTTTCTCTCATGGATTCTATTTTTTCCCACGCTGTTGATCTCGTGCCAATGATACTCTTCATTAGTGCTAATGTGAGTGCGAGAGAACTCGTGATGTAGAGCTCCGCTAGTGCTCTGATGTCTCTTTTCAGCATCAAGGTTACTAGAACAACTAGTACCAACGCGGATGTAATGAGAGCGATATTTCTAACTAGAGAGACCGCTAGGAGGATGGGTATGGCAAGCTGAATTATTGGTGCCACTACGTGCATGTAGAAATTCGCCAGGACTATACTTGCTGGTAGAGGAAAATTGCCATTAATCTTGGATTTGAGGGCCTCTGTTAATGCATTTACCAGGTGTTGTCCTCTACGAGACTTCAGTTTAATTTTGTCTTTTAGGTTTGGTGGCGCTGCGTCGGCGAATTTTGCTTCGGGGATGTAAATGCATCTGTATCCCTCCTTGATTAATCTTATAACGGTTCCCGTATCATCCGAGTATCCTGGTTTGCTTTCAAAGTATTTCAGGTAGCTCCTTCTATACAGTGCTAGTTCACCTTGAAATATCATTGTTGACCATATTTTGCTCTCGCCAAGTCTCATTACATAGTAGGTTTTTCTATATAATTGCTCTGAGTACGTGTGTATATTCTTAGAGGCATTAGAAATGATTTCGTGCCCCGTCACGGCAGCTACTATTGGATCACTAAAGTATTCCATCGCGTTTTTCAGTGCATCAGGACTCCACATAGCATCGGCATCGGAGGTTGCAATAATTTCTCCTTCTGCAAACTTCAATGCATAGTTTAGTGCGTTTGCTTTACCTAAGCGCTCTTTCTCTTCTAAGAGAAGCACTTTTATATCTTTAAGCATATGAACGCTCTTTTTGGCGGCATCTACGGTTTCAGAGTCACCAATTATTATCACTTGGAGCTTGTGCTTAGGGTAGTAAAGATTAGCAATATTCTCTATTTTCCTACCTATAATCTTTGCTTCTTTATATGCTGGAACAATTATTGATACGAATGACTCATAATTATTGGATATTTTTAAGTTCCAGGGTTTTCGAGAAGCCCTTGATACATAGATAAAATAACCAACCGTAATAGCCAAGTGAAGAACTGTTATTAATATAAACCCTATGAAGACGCCATCTTTCAGTAGTAGAGATAACTCCGTCATGAAATGACACACGAAATCTACCAGTATAGACTGCATGTCAGTCAACTCTGTAACAGGCGTTCCCTAAGCAACACAGCGTTTTCTCTCGCTCTCCGCGGTTTTGTCGTTCCGTACGCTACTGCGTGTATGATGTTCTTGAATGGCTCTAGGTATTTGCAGGCTTCTTCGATTGTTACTGCTCCCGAGGCTAGTATGTTTATTGCTATTATCTTGGTGCCTCTCCCACCGAGCTTTCTTATGGCTTCTTCTGCTTCTTTCTTGCTTGGTGCCATTTGGTATCCTAGGGGGTTCATGGTTGTCATTACGTATTCTACTTGGATATTGTTTTCCTCGAGGTATTTGTTTAACTGGCCTATGTTCCTTGTCTCTAGGCCGAAGCCTACTCCCAGCTTTTTCTCCACGTATCTCTTCAACTCGCGTAGTAGTTTTGTGAGGTTGTATGCTATGATCAACTCTGTTAAAACCTCGTGTAGTAGTATTGCTTTAACTCTTTCTCTTGGGAGTATTTTGAGGTATGGATTTGCCTCCATGCCTATGAATAGACTGGCCAGTCTATTGACGTTTAGCGTTATAGCCGATGTTATGGAGTCGAGAGGGTGTTTGAACACTATGTCTCGCACTATCGTTTTAGCTAGGTCCGCGGTGCCGTAGACGTTTGCCCTTCTAACATATCCCTGAGCATACGGTATGAGTATGTAGTAGTTTAACTTGCCAATAATCTCCGGGTACTGTTTACTCATGTATTCTAGGAGCTCGAGGTTTACTCTATGTGTTGAAAACGTGTAGCCTGTTACCCCGCCCTCCAGCCCGGCTTTTAAGACACTAGCCTTAGCTTCTAGACCGGCTATCTCGCTTTGCTCGATCCTCGCCTTCTCGTGTGCTAGGTGGCTTACCCCTATGAACGGGTTGTCTCCGAGGAGTATCTCCTCAACCATTTAGTCAATCCTCTTTGCTTCCCTATAAAGCTCGTCTAAGAGTTTCATGGTCTCAAGGCAGTTCTCAATGCTCGTAAGCGGTTCCTTGCCCTCGCTTACTGAATTAAGGAAATGCATGTCTTCGATCGTGTACTCGGGGTCGGCGAGATTTACTGGCGGTATTCCTTGATAGTAGTGTGGCTTATACAGAGCTACCTCCCTCCTACCGCCTAGTAGGGGGTGCTCTACCTCGGTACTCA
>Ga0272449_1004069_pt1 | contig 12117 bp, 7 predicted proteins | sample YNPCB0241_FD_198679 | JGI IMG/M metagenome (GOLD analysis project Ga0272449, IMG submission 198679) | Hot spring sediment microbial communities from Yellowstone National Park, WY, United States - YNP-CB-024-1 | ecosystem: Environmental > Aquatic > Thermal springs > Hot (42-90C) > Sediment...
CGGGAACCCCTTCGATGACAAACTCGATCTTCTCAAACCGCCCCACCACGCCGCGACTCGGGGAGACCTCCAGTTCTGTGTTGGCTCCTGCCCAAGCCTCCCCATTTTCCCAAGGGACAAAGGACTGCACAACCAAGGTGCCAGTGAGGATAATCCTCCAGTTCTTCCCCATCAATCGACGAAAGGCCTGATCTACCATACCTCCTCCTTCGAGCGGCAAAACCGACCAAAATTCGCTCTGCCATGAAGCCAGACGGGCAGCTTTTGGTGGACCAAGATTACCTTCTGTCCAGAGATGGTTGTACCAGCTCCAGCTACCTGAGCGCTCAATCGCCTGCTGAGAGCAATCTCGGCTCATCGGCTGGGAAATGTTTGCCGGCGGCTAAAGTTTCCGATACCCCTTGGCTAGGAGGCAATCCCCTCGTACTTCCCTCCGAGAAGACGGCCCTTTCCCCAAGTGCCGGGACAACCTCCCACAAAATCCGGGTACAGGCGAGCCTTCTGTGGCTTGGAGACTGCCCTTTGCTTCTTCTCGCACTGTTCGCAGCGAGCAACGCCGAGGAAGCTCTGTGCGGACACCGACGGATCACAGGGGATCTTGGGGCACATGAAGACCGCCCCAAACGGAAGGAGCGCGGCACCTAGTGGGCCTGAACCCGCCCCATCCGACCTACTGAAAACTGCCCGACCACAGAGCTTTGTACCGAGGGGAGTTCAAACCTTCAATCATAATCCTGGCGGGCCGCAGAAGAACCGACGGTCGCGACAAGATGCGAAGAGAACACAGTGGAAACAAGAAACGACAATTCCCCGCGCCATTTTTGCCAACGGCTTATCAGCCCGAAGAAGCGCGCCATCACCGCACGCCGGAGCCCCGCAAAACCGGCTTGGGCAAGCTAGGTAGACAAACCACACCCAGAGGTCGCGTTAACCGACGACCCGACTATAAATCCCGAGTTACAACACCGGCGTGAACTCACTGGCAAGTATCCCCCGAGTGAGAGGGAAAGCGAGGATACACTCGCCTCATACCACTCCTTGTCCAGCCGAGCGATAATCAATCCCCCTCAGCTTGAACGATTGGTCCGCCGGATCGGAGATCAAAGTTGGCGACATTTTTCTTTCCGGGAGTCACCAGAAACTCCAACTCCGTCTGTACGTTATACCGCATGGGAACCCGTTCGGGCACCGCGGGGATGACCTTCCCGCTTTCATCCAAAGATTCTCCGCGGGCTGTGGTTATTTGAACCCGATATTTTCCCGGGGGACAGCCTTTCACCCCTTTCTCCATGTAGAGGGTGTAAAAACCGTTCTGATCGGTCACCCCGGAGGCCGGGCGGCCCTGACCGGAAACGAACAACACAGTAGCATTCGGCAAAGGCTGGCCGTCTAAGGTGACTTTTCCTTCGACGACAACCAGATCCGCCCCCCCACCACACCCACCCGCAAAAACCAGAACCAAGAAGACTGACCCAAAACCCAACATGCGAACTCCCATGGGATCTCCCCTCCAAAGTTTGCGGAAGCCGGGCACAAGAAAGTTAAACTCTGCATTCTTTTTCGGGTATCGTGGCCGATCGCAGTAGCCTCGACATTGGGGGCCGCGAGCTCGCAAATTTAGAAACGACTTATCTAGAAACCACTAATCGGGAGGCCATCTGCAATTGAGAACAGGCGTTGGTATATCCCGTAATTAGCTCCATTATTAGGTCGATCGAAGGCATTGGCATCATCAATCCAAGGGGTAGCGGTGTGCTGAATAGTATTGCTTACGAATCGGACAGAGCCGTCGGCCAAGGCGAAATTCGCCCCTCCCGGGTGTTCGCTTCCGGCAGTGCGGTGGGGCTGGGGATTTCCCTCGCGGGCAGTCCAGTTAATCGCCCACTCGCCGTTAATAAGAACGCAGTTCGTAGCACCCGTACAATAGTTCGCGTTATCGGAGCCTCCATACACCCGGCCGCGATTCCGGTTGTTGGCATCCATTTTCCATTTGATCTCGGCAATTAGGAACTGATTACTGGTGCCGTCGGTAATATCGGACATCCGCGTGGGAGCACCTCGGTTATCCCGGTCAAAGACCCCATTGCGCCTAAGGAGGTTTGGAATCTGGGACGGGGTCGCGGTAGTGTAGCCATCATAAGATGAGGCACACCCTTGGTAACTGCTGGTGGCGGAGTTGGGGATCGCCCCATCGTTAAATTGCGCGGGCTTCGTGTCCGAAGGACAACTAAAGACAGCTTGCGGAATGGTCATCAAGCTGAGATTCGGCGCCCGGCCTACCGGGATTCTGGAATCAAATTGCTGATACAAGCTCCCTTGTTCGATGTACGGAAGGATAGCATATCCCCAGCCAAATCCAGTACCCCCAAAATCATTTGTTGGAATACCGTCGTGGTCGCCGCCACGGTAAATGTGCCCAAAGGGAAAGCACTTGTAGACATCATGATAGTTATGCATCGCCAATGCAAGCTGCTTCAAATTGTTAAAGCACTGGGCACGGCGGGCGGCCTCACGGGCTGCTTGGACCGCAGGCAAAAGCAAGGCCACCAAAATCCCAATAATCGCAATGACGACAAGAAGCTCGACCAACGTGAAACCCACAGTCTTTTGAGGAGATCTTCGACACACCATGGCACCCCTCCTTCTGCTTTAAGGCCTTACCTCGACGACACCTAACCCACACACCCAATCGGACCAACATAAGCTGGTCCGACGAAATTTCGAGGTTAATCCATGGTGCAAAATCGCAAGAGGCGGAAGGGGAGCAGAAAGACTCAAGAGGTGCCCGACAAAGCTGCAGATGCCGTTCCCCTACCCTGTGAAAAACCACCCCACGCGAAGATACGTGCTAAAACCCCCTAAATTCGGCTTCTAAATCCATCGGTCATCCTCCTCTTTTTAAACCCGGGTGCATACCTTGTCAAGAGGTGAGGGGAAAAAATCGCGAGCAGAAGCTAGATTTCAGAAAATCCGGCAGTCTTGGCGTTATTCCCGAGGATGAATCCCACAGGGAGGGAAACGTGCGGAAGATCTCCCCAATCTTTCGAATCACAGACGCCCCTCTCAGCAGGTGGGGTGACTTCTCCACTGGAGGACGCGCCCGTCGTCTATTAGACGTCCCCTTGTCAATTAATGGACGACACCAAAAAGCCGTCCCGATTAGGCCGGGTAACCGTTTTGCAGTGTGTATCGCCTAATATATGGGCAACAAAAGACCGCCCCAAAGTTCTGTAGGGCGAAGGCCTCCACACATTAATTGCAGGAGAAAGAGCAAGAAAACGCACTCCTTGGTCCAATTTCGGTGGAGATTTTTCGGCCAGCGAGTTCCGACCGCGGACAAACCGGCTGTTTTCGAAAAATTTGGCCGGGTGGACACTCCGACGCACTTCTCCCGGGACGTCCCCAGATACCCCAAAAGGACGCAAAAATCTCTGCCAGGACCCTTTTAGTGAATTTTTGCAAATCCATGACGCAAAAACCGGAGAGGACAGAGGAGTAGCCAAAGGGCGTTCAGTTTGGGAAGAGTTGGGGACTTCTTGATCGAGGGGAGTTGACACGGAGCTTGGCGGCGATAAAAGTATTTTCCGGGATAGGCGATGGGGATTTTCCCCTGCTTGGCCGGCTTAGAGGGGATCTTTCAAGTTCTGTTGGGTTGCCGGTTGGGCTTGGCCCAGGGAGGTTAGTTTTTGGGAGGGGTACCCATGAGTCGGCACGGTCATCTTGTCTCTAGGCTCCTGAAGGTTGCGGGGGTTATTTTCGGAGCAATCGCGGTCGTCTCTCCGGCTTTGGCCCAAACGGGTCGGGAAGGTCCTCCGCGAAATGTGATCCTCATCGGATGGGACGGAGCTCAGCGGGCTCATCTGCACGAATGTCTGGCCCGGGGTGAACTACCGACCATCAAGGCCCTTGCTGAAGAGGGGTCTCTTGTAGATATCGACATTATCACGGGGGCAACCGATACCAAGGCGGGCTGGACCCAGATCCTCACCGGTTATCATCCGGAAGTCACCGGCGTTTATAGCAATCGGGAGTATCGCGATGTGCCGGCTGGCCTCAGCATCTTCGAACGGCTAAAAAAACACTTTGGGTCGGACTTCGTTTGTGTGGCCGTTATCGGTAAACGGGGCAATGTGGGCGAGATTTTACCTCCTGTGAAACGGCAAATCTCGGATGCTGAGGCAGCTCAGATCCTTGAACGGCAAAAGCAAGCTCGGGAGCGAGAGAAAGCCCGTAAGGCTGCGAAACGAGAGGAATCGCCGGTAGAGACAGAGCCTCGGAAGGAGCCGAGAGCTTCAGAAAAACCCCGAGCCACTCGGCGACTAGAAAAGCCTCAAACTCTGGAGGAAAAACAGGTAGCTTCTCGGCAGGCAGTCCGTGGCCAGATTGTTGAAGAAGGTGGGGTGAAATATTTGGTGTTCGGAGGTTCACCCTACTATACCATGCACAAGGCCTGCGATGTATGGGAGTACGGACTCATTGAGGACGAAAAGGTCGGTTCCCGGACCCTTGAACTCCTTGAGAAATATAAGGATCGGCCATTCTTCTTCTTTGTGCATTTTGCCTCTGTGGATGCTGCAGGTCACCGGTTCGGGGAAAATTCCAAAGAATATAACGATGCCCTGATCTCCAACGACCTGTGGACCGGACGGATCATCGCTAAGCTAAAGGAGTTGGGAATCTACGACAAAACTCTGATCTATGTGACCTCTGACCATGGGTTTAACGAGGGGGAAAAAGGGCACAGTTATGCTCCCTATATTTTCCTCGCAACGAATGACCCTTTGGTAAAGCGGGCAGGCATGCGGCAGGATATCGCTCCGACGATTCTGGATCGCTTCGGAATTGACCTCGGCAAGTTGGAACCGCCGCTTGACGGTGAACCCCTCATCAAGCCGGCAACCAAGCCGGTGCTCAAGGCCCCGGAAAATCCTCCCAGTCTCAAAAAGCCTGCCAGACAAGAACCTCGCCCAAACCGCCAGTCCGTCAAAAGGCTTCAGCCTGCAGGGGCGTTGTGATTGGTATTTCTTCCTAAGCGGGTACCACGGGGGCACCGACCCAAAAAGGAGGTATCTGGCGACGCCGGTAAGCCCAGTAACGCGAATCTTCGCGGACAATCGGTGCGTTCCGCATGAACTCATAGGGGGACTGTTGGATTCGCGAGCGAATTGGTCCTGCTAGCGAGGCCGAAAGCGAGGGCGGAGGTGAAGCTTCGGAGGCAAGGCGGCTTTGGGTCTACACGGACGTACAAGGCACGGAAAGGGCGGCACGGAGAAGATCCCAAACATAGCGCGTCTTCAAACTAGCAGAATGGGTAACGGGTGTGCGGGCAGAAAGTCGGCGTGACACTTCTCAGTGTGAACCGATTAATAGTGAGGAGGTTGAAGCCATGAACCGGTGGTTACGATGGGTCGTGCCGATTCTCGCGATCGGGCTTTTGGCAACTCCGGCATTTGCCCAAAGCGGTCGGGAAGGCCCGCCGCGAAATGTGATTCTCATCGGCTGGGATGGAGCTCAACGAGCTCATCTCCAGGAATGCCTTGCTCGTGGTGAACTTCCGACGATCAAAGCTTTAGCGGAAGAGGGGGCCCTTGTGGATATCGACGTCATCACGGGGGCAACCGACACGAAAGCGGGGTGGACGCAAATTCTTACCGGTTATCATCCGGAAGTAACCGGTGTCTATAGTAACAGTCGATACCGGGACGTGCCGGAGGGCCTGAGCATCTTCGAGCGACTGAAGAAACATTTTGGGCCAGATTTCGTCTGTGTGGCGGTAATTGGAAAGCGGGAGCATTGCGGTGAGATTCGTGCTCCCTTTAAGAAGCAGCTCACCGAGGAGGAAGCTCAGCAATTCTTGGAAGAGCAAAAGCGGGCGCAAGAGAAGCAGAGGGCTGCCCAAAAGCTAAAGGCCGCTCAGGCCGCAGGCCAGGCGGGGGCCCAGGTCCAGGCAGAAAAACCTAAGCAAGCAGGTCAGGTAGTCAAACAACAAGCCGAGAAGAAGCAGCAGGCCCAACCGGGAGCCGGCCGGCAAATCCTCGGACGAATTGTCGAGGAGGGAGGGGTGAAGTACCTTGTCTTCGAAGGCTCCCCATATTACACGATGCACAAGGCTTGTGATGTGTGGGAATACGGGCTGATGGAGGACGAAAAGGTCGGGTCGCTGGCTATTCAGCTGATCGAAAAGTACAAGGATCGGCCGTTCTTTTTCTTCGTGCACTTCGCCTCGGTCGATCACCAAGGGCATCGGTTTGGGGAAAATTCCAAGGAGTACAACGATGCTCTGATTTCAAACGACGCCTGGACGGGCAAGATTATCCAAAAACTCAAGGAATTGGGGCTGTACGACAAGACCTTGATCTACGTCACGTCCGACCACGGCTTCGACGAAGACAAGACCACGCACAGTTACGCTCCATACGTTTTCTTGGCCACCAATGATCCGCTCGTAAAGCGAGCGGGAATGCGGCAGGATATCGCCCCGACAATCTTGGATCGCTTCGGGATCGACTTGAGCAAGCTAGAACCGCCGCTGGATGGAGAACCGCTCACCAAGCCGGCCACGAAGCCCGTGCTGAAGGCTCCGGAAACCAAGCCGGCACCGGCGGCTCCCCAACGGCAGCAGGAGCGACAGCGGGCCGCAGCTAAAAAACGTGAGGCAGCAACGGTCGCACCTTAGAATCCAGTAGCGGTGTAAAGGAAAAATTGAGGAGGAAAAAAGGGCAGGCCTCGCAAGTTATGAAATTGCGGTTTTGATCAGGAGCTGTTAGCGAGGGCCTCCGCATTCTCGCAAGCTCAGACGAGACCGCGGGTACTCTTGGCTATCAAAGCTGCCTGCCGGGGAATCTTCGGCAGGCAGTTTTTGTTTGAGCAAACCGAGGAGAAAGGGAACCTATTGCCCAAGCAACGAAAGCACCCGACCGGGCTTCCCGAGCGAGCTAACCGGTAGTTCCCGCGGACAACTCGGCAAAGACTTCCCCGGCTGCCGCAATCGTCTGGTCGAGAAGCTCCTCGGTGTGATGGATACTTAGAAACATAGCCTCGAACTGGCTGCAAGGTAAGTAAACCCCCCGATGGATCATCCCCCAGAAGAACTGAGCAAACCTTCGGGTATCACACCGGGAAGCCGACTCCCAGTCCGTGACCGCTTGTTCGGAGAAAAATAGCGTCAACATACCGGGGACAAATTGCACTTGGCATGGGACGCCGTGACGGCGGGCTGATTCGTGGAGTTTTTCGGCCAGATACCGGGTCCGCTTGGCCAAATCCGGATACGGGTTGTGTTCTTTCAACCAACGGAGAGTAGCGATTCCTGCGGCAGTAGCCAAGGGGTTGCCACTTAAGGTGCCAGCCTGAAAGACCTTACCAACCGGCAGGATATGGTCCATGATCTCGGCTCGACCGCCGTAAGCCCCCACCGGCAACCCACCGCCGATAATTTTGCCTAAAGTCGTGATATCTGGACGGATGTTCAAAAGCTCCTGGGCACCCCCGTAAGCTACCCGAAAACCGGTCATCACCTCATCAAAAATGAGAAGGGCTCCATACTGCCGGGTAAGATCCCGGATGGTCTGCAAAAAGTCGGCTTTTGCCGGCACACAGCCCATGTTTCCTGCAACCGGCTCGACGATGACGGCAGCAATCTCCGAGCCTCTTTGCCGAAAAGTCCTTTCCACCCCCTCCACATCGTTATACCGCAGGACCAGGGTATCTTTCGCTGTTCCGACCGTTATCCCTGGCGACGTAGGAACGCCATGAGTCGCTGCCGAGCTTCCGGCCGCCACCAGTAAACTGTCCACATGGCCATGATAATTGCCGGCAAACTTCACCACGAGGTCGCGACCGGTAAATCCCCGGGCAAGCCGAATGGCACTCAGTGTGGCCTCCGTTCCCGAGTTCACCAGACGAACTTTTTCGATGGAAGGCACCGCTTCGATGATCAGCTCGGCCAGGATGGTCTCTGCCTCCGTGGGAGCTCCGTAACTGGTGCCTCGGGCTGCAGCCTCCTGAACTGCCCGCACCACGTCCGAGTGGGCATGGCCGAGGATCAAAGGTCCCCAGGAAAGCACGTAATCGATGTAGCGGTTGCCGTCGACATCATACAGGTAAGGCCCTTCAGCCCGCTCGATAAAAAGCGGGCAACCTCCCACGGCCCCAAAAGCCCGAGCGGGGCTATTCACTCCGCCCGGAATCACCTTTTGGGCTCGAGCAAAAAGATCACGACTTCGCCGAAACTCCTTCGCCATCGCTCCTTGTTTACCCAAAGGCAAAGGTTAGGAAATAGAGACCCGATCGCTCCGCTTGGGTTAAGCTTAGCATATGCGTGACCTGCTTCCGTCGCGGGGTTCTTCCCGCCACGGTCCCAAAGCGGCAATCTTAAGGACAACCGCCTGTATTTTCACAATATAGAAAGCCGGCTGGCCTCCCCGAGGAGGTTGCCCTGCCACCTGTATCGATTCTCCCGGGTTCCCGGTGGTGCGGTGAAAGCTAATCGAGAACTTTAGCCGGAATCCGGAACAATGTCACACTACAAGGAGCCAGTTCCACCCGTGCCCCCAAGCGGGGGAGTTCTTTCTCGACTACAAAGACTTGCATGGGCTCCCCTGGCCGATTCATAGCCTTCTGGTCATTTCCGGCGATTTCGAAGACTTTCACCGGCCCGCCCAGTTCCACCCCCTCCAACTCCATCGGAACCTCCTGGCGTTGCATGGTGGCATTGACCACTGCCAAAGTCAGCACGTTGGCCAGAGGATCCCAGGCAGCCTGAGCATCGATAGGCCCGGTAAAAGTAGTCTCGAACGGAACAGAACCAAACTGCCGGCGGTAGAGGGCCAGGACCACGCCGGTTGTATCCATCACCGCTGCGATCTTGCTTGTCTTAATGGCCCCAATCACGTTGACCGTTTGGGCATAGCAGGCCATGGCATACATGTCCGTGTTTCTTGCGAACTCGTTGAGAGCTGCCGCTACTCCCAAAGCATCGCGGAGGAAATATTGGGTTCCTAACTCCCCGTATACGTACGTTCCATACCAATAATTCCACTCGTCCATTGCGATACGGATATCTTTGCCGGCCAAGGAGGGGAACCGCTTTCTATATTCGCGGTGGGCTTGAGCAATCCGAGCCACTTGGTTACGGGCTTGGCGAACATGTCCCCAAAGGCCTGGTCGCTCGCCCACATAAAAGTGCTCGCTGATCAGATCCATATAGTCGGCACAATGCTGGAGCATTCCCTCACTCCACGGTCCGACGTTGCCCACGGCGATGAGCTTGATCCGAGGATCGACTTTTCGCATTCCGACGGCAAACTCGTTGTGCTTTTGGATATACTTTTCTAGGGGCATATGACCCAGTTGCCAGTTACCGTACATCTCGTTCCCAATTCCCCACCAAATCACGTTATACGCTTCGGGGTGACCGTTTTGGGCCCGCAAGCGTCCCATGGGGGTATCCACACTTCCGTTGCAATATTCGACTTCCTGGATGGCCATTTCCAGATCGCCAAGGCCACTATTGACCACCACCAGGGGTTCAGTGCCCAACACCCGGCAGAAGACCATAAATTCGTCGATGCCAAAATCGTGGTGCTCCAGCCCCTGCCAAGCGGGGTTCTTCATCGGCGGCCGACGATCCGGATCGCCAATCGCCTTCCGCCAGTCGTAGCCACTGACAAAGTTACCACCAGGCCAGCGATAGATCGGGGCATCCAACTCTCGAAGAAGTTGGAGGGTATCGGCCCGCATCCCGTGGACATTATCCTCCGGCATTAAGGAGAGAGTGCCCACGTAGCACCTTCCTTCAAGTACCTCGATCTCTAGCACGGCTTCCTCCGTGGTTTTTGCCGCGGCGAAACGGAGGGGATACTTCCGATAGGTGCCATCCAGCTGGTCCAGGACGACGGAGGCTCGATCCTGCGGGTCCTGCCCCCATGCCAGAGTAACACGGACTTTGGCCGAATCCCCTGCTGCCCGGAGCCAAATCCGCCCGTCGTAGCCTTTCCCCGCAATCACGCCCAGCCCTTCCTGCCGAATACCGCTACCGGCATCGATGACCGGGGTATGTTTTCCCACAAAGGGATCCCGGGAATCCATCTGGACCTTGCCCTCGCCAATTGCCTTCCAGGGGGATTCTTTATCGCCCACCGGGTAGAAAAACTTTCTGTCTTCGATCATCTCGGCCCAAATGCCGCCGTAAATACATCGGCCCAAATGCTCGATGAATTGGCCGTAGATGTACACCGGTATCGGTTCGAACTTTTTACGGGCATTGATCCGAATCTTGCCGGGTTCCACTGGTCGTCGCTCGAGAAGAACAAGTTCCAGATCATCGAAATAGGCTTTGCCGGTGGCTAATCCCCAACCACCAAATAAACAGTTGATCCAAACCGAGTCTTGCTCCTCGGTTTCGAATTCCAACTCCACCTGCGTCCAGTCTGCCGAGCCGCTAACTGCCCGGGTTGCTAAGGGTTGCATATCGTGAAGGTTTAAAAGAGCCCCGCGACCGCCTTTTCGCTCCAGATTCTCGACCTTAATCCACCCTCGGAGCCGATACCGGGCGTAAGGCTCCACTGCAACTTGCTGGTACCAAGCGGCGTCTGCACCGTCGGCTGAGCTAATCGCCACACAATAATTGCCAGTCCGTCCTCCGGGGACATACTCGAAGGAAGCCTTTCCGTTCCAGGTATAGGTCCGCCAGGCCCGCGGCCTGCCTCTGGCCCCCTCTTCGAACGATGGGTTCAGAATCAAATTGTCCCCCTGAGCCCCCAAGGCCAAGGAACATAGGCCACCACAAAGGAACACTAACCCCATCAACTGAAAGAGTGCGAGCCGAATAAAGCCTAACCGCAGCACGTTCTTCTTAAGCATTCCTCTGTCCCTCCGACGACAATTACCTCTTGTTGGGACACAAAACCTCGAGAATCCAACTAGGGGCAGCCTCGCTCAGGCGAAAAGGTGCCCAGAGACAGGTGCCACTATCTTACCTGGGCTGTGAGCTATGGTCAAACATCACCAAGAATCGAACTCTGTTACGCATTTCTCTCTTTTTCTTTCGAAATCTTCGAGAAGGTGTCCCTGTCAATGCTTGAAATGTCGGCGGCCCGTGAAAATCATCGGCAGGCCGTGCCGATTGCAAGCTTCGATAACTTCCTTATCGCGGACGGAGCCACCCGGCTGAATGATGGCAGCAATGCCGGCGGCCGCAGCCAGTTCGATAGAGTCAGGGAATGGAAAGAAAGCATCCGAGGCCAGCACGGCCCCTTTAACCCTAGGCCCAGCTTTCTTGATAGCAATTTCCACGGAATCGACCCGGCTCATTTGACCTGCACCGGCTCCCAAAAGCATCCGTTCCTTGGTCACCACAATGGCATTGGACTTCACATGCCGGACCACAGCCCATGCGAACCGAAGCTCGGCCCATTCTTCGGGACTTGGCTGTTTGTCCGTCACAACTCGCCACTCTTCTTCAGGATCCGGAAGGATATCGGCCTCCTGAACCAATACCCCGCCTTCCAGGAACCGATAGGCCCATCGATCCCGGGGACCTTGGAGAGGTCCTACCTTCATCAACCGGACATTAGCCCGCCACTTCGGTCGGCTGGTTAGAATTTCCAAAGCTTCTGGGGCAAAATCGGGAGCTATTATCGCCTCGATAAATAGCTGCGGATCGGTGAGGACCTCAGCTGTATTTACGTCCACAACCCGGTTAAGCCCTAACACCGACCCAAAGGCACTCACTGGATCGCCGTCGAGAGCCCTCCGCAAAGCCGTGGCCAGCTCGTCGGCAACTGCCACTCCACAGGGATTATTGTGCTTGATGACTGCCGCCGCTGGTTCCGCAAACCCGCGAACGACCTCCAGGGCACTCTCCAAATCCAGTAAGTTATTGAAGGAAAGCTCTTTCCCATGAAGCTGCACCGCCCGGATCGCAGCAGACGGCGGGGCAAGTGGCTGAATGTACACAGCTGCCTTCTGATGGGGATTTTCCCCGTACCGGAGGTTCGCCAATCGCCGATAGCCAAGGGTTATTTCTGGAGGAAGTTCCTGGCCACCTAATTCCCGGGCAAAATAAGTAGCAATCATGGCGTCGTAATAAGCGGTGTGGGCAAAGGCTGCAGCTGC
>Ga0272449_1004071_pt1 | contig 12115 bp, 10 predicted proteins | sample YNPCB0241_FD_198679 | JGI IMG/M metagenome (GOLD analysis project Ga0272449, IMG submission 198679) | Hot spring sediment microbial communities from Yellowstone National Park, WY, United States - YNP-CB-024-1 | ecosystem: Environmental > Aquatic > Thermal springs > Hot (42-90C) > Sediment...
GCGGGCGGCCCGTCGGGTGCGCGCGAATCCCCGCGGCCTCATGATGTCGAGGGTGGCTCATCCCTTCGAGTGTGAGCGCGTCGGATATCCTCGCGACCGACAGGACCGCCCCATTCGGCGTGCGGTTGACACGCTCTCTGAGCGTCTGATATGCTTGGGGCCACTCGGCATAACGGGGATGTGCGATGATGAAGACGGACGTTTTCATTCTGGGCGGCGCTCGAACGCCCATGGGCGAGTATGGTGGGCGGCTTCGGGACTTCACCGAGATTGAGCTGGGAGCGATTGCGGCGCGTGCGGCTTTGGAGAGATCTCGGGTAGCTCCGGAGGAGATTGATCACGTCATCTTCGGCAACGTCATTCAGTCTTCGAGCAATGCCATCTACGGGGCGCGGCATGTCGGTCTGAAGGCGGGGATCCCTGTGGAGCGTCCGGCGGTGACGGTCAATCGGCTGTGCGGGTCCGGCATGCAGGCGATCATCAGCGGTGCGCAGTTGATCCTGCTCGGAGAAGCGCGGATCGTCTTAGCCGGCGGCATGGAGTCCATGTCCCAGGTTCCGTATGTTGTGCGCGGGGGGCGATGGGGGTTGCGATTAGGGCATGCTCAACTGGAGGACTACCTGTGGGCGTCGCTCTACGACAGCTTCTGCGGATTCATGATGGCGCAGACAGCGGAGAATTTGGCTCGGCAGATGAAGATCTCGCGCGAGGAGCAGGACGAGTTCGCTCTGCTCAGCCAGCAGCGGGCAGCGGCAGCGCGCCAAGCGGGGAAGTTCGCCGAGGAGATCGTGCCCATCGAGGTGAAGACCAAAGCGGGGGTCGAAATTTTCGATTTCGATGACCACATGCGCCCGGATACGACGCTGGAGGCGCTCGCCCGTTTGAAGCCGGTCTTCTCCCCGGACGGATGTGTGACGGCCGGTAACGCCTCGGGGATTGTAGATGGTGCGGCAGCGGTCGTCCTCGGGGGCGAGGATGTGCTTCGATCGCGCGCTGTGACACCGTTGGGGCGGATTGTCTCCTGGGGGATTGCGGGTGTAGATCCGGCCGTCATGGGGATCGGTCCTGTTCCGGCTTCTCAACAGGCATTGAAGAAAGCAGGGCTCACGCTGGAGGACATGGATCTCATCGAGATCAATGAAGCTTTCGCGGCGCAATATCTCGCCGTGGAGCGGGCGCTCGCTCTGGAGCGCGAGCGCACGAACGTCAACGGGGGAGCGATTGCGCTCGGTCATCCTCTGGGAGCAACGGGAACACGGCTCGTGCTGACGCTCCTTTTGGAGTTGCGGCGGCGCCGGAAACGATATGGGCTGGCGAGCGCGTGTATCGGTGGAGGACAGGGCATTGCGCTCATCGTCGAAGCGTTCGCCTGACGCCCGCGTGCGGAAATAACATGAAGAAAGGAGACGAACGTGCGACAGGGAGGCTGCGTGATATCCACTCGTGTGCGCGTGCGTTCGACTCGCGGGATCGTTGTGGGAATTCTGGCGAGTCTCTTGATTCTCTCCTCTTTCGTCGGGACTTCCGCTCAGGGTGAGCGACCGCTTCTGGGAGCTCGGCGCACCGGCTTAGAAGTGATGGGGGACACGGTGCTCGATGTCACACTCCCGAGTGCATTCGTCCTCTCCGGGAAGATTCTGACGGACGATCCCGCGTCGGTCTTTGGAAGTCTGGTGCTCGCACGATCCGGGGATCAGGTCTTCTCCGGTGGAGTGATGCCGAGCTTTTCTTCCTCCGGTCTGACGGCGACCTATCGCATCGTGCTCCCGGCTGGAAACTATCGGCTGTATTGTGAGCGGCACATTTTCGACTTCGACAACGGTGAAGGAGCCGTGCTTTCGGTGCTCCTGGACCTCTCCCAAACGGTCGCGATCACGGGGAATCGTACGCTGGATCTTCCCCTTCCCAATGTTCCGCGGACCCTCTCCCTTTCGGGTCGGATCGAGAGTGCCGGACGTTTTCCAACAAAGGGCGTCCTCTTCTTTCACTCCTCTGATGGGAACGTCCTCGCCTATGCGCCGTTCGATGGAGACTATCAGGCGCGGCTTTTGCCCGGATCGTACACCGTCACAGCAGGCATCGGGGATACGGAGGGAGAGGATTATGTGCAGTTCCGCCTCGGCGAGGTCACGGTGAGTGCTTCGGGTCGGCGGGACTTCACGCTCCCGCAGGCGGTGGAGCTTTCTGGAACAGTGCTGCGCCCGGCAGGACGGCCGGCCAATGTCTTGGCCATTGCTGCTGCCGAGGCGGCGAATCTCGCGCCGAATGGGGGCGTCCCCTGTCAGGGGGGCGAACTCATGCTGAACTTTTCGCCGCGCACTTGGGCTATGGTGGGCATTCCCGGAGAGAGCGCAACGGGCGCGTATCGTCTGCTCCTTCCACCGGGGACGTACCTTTTGTCTGCAGGGGTGGGCTTCGATTCTGAAGAGGCGATGCTCTTTTTCCCTGTTCCTCCTCGCGAGCGCTCACTGATGGCGGATGCGACACAAGATTTCGTGATGCCGGAGCTTTCTCCGTTCGTCTCTCTTTCGGGGAGGATCACCGATGAGCGCGGCCAACCGGTTGCGAGGGCGAGTATCTCCGCCTTCAGCGACGCGCTCACGGATGTGCCGAACGCTGCCTTTTCCGCGAGCGTGGAGGCGGACGCGCAGGGACGATATCGCCTGCCCCTTCTCCGCGGAACACGGTATGAGATCACGATCTGTCCGCCGGTCGCTTCGCCCTTACCGCCAGGATTTCGCGTCCGACGGCCTTCGCCATTTTGAGCAGGGAGAGAACGTGTGGGGGCTCTGAATCAAAACCGTCTGATCAGCAGAAGGACGGTTTACCTGGGGGAGAATCGCCACCCGGACCGAACGTAGGAGGGACACGGCTATGACGATTCGAAAAGTTGGTGTCGTTGGCTGCGGCCTCATGGGCTCAGGGATCGCCCAGGTCGCCGCCATGTCCGGTTACGAGACGATCGTCTCCGATGTCTCGGAGGAGATCCTGCAAAAAGGATTCCGCCGCATTGAAGAATCGCTCTCGAAGTTCGTCGAGAAGGGAACGATCTCGGCCGAGCAGAAGCAGGAGACGCTCGCGCGGCTGAAGCGGACCCTTCGGGTGGAGGATTACGCCGACTGCGACATCGTCGTGGAAGCGATCATCGAGAATATTCAGGCGAAGAAGGAGCTGTTTGCGCGGCTCGACCAGGTGTGCAAATCGGAGGCGATACTGGCGAGCAATACGTCCTCGATCTCGATCGTGGAGATGGCGACGGTACTGACCTCTCAGCGTCGGCGGCAATTCCTGGGCCTGCACTTCTTCAATCCCGTTCCCTTGATGAAGCTCGTGGAGGTGATCCCCTCGCTCTTCACCGACGAAGAGGTCGTCGCGCGCGCGATGGAGTTCGCTCGCCGTCTGGGGAAGACGCCTGTGCGCGCGAAGGATCGTGTGGGGTTCATCACCAATCGTCTGCTCGTCCCGTATCTCCTGGATGCGGTACGTGCGTTGGAAGAAGGCGTGGGGTCCATCGAAGACATTGACGCAGCGATGAAGCTCGGATGCAATCATCCGATGGGGCCTTTCACGCTTCTGGATTTCGTCGGTCTGGATACGACCTACTACATTGCCCTCATCATGTACGAGGAGTACAAGGACCCACGTTTTGCGCCGCCGCCGCTGTTGAAACAGATGGTCCTCGCCGGATGGCATGGGCGGAAGACGGGGCGAGGATTCTACGACTACTCGGATCCGAAGAATCCGACGCCGATGGCGTTGCGATGAGCGGGGGGGAGGATTAATCTGGGCACCCCGCAGGGGGGCCTCAGCGGAGGCTCCCGGGGGCCCCGTGCGGACGAAGGAGGGGCATATGTCGTATCAGTATCTCCTGTATGAGAAGCGCGATCGCATCGGCTATGTCACGATCAACCGACCGGAGAAGCTGAACGCTTTGAACGCCGCGACGGTGCGCGAACTGTGGACGGTCTTTCACGAGATCGCTCACGATGAGGAGGTGGGTGTCGTCATTGTGACGGGAGCGGGGGATAAAGCGTTTGTGGCGGGGGCGGACATTGCAGAGCTGGCCGAGCAGACGCCCCTCGAGGGGCAGAAGATGGCGCGCTTCGGGCAGCAGCTTCTGTCGTTTATCGAGCGCCTGGGGAAGCCGGTGATTGCGGCGATCAATGGATATGCGCTCGGCGGAGGCTGTGAGCTGGCGATGGCGTGCACCATCCGCATTGCATCGGAGAATGCGCGGCTGGGGCAACCCGAGGTGAAGCTCGGACTCATCCCGGGCTATGGGGGGACGCAGCGACTGGCCCGCTTGATCGGGAGGGGGCGCGCATTGGAGCTTCTTCTGACGGGCGAGATGATCTCGGCCCAGGAAGCGTACCGTCTCGGCTTAGTGAATCGCGTCACGACCCGGGAGGAGCTGATCCCGACGGCCGAGGCGATTGCGCGACAGATTCTGAGCAATGCGCCGGTGGCTGTTCGACTCTGCCTGGAGGCTGTCACGGCGGGATTGGAAATGCCGCTCGAGGAAGCATTCCAGTGGGAGGCCACGCTCTTTGGACTCTGTGCCGCGACGGAGGATTTTCGCGAAGGGACGCGAGCATTTTTGGAGAAGCGGCCCGCGCGCTTCACGGGCCGGTAGCCACGTGAGGACTCCCGAGTAAGGGGCGAGCGCCCTCAGAGGGCGGCGTCGTCCTCCTCTCCCGTCACGATGCTGATCGCTCGTTCGATCGGCGCGATGAAGATCTTCCCATCGCCGGGCCGTCCCGTGTGCGCCGCGTGTTGAATCGTTCGCGCGATCCGCTCCGCCTCGTCATCGCGGCAGATGATCTCCAGCCTCACCTTCACGCTGAACTGGCGCACGGGAGTTGAAGGACCCTCTCGCAGGAGCTGGGCGCGCCCGCGCCCGAAACCGCGAACTTCGTGGAGCGAGAGCCCGCGCACGGGGATACGGTCCAAAGCCTCGAGGACCTTTTCTACATGCTGGGGTGGAATGAACGCGATGACCTGTTTCATGGTTCCCTCTGTTCCTCGCCTTTTGAGGCGACAATCTTAGCGCACGCATTGGAGAGCGACAAGCGGACCGCGGGGTACCCTCTGCGATCCGAAGATCACGGGGAGTACTCCGTCTGCCGGAGTCCCGAGGCGCGCCGCATTTTTGCCTTGACGGGAGACCACAAGATTTTGATATAGTAGAGGCCGTCGAGCACATCAACTTGGGGGATGCATGGCGATGGGCGAGACGTTCGTGCACCTGCACCTGCACACGGACTACAGCCTGCTCGATGGAGCGATTCAGATCCCGGCGCTCGCGCGTCGTGTGCAGGAGTTGCGCATGCCCGCTGTGGCGGTGACCGATCACGGGAATCTCTTCGGCGCCATCTCGTTCTTTCATGCGATGCGGGAGGTTGGGATCACGCCGATCATTGGTATGGAGGCGTATCTGACGCTCGGGGATCGGCGGGAACGACCGGCGGGGCCGGAGAAGGCGATCTACCACATCATCCTTCTCGCGCAGAATGAGACGGGGTATCGGAACCTCGTCAAGCTGAGTTCGCTCTCCTACCTGGAGGGCTTTCACTACAAGCCGCGCATCGATAAGGATCTTCTCTCCACCTATCGCGAGGGGCTTATTGCCCTCTCCTCCTGCATGTCGGGTGTTCCGGCCGCGTTCATCCGTCAGGGCCGTGTGGACGAGGCTGCCCGTCACGCCCTCGAGTTTCAGGATATCCTCGGTCGGGGGAACTACTACTTGGAGATTCAGGATCATGGGATTCCGGAGCAGCGAGACGTCGCGCGCGCGCTCGTCGAGATCTCCCGACGGACGGGCATCCCGCTGGTGGTCACTAACGACTGTCACTACCTGACGCGCGAAGATTTTCGCGCTCACGACGTGCTCCTCTGCATTGGAACGGGGAAGACGGTCCACGATACGCAGCGGCTGCGCTATCCCTCCGATCAGCTCTATGTGAAATCGGCCGAGGAGATGTGGCACCATTTCGGCACGGAATTTCCCGAAGCGCTTCGGAACACCGTGCGCATCGCCGAGCGGTGTGATCTGAAGCTGCCGCAGCCGCCGGGCATCGGGTATCTGCCGGTCTTCCCTGTTCCCGAAGGATTCACCCCGGAGAGCTATTTCGAGAAGGTCGTGCGTGAGGGGTTCGCCGAGCGCATGGTGCAGTGGCGGGAGAAAGCGGCTCGTGGAGAGCTCAAGTATCCGCTCTCGACCTATGAGCAGCGCTTGGAGTACGAGATCGAGACGATCACGCGCATGGGTTTTGCCGGGTATTTCCTGATCGTCTGGGATCTGGTGCGCTATGCGCGGCAGCGCGGGATTCCCGTCGGTCCGGGGCGCGGGAGTGCGGCCGGCAGCCTGGTGGCCTACTGTCTGCGGATCACCGATGTGGATCCCATTCAGTACGATCTGCTCTTTGAGCGTTTCCTCTCCCCGGCGCGCGTCACGATGCCGGACATTGACATTGACTTCTGCATGCGGGGGCGACCGGAGGTGATCGCCTACGTGAGCCAGCTCTACGGAAGGGAGAACGTGTGTCAGATCATCACCTTCGGAACGCTCGCTTCGCGCGCCGTCATCAAGGACGTGGGCCGTGCGCTCGACATGAAATATGCCGATGTGGAACGAGTCGCGGCGCTCATCCCTCCGCCGATTCGCGGTCGGAATGTGAGCATCGAGGAGGCCATTGCCCGGAACGCCGAGCTGCGGCAGCTCATCGAGAAGGATCCTCAAGTTCGCGAGCTGATGGACCTCGCCCGCCGGTTAGAAGGATGTGCGCGCCATGCGTCCATCCACGCTGCCGGTATTGTGATCTCGCCGCGTCCGTTGCATGACCTCATCCCCGTCTACAAGACGCCCAAGGGAGAGATCACCACACAATTCGCCCTCACGGATCTGGAGCGGACGGGCATGCTGAAGATGGATTTCCTGGCCCTGACGACGCTCACGATCATTGACGATTGCCTGAAGATGATCGAGGCGGCGGAGGGGAAGCGGCTCGATCTTTCGCAGATCCCGCTCGATGATCCGAAGACGTTGGAGCTGTTCGCCGAAGGCGACACGGATGCCATCTTTCAATTCGAGGGCGAGGGAATCCGCGAGCTCTGCCGGCGGCTCAAGCCGGAGTGCTTCGAGGATCTTGTCGCGCTGAACGCCCTCTATCGTCCGGGGCCGCTCGACAGCGGTCTGGTCGAGGATTTCATCGAGAGACGGCAGGGGCGACGGCGCGTCACCTATGACTTCCCCGAAGCGCGGGAGGTGTTGGAGAGCACCTACGGCATCCCGATCTATCAGGAGCAGGTCATGGCGCTCTTTCAGAAGCTCGCGGGCTATTCGCTCGGGGAAGCCGATCTGATCCGCCGCGCCATGGGGAAGAAGAAGCGCGAGGAGCTGGATCGGCACCGGGAGGCCTTCCTGCAGCGGGCCATAGAGCGCGGGCATGATGGCGCGAAGGTGAAGCGGCTGTGGCAGCAACTGGAAGGGTTCGCCGACTACGCCTTCAATAAATCGCACGCGGTCGCCTACAGTCTTCTGGCGTATCAGACGGCGTACCTGAAAGCGCACTACCCTACGTATTTCTATGCGGCCGTCCTCTCCAACGAGCTGAACAACACGGACAAGGTCGTCAAGTACATCAATCGCGCGCGGGCGCGAGGCATTGAGATCCTCCCCCCGGATGTGAACATGAGCCGAGAAGGATTCACCCCGCTCGGGGGAAAGATTCGCTTCGGGCTCGCCGCCATCAAGGGGTTGGGGATAGCGACGGTGCAAGCCATTATCGCCGCGCGCGAAGCCGGAGGGCCGTTCCGCTCCCTCTTCGACTTCGCCGCCCGCGTGGATCCGCGCGTGCTGAACCGGCGGGTCCTGGAGAGCCTGATCAAGGCGGGGGCGTTCGACTCGCTCGGAGCGAACCGTCATCAGCTCTTCGCGGCCGTAGAACGCGCTTTGGAATACGGCGCGCGCCGCGGGCGCGAGCGGGAGATCGGACAGTTCGACCTCTTCGCCGCGTCGGCGCCGGCGACGGCTGAGGGGCTAGAACCGACGCTTCCGGATCTTCCGGAGTGGCCTTTGGAAGAGCGCCTCGCCGGGGAGAAAGAGACCTTGGGCTTCTACGTGACCGGGCATCCCTTGGAGAAGTATGCGGCGGAGATCGCGCAGTATACCGACGTGACGACGGAGCAACTGTTCGGCGCCGGTATCTTCAAAGACGAGGCGTCAAACGGCGATCTCGCAGAGGTAGAGTCCGAGAGCGAGTCGGAGTCGGACGGGTACCCCACGCACTCCTTGGATCGGGTGGGGACCCCCGAGGGTGCCCCCTCTCGCTCTGCTCTCATGCGCTCCTCGCGTCTTCAGGAATGGGCGGGTCGGACGGTCACGATTGCGGGCATCGTCACTGCTCTCTCGCTCAAGACGACCAAGCGAGGCGATCGTTTTGCGATCTTCACTCTGGAGGATCAATACGGTTCGCTCAAGGTCCTCGTCTGGCCCGAGACGTTCCACAAGACGAGCCGGATACTGCGCTCCGATGCTCTCGTGGTCGTGCGCGGAAAGCTCGAGCTCGAGGAGAACACGGCTACGCTGATCGCCGAGGAGATCGTGACTCTGGAAGAACTGAAGGAGCGTGCGACCCGGGGTCCCCACGCGATCTTTGGATCGCGTGGGGTGCCCGCAACGCTTGTGATCATCCGCGTGCCGGCCGAGGCGGTGACTCCGGCGAAGGTGGATCTCCTCTATGGCATTCTCGATCGCCATCGCGGATCAGCTGACGTTCTCTTCGAAGTCGAGTGCGCCGGAGGGATTCTCGCGCGGATTCGACCGAATCCCTTCGTGAAGATCGCGCCTTCCTCGGACGCGCTCGAGCAGATCGAGCGCCATCTCGGCCGGTGCGAGATTCGGCTTGTGAACGGGCGCCCTCGGTGAGGCCACAGCTTGCCCGGTGTGTGCTCTCTCTTCTACACTGAGAGGCGTATGGCGAGGAGAGAAGAATGGACGTCACATGCGACGGGGGGCCCCGCGCGATCCGAAGATCGCGGAGAGTACGATCCCGGTGAGTACGAGGCCGTCATCGGTCTGGAGATTCACGCGCAACTGAAGACGCGCTCGAAGATCTTCTGCGCGTGTTCGACGCAGTTCGGAGACGCTCCGAATCAGAACACGTGTCCTGTGTGCTTGGGTCTGCCGGGCGCGCTTCCGGTCCTCAATCGCGAGGCGGTGCGCATGGCGGCGAAAGCCGCGCTCGCTCTCGGCTGTCGGATCAATCTCGTGTCCGTCTTCTCCCGAAAGAACTACTTCTATCCCGATCTGCCGAAAGGCTATCAGATCTCGCAATACGATCAGCCTTTCTCCGAGCACGGCGAAGTGGAGATTGACACGGCCGAGCGCGACGCACACGGACGCCCCATTGCGTGGCGGCGCAAGCGCTTCCGCATTCGTCGGCTGCACATCGAGGAGGACGCCGGCAAGTCTCTTCACGAGGGCATGCCCGATTCGGATCGCGCCTCTTATATTGAGTTCAATCGCAGTGGCGTGCCGCTCATTGAGATCGTCTCCGAGCCCGATTTCCGCTCCAGTTGGGAGGCCTACGACTACATGCAGTACTTGCGGCAGACGCTTCAGTATGTGGAGGTGTGCGAGGGGAACATGGAGGAGGGGAATTTGCGCTGCGATGCCAATGTCTCCGTGCGGCGACGAGGGACGACAGCGCTCGGCACGAAAGTCGAATTGAAGAATCTGAATTCGTTTCGCTTCTTGCAGCGCGCCCTGGAGTATGAGATTCGGCGTCAGATCGCGGTGCTCGAGAGCGGAGGCCAAATCGTGCAGGAGACGCGATTGTGGGACGAGGCCGAAGGGCGCACCTACGTGATGCGCACCAAGGAGGAGGCGCACGATTATCGCTATTTCCCCGAGCCCGATCTCCCACCGCTCATCGTGACCGAGGACTGGATCGAGGAGATCCGGCGCGAGCTGCCTGAGCTGCCGAATCATCGGAAGTGGCGGTTCATGGAGCAGTACGGCCTCTCCATCGAGGATGCGGCGACGCTCACCAGTACGCGCGCGCTCGCCGATTATTACGAAGCCGTCGTCCGCGAGACGGGCAATCCGCGGGCGTCGGCCAATTGGATTTTGAGCGAGCTGATGGGCTTGGCGCGGGCAGCCGGAATGGAACCCTTCGCGTCGCCCGTCACCCCGCAGAAGCTCGCGGGACTGATCCGCCTCATCGCTGATGGGACGATCAGCGGCAAGATCGCCAAGACCGTCCTCGAGGAGATGTTCCGAAGCGGACAGTCAGCCGAACAGATCGTGCGCGAGCGAGGGCTTGTGCAAATCACGGATGCGGCACAGTTGGAGGCGGTCATCCGGCGCGTTCTCGATGCCCACGCCGCCTCCGTCGCGCAGTATCGGGCAGGGAAGGAGAAGCTCTTCGGCTTCTTCGTTGGTCAGGTGATGCGAGAGACCGGAGGGCGGGCGAATCCACAACTGGTCAACGAGCTGCTGCGCAAGATCTTGCAGGAGGGTTGATGCGCGCTGTTCTGCACCTCGTGGACACAGGTCTGGGTCTCTATGGGGTGCTCCCTCCTGGATCGCGCGGGAACCATGGTGAGGATCGCCCCGGCACGCAGAGGTCTCTTTTTCCGCATAGGCGACCGCGCTCGCAGACACATTGCCGTCACATTCTATAGGCCACCTGAAGCGAAGGCTGTTCAGCAGCGCCACTGATTGAGAGCCAGGCTTGAAGCGTAAAGGGCGTGTGCGATGGTTTATGAGCATCCAAGGACCCCACCTTGGGCAACACCGCCGCGATTACCACCCCGGACGCCGTGCTGGAGCTTCTAGAGACGCTATGGCGCAAGGATCAATAAGGGGACCGCAAGAGGCCGCTTGAGGGCTTGTAAAGATGATCAAAGAAGACCCGCCCAAGATGAGAGGCGCCGTGGGCGAGGGCCCACAGGCCGAAATGAGCATTCAAACGTCCGTAGGCAGTATCAAGAAGAGGTCGGATACAACGCAAGAGGGGGGAAATTAAAGCATGTCCACTCTAGAGCTGGTTCAGAATGAGAGAGTATCCATCATGAGCGTATGGCGTAAATTGCTGACACCCCCCCTGGGACTGCTTTTTGTTCTGCTCTCTTTCATCGCTGTGGTGATCTTACTATCTCAGAACGCCATAAGACCTCTCACGGTGGGATTACTAAATACCGCTGCTGTCATCGTCGGCATTTTGCTCACGCTCCGGCTCACGGAGGGATGGATGGTCCCAACCACGCGGGTGGTGAAACCCTGGCTAGGCCTTGTCTTCTGGCTTCTTATAGGGTCTGTAAGTCTCTCGATCTGGCACTTGGACATCACCCTGCTTCGTTGGGAGATACGGGGTTTGGAAATAGGGACTGCCGTCCTGCTCAAGCTCTTGTTCACCGTGGTCATCCCCTTGCTCCTCCTGTGGGTCAAGGGGGACTCAGTGACAGGCATGGGTCTAAACCTGAGAAACTGGCCACGGAATCTTGGGTTAGCTTTGCTGTTAAGCGGGATTCTCGCGGGTTCCTTGCTCCCCTTCCGCTGGGCTGTGATCGAAGACGCGGGCTGGCCGAAAGCTGGCTTAGGAGTCGTGGTCGGCTTTACCTACAATCTATTCCAGGCAGGTTTTCCTGAGGAGTTTTTCTATCGGGCCTATCTGCAGGGGCATCTGGCAGTTGTTTTCCGCTCCAGACTCACCTCGCTGCTACTGGCGAGCCTGATCTTTGGCTTGCTGCATATTTTAGGGCGGCTAGAACAGGGGATCGCTACTGCTTTTGCATTCTCCATGCTTAACGAGACCGTCAGAGGACTGCTTTACGGAGTCGTGTGGGAGCGAACCAGAAGCCTGATTGTCCCGACGGTCCTTCATGCCATGGTAAGCTCTATGTTGGGGCTGAGATTTTTCGTGGAGAGGGTCTTAGGATAGTTTGCGCCATCCCCACCTCCAGGCGCTCTGCTGTTGTAAACGATCTCTTGGCGCAGGGACCATTTGGGCTTGACTTGACATGATCTGTTGGTATATACTGCCGCCGCAACTCGACGGGGCGTCTGTAAGGAGGCCTGCACTCGTTTAGATTGCGTCGAGCAGGAGCGATG
>Ga0272449_1004073_pt1 | contig 12100 bp, 17 predicted proteins | sample YNPCB0241_FD_198679 | JGI IMG/M metagenome (GOLD analysis project Ga0272449, IMG submission 198679) | Hot spring sediment microbial communities from Yellowstone National Park, WY, United States - YNP-CB-024-1 | ecosystem: Environmental > Aquatic > Thermal springs > Hot (42-90C) > Sediment...
GGTTGACCTAGGTTATATTTAAATATAACTTTAGTCCACAATCCATAACATCATTCTATCTTGGTTACAATTTCCTCATTGTAATCGGCTATAACCTTAACATACCCCTTAAATTTTTCGTCTATTTCAGAATTTCCTGTATCGATTCTTAGGGTGGGTGTCATACTTAATTTATATTTTGTTGACAATATTATCAAATCCTCTTTAGAAATTCTGCTTAACACTTTTGGACTTATTTGTTGATTTCCCCTTCCAAAAACAAATCCTTGAGCACCCAGTGGTGAAACAATTACTTTAACGGGATACGATTTATATTTTTCTAAGGTTTCGATTATCTTCTGCTCATTAACGTCTTTTGCAATCAATTTTTTGCCAAAGAGTATATCTACACCTAATAAGGTTTTATCTACACCTAAAATTTCTGCAACAGCCTTAACCGTTGTACCTGGGCCGAGAATATAGAGTGTGTTTGGGTCAATGTTTTCTACAACATATTTTGCTATAGCATACTGATTTTCTCTTTCGTCTTCATCGACTATAGTAGGTGCTTTTGTTGCTTGAATAAACATAGGCTCGTATGGTACTTTAGCGTAAGAATATAATTTTATCGAAAGCTGGTCTTTTCTGAAGGCCTCCTCATCTATATCAACTACCTCTGCATCTCTAAGAGGTAGTCTTTTGCTGGCGAACCTGTAAACTGTTTCAGCTGCAGCTTTAACGTTGACTGCAAAAACACTACTATAAACTTTTACACCCGATGGAACACCCAATATTGGTTTTTGTTGGCCGACGACTTTAGCAACATCCCTTGCCGTACCATCTCCTCCAACGAAAACTATTAAGTCAACATCTAGGTCTAGGAAAATTTTGCAAACTTTTTTAGTATCTTCAGATGTCGTTTCTTCACCAACTTCGCCAACTGTAATATAGTTTATTTTAACTTCGTTGCACTCGTATTCTCCCATTTTTTTGGGGGCTGTATAAAATTGGAAATCAATATCTTTAACCAAACTTTTTAAATGTGCTAGAAAATGTTTCGCTTTCTCTGGAGCGATGGGCTTAGCGCCTAGGTTAACCGCTTTCCTGTATACTTCAACACCGTCTGTCCCCTTTAAGCCTACACTTCCACCCATTCCAGCTATTGGGTTTACTAGGAAACCGACTTTCATAACCTTTGCACGTGTATTAAGAAAATTTTCACGCTAGGTTTTCTTTTTTCCAAACACATTTTCCTCCAACGTAAGTTTCAATAACCTTAATATTTCTAAGCTGGGTTTCCTTGAGTGTGAAGGGGTCTTTGTCTAAAACTATGAAGTCTGCAAACTTGCCTTCTTCAAGACTACCTAAATTTTCTTCCTCATGCATAATGTACGCTGAGCCCCAAGTGTAAGCATACAATGTTTCCTCAAGCGATAAGCATTCTTCTTTAGTGTCCTCATAGTATGGGATTCCATCATATTTACCTCTTGTTACAGCAGCGTAAACTGTCTCCCATGGGTTAAGTGGTTCAACTGGACAATCGGTTCCAACCCCAATTTTGATACCCTTCTTAATCATCGTTTTAAATGGCCAAACATACTTTATCCTATCTTCACCAACCCTATTTTTCGCCCACCAGTCTGTTATAATAAAGTGAGGCTGCACTGAAACTGGAACATTTAATGTAGAAAGCTTATCCACCTGCTCTTCCCTTAAGACTGAAGCATGCTCTATCCTATGCCTTCCATCTTCGAGTTGCCCAATATCTTCAAAAACCTTTAAGGCCATGTCCAATGTTCTATCACCAATACAGTGAACAGAAACCTGCAATCCCGCCTCATTAGCCTCTTTAACAAGCGTCTTCAACATTTCCTCTCCAATATTAGGATAGCCGCTTGCCATCGGATCATCTGAGTATGGTTTAGAAAGCCATGCCGTTCTAGCACCTAAACCGCCGTCAGCAACTATCTTGATACCCAACAATTTGAGGAATTCGTTGCCAAAACCCCTCTTTATACCAACTTTTTTAACAACATCTAATACGTCTTTGTTCTCATACATGCCACCCTCATTAGGTCTCCTTTCGCCTGGATGGAGATACACTCTCACCCTTACCGGAAAGCTACTCTTATAATTTAATTTGGTCAAAGCGTGCCATGACTTCATGTCACATAATGCAAAGCCTACTGTGGTAACACCGTTTGAGGCAGCGAAATTCATTGCATCTTCAAAATATTTTCCATAATCGTCTACAGTTAAAGTTGCCCTAAACTTTTCCTTAGCTATGGAAAAGAAGGCTTCTTCTTTAACAACACCTGTTGGTACACCTTTTTCGTCAACCATCACCCCAGGCAATTTCATTCCAATTAGACCTGTGGCTTCCAATGCTTTAGTGTTCAAAACCGCAGCATGCATACAGATTCTAGAAAGCATAACCGGTTTATCGCTGACGATTTCGTCCAAATCGTATCTTGTCGGCATCCTCTTTTCTTCAAAAATTTCATGATCCCATCCGTGGCCCACAATCCATTTTCCGCGAAAACTTCTAGAATATTCTTCTAACCTACATTTAAGTTCCCTAATACTCCTTATTCCACGCAAATCAAGCATGTTCAAATACATTCCTAACTCATCAAGATGCATATGGGAGTCTATAAATCCTGGGAAAACTGTTCTCCCCTTTAAATCAACTAACTCACCTTCAACTAGTCTTATAACACCTTCCACTATCTTATTGCATCCAGCATAAAGAATTTTCTCGTTGGCTACCAGCAGAGCCTCAACCTTTTTAACTGGCTTAAAAGACACATATATGTTTCCGTTTACAAATCCAGTAAACATGAACTATTCACGGCAAAATTATTTTCAAATTGTAATTTAAATTTTTTATAATAAAATTTTACTAAATGTTAAAGAATATTTATAGCTCAAGTCTCATCAAAGGGAAGTCTTGATCATCTTTATGGATTTTAAATCCATTTTTTATATAAAATCTCATGGGCCCTGACGGATTTTCTACATAACCTTTTCTAGCAAAGGTTTCAACAGCCTTAAAATTCCTATTCTTTAACTCTAGAATTATTTTCTCAAGCAGGATTTGGCCTATACCTAATCTTCTAGCATCTTTTCTAAAAATATATAGGCATGCGATTAAAATTGCGTCACTATCAGGTGGGCCAGAAGGATAGGTTTTTGAGTTTGGAAGGAAGTTTGGTGGTGCATATTCTGAATAACCAACCATTTCATCGTTAAGGTAAGCTATTTTACCACAATTACCGAAAGATTTACTGACACCATTCAACCATTCTAACTTTTTGCAAAATCTTTCTTTTTTAGCATTAAAAGGAATCCTATTATGTTCTTCAGGAAATTCCCAGTAAAGGCAATATTTGCAACTGTATGGAATATATTCCACTTCAGGAACTTTTTCCAAGTTTTCTACATTTAAATCGACTACTTTAACAGACAAAACTTTTCACCTTCCATGTTCCCAAATTCTATAAAATACAGTCTCATATTCTCTTGCCACATCAGCACTTTTTATAATTATTAGATTTTCATTATTACTGTTTTCTGCTGAAGACGACCAGTTATAGCTTCCAGTCATGACGATAACACCATCTATGATAGCAACCTTATTGTGCATGTAATCTGGGTTCGTATCATTTCTTACACTTATACCAGCACTTGCAAGCCTAAAATATTGTGAATATTGGCTAATCTGCTCCTTTTCAAAGACAATTTTAACATCAACACCCCTATTTTTTGCATCAATTAATGCTTCAGCAATATTTGGGAGGGTAAAGCTGTAGATTAGTACATGCACTGAAGTGTTAGCTCGATTTATCCAATAAATTATTCGCTCTGCACATCCACCTTTTGGCGAAAAATATGTTCCCAAAACTTGAACTGAAGGCTCCGTTTGAAATATTTTTTCTGTTACTGTTGCAGTTACTGTTGAATTGATTGTTGAAGTAATTGTCGTCGTAGTACATGCGTAAGGTGGAACTATTATTGTGCTAGATATAAGTCCTATAATAAAGAATACAATGGACGCCAATACAGTTCCAGATTTTACCATAACCTATTGTTTCCACTTATAGTAAATTAATCTTTTTACTTAAATTGAGCAAATAATGGTACTAGGATTGTTGCAGCAACGGATAATGTTAAACCACTTATTATGGCTGGAACAATATATTCTTTACCACCATATTTTATTACAAATGGTAGTGTAGTGTCGCATGCTGTTGCCCCACCACCAGATATTAGTGAGATTGGCCCAAACTTTTTTCCAACAAGTGGAGAGGTTAACATTGTGATAAGCTCTCTAATCAAATTTGTGAGTAGACCTAAAGTTCCAGCTTCCAAACCTATCGCCTTAGATAAAAAGGGTCCGGTGAAAGAATACCATCCAAACCCTGCCACAATAGATAGGCTTACATTAAAGGGAATATTTAATAGAATACTTGATGGATATGCTATAATAAGACTGCCTACTACGGCTGAAATTACCGACTTTAATGCAACTTTACTATAACCTTTGAACTTTAGAATATGCTCATCCAAAGCAATCATGCATCCGACTAAAATCAAGAGCAGGTCGACAAGAAAATTTTCTAAAAAGGTGAGGTCAAAACTGTAGCAAAATAAGTTGTAGCCTAATCTTCCAACAATTACACCAAAAACAAGTGCAAGAACATACTTTAGCATTAAAATTTTTCACCTCCTAAAAAGGTATCCAAAAATTATGCTTCCAAGAAAAGCTAAGGCGGATAAAACTACTGAATTGTATCCGAGGGCCATAAAATTGTTTATGATCTTTTGGTCAGAGCCAAACGCTATCCCCATCAGAAAAAGAAGGAAAAGTACAATTATTGACAGCAAATCGTCCAGTTTAGCTTTTATCGACTGCATGCCAAGCTTTTTGAACATGAATCCGATTGCTAATCCAATCAAGAGCATTGCCAGTGTCTCTATCATGGCCTCCACTTGTAGCTTGAGAAAACTATATAATTTTTAAAATGTTTCTTCAAATTTTGTACATATTTCCAACACTATTCCATACGAATGCTTCCGGCAATTCTTGAGCAAACTTGAACGCACCCCTCCACCCAGTACAGTGTGATGGTACAACAAGCCTTGGATTCAGCTTCCTAATTTCAGCTACAACATTGTCTATTATACCCTCATAATCCTTTCCTGAAAGGTGGAAACCACCTATTATAGCGTAAACCTTTTCCACCCCACTTAGTTCTCGAGCATAATTGACTGTGTTAACGATTCCCGCGTGGCCGCAGCCCGAAACTATTACAAGACCTTTATCCTTTACTTTCATGACCAAAGCTCTATCGTCCCAGACGAATGGGTCAGGCTTCCATCCCCCTTTTTCGAGAAAATACTGTTTTGGAACACCTTTTTCAAACTCTGTTTTTCGAGGTATTTCTCCTGTAACCAGTATCCTGCTGTCAAAGATAGTGTATGGTCCTTTAGTTTTGACATATTTTGAAGGTTTGATCATATCCTCTGAAGGAAATTTTGGATACATTCTTATTGTACAATCCTCTTCTAGAACCCCTCTTACTTTAAACATATCTTCGTGTACAATTACAGGTAAGCTTTTGTAGTATATCTCTTTAACGACATTTACGAGTCCCCCAAAATGATCATAGTGTCCATGTGATAAGACAATTGCCTCTATTTCTGAAAGATTTATGCCCATCGCTTGGGCGTTGTATAGAAGGCCTTTGGAACTAATTCCGGTATCGAATAGAATGGTATGATATAAATTGTTTTCGTAGTATATTTTTATTATCGCGGAAAAACCGTGTTCTGCAATAGGATACTTGAAATATTTTTCAAACCACTCCTTACCCTTATACTTTTTAACCCAGGTCACGACATTTTGTACATCGTCCCTTTTTATGGTGGACAGAAAATCGATAGAGTTATCGACTAAGCTCACCATTTCAATTCTATCGATTTCTTTAAGCAAAAGTGACACCACAACTTTATATATTTAAGCTGGTTAAAAAGTGTTTGGACAAAGTTTATTTTTTTAAATTTTAGTAAACGATCTGTTGAATGGCTCATACGTATTGATACTAGAAAATGAAGAAGCATGTGATATTAAGGTTGGAAATTTAGGTGTTTTAAAATTTGAGAGAGGCTTCTACGCTTACATAGGGTCAATGTTTGGTCCAGGTGGACTCGAAGCAAGGATAAGAAGATATTTTGTAGGCGGAAGAAAACATTGGCACATAGACTATATACTTGATCACATGGAGATAGTTAAAGTTTTTGTTTCACCAGATAAAGATTATGAAAGCATTATAGCAAATATTGGAGTTAAAAGGTTCAATTATGTAAAGAGGTTCGGATGTAGCGATAAGAAAAATGACATATCGCATCTATTATATTTTAGAGAAAGAGTTGAAGTTAATGCGTTTATAAAAATTATTAAATCATTTGGATTTAAAACAATTTCTGAAGCAAGGTTGGAGATTGAAAAGGTTAATAATAATTTTGTTCATAAGGTTTAACATGGTGATATTCTAGTGGAAGAAATTGTTGAAGAGTTCAGGAAATTTGCTAATATTGAAAGACCATCCAAGAAGGTTGTTGAAGACTTTAAAGGGCTTGACGTTTCCCTAGTTCATGATACCCTCTGGAACAGGTTCGGAATAGACACACATCTTGCTGGCATAAGACCGATGTTCGAGTTCATGAAGAATAAAGTTTATGTTGGAACAGCGGTTACCGTTAAAGAGGTTTCGACAACACATGAGCCTATTAACGTTGTTCAGAAAAGGTTTGAAGAGACTGGAAGGTCTAGGATAGACCATGCTCTGGCAGCAATAGATTTCGCTCAACCCGGGGACATCATTGTTATCGATGGCGAGGGTAAAGATGATGTTGCAATATGGGGTGACAATATGGCTATGCTTGCCAAAAGAAATGGTGTCAGTGCGGTCGTCTTATATGGTGCTGTTAGAGACGTTTCAAGAATTAGGATGATTGAGTTTCCTGTTTTCGCTAAAGGTGTTAGTCCTAAGGGTTCAATCTACTATCTCGAGTCCATAGGATTAAATGTTCCAGTAACGTGTGGAGGTGTACAGGTTAGGCCTGGTGACATAATTGTAGGCGACGAGGATGGTGTTGTCTCTGTACCAAGAGAGTATGCGGAAAAGGTTCTCGAATACGCTTTAGAAACTTTAGAGAAGGAGAAGGTTACAAGGGAGGCGATAATGGGTGCAAGATACGCTCTCGAATCATATCCAGCCGGTAGGCCGAACATTTTGAAGAAGCTTAAGGAGAAGGGTAAAGTGTGAAGGAGATGAATTGTTTTTGAATGGTGATGTGAAAATAGGTTTAGCGATAAAGTCTGTTGACAACGTTGCCACAGTACTTAATGATGTATCATGTGGTGAAAAGATTTTGGTAAAGTTTGCAGATAATACAAGCACCCGTACTATCGTGTCTAGAGAAAATATTCCGTTCGGATTTAAGGTGGCTTTAAAGGATATTCAAAAAGGAGAATATGTTATAAAATATGGTGAGGTTATTGGGAGGGCTACAGAATTTATTGGCGAAGGACATCTTGTACACGTTCACAATGTGGAAGGCTTAAGAGGAAGAGGGGACTTGAAAAATGGTGGGTGAGAAAAATTGACGTTTCTCGGATATGAAAGGCCGGACGGTTCAATTGGAGTAAGAAACTATGTTCTCATAATACCGGGTGGAATAATCTCTGATGTGATCTCCAATTTTGTAACCGGATGCAAGACTATCGTAACCGCTGACAGTGGAAGTGGTAGAAGTAAAAGGGATAGGGAGACGATTGCTAGAACCTTAATAGGTTTGGGAATGAACCCTAACGTTGCATCAGTCATCGTGCACGGTAGGGGACTTGGTTCAGGATATCCTGAACTAAACGTGAACAGGTTAGCGGATGCGATAGCAAAAACAGGTAAGCGTGTGGAAGTCCTTGACGGCTCAAATGATTCAACATTAGACTTGGTGGTTAAGGGAATAAATTTGGCAAGAGAAATGGTTCAGGAGGCTTCAAGGTTGAGGAGAAGAGAGTTTGATGACAGCAATCTTTGTGTTGGTGTAAAATGTGGTGCATCGGACACAACTTCTGGAATTGTTGGAAACCCTGTTGTAGGATACTTTTTCGACAAGCTTGTAGGTAAAGGTGGGACAGCATTATTTGGGGAAAATACAGAGATCATTGGTGCAGAACATATTCTAGCGAAAAGGGCTGTCAACGATGAAGTGGCTAAAGCAATTTTAGAGGTTGCAAGAGAAACTGAGGAGAGGGCTAAGTTGATAGGTGAAGACATTCGAACAATAAATCCTGTTCCATCAAACATTGCGGGGGGAATAACTACATTGGAAGAAAAATCTCTCGGTGCTATCGCGAAGTCAGGTTCCATGCCCATTCAAGGAGTACTAAAATATGGTGAGAGGCCTAGGAGGAGAGGATTATATTTTGTCGACAACTGGATGAGTATGCTTTCAATCTTTCTAGGATATGCTGCAGCTGGAGCACAGATAGTTCTTTTCCAACTAGGTGGAGGAGGATTAGTTGGAGACACAATATTATATAGTTCAGGTGGAGTTGTGGCACCACTCTTGTGGCTTACAGCAAACCCTAAAACTTACAGAAGATTCGGTGACGAAATCGACTTCTATTCCGGAACAGTTATAGAGGGAAAAGAAACAATACAAGAGGCAGGTGAAAGACTATATAATCTTATACTTGATGTAGCTTCAGGCACGATGACTAAAACAGAAACTTTAACCCACGTTGACCCAAACCAAATATACACAGTGGATCCTATGCTATAAACGATTATCCACTAACTTGCAAGAAAATTCCGGATAATAACTTTTAATGCATCAATTTTTCTTTTAAAAGAATGTTAGGAGAATTATCCAGACAGCTAGAACAAGTATACCGTATGATTCAACCAAGGCTGCAGAGTAGAAGCTCAGAAAGCCTACAGCAAAAGGAGATAGAATTGAAAGCAGAAGGATAATTAAACCCAATCTTTTCTTTCCAGCCAAAAGTGCGCCAACACCCCAAATAATAACCGATAGATATGCTATCAGAAAAGATGAGAGGGCTGCAAAAACGTGAGCCCAAGGGGGGTTGAAGTCGTATGGAAAGACCCCGATTAGCATAAAATAAAGTGATGCGACAATCATTAAACTTCCTGAAACAGTTTCAACCTTATTACTTGAAATTATTATGGCGTAGATGGAGAAGAGTAGCATAAAGAGGCCGAAAAAGATTAGGCCGTAGTTGAAAATGTATGGCATATTTGCTGTAGAACCGCCTAAATCGCTGAAAGCGTTATCGAAAACAGAAAACCATGGATTAAATGTTGCTGAAACAATAATGGAGGAAGCGAATGCTGCTATTGCAAGAAGCCCAGAATATCTTAATACTCTAGCAATTGCTTCTATAAACATAGTCTAACATCATATCATAAAATTATACATTTGATTCATTTAAAAGTATCTCAGTAGCCCAACGAGCAACTTTACCCGTAACCGAGGGACATTTATCCCTATGGCCACCCATTTCCTCAAACTTTTTAAAATCTTCTGGATCCCAGAGATCGAATGAGCGCCCAAAAATTTTCTTCTGAACATCCTTACAGATGCAGCTACCATACTCTTGAACAAATTTATCATATAACCGCTTAGCCAGACTATAAGACTTTAGAAAACGTCCTTTACCCATGTCCTCTAATCCTCTACCATGCACAGAACATATTGCCATGATACCGCCAACAAGCGCACCACACGTCCCATTACCGGACAAGGCTGTACCACCAGCCAAACCATGTGAACTCTTAAACGCTTCATCTATTTTTAAATTCAATACTTCACCTACAGCCCTTAAAACGCACTGCGGACAACATCCATAGCTTGCCTCGTACTTGAAAGCCAACTCGTAGACTTTATCTAATATTTCATCTTTACTACCTGTCATTTTCCCTCGAACAAGATAGTTTTATCCAATTATTATATTTTCTGATTAGAGAAAGCAATTTAGATTATCTAATACAATTGCTGAGAACAAGCTTTAACTCATCTAAGCTTTTAACAATAGTGTCAGCGAACGCTATAGGCCATGGTGAAGGCTGAGGTTTTTCGCTTAAAACGATAACTGTTTTACCATGCATTTTAGCATAGAATGTTTCAATTGCCGTTCCAAAACTTGGCCCGTCACATAAGGCTACAAGGATATCGCATTCATCTACAAATGCTAGGTCGTTTTTAACAATCCTTTCAGCAACCTCTCTTCTATCACGAAAGTCCTCTACACTACTGTAATCCATTTCACTTAGCTTAAACTGGTCTATTACATCATAACCTTCTTTCTCCAAAAATTTCTGTACCATCCTAATTTCTTCTACACTTCCATATGCTATTGGACCACATACAATTACTTTCATAGTACATACCTTTTCCACGTTTAAGGTTCAGCGCTTCTTTCCCTTACCAGTTTTAGGTAATCTTCTCGTGGTGGAACAAATATGTCTATCGCCTTACAACCTTCTTCAGAAACTTGGCCACCATGCAATTCATTACTTTCAATAACTAGCACATCACCTTTAGATACCCTTACAGTCTTGTCTCCAAGGGTTTGCAGCATACTTCCTTCTATAACAATCATTATCTGTTCACTTTCATGCCTATGCAGTGGAAAGACCATATTAGGCTCCATTTCAATAAAACTAACAAGAAGCCTTTCGCCTGCAATCAGGCGACTCTTTGCACCTTTAACCAGATCAGTGTAAGGTACCTTATCTAACCGGTAAACTTTACCCAACACATGCCACCCCAACTAATTTAATTCCCCAAAATAATATAGTTTAACTTTTGTTTGAAGATCAAAGATTTATGGATAATATATTGCATCACGAGTTATTTCCAAGGAACAGGCTTTATATTTTCTACAAAAATTTTCACATTCTTCCGCCCTATTCTTAGTAGCGTACCCTAACCCGCATATTTCACAGAGGTAAACTTTCTTTTTTTCGACAATAATTTCTTTAACCATATCTCAAAATCTTATTTAATATAGCACTTAAATATATGTTTCTATTTTAATCAAAAACTTAAATATTGCATATACAGCAGATAAATGCTGGTGGTTTAATGCTAGAAAATCAAACCCTATTTAATATCGCTGGCATGGAATGGTTTTGGGTTCTCATTGTCGTAGTTGTTCTGCTATTTGGTGCAAGCAAGATCCCAGAGCTTGCTAGGGCCATAGGCAGGGCTACAGGAGAATTTCAGAAGGGTAAGCTTGAGATAGAGAAGGAGATAGAGAAGGCTGCAAAGGAAGCTAACAAAACTCCTGAAAGGCTTAAGCTTGAAGAGGCTGCAAGATCCTTTGGAATAGACCCTACAGGAAAGACTGACGAACAGCTAAGGGAGGAAATAAAGAAGGCTGTTTGACACTCTACCAACTAACTCAGGAGAAACTTATATCCAGGTGGTTTAAACTCTTATAAAATCTTATTGAGGCCTCCGTGTAAATCTAGTCACAACAGTATTTGAGATGTATTAAGCTTACGGGCTTCATCAAAGACATTATTGATAGAAAATTCTGTAGATTTTAAAAAGGGTTTAAATCTATAAGCATCTTAAACTTGCATGATGGGATAATGTTATCTAAAATACCGTTTGAAATAAGTAAGCTGGGTAAGGAAGATTTAGATAAAGAGATTCTGAGAATAGGAATGATGGCTGAACTTGATGCAATAAACTTGTACGAGCAACTTGCATCATTAACAGAAGACTCTCAAGTCAAGGAAATATTGCTTGATATAGCTAGAGAAGAGAAGACGCACTTTGGAGAATTTCAAGCACTACTTTTAGGCAGAGACAAGGAGCAAGAGAAGGAGCTTGAAGAAGGAAAAAAGGAAGTGAAAGAGAAAACGTAGACGACTATACAATAAAACAATATTGAAACATGCGTAAATTAATTTTATTCTGGAATGCTACGATTTGAACTTTTCTTCTGGGGTATTCTTATTGTTGTTTTTGTTCCCTTGTTCGGTTCGCTTTCCACCTCCACTGTTCCATTGTGTAGGTT